>Ga0105252_10000082_pt1 | contig 76877 bp, 72 predicted proteins | sample EasRivMeERMZT100_FD_89675 | JGI IMG/M metagenome (GOLD analysis project Ga0105252, IMG submission 89675) | Soil microbial communities from meander-bound floodplain in the East River, Colorado, USA - East River MetaG ERMZT100 | ecosystem: Environmental > Terrestrial > Soil > Floodplain | place... | reverse complement strand
GAGCTTCAGCATTACGGGCGGAGCCGACCAGAACAAGTTCACGATCGATCCGAGCAGCGGTGCGTTGAGTTTCGTCATCGCCCCCGACTTTGAGAACCCCAGTGACGTGGGCGGCAATAACGTCTACGACGTAACGGTGCAGGTGAGCGACGGTCTGCTGAGCGACAGCCAAGCTATTGCGGTGACGGTGCAACCGGTCAATGACAACAGTCCGTTGTTTACTTCCAGCGCGACGCCGAGTATGGCGGAGAACCAGACAGCGGTAGTCACGCTGGCGGCAACGGACGCCGATCTACCGGCCCAAACGGTGAGCTTCGCGATCAGTGGTGGAGCCGACCAGATTAGGTTCCAGATTATCGGTGGCAATCAGTTGCAGTTTGTCACAGCGCCTGATTTTGAGAATCCAGCCGATGTGGGGGCCAACAACGTTTACAACGTAGATGTGACGGCGAGCGACGGCGCGGGCGGTAGCACGGTGCAGAACCTGGCAGTGACGGTGACTAACGTCAATGAAGCGCCCACCGACATCGCTCTGTCGAATAACAGCGTGGCGGAGAATCAGCCTAGTGATACTCCAGTGGGCAACTTGTCGACCAGCGATCCAGACGTCGGGGACAGCCATACATTCGCACTGGTCTCCGGCACGGGTAGCACTGATAATGCTTCGTTCCAGATCGTTGGCAATCAGCTCCGCACCAATGCGGTTTTTGATTTTGAGACTAAGAACAATTTTAGCATTCGGGTGCGCAGCACCGACAGCGGCGGACTTCCCTTCGAGAAGGTTTTCGTCATCACTATCGCCAATGTCAATGAAGCTCCGGAGAACACGGTGCCAGGGCTGCAGACGATTGATGAAGACACGACTCTTATCTTCTCGACAGCCAACGGCAATCGGATCAGCGTCAGCGATATCGACGCAGGCAGCGGCGCTGTAGAGGTGACGCTAACGACGACCAACGGCGCGCTCACGTTGGCGAGCCTAAGCGGTCTGGCCTTTACGACGGGCGACGGCAGCGTCGATGCGGCGATGACGTTTACAGGAACGATTGCCGCTATCAACACAGCGCTCGACGGTTTGAGCTATGTGCCGGCAAGTAACTTCAATGGCCTAGCGACGTTGACGATCACGGCCGATGATCAAGGCAACAGCGGCAGCGGCGGAGCGGCCAGTGACACCGACACGGTCAACATTACGGTCACCGTGGTGAACGACGTGCCAGTGGCGCGCGATGATTCTTATAGCACCAACGAGGACGTGGAATTGGTCGTAGTGGCGCGGGGCATATTAGCAAACGACACGGATATCGACAGTGCGACACTAATAACGGTGCTGGTGGATGGACCGCAGCACGGCGAGCTGGCGCTTAATAATCTTGACGGTTCGTTTATTTATACCCCGTTTCTAAACTTCAACGGCGAAGACCGTTTCACTTACAAAGCGACAGACGGACAGTCCGAAAGCAATATCGCGACGGTCAACATCACGATCAATGCGGTGAGCGATGTGCCGGTAGCGGTCAACGACAGCTTTACCACTAATGAGGACACCACCCTGAACGTGGCCGCGCCTGGAGTGCTGGGCAACGACACCGATGTTGAAAACAATGCACTGACCGCGGTGTTGGTATCCGATGTGACAAACGGCACGCTGGTCCTGAACGCCAATGGATCGTTCACCTACACCCCGGCTGCCAACTTCAACGGCTCAGACAGTTTTACTTACAAGGCCAATGACGGATTAGCGGATTCCAACATTGCTACGGTTAACATCACGATCAATGCGGTCAACGACGCACCGGTGGCGGTCAACGATCAGTTTAACGTCGACGAAGATAGCCAGCTAGCCATCGCGGCGCCCGGCGTGCTCGCGAACGATCAAGACGTCGACAGCGCCACGCTCACGGCTGTTTTGGTCAGCGGCCCGCAGCGTGGCACGCTCACGCTTAACAGCGACGGATCGTTCAGTTATTTGGCCAATTTGGATTACTTCGGACCTGATAGTTTCACCTACCAAGCCAACGACGGTCAGGCGCTTTCCAATGTCGCCAGTGTGTTGATCAATGTCATTGCCAGCAACCAACCGCCCACGGCGAATGACGACGTGGTGACCACGGACGAGGACACTCCCATCACAATTAACCTGCTGGCGAACGACACCGACGCCGACGGAGATCCGCTCACCGTCACTGCCGTCAGCCAACCTGCCAACGGCACCGCGGTAATCAACCCTGACGGCACGGTCACTTACACGCCCAGCGCCAACATTAGTGGCAGCGGTCAGTTCACTTACACGATTACCGACGGCAATGGTGAGACTTCGAGTGCAACCGTCAAGTTAAATGTGAATGCAGTCAATGACGCCCCCGCGGCGGTTGACGACAATTACTCCACCAACGAAGACACAGTTTTGACCGTTAATGAAGCTGGGGTTCTTATCAACGACAGCGACGCGGATGGAAATAGCTTGAGTGCGATTCTGGTAGCGGCCCCGAATCATGGTTCGCTCACACTCAACACCGACGGTTCTTTTACCTACACACCAGCAGCCAACTATAACGGTGGTGACAGTTTCACCTACAAGATCAATGACGGCACAGACGACTCTAACGTTGCCACGGTCAACCTCAACATCAATACCGTCAACGATCCTCCGGTAGCCAACGATGATACCGGCACGACGGGCGGGAACACACCGGTCACGATTGATGTTTTGGCCAACGACACGGATATCGATGGGTCCCTCGATCCGGCCAGCATCACAATTCACGACGGTGCTTTGCGCGGCACGGTGAGCATCGATCAGAGTACGGGTCAGATCACTTATACCGCAGCCGTCGGCTTTAGCGGTGCGGATAGTTTTACCTACAGTGTCAGAGACGACCAGGGAGCGGTTTCCAACCTGGCCACCGTACGGATCGAGGTCCAGGGGAGTAGCAGTGATGCTCCACAGGTTAGCCTTATCACCGATCCTTGCGATCCGAGCAAGACCGCGCTCCAGGTGATCGGCACGGATGGGGATGACAAGATACGGTTTGTGCCCCAGGGGAATAAAGGCGAGATCAAGGTGCTGGTCAATGGTGAGTCGCAAGGGATTTTCGAGCCCACGGGACGGATCATCGCTTATGGGCTAGGAGGCAATGACGACATCGAAGTGCCAGGCAGCATCGGCCTCCCTGCTATCATGCACGGCGACAGCGGTAACGATCGGCTAAAGGCCGGAAGCGGGCCGGCAGTGCTAAACGGTGGCGATGGAGACGATTTACTGCTCGGTGGAAAGAGTCGCAGCCTACTGATCGGCGGTCTTGGTGCCGACCGGCTGATCGGCGGCAGCGGCGATGACATATTGATCGGCGGCGCCACCCAGTATGATGGAGATCACCAAGCGCTGTGTGAAATCTTAGAGGAGTGGAATCGCAGCGATCTTGAATACAACCAAAGAATCAAGCGCCAGAGCAGCGGTGTTTACGGCTTGAATAGCTCGACTGTGTTTGACGATGGGGCCAAGAATCAGATCATCGGCGGCGCGGGATTCGATTGGTACTTCATCGACGAGAGTGACAAAATCACCGATAGACATTCTTGGGAGATCGTTGTCGGAAGTGGCGCCAACGACGGCGTGAAAAAAAGTTAGCGATTGGAGGGTCGTGATTCCGGAAAGTCCGAACTGCGCCCGCCGGTCCAAGCTGTGGCACCGAATCGCTTCAGCGATGTGAGACGCTTCGATATTTTCACATCCGGCCAGATGGGCGACGGTGCGGCAACTTTCACGCCCGTGCGAATGTCCTTGGAACGTTCACCGGCGTATTTATTAGCTAGCTCCTAATAGCGCACTACCGGCACTTCGATTCTTTTATCTGTGGATCGGTTAAGAAGCCACCGACTTAGAGATTCAACGCGGAGACGAGAAGGTAAGATGGCAGAAACTCTCAGAAAAAATTGGTCGGGGCGAGTGGATTTGAACCCCGACAAGACAAGCAAAAAACGAAAGAAAAAAAGCTAGTATATATCGAGAAAAACGCAGGTTTTTAGCGAATTTCCGTCTACCGCCACTTTCCCGCAACGACCCCTAAAGTACCCTACAAACACCCCTAAAAGTGAAACCGTTTCACTTTTTTGGGAGGGCCGCGAGTGCGATTTCCCCAATCCGGTCTTCACGGTTTCGACCCCGGTCGTGCGCCCCAAACTTCGGTAAAATCGATCTGTGATCGTTCGGCGCAATCAATATTTTATGTGCGAAAAGCGCAAAGTGCCCAAGACGTGACCATTTTGAGAGTCAGGTAAAATATCCCTTCCCAATTCAGACGCTTCCACAAAGTAACCGTCGATTTTCCCCAAAACCTCGTTATCACAAACCGCTTCGCTGGTTGATGATGGTACGGTGATTTTAAAATCATTCGTAAGTTTGTATCCTTGGTGCTAAAATATTTTTTGTCATTTGTAGGAGCAGGGTATGCACAAAGTATCATTCGAACTGCCCGAAGATGTCTTTTCGGCACTGCGGCGCTCACCGGAGGAATTTGCGCGGGAGCTGCGGCTTGCCGCGGCAGTGCATTGGTACGAGCGCGGTAAAGTTTCTCAGGAAAAGGCGGCGCGCATAGCTGGTCTCGACCGGACCGATTTTCTCCTTGCTCTGGCTCGCGAAAAAGCGAACGCTTTCGTTGTCGATTTCGACGATTTAGAGCGGGAGCTTGGCCGTGGCTGAGCATCCAGCGGTCAACGCATCACCGTTGATCTTTCTGGCGCGAGCAGGACTGCTTGGACTATTAAAACTCGAAGCAGAAGAAATAGCGGTTCCCCAAAGTCGGTGACGGAGAAGAGATTCAGAGGTACTTCAGAAATTCTTCAGCGCTAAGTCCTGCTTGTTCGATGATCGATTCAAGCGTTCTTCGTTTAAGATCCCTGTTGTGATAGGCGACGGTAACGCGAAGCCCGGATTTATTAGGATGTTTTAAGATCTGGTGGCTGCCGCTGCTATGGTGAACAAAAAAACCGGCCCGCCCAAGTGCTCGAAGGACGGCCCGTGGTTTGAGCGCGGGCAATTTTGCGCTCATGCGGCTTCAACAGCTACCTTGACGGTTTCTTTGACTGGTCGGAGTTTAATTTTCTTATCAGACGGGATCGGAAGCCTGTCCTTCCGGAGACTTTCCAGATAGGTGCGGATGGCATCGCGTGCCATGGCCCGGGCCTCTTTGAGGGTATCACCCTCGGTGACAAGGCCGGGAAGCGCGGGACAGGTCACCACATACCCGCCCTCTTCGGCTGGTTCAAAAAAGACCGTGTAGCTATATTCTTTCGTTCTCATTCCTGCCCTCCGCCGCAGAGCAAATATCGACATCAGCATTTAACTATAAAGAATCGGTATGTCATGTCAAATCAAGGATCCATGCGCATCACAACGACTACCACGCATGGGTAAACGGATGAGAGTTTTTCGTTTGCGTCAAAGCCCTCTAAAAAGCAAATCATCAAAGACACCTGCCATTGTTTGGCGGTCGTCAGAATGGAAATTCTTGTGGGTAAGATCCTTTAAGGATCGACCAATCGCACTTTTCGTCACAAGTGGCTCAAGTGGCTGAGGGGTCAAGTCTTTTGTTGGCAACTTTGCCGAATACTGGCCACGTGATCACGATACTTTGCGTCAGAGTTCATCCTTTCAGTCACCCCGTGACACGCCCAACCCACTGCCCCATAACTTCCCGTCCCAAACCGTTCCGCTATCGCCTGCAGCTTCAGATCGCATAGCTCCTTTACCAAATACATGCCGAGTTTTCTTGGCTCGTTGCCTCTTCCCCGCCTGCCCGTCAGTAGATCTTCTTTCTTCAGCCCATACATCCTGGCCAGCGTTCGTAGCACTTGATCCACAGAAGGCCTAACGGCAGCCCGTTCATAGCGGGGGTGCTCCCGATCAATCCTTATCGATTCTTCACGCACTCGCTCGCGAAATTCCTCGCTCCCAAGTACCGGACTCTGCCGTTCTTTTTTGTAAAACTTTTCTAATGCCTTCGCATTCCTCTCCAGGACAAACTCATCGAACCTGGCCGTGTTACTGAAGTCAGCCATCACCTCTTCGATCCGGAGCCATTTCGGAATGCCCTTGGGTCGAAGATACCATCGGTGGCTGCTCCACAGATAGGAGTGGGGCTCCCGCACCAAACCGCCATCTACTGGATTGAGGTGAATGTAGCGGACCACCTGCGCCAAATAATTGTCCTTGTCCACCACGATAGCCTTGTATCGCCCCCGAAAAAGCGCACCGTCTCGGCGGTGAACCCTATTGAACCGCTGAGTGTAAAGTCCATCGAGGTGCCGCATCACCCGGGCAAGATTCCCCTCCGGGGTACGCAGACAGACATGGTAGTGATTCCCCATCAGGCAATAGGCGAATACTTCCACTCGCCAACGATCATGGAGTTCAGTAATCGTATTGAGAAATGCTTCGTAGTCTCGCCGTTCGAGAAAGATCTTTTGTCGGGAGCTGCCACGGTTCATCACGTGATAAACGGCTCCAGGGTACTCAATACGAAGCGGCCGCGCCATGATGCCTGCCAACTATCATTCCCCACAACTAACTGTCAACAAAAGATTTGACCCCTGTGTTTGACCCCTGTGTCCCCTGTGTTAAACAGCGGTATCACCTGCGCGCCGGCTTTTAGCCCATCCAGATAATCCGCCCAAGCCTGCATCATCTTGCGCCGCTCCGGCAGGTGCTCGGCGAAGTTGTAGGCAGCGCTCACGGCATTGCGTTCGGCATGGGCGAGCTGGCGCTCGATGACAGCCCCTCGACAGGCTCGGGGCACCGTTCGACTCGGGTTTTGGCCTGCCTGTGCTGAGCCTGGCCGAAGTGCCATGAGCGAGCGCTTCGTGCGAGTCGAATGGTGGTTCCAGCCCTGCTCGTGGACGAGAGCAGAGGTTATGCGACGGGTGCAAGTACACGGCCTCCACATCTTGTTGCCGGCGGACGGCACCGGAGCCAATCATATTCTTTACACGGTTGAACGGGCTAGACTATTCAATAGCTATCATTTATGATAACTATAACGGCATGAAGCTGACGATCCGGGAGTACGTGACTCCACAAGGGAGAAACCCTTTCCGGAGTTGGCTAAAAAACCTTGACGTTGGTGTGTAGGCGCGCATTCAGGCGCGCGTGTTGCGGTTTGAGAACGGCAATCTTGGCGATCACAAGGCGGTGGACGGCGGCGTTTGGGAGGCTCGTCTGGATTTCGGACCGGGGTACCGGTTGTACTTTGGCAAAGACGGCGCTGCAGTGATATTGCTTTTAGCGGGTGGCGACAAAACTTCGCAGTCCAAGGACATCCGCGCGGCGAAGCGATACTGGGACGATTATAGAAAAGAGATGAAACATGGCACGACGTAGCAAAGATTGGAATGTTGGATTGGCGCAAGACTTGCGCGACATAAAATTTGCTCGCGCGTTTCTCCTGGCCGCCATCGAGGAGGGCGTGTCGATTCAGATCGCCTTGGGTAAGGTCATCCGGGCCATCGGCATCAAAGAGTTTTCCGAGAAAATCGGCATCGCCGGACCGAACATTCTGCGGGCGATCAACCCACGCCACAATCCAACGCAGGAAACGCTCAATCGCCTACTAAAGCCCTTTAAGCTCAGGCTTAGTCTCGCGCCCATCGAAGAAACGAAGCGTCGCCGCGCTGCATAGGCGATCCGAGTAAAAAGCGGCAGGATATAACCAAATCACGCCGGCTTGAACAGCGCTCACACGTCCGCGCCGGCTTTCCGCTCGTCCAGATAGTCCGCCCAGGCTTGCATCATATTTCGCCGCTGTGGCGAATGCTTCGCCAAGGTGTAGGGCGCGCTTACGGTGTTTCGTTCGGCGTGCGCAAGCTGGCGCTCTATGGCCTGATGATTTCATCCCTGTTCATGCAGCAGTGTTGACGCCATACTGCGGAAGCCGCGGCCGGTCATCTCTCCTTTGGTGTATCCCACACGGCGCAACGCGGCCAGGACAAATCGGTGCCGATTTCTCCGGAATACGCAGCGCGAGTTTGCCCTCAGCCATTGTGGCCACAATTTATGACTAGAAATATCGACAGGGTTATTTTATAGTGAAATCATGAAAACGTTACCCGCTGCCAAGTTCAAGGCGCAATGTTTATCCCTGCTTGATCGGGTCGGTCCGGACGGTATCGTGATCACCAAACATGGAAAGCCGGTTGCTAAGCTCGTGCCCGTTCATACCGACAACGCAAATCTGATCGGCAGCCTCAAAGGCAAAATCAGAATCAAAGGCAGTATTTTGAGCACCGGTGTGAAGTGGAATGCTGAATCTTGACACGCACGTTCTGCTGTACGCCCTAACCGACGATTTAACCGCGCGCGAGCGTGCTTTGCTCACCGGTGAAACCTGGAGTATTTCCGCGATTGTTCTCTGGGAAATCGCCAAACTCTCCGAGCTCGGTCGCATTGAAATCGACTTGAGTCATCCAGAGTTGGTCCGAACTTTGACGCGTATCCAAACCTGGCCCCTGACGCTCGATATCTGCCGTTCAATTCAATCTTTGGATTTTGATAGCGACCCTGCCGACGAGATCATCGCTGCCACCAGCTTGGTGCATCGAGTGCCGCTCATCACCCGTGACCGAAAAATGCGCCGCTCCAGGGTCGTTCCGCTCGCCTCTTAGGAGACACTCCCGGCGGGGCAGGTTCGTGACCAACCTGGGGAAAAACGTGCTCGTGATCGTGCCTTGCTCAGCGATTGAGCATTTGAGATAAGCGGCAAAGCATTGGATCACGCGATCGTAGCCGGATCGTAGCTCCCCTGCTTTCAGCCCATCCAGATCAGTCCGCCCAGGCCTGCGTCATCTTGCGCCTGTTCCGGCACGTGCCTGATGAAATTCTAAGCCGCGATAACGGCGTTGCGTTCTGAGTGGGCGAGCTAGCGCTCGATCGCCTGGTGCAGCAGCGTTGACGCCATACTGCGGTAGCCGTGGCCGGTCATTTCTTCCTTCGGGTAACCATACAACGGGAACTCTCAGGGTCACCCATTAGCCGGCAGGTCAAGTAGGCACAGACGTACCCGTGAAATAAATTTCTTTACTTCTTTTTGTTTAACTCGCTCGCTCCGTGATCTTTCGGTAACGCGCCCCTGTTTTCTCTTCATGCGGTGTCAGACCGTGGTCCGCACCAGTCACCCATCAGGTTCAAGACATTGGAAGATTTCTAAAAGAGAATTCTTCCCGCCCCTGGCAAGTACACTTGCCCCAGAAAACTGTCGGTACCACGCCCTGTCCAACGGTAGCGGATTCACAGAACCTGTGGCTCTCCCTCTGAGGAGTCCAACCCCTTTGTGGCTCACGGCGTGGGCGTACCAGCCGATCACAACCCCTGCGAGTTGTATTTACGGGACGGGACAGCGGCTAATCAGACTTTGGGGTTCTGAGCCAACCCCAATCCAAGCTCACTGCCCCATCCCAACCGTATAACCTTACTTCTGGCCGAACGCTTTGGTCAGACTTTGATATCTCGACTGTTTTCTGACCTTTCTCAATCAAACAGATCGCGAGATCTGACGTGCATTCGATTCCGTCCTCGGAGTAACGGTGGGGCCGAAGTGACCACTCTTTTCACGACTATCCTGGGCAAACTTTAGTTCAAAAGATCGAGTTTCAAGCGTTCAACAGTCTTCAACCAGCACAGAACCGTATCGGACGTGCCGATCGTTCAGAAAGTCTAACCTGAGCCAGCCGAAAAATTCACTCGCTACCGTTCCGTTCAAAACATTCAAATCGGCTTTGCCACTTCGCAGCAATTGTCGTGAGGTTATTGTATTCCGTGGTTTCGGGCATTTGGGAAACGGGAGGAAGCGGGAAAAGGTTAAAGGCGCAAGAATGCCATAGGAAATCTCCCGTGGTCGGGATTATCGTTATCGAGCGCTTTGCTTGAAGGCTAGCGGGAGGGAAGGAGCACGAAACGACCGATTCGAGTAGGCCGATAAATCTGAAAATCACGACGGTCGAGGGTGAAGATCCGGCGCAGCCGTTCACGCTCGGCGACGCGTACCAAGGCGGCGTCCGCCAGGTCCATTGGCAAATTGCGATACTTGCGCATCAATTCTCTCATGCGCGGAACGTCCTCGATCCCTAATGGCAGGATTTCTACCGCGCCCGTCTCGATCATTTCCCAGAGCGCATCCTGGGCTTGCCACGAAAAACTCAAAAGGTGCATGGCTTCCGTAACCACGGGCCACACCGTGCCCAGTGGCGCGTTGAGAGCTGCGAAGGCTTCTCGGCAACGCTGATGTTCGTTGTCGTCTTCGTGTATAAGGGCGATCAGCGGCCCCGCGTCGACGAGGATCATCGGCGCTTGCGGGCTCGCTCGACAAGCATTTCGTGGAACTTTTTGCCGGTATCTACGGAGAGATCCCGAGGCCCGCCTTTGACACAGCCAATCAGATGAGCCACCAGATCATAAGGGCGCTTTTTTCCACTCCCCTCCTCTTCCTGCTTAGCAAGGACGCCGATCGCATCGCGTATCACCTCTGACTTGGTCTGGCGTCTCTTTCGCGCGAGCCTGCCGATCAAGGACTCTGTTTTTTGATCTAATCGAACGCTCAAAGGCATAAAATTCTCCCCTGTGATACAGCAGTGTACTACAAAAGGGCTCGAGGTCTCAACATTATCAGAAATTCCAGTGAGCGGCTTGAGCGCCTTTTTGGCGCGAAACCCGGAACCTTTTACGCAACCCTACTTGTTGGGACCGACGATATTGAATCCGAAGTGATGGAAGATATTGTAAACGAAGATGAAAGTAGAAGAGAGAATTGGTCGGGGCGAGTGGATTTGAACCACCGACTTCACGGTCCCGAACCGTGCGCTCTACCAAGCTGAGCCACGCCCCGATCGGCACAAACTAACACAACGAGACTAGAAAACAAGCTCGCGTAGCGAGCCCTGTCGGATTCCAAATTACAAATCCCAGATTCCAAACCGTCCGAGGATCAATCTGGAATATGAAATCTGTAATTTGGCATTGGCTGCAGTGGGCGGCTTGGGTCAGGCCACCGCCTGGCGCATCTGGCGGATAGTTTCGGCGTAGTTGGGCGTCTTAAAGATTCCTGAGCCGGAAACGATCACTTCACCGCCGGCTTGGACCACCCTGGCGATATTATCCGTTTTGATGCCGCCGTCGACTTCGATGAGTATGACAGGCTTGCGCGCGTCGATCATCTTTCTGACTTCGGCGATTTTCGGCAGCACGTCGGGGATGAACGCCTGGCCGCCGAAACCGGGGAAGACGGTCATCATGAGCACCATGTCGATATCGGCGAGGCAGCCTGCGACTTTGCTGAGCGACACGTCGGGGTTTACGGCAATTGACGTCTTGGCCCCGAGTTCATGAATTTTTTTTAGCGTGGCATTGGGATTGGCGCACGTTTCGGGATGAATCGAAATCCAATCGGCGCCGGCTTTGATAAACTCCGGCGCGTATTTGTCGGGATCGGTGATCATTAAATGCACGTCGACAGGAATCGTCGTCACTTTGCGCACCCACTCGACAACCACCGGGCCGATGGTGATGTTGGGCACGAAGTGGCCGTCCATGACGTCGACGTGGAGCCAGTCGGCGCCGCCGGCTTCGACCGCCTGGATTTCATCTTTCAGGCGACTGAAGTCTGCCGACAGTATCGACGGGGCGATCCTCAGGGGTTTCATTTAATAAACCTTTCTCAAGCGCACGGCGAAAAAGCCGTCGGTGTTGTCACGCTGCGGCCAAGCTTGAAAATAGCCGCCGCGCACCATGTGCCGCGCTGGTTGAGGAAGATAACGCGCCGCATCTTCCAACTCAAACTCTCTGTGCTGCGCGAGAAAGGTTTCGACAATCGAGTCGTTTTCATCGCGCGTGATTGTGCAGGTTGAATAGACCAGCGTACCGCCAGGCTTGAGGTAGCGAACCGCGCGCTGGAGAATTTTTTTTTGCAACCGGCTCAGCCGCTCGATGTCGCTCACTTGGCGGCGCCATTTGATTTCGGGGTGCGCACGCAGGGTGCCCAAGCCGCTGCACGGCGCGTCGATTAAGACTCGATCGTAGGGTAGGCAAAGAGTGTCGCTCAATTCTTTGGTCGCGTCCGCCTGTATGGCCTGAATCGATCGCAAGTTTAGCCGCGCGGCGTTTTCGCGAATTCTCTCGACTCCCCGCGCGGAATTATCCAGCGCGATCACCGTGCCGCTGTCGTTCATAAGCTCGGCGATATGGCACGACTTACCACCGGGCGCGGCGCAGGCATCGAGGATTCGTTCCCTCGGCTCGGGCGTGAGCAGACAGGCGATGAGCTGCGACGATTCTCCTTGAATCTGAAACAGTCCATCGGCATAACCCGGGAGCATTTCCACGCTGCCGGCGGATTCCAGGACAATTCCTTCGGGCGACCACCGGCTCGCGATTGCGACAACGCCCTGTTCGACGAGCCGCTCGCGCAATTGCTCGCGACTGCATTTCAGCCGGTTGGCGCGCAGCACCAGCGGCGCCTTTTGATTATTCGCACGCATAAGCGCGCTCGCTTCGCTCAGGCCAAACTCGTTGATCCAGCGCTCGACCAGCCATTCCGGATGAGAAAATTCCTCCGCGCGACTGGCGGTGGAGCCGTTGCTCGCCTGGGCGGCATGGTCTTTTTGTCGCAGCAGATTTCTCAGCACGCCGTTGACAAAGTCGGCGCTTCTGGCGCCGCGCAGCCGTTTCGCCAGCTCGACCGCTTCGTTGACCGCTGCGTAGTCGGGTATTTTATCGAGAAAGAACAGTTGGTACACCGTGACACGCAAGAGATTTTTGATGAACTCATCGGTATCTGCCAATGGGCGGCGCAGTTGTCGACTCAAGCGCGCGTCGATATTACCGCGCCAGCGCAGCGTGCCGTAGGTAAGTTCGGTAAGCAGTGCGCGATCGCGCTCGCTTAGGCCGGTCGCTTTGAGGGTTTGGTCGAGAAGTATGTCGGCGTAGGCTTGGCGGCTGTCGACTTTGAGCAGTATGCCGCTGGCGAGTTGGCGCACGTTTTTGGCTTTTGTTATTGACCACGCTGCTTGCAGCGTGGAACCATTAAATGGGGTTTCCAAAGGGGGTTGAACATCCTCTTTGGGATATTTAATCGGCGCCGGGGTCAATGCCCCGGCCGCGAAGTGGCGTCGTTTATTTGACCCGGTCACCGACCTTGATCCTCGCGCCCTTGATGAATTCGGCGCCGGGCAGCCGCTTCTTATTTTCCCATTGCACTTCGACGAGTTCGATCACGCCGGCGGCTGTGGCAATCCAGAAGCCGCCGGTATCCGCCCTGATGACTTCGCCGGAATGGCCAGCTCGTTCGCTCGCGATGATTTTCGCGCGATGCACTTTGAGCAATTTGTCGCCGACATGGGTGAAACTGCCCGGCCAAGGGTCGAAGCCGCGCACGCGCCGTTCGATTTCGACCGCTGACTTGTTCCAGTCAATGAGCCCGTCTTCCTTCTTGAGGATCGGTGCGAGCGTCGCCGCGCTCTCGTCTTGTGGTTGCGCGATGAGCGAACCTTCTTTGAGCCGGCGCAGAGTTTCCAACAGCAAGCGCGCGCCGATCGAGGTGAGCTTGGCTTGCAGGGTGGCGGTGGTTTCAGCGCCGGCGAGAGCGACCGTTTCCTGGAGATAGATCGCGCCGGCATCCATTTTTTCCACCAGCTTCATCGTCGTCACGCCGCCTTCGCTTTCACCGTTGATGATCGTCCAGGCGGCCGGCGCCGCGCCGCGGTATTTGGGCAAGAGCGAGTAATGCACGTTGAGGCATCCTTGGGGCGCTAATTCAAGGATGGATTTGGGCAGGATTCTTCCATACGCAACCACAACGATGATCTCCGGTTGCCATTTCTTCAGCTCGTCGAGAAATTCCGTTGTGCGAATTTTCTCGGCGGCGATAACCGGAATATTGTGGACTTGCGCGGCTTGCCGCACTGGTGATGGAAATGTTTGCTGGCCCCGTCCCGCCGGACGGTCCGGCTGGGTTACGACGCCAACCACCGGGTCGGGTCCGTGGATCAGTTGTTCGAGCGTGGCCGCAGCGATTTGCGGCGTGCCCATGAAAACAATGCGCCAGGGCGCTGCCATTATAACGTCATCGAATTGAAAGCCTGAAGGTTGGTCTTCGAAGTACCGGCGCTTAGATCATCATCCGCGGACTTTCTTTCGGCGGTTCCACGCCGCTGCGGAGCATTTTTCTGCGCCGGCGCGCATAGAGATCTCGTTTCAAGCGGCTGATCCGGTCGATAAACAGTTTGCCGTCGAGATGATCGATTTCATGCTGTAGGGCGACCGCGAGCAAGCCCTCGGCGTCGATCTTTACTTCTTTCTCGCTTTCATCGAGGGCGATCACTTGCACTTGCGCGGCGCGCTTTACCTCGGCGGTAAAGTCGACCACGCTCAAGCAGCCTTCCTCCCAGGTGATCTGGCCTTCGGAACGGATGATCACCGGATTGATCAGTTTATAAACCTGCTTGCGTGGATTCTCGTGATCGATATCCAAAACAATCACCCGTTCGGACGCGCCAACCTGGGGGGCGGCGAGCCCAACGCCCGGCGCGGCATACATGGTATCGAGCAGGTCGGTGACCAGTTGCACGGTCTTACCGGTAATATTCTTCACCGGCGCGGCCACTTTGCCGAGCACCGGAGCGGGGAATTTTAGGATCTCTAGTATCGCCATGACGAATCAATTGAATTCGCGAGCGGGGTTTAAACCCCGCTGCTTATCAAAATTTGGCAAAGGGGATACTCGCCCCCTTTGGAAACCCCATTTAATGGTTCCACGCCAAAATCGGCGTGGCCAATCGTAAGTAAAAATTCATAACATACTGTAGGGATCGACATCAATGTGGAGACGCACGGCGCGCGCTCTTGGCACTAGCGCGCGGGCTTGGCGGGCAAGCTCCAGCAACGCGGGGCTGTGCTTGCCTTTGAGCAGAATTTGCCAGCGAAAACGGTTGCGCAGCTTCTCGATGGGCGCCGGCGCGGGGCCGAGCACTTCGATCGGCTGACGACTCTTCTCCGTGCGAGTCAGCCACTGGCGTAACTCCGCGGCCAAAGTTTGCGCTTGCTGCTCCACGTCCGCCAGCTTCGGAGCGTCGAGGCGCAAGTTGATCAGCCGTCCGTACGGCGGATAATTCAGCATCCGGCGAAATTCGCTTTCGGCGGCGAAGAAGCCTTGATAATCGTGGGCAACTAAAAACTTGAGCGCGTAATGGTCCGGTGCATAGGTTTGGATGATCACGCGTCCGGGATCGTCGCCGCGTCCCGAGCGGCCGGCCACTTGGCTTAGGAGCTGAAAGGTGCGCTCGGCGGCGCGGAAATCGGGCAGGTTCATCGACAAGTCCGCCAACAGTGCGCCGACCAGCGTAACGCCGGACACATCGTGCCCCTTGGTAATCATTTGGGTGCCGACCAAGATATCGATCTCGCCTTTTTCCCAGCGTCGAATCAACGCTTCTTGTGAACCACGTTTGCTGGTGGTGTCGCGATCCATGCGCGCGACGCGCGCCTCCGGGAGTAATTTCTGCAGGATCGATTCGACTTGTTCGGTGCCGGCGCCGACGGCGTTGAGCGATTCATTCTTGCATTCGGGACAGATGCTGGTGGTCGGGCGGCGATAATCGCAGTGGTGACAGGAAAGGCTTTTCCGTCCGAGATGCAAGGTCAGGGTCACGCTGCAATAGGGGCAGCGCCAGACATGACCGCAAAGCACGCATTGGAGAAAATTAGCAAAGCCGCGGCGGTTAAGAAAAATCAAGGTCTGGTGTTTGGCGGTGAGATTTTCCCGCAGTAGAGCGACGAAGGTGTCCGACATCAATGGGCGATTGGAATTTTTTCCGTTGGCTTGATGCGGCACATCATGCGAATGAGCTGGCGGTTGGTCGCTGCGATACTGTGTGCGAAGATCGATCGCTTGGATCGATGGCAACGGTCGTTGCCCGACTCGTTGGGGAATTTCTAACAGGCGATAGCGGCCCTGTCGACAATTCTCGTAGCTTTCCAGCGCTGGGGTGGCTGAGCCCAAGATCACCGGGCAGCTTGAGAATTTGCCGCGCACTACGGCAACATCCCGGCCGTTGTAGCGCACGCCGTCTTCCTGTTTATAAGATGAATCATGCTCCTCGTCGACGACGATGAGTCCAAGATTGCCAATCGGCGCGAAGACTGCCGAGCGGGCGCCGATCACGACATCGACATTGCCGCGGAGAACATGCCACCACTGCGCCCAACGCTCCGCCGAGGTCAAGGCGCTATGGAGCACGCCAACTCTTCCTGGAAAGCGCGCGTTGACTCGATCCAGAAGTTGCGGAGTCAAGGAAATTTCCGGGATTAAAATCAGGCTGCGCCGGCCCAACGAGCGGGCATGCTCAATGGCGCGGAGATAGACTTCAGTCTTACCGCTGCCGGTGACGCCATGAAGCAAGAAGGTCTCAAAACCCCCTTGCTCGATCCGAGCACTGATCGTTCGCAGTGCAGTATCCTGCTCATGGGATAACTCGAATTTGATCGACTCGCTGGCTTGCGGCGTAATGTCTGGACTCGTCGACGCATAAGCTGGCTTTCGCCGCTGTTTGGCCAGGCGGTCTTCGATGGCGATGGCTCCCGACGATTCCAGACGCGCCAGCAAGCCGTCAATGTTCTGCCCCGCAAATTGCCGCGCCAAAGTTTTGACGCTGAGCTTACCCTTTCGCCGCGTGACTTCTTCAAGCAGCCGCTGGCTCATCTCATCGGCAACCGGCGGCTGATCTGCCTTTAGAATAATGGTTTTCTTGCTATCGCGCCGAGAATTGGGTGGCAGCATTGTCGCCAACACCTCGCCGAGCGACGCGAGATAGTATTGAGATATCCAGTGCGCTAGTTTGAGCAGGCCCAGATCGAGAATCGGCTGGTCGTCCAAAACAGCCAAGACTTCCCGCGCCTGCGGCAGCGGGTTTTCGCCAAGAATTTCCAACACTACACCGGTCATCGTGCGCTTTTGCAGCGGAATCAACACCCTAGTGCCGGGAGCCAGATGATCTTCCAGGGTTTCGGGAATGCTGTAAATAAGTGGCTGATTGAGCGGTGCAGGGATCACGACCCGGGCAAACTTCTGCGGCTCGTGCATAGTAAGACTTCTATCCACCGACCTACGCAAAAGCAATATGGGACAATCTCGTCAGTGTTGGCATCGTGTGTTCATTTTTGTGTCCAAACGACCGCAATTAGGCAGGCGCCAGTTTTTAAGGCAACGGGCCGAAACTGCTGATATTAGAACTAATCTGAAAGCATCGTGACGTCGCCCAGATAATGGCAACGGCTTTGCATTCATTGGCCTATACAAGCCATATAATTATGCATAACTATCGCTAATTATGTTGACTTAAAATTCGCTATTAGGTAAGCCAAATCTACCGGACTTTTATGTCCTACACTGAGGGCTAGCAGTGATGGATCAGCAGAATAACGTTAAAAAAGTTCGCGAGGCGAGGATGTTGAGCAAGGCCGAGCTGGCGCGCCTGGCGGGGATCTCGCCATTGACTCTTCAGCGCATTGAAATGGGCAAAGATTGCCGGATGGCGACCAAACGAAAAATTCTTCTCGCCTTAGGTTTAAGCATTGAACAAAAGCATACCGTTTTTAAGCAATAACTCATGGTCCCGTTCTGGAAAAATATTAATTTTGGTTTTTTACGATCCGTGGGTGGCAATGACGGTTGCGTCGCCCTCGACATCGGCTCGAGCTCGATAAAGATGGTCGAAGCCGCGGTCGACAAGAACGGTTTTCGAGTGCTGAAACTGGGTATCCTGCCGCTGGCGGAAAATGCCATTCAAAACAATATGGTTGTCGATACCCAATCGGTGGCCGATGGGATTCGACAGGTAATCCAAGAAAACGGTGTGAAAGCAAAGCGAGTCATCTCCGCCGTTCCTGGGCGGGCTGTGATCATGAAAAAAGTTCAAATGCCCAAGCAGGAACAGGCCGAACTCGATGCCAATATTGAGTTCGAAGCGCAAAACGTCATTCCGGAAAACCTCGATAACGTCAATCTCGATTATCAAGTGCTGAGTAATTCCGATGATGGCAACAAGATGGAAGTGCTGCTCGTGGCGGTAAAAAAAGAGATCGTCAACAGTTATTCAGACGTGATCGAGGCGGCCGGCCTCGAAGCTGCGGTCATCGACGTCGACTATTTCGCCTTGGAGAATATGTACGAAGCCAACTATGCCGACGACACCGCGAAAGGTGTCGTTGGCTTAATTCATATCGGCGCGCAAAATACCAGCATCAGTCTCCTGCAAGACGGCATTTCGACCTTCACGGGAGATCTCTCCATTGGCGGGTCATACTTCACCGAAGCACTTGCCTCCCAGACTGGCCTCGCTTTAGCGGCGGCGGAAACTTTCAAGTTGACCGGTGTGGCGGAGGAAAATAGGAGCTTAAAATTAGCGGCTCTGGTGCAGCCCACCGCCGATGAGTTGGCCGAAGAAATCAGGCGGACGGTAAGTCTTTACGGGGCGGTGCCATCGGATGAGGGCGACGGTCTCAAAATAATATTTCTCAGCGGCGGCGGCGCCAAATTGATCGGACTCCGAGTCTTGTTGGAAGAGCGCATGGGCGTTCCGGTGCGGCTGAGCGAACCGTTTCGCTGTTTCACTCTCGGCAAAAACATCGATCGCGAATATCTGCTCGAATCGGCGCCGAGTTTCGCCGTGGCCGCAGGCCTGTCTATTCGCCGGCCAGGGGACAGATGATTCGGATCAATCTCCTTCCGATCAAGCAACTCGAGGCGGAAGTTACCCGCCGCCGGGAAATTACCATTGGCGCGGTGGTTTTGGGAATCGCATTAATGGCGTTGGGGTTCATGCATCTGATGCAATCGTTTCAAATGTCGGGACTCGAAACTGAACTGGCCCAACTGCGCGGCGAGCTCCAAGCGCTCAATACCAAGATCAAAGAAATTGGCGATCTGCAAAATAAGATCAAAGAAGCGCGGGGCAAGAACCAGATCATCGACGACCTCAAGAAGAAAAAAAGCGGACCCGTGCTGGTGATGGAGAATCTTGCCAACGCGACCCCGGCGGCGCTCTGGCTCACCGATCTCAAAGAGTCGGGTGGCAGCCTGGCGCTCAGCGGACTGGCTGTGGACAACAAGACAGTGGCGGATTTTATCAGCGGATTAGAAGCCTCGAAACATTTCAAAAGTGTCGAGTTGATTGAAACCACCGAGGGCACTGGTCCCACGGCGGGATTCAAGAAATTTGCGATCAAGACGGCGGTGCTGTACCAGTCGCCCGATGCACCGCCCCCTGGCACAAAAACTAAAGCCACCCCGTCCGCCAAAAAAGAGGAGAAGAGGGGGTGACTCAGCTTCTCGACAATATACTCGATCGGCCGAAGCTGCAGAAGATCGCGATTCTGGCCGTCACGATTATATTAATCTCGGCGTTGTACTATAGTTTCCTCTACAGCCCGAGATCGGATGAAGTCGCTAAGCTAGCCGACAGCGTCGAAATCGCCCGTAACGAAAAGAACGCTAAGCAACTTAAAGCGGCGGATCTGCCGCGCTTGCAGCGCGATCTCAAAACATTAGATATGCAGCTACGGAAAGCGGTGGCTGAACTGCCGAACCAAAAACAGATCGCCGCGTTGCTCACCCATATTTCCGCCCAAGCTCAGCAAGCGGGACTGAACGTTCTCGTGTTTCGCCCGCGGGCGGAAACCTTTCAGGAGTTTTACGCCGAAGTTCCGGTGGACATTACGGTAAAGGGGAATTTTCATAATACCGTGAGTTTTTTCGATGCGGTGGGCCGGTTGGACCGGCTTATCAACATTGACAACATCGGTTTTAAAAACCCGACGATATCGGGCGACAACGTGATCTTGGAAACCACCAGCGTGGCGACGGCATTTCGTTTCCTCGACGATGCCGAACGTAAGAAAATCGCCGAAGAGAAGGCCAAAGCGGCCGCAAAGGCCAAAAAATAGCCCGACATGATGAGTTCGTGTAAAATTTGTGGCCTGTTGGTGCTCATAACCTGTGCACTCTGGACAAGCGGATTTGGCCTCGCACAGGAATCAGTGCGAACACCGTCGGAAAATACCAAGGAAGCGGTGGACAAGTTCAACAACGCGCCCGCCGCGATCGGCAAAACGCTGCAAGGATTGCGCGACGCCGCGAAAGACAAACTGCGCCAAACCCTAGGCGGAAAGACTAAAGCTGAAGCTAAAGCCGAGGGCAAGTCGGAACGAGTTGATTTAAACATGCCGCAGAAAGCGCCGGAAGTTGCTGCGCCGGCACCGGCAATGAAAGCTGGCAGCCGCGATCCGTTTCGTCCGATGACCTTGCGTGCCAAGGTCAATACCCGAGTGAGGGAAAACCTCTCGCCCCTCGAACGCCTCGATTTGTCGCAACTCAAAGTAGTTGGCATCATCTGGGACATCAAAGAACCGAGAGCGATGGTGGAAGACACCACGGGGCTTGGCTACGTCGTCAAGGTCGGCACGCCGATCGGTGGCAACGAAGGCACGGTAAAGGCGATTCATCGTAACCAGATTGTCATCGAAGAATTCGCCGACGATGTCTATGGTGTCAGAAAAAAAATTGACCGCAGTATGAATCTCGCGACGGAGTAGCGCTAATGCAAGAAACGAGGAACATCCTCATGAACTCTGGTCAGATTCGGCGCCAGACGCTGTTCAAAAATATCGCCAGGCTGTCGATCCTGAGCGCATTCGCCGGCGCCATGATCATGAGTGGTTGCGCGGTTGCCCCTGACCCTTCGGTGCCGACAGCCACCCCGCAGTCTGCTTCGGCTGCGACGCCCCAGGCGGCGAAGGTTGCCAACCAAAGTCTGCAAGAACTGAGCGTTCGAGAAGAACGGGGCCAAACGACTTTGCTGATTAAACTGGCTCGACCGGTGACTCAATACCGTCATTTTCCCTTGCCTCAGCCGGCACGGGTGGTTTTGGATATCCCAAGCGACAGCACGGGTCCGGCTTCAACGGACACTTTTCGCATCGACACCAGCATTGTCTCAGCACTCCGGTTGAGCAGCGGCGAAAACAATCTGCGTTTGGTCGTGGAAGTCGCCGCAGCAACTGTGCCGCCTTATACGATTTCTCAAGAAGAAGGCGGTTTGAAAATTGTCGTCGGCACCGTCGATCCTAACGTCACTGCTAAGAGAAATGCCGTCTTGGTCCAAGCTGGGAAGAGAGTTGACGTCCGTACGGGTCAACAAGTGTCATCCTCTACACCGAGCGCGGATGCGCGATCGCAGGCTCCCGGTGCCGATGACAAGTCAGCGTCGGAGAAGACTTATACCGGACAAAAAATTTCGCTCGACTTCAAAGACGCGGATATCAAAAACGTCTTTCGTTTGCTGGCGGAAGTGAGCGGCTTGAACCTCGTCGTCACCGCCGACGTGAACCGCCGGGTGACTCTGCGCCTCGTCGAAGTGCCGTGGGATCAGGCGATGGATCTAATCATTTCGACAAATGGTTTGGACAAGGAGCAGGTCGGCAATGTGGTGCGGATCTCCACGGCGGGAGCGTTGAAAGCTGAGAAGGACGCTCTGATCGCCGCCAAGAAATCTAAAGAGGACTTCGAACCGCTGCTGACGAACTACTTCAACGTAAATTACGCCAAGGCGAAGGACTTGGAACCGAAGATCAGGGCCATGATGAGCAAGCGCCCGGACAGTGCTCTGGTCATCGACGACAGAAGCAACACCATTATGCTTCGGGACATCCAGAAATCGATGGAGGACGTCAACGCATTAGTGTCCAAGCTCGATTTACGCACGCCTCAGGTCCTCATCGAGTCGAATCTCATCGAGACTACGCCGAGTTTCTCGCGGGCTCTCGGTATAGAAATGGAAGCCCTGTTTAACAACGGCCGGGTACGGACCAGTGATCGATTTAGGGCAGACCCACCGTTCGAAGGGGTTGCCCAGCCAACGCCGTCAATAAATCAGTTATTTGTTCCAGCCACGGGGTTTCGCTTCGGTTACTTCGGCAACAACATTACCGGCATTTTGTCAGCCGCGGAGTCCGAAGGTAACGTCAAAATCATCTCTCGTCCTTCGGTGGTTACATTGAACAATGTCGAGTCAACGATTGAGAGCGCTAACGTTTTAAGGATTCGTACTTCGGCCGCCACGGTAGGCGAGGCCGGGAATATTCGGGAGATTCGCGCGGGGATTATCCTCAAAGTGACCCCCCAGGTTTCTGCGGATGGTTTTGTTTTGCTGAACATCTCGGCAAAGTCGAGCACGTTAGACTTTGGCCGAACGGTAGATGGCATTCCCCAAGAGAATATTCGTGAGGCCAAAGTCAATGTTTTGGTTAGAGACGGTGAAACCGTTGTCATTGGCGGCATTCTGAAAGATACCAGCTCGGACTCTGAATCCGGTGTCCCTTACCTAAAGGACATTCCTGGTTTAGGTTGGCTTTTTAGGAAGTCTTCTTGGCAAAAGAACTTTGAGGAACTCGTCGTGTTCATTACCCCGAGAATCATGGGGGCGGGGTCGGAAAACTTGCCAACCGCAGAGCAGATATGGCGAGACCAAATGAAACAGACCGACGGAACGGCGCCGCTCAACACATCCCAAGTCCAGAAACCCTAGCCTCCCCTAATTTAATCAGGTAGGATACCCCGCATGTTGCGTTACTTCACTGCGGGGGAGTCGCACGGGCCCTGTTTGACCATGATCATCGACGGGGTGCCGGCGGGGTTTCCTCTCGATATCAACAAGATTAATCATGACCTTTGGCGCCGCCAACAGGGTTACGGGCGCGGCGGCCGCATGTTGATTGAAAAAGATGAGGCGCAAATTCGCTCCGGCATCCGCTGGGGCGAAACCATGGGATCACCCGTGGCACTCGGCATCGAGAACCGCGACTGGAAGAACTGGACCAAGAAGATGTCGCCGAGCCCCGAGGATCGCGACGACAAGATCGCGGTGACCAAACCGCGGCCCGGCCACGCCGATCTGAACGGCGTGCTCAAATACGATCGCGCCGACATTCGCGACATTCTTGAGCGGGCGAGCGCCCGGGAAACCGTCGCGCGCACCGCGGTCGGCTCTTTCGCTAAACAGTTGCTCGAGCCGTTCGGCATCCGGGTCATGGGCTATATTCGCTCGATCGGCAACGTCACGGCCAACCTCGATGGTCTGACCTATGCCGAGACCTACGAGCGCTCGGAAGAATCGCCCGTGCGCACCGCCGACAGCGCTGCTGAAGAGAAGATGATCGCGCTGATCGAAGAATGCAAAAAGGAAGGCAACACCCTCGGCGGCATCTATGAAGTCGTCACTTTGGGATTGCCTCCCGGATTGGGCTCGCACACCCAGTGGGACCGTAAGCTTGACGGCCGCCTGGCCCAGGCGCTGATGAGCATCCAAGCGATGAAAGGGGTCGAGATCGGTCTCGGGTTCGAAATGGCGCGCCGGCGCGGCTCGCAGGTTCACGACGAGATTTTTTTCGACCCCGCCAAGATGGTGACGGAGGGCACGCCGCGCATCGTTCCCACAGGCTTCTACCGCGGCAGCAACAATTCCGGCGGCACCGAAGGGGGCATGACCAACGGCTCGCCGTTAGTCGTGCGCGTCGCCATGAAACCGATCTCCACGCTCATGAGTCCGTTGCAATCGGTTGACCTACGCTCCAAGCAAGCGGCCGATGCCTCGGTGGAACGCTCCGATGTTTGCGCCGCGCCGGCCGCTGCCGTGGTGGGCGAATCGGTGGTCGCCTTTGAAGTCGCCAAAGTGTTTCTCGAAAAGTTTGGTGGCGACTCGCTGCGCGAGATCAAGCGTAATTACGAAAATTATCTCGAACAGATCAAAAACTACTAGCAGCCTGCTGAGTGCGCCGTTCACCCTACGACCCCAGGCTCAGGGCGAACGAAGAGAGGCTTGAATTTGAAGTTAACCACGCCGATTTTGGCGTGGAACCGTCAAATGGAGTTTCCAAAGGGGGCGAGCATCCTCTTTGGTCAAGGCTGGGGTTAATACCCCGGCCGCAAAGTGGCTTCGTTTATTGATAAAGACGATTCCGTTCATGCTGGCGCTCTCGAAGCGTGAGTATTATTTTTCAGCAGCGTGCTAGTCACTTGGCAAAAGCTCCGACGCAAAACATCGCACTGATCGGGTTCATGGCGGTTGGCAAAAGCGCGGTCGGGCGTAATCTGGCCAAGCGGCTGGGCCGGCGTTTTGTTGATCTCGACCGATTGATTGAGAAAAGCGCGGGCATGAAAGTACGGGAAATCTTCGAGCAGAAGGGCGAAGCCTACTTCCGCCAGCTCGAGAAACAGGCGCTCGCCCAGGTACTCGCCAAGAAAGGTCAAGTCATTGCCACCGGCGGTGGTGTGGTGCTCGACGATGACAATTTGGCGCTGCTCCGCGAGCAAACCTTGCTCGTTGGCCTCAGCGCTTCGACGGAAACGATATTGAGGCGGGTTGGAAATAGCACGACTCGGCCCTTACTGAAGGGCGCCGACCGGAGCGAGCGGATTGAAGAACTGTCGAAAGCACGCCAAGCGCGATACGCTCAAGCCCATGTGACGATCGATAGCGGAGATTTGACATTAAACCAGGTGGTCGACAAGATTGTCGAGATCGCTCAATCCTACGAATAGTTTTATGCAAACCTTAAATGTAAACCTCGGCGAGCGTTCCTACCCGATTTATGTCGGCTCGGCAATCTTAGCGCGCGCCGGCGAGTTTCTCGCGCAGGCCGGACTTAGGGGGAAAGTTGCGGTGGTCACCAATCCCACGGTGGCGCAACTCTATCTTGATCCAGTTTATAAGGCGCTCAGTCAATCCGGCTTCGAGGTGGTGCCGATTCTGCTGCCCGATGGCGAAGAACATAAGAACTTTACTTCGCTGCAGACGATCTACGACCGCTTGATCGCCGAACGGTTCGAGCGCAAGTCATGCGTGATGGCCCTCGGTGGCGGCGTGGTCGGCGATCTCGCCGGCTTTGCCGCCGCGACTTACCTGCGCGGCGTGCCTTATGTGCAGGTGCCGACGACGCTGCTTGCCCAAGTGGATTCCAGTGTCGGCGGTAAGACCGGCGTCAATCATGCCGGCGGCAAGAATCTCATTGGCGCTTTTTACCAGCCGAAATCGGTGTTGATCGATGTCGCTCTACTGAGCACGCTGCCGCGGCGCGAAATGGTCGCCGGCTTAGCGGAAGTGATCAAATATGGCGTCATTGAGGATCCGGCCCTGTTCGTTTTGCTCGAAGAGAAAATTGAAAAACTCGTTCAGTTAGACAGCGAGCTACTGATTCAGACGATTTCGACTTGTTGCGCGATTAAAGCCAAAGTGGTGCAAGCGGACGAGCGTGAAGACGACTACCGCGCTGTGCTTAACTTCGGCCACACCATCGGCCACGCGCTGGAAGCGGTGACCGGTTATACCCAGTTTCTCCACGGCGAAGCGGTCGGCGTCGGCATGGTCAAGGCGGCGGCGCTTTCGGCGCAGCAAGGATTTTGCGATCAGGCGAGCTTTGACCGCGTCGTGCGCTTGATCAAACAAGCTGGCCTGCCCACGGAAATCCCCGGGAACGTTTCGCTGCCGGGCTTGATTCAAGCGATGGAAGTCGACAAGAAAGCCGCCGGGGGCAAGATCAAGTTCGTGATGTGCGAGGGGCTTGGCAAAACTAGATTCCACTGGCTATCGCCGAACGAGATCTTGGCGGCGTTGAGCGCGTGAACCAATCGAATTCGCGAGCGGGGTTTAAACCCCGCTCGCGACCAAAGAGGATCTTCGCCCCCTTTGGAAACCCCATTTAATTGTGCCCGCCTCAAGAGGCGGGGCTAAATGGAATAAACTTTCCGGCACAGGAGTTAGCATGGCGCGGAATAAAAATATTTTGGTGCTTAACGGACCGAATCTTAATCTCTTGGGCACTCGGCAGCCGGAAATCTACGGCAAGACGACCCTAGCGCAGATTGAAAAGAACCTCCGCGCGCTGGCCAAGGAGCTTGGTGTGAAAGTCGATTTTCGCCAGTCGAACAGCGAGGGTGAGTTGGTGACTTGGGTGCACCAGGCGGCCGGTAAATTCGGCTCGATTGTGATCAACCCCGCGGCCTATACGCACACCAGCTTGGCGCTGCGCGATGCGGTTGCCGCAGTCGGCATTCCAACCATCGAGATTCATCTGTCCAACATTCACAAGCGCGAGCAATTTCGCCACCACTCGTTTATCGCCGAGGTAGCGGTGGGGCAAATCGCGGGATTCGGCGCCGATAGTTATTTGCTGGGACTGCGCGCTGCGGTCGCGCACCTGTGATTCCTGATTGGGCGCTTAGGGGGAGCCTGTTGGGATGTTTTTGCTCTTCATTTCCTGAATCAAAGAGTCGCGCTCTTTTTGTAGACTGTCGATTTCGATCCTCAGGTCGCTGAGTTCCTTTTCTTTTGGCGTGTAAGTGGGGGCGTATGGAGAAGCCGGGGGCGTGGAGCTTGGCCCTCCCCCACCAGGCACCTTTTGGGAGTCATGAATTCTCGACGCGAAATCCATCGCCCAACTGCTCATTCCATCTTTGCTCACGTTTGATGCGGTGCCGCCGCCCTGTGTGGCGTTAAAATACTTTTCTTTGGCGGCTTCTAGCTTTGCTGTCACTTCAGCAAGTTTCTTTTGGTATTCCTTTTCTTCCTCGGCGGCGGGTGTTGGTTTCGACGGGCTTGGTGGTTGGATTACGTCACGAGTCGGAGTCGGTGTCGGTTTTTGTGGAACGGATGCGGATTGCCGCGACGATCTCTCCAACTCTGGAAGATTCAGCCCCGGGCGATTGGTTTGCCCAGACTTTTCAATCGCTAGGATTTGATCTTTGGCGATGGCGATCTCGCCGCCGAGCCCGGTGAACTTGATCGACGTGCCTTCCTCGCGGTAGCTCTGCACAGTGATCTGGCGGCCGTTTTTCAGTATTAGAACATACTGAGCGTCCGCCAAGCTAAACCAGCAGGCGACGCCAAGAACCACTGTAATCAGCCTCGTTCTCAGCATGGCACTTAGTATATCACGCCCTAGCATTCAGTGGTACTCTGTTTCTGACCCTAGGCGCCGGGCCTTTTGCCCTCGGTGTAAAAATGTTAGCGTTTGAGCGTCTAAGGGATGACCACCATGAACAGTTCTGCTCTACGATCCTTTACGCTTGGACTCTTTTTCCTGTTCTTCGGCGCAAACAAATTTATTTGGGCAGCCGAGCCGCGGGTGCAGATACTTTCGCCTAAGGACGGCAGCCGTATCGCCCAAGAGCAAAATACGATCTTTGTCAGTGGTAAAGTGGCGCGGGATACCGGTCGATCCGCCAATGTCGATATTTTTCTTGTCATCGACATCTCGGGTAGCACGGCAATGTACGCCGGCGTGAACCTTGGCGATGCCGACCAGCCGCCGGACAGTTCCGGAATCGGCATGCCCCAGATCACGATCGGTGGCATGAGCGTCGGCAGGCCACCGGTTCGTAATCTGCGAAATTCCGTCCTCGCCGCTGAAATTGCCGCGGCGCGCCGCCTCGTGCTGCAACTTAATTCCCAATCGACCCGAGTGGGTGTGCTGACGTTCAGTGAGGGCGCCAGACTGATGCAACCGCTGACCCATGATTTCGACCAGGTGCGCCGTGCCCTTGACGATATCCTACGCGCCGGTCCTGACGGCGGGACCAATATGGTCGAAGGCATCCGCATGGCGATCACCGAGCTCATGGGTTTGGGCAAAAGTGACAGACGCAGCGATGCGATTAAAGTACAGTTTATGCTGACCGACGGTTTCCCCTCTTTACCCATTGGCGGGGGAAAGCGAGCTGCGCCGGAAGATGCCGATCTCGCGATCAATGCGGCGCGGCTCGCCGGTAGGGCCAGCATCAAAGTCCATGTTTTTGCGCTCGGCGAAGAGGCGCTTTCCTATCCCCGCGCCGCGGTGGGTATCGCCAAAGAGAGCGGCGGTGCTTATACTCCGGTGCTCCGGCCGGCGGACGTGCTCGCGGCGGTTGAAAATATTTCCGCAGTGGGTGTGGATTACGTGCAGGTGGTCAATCAGACCCTCGGCCAGCGGGCGACGCAGATTCGCTTGGGCGCCGACGGATTTTTTTCTTCCGCGCTGCCGGTTGCGGAGGGGCGCAATCAGATCGAGGTCTTGGCCCGTGCCAGCGACGGCTCAAACGGCCGCGATGCGATCACGGTTTTTTACCAGTCGGGAAACCAGAAATCTTTGGAGTTGGAAGTTTTCCTCGAAAAGGAAAGAAAGCTCAAGCTCGAGGTCGAGCGCTTGGGGCGAAGCCCGGCGGAGATTCAGCGGGAAGTCGAGCGCAACCGCGAAGATGGCTTGAGACGGCCGCAGCAATCGCCGCCGCCAACCGAAGGGCCGCCGCGCTAGTAATTCTCGTCTGGGTATTTCTCGCCAATACTTCGCCCGGTTCAATCGCGGTAAAAACGATCGAGGCACAACCCTTCCGGAACGAAGGCAAAGTAGTTGTGCCTTGAAGCTGCAAGTGCGGTGAGTTGCTTGTGAGATCAGCCGCGAAAAGGTCAAACATCGTACCGAGGGCCGAGCACGATATGAAACACTCGCGTCGGTGCCTTCGTTCCTCTAGGATCACACCTCGATCGAATTCCTGCCGCCAGGTTTGCTTGTAGAAGGAATAATCCGGGCTAAGAATTCTCCCGTCAACAGTTAGCGAGCTTTGCGTTCGGCCTCGGCGGCGATGGCGATTTCTGAGGCACCGGCCCGCTTAATGATCGACATCACCTTCACGGTGTCTCCTAACAACACGTCCTTATCGCCCCGTAGGATGACCGTCTTATCCGGGCTCGCGCTGAGCGCTTCTTGGAGGGTCTTTTCCAAACTCTCTTCGCTGACTTTTTTCTGATTGACAAATATTTCATGTTTTGGCGTTAAGGTCACGGTCGTGCCACGCGACTCCGAGCGCGTCGCCACCGCTTTCGGCAGGTTGACCTTGCCGCCGGACTCGATCATCGCCGAGCTGGTGATCATGAAGATGATCAGCAGAACGAGAAAGATATCGGTCAAAGGCGTGATATTGATTTCGGCGACGATTCCCCCATTGTTGTCATCGCCGCCGCCGAGTGGAGTCATGGACATGTTAAATCACTCATAGGTTGATGCTGTGAATAATTTTCGCCACCTGGATGCGGAAGAGTCCGTTCAAGCTAGCGATGCGGGTCTGAAAATAGTTGTAGAAAATTACCGCGATAATCGCCACGCCTAGGCCCAACGCGGTGGCCACCAAGGCTTCCGAGATACCCGCCGCGACGACGGCAAAGCCGCCGGTGCCGGCCACCGCCATGCTCTCAAACGATTTGATGATACCTACCACTGTGCCGAGCAGGCCGATAAACGGCGCGCTGCTTGCCACCGTGCCGAGCACCCAGAGATTCTTCTTAAGCCGCTGCCCTTCCTCGAACATCGCTTCGGTGGCGATGCTGTTAGTCATTTCAGGCTGGGCACCGGTGTCATGGCTAAGAATGCTCAGCATGATTCTTCCCACGGGACAATCGGTGTTCTGTTTGCAAATGACGACGGCGAGATCGCGCTGGCCTTTTTTCAGCGGCTCAACCAGCGATTCGGAGATCCGCAAAGTCACGGAGCTGATGTTTTTTAGCGCCCACAGCCGCTCCAACACGACCGCCACGCTGATGACCGACATCAGAATCAACGGATAGGTGGCGATAGCGCCTTTTTGAATGATGTCGATGAGATCGAGACCTTGCTGTTGCATGCATCTTCCTTCCGGATGTTCCGAAAATGATTACCCTAAATGAAAATTATTGCAATGAAATGGAAGCCGCTAGCCGCGTACACGAATGGCGACTTCGAAGCGGATGATCATCGGTTCATTGGCGAGATCTTTTAGACTTTCCGGTATCGCTGGGAACGGTGAGGCGCGCTTGATCGCTTCAAGGGCGCTGGCGTTCAGGCGCGTGTCGGACGATTCCAGGACTTCGGAGAGAGTGAGTTTACCGGCGCGATCGAGAGCGAAGCGGATGGCTACTTTTTGCACCCCGGTCACGTTTTCCGGATACCGCCACACCGACTCGACGCGCTTCTTAAGTTGATTGAGATAATTGCTGTAGTCGGCGGCGGGAATTCCCTTGAGTCCGGTAACCCCTCCGCCGCCAGTACCGACTCCCGTGCCGCCGCCGGCGATTCCTGTGCCACTTCTACTGCCGCCGGCCACGCCGTAGGAACCTGGGTTAGTACCACTTCCTTTGAGCGCGCCGGGAACCTGCGGCCCCTCTTTTAGCGCTTTGATGCCGGCGCTGTCATTTCCACCTTTGATCGCTGCTAAGCTTTTTTGCTGGGCGTCGAGATCGGCAGCGGCGTTGGATGGTAGATTGGTCGCGCTTTCTTTGGTTGGCAATCTGACCAACGAATCTGCCGAAGTCTCTTTCGCGTGCACCGCTTCCTGGCGGCCATCCATCGCGAGCACTTTCGGCCCGGGCAAGGCGATCGGTTTTGGCGCCGGCGCGGCTTCGACATTCGCTGCTGGCGCCGGCACTGAGGTTTCAAGCGAGCCACTGTCTAGTTTGCCGGTTCGTTGTGCCGGCGCGACGGGCACACCCAACTTGGGTAATTCGCGCGGGCCGCCAGCTCCTTGGCCAGGACCGATGCTTTTGGTATCCGCGCCGCTCCTCACTTCCATCAATTGGACGGATATCGGCGTGTTGGTCTCAGGTTTGGGAATGACCAGTGTGGCGGCGCGTAACGCGACAAAGAATAATAATCCATGAAACAGCAACGATGAAACGAGAAACGGACTGCGGAAGATGGACGCGAAATCCGATTCGCCCCAGTCGATGGATCCCCTGTCGAGCATAATTAGCTGCCTGGAATTTCGATCGCCTTGAGCGCTGCAGCGGGGGTGGGGAGCTGTTCCTGCTTAGCGAGAATTTCTAAACCGATGGCGCTGACATCGCGGCGCACCAGGCGGCCGTTTTCGTAGTAGCTCCAGAGATCGGCAACGCCGTCGCCATTGAGATCGCGTTCTTCCTTGGTGACGACTTCGCCATCGCGGCTGCTGTCGTAAAAGATCCACAGGTCAGGTCTGCCAGAGCTGGCGGTGTCTTTCTCCACTTTCGCGATCCGGCCGTTTTCGTAGCTGGCCCGATAGGTCAATCTGCCTTGGCCGTGCTCGTCGCGCTCTTCGCGCACGATCTGCTCTTTGTCGTAATAGAAAACAAGATCGGGCCGACCCTGTCCTTTCGAGTCAACATCGCGGCGAATCAACTGGCCCTGATTAAAATAGCTCCAAGTATCGACCCGGCCATCGCTTTTGCTGGCTTCTTCTTGGCGCATGATCTCACCTGGCTTTTGCGGATTGTAATAAATCCAAAGATCCGGGATGCCGTCACCGTTGACATCTCTAACTTCGACATTTTTAAAGGGCGGCGCCGTGGTTGGTATTGCCACAGGTTTATTGATCCCGGCTAACTGGCTGTTTTCTGGCGCGCGAGTGTTTGGCTGGGTTTGCCGCGGCAGGTTTTGCTGCGCCGATGCGGTCGCGCCGCTGGAGGGAGATTGTGCTGCCGGCGATGCTTCTGCGCCGAGATTAGTGATTTGATTCTCCAAGTCCCGCTGGCGTGCCAGCTCTTGCTCAATGGCGGCTTCGAGTTGCTGATCTTTCTGTTGTTCGGTGTAAATCTGCTGATTCATTTGGCCGTAGTGGGAGTCAGCGGTGAACAAACCGGCGAGCAAGCCGAGGATCAATCCACCGCCGGCACCGTAGGGTCCAGCGATGGAACCACCCATGGCGACGCCTTCCATCGCCTTATTCCAAACATGTTGCATTCGTTGCGAGCCCGTGACAGGCGGAGGCTGTGGCGGGTTTGGCGCGCCGGTGGTCGAATTGGGGTACTGCGCCGAGCCGGGCGGGTACTGCACCGGCACCGGTTCGCAAGCTGAGATGGCGACCAGCGTTACGAGCAAAATTAGACCAAATGGCCTGTTCATGGCTTCTACCAAAGAGGAAATTTTACTTCAATTTCCGCGCCAACTCCATCCCCGAATTGGCACTCCCTGTCTGTTAAACATTGTCACGGAGGCTTACCCTGCCATACTTCGAAGCTCCTCTTCAACCGTGCCAAAAGGCGCCGACGCGCGAGGCGGCTCACCGTCGGCAACCTGCTCCTGACCAACGACTTGGCCGTCCTTGAAGATATACCGGGCGGTAACCTGGCCCTGGTATTTTTGATCTTCGAGCTGTTCGACTTGCGCGCCGTTTTGAAACCGGACCCAAACGTCAACTTGCCGGTCGCCATTGGTGTCCGCTTCTTGGTTGGCGATTTCGCCCTTGTCGTAAAGGATTCTCAAATCGAAAAACCCATCACCGTTGGTATCACGTTCCTCGCGGATCAGTTGGTTGTCTTGGAAATAGTAAACCGTATCCCACTTGCCGCCGCCCTTGCTGTCACGCAGCCGCTTGACGACTCGGCCTTGAGAAAATATTTCGATCATGTCAATGCGCCCGCGTCCGGCGCTGTCTTCTTCGCGGCGGATCACTTCTTCGCCGCGAAAATGGATAATTCGGCTGATCTTGCCATCGCCGCGCAGATCTTCTTCTTGTTTGACGAGCCGACCCGCCTGATAATACCCCCAAAGATCAATTCTCCCGGTATTCTTGCGATCCAGCTCGATGCGCGCCAGTTGACCGTTGTCGAAGTATGAGAAGCTATCGGCTGTGCCGTCCCCATTGGTATCTTCTTCGACTCGGCTGATCTTGCCGTCTTTGAAGTGTGAGGTGCGGCGCGATTTGCCGGCCAATTGGCCATTCTCTTCGCTGCGCACCGGCTGGCCATTCTGATAGTAAACCCATAAAGTTGGCTGCCCAGACCGGCTGCTATCTTGGCCTTTCCGTTCAATCTCACCGCGCGCGTCGAAGAACAACCAGGTATCGATTTGGCCGTCGTTTTTGCTAGCGACCTCCTGGCGGACCGGTTTCCCCGCTTCGTAGTAGTTGATGATGTCCGCTTTGCCGTCAAAGTTAACATCCTGCTCGACCCGCACCGTCTGGCCTTGGCCGTTATAATGGGTCCAACGATCCATCCGGCCGTCGCCGTTGGTGTCTTGCTCCTGCCGCACGACGCCGCCGCGCTCGTCATAATAAAAGCTTGCCACGGGTAGTTGGGCATAGGTTGAGAGCGGATGTAGAGGCCACAATAACACCGCCAGCAGGAAATCGGCGGCGATTTGCGCTGTGCGCTTCATGGATGAATGGCGGCTCTGACTACGGCTGAAAATCGGCCTTTGGCGTCAAAATTCTTAGCCGTGGCATACGCTTGGCGGCTTTTCAATCGCGGTCTGCGCGGAATCCTTGCTAGGTTTTTCGCATTCTACTTTCGCCGTAGCAAATTTTCTCATCATAAGCACCTCCAGCGAAGAGGCATTCACGCTACGCCACAGGGTAGGTGAAGTCAATGTGGCGACATCGGTCTAGACCGCGAGAGATTTGCCTGTGGCGCACCACTCATTCTAGTCCCATAGCTTGCAAATGGGCGAATGTCAGGTAAACCTGAGCGGGTAGTTTCAATTCCGAGCCCGCCGGTGAGCAACTTTGCCCAGACCCTTGACCCGCAAGCTAACCCAGCGACGAAAAGCGAACGTCTAATTCGCTGGCTGCCATGGATCTTGGGTGCCAGTGCGATTCTTATTTTGTTTTACCAGCTCGGTAGCGCAGCATTGTTTGAACCTGACGAGGGCCGCAACGCAGAGAAGGCGCGCGAAATTCTGCTTCTAAGGGATTGGGTCACGCCCCATGAAAACTTTCATCCGGTGCTCGACAAACCGATATTTTTTTATTGGTTGATCGCACTTTCATTTAAACTCTTTGGTGTCTCGGAATGGGCCGCGCGCTTGCCGTCGGCTTTGGCCGCGCTCGGCTGCGTTGCCGTCGTCTACGCTTTCGCCCGTGTCCATTGGGGTAAGGCACAAGCGCTTTGGAGCGGCTTGATTTTGCTTACCTCTATGGAATTTTTCCTGCTCGCCCGGCTGGTGATCTTCGATATGGCTCTGACTTTTTTCTTGACGCTAGCGCTGTGCGCGTTTTACCGGGCGAGCCGCACCGATGACGTCAATCGTAGAAGGGTGCTGTGCTTGCTCATGTACGGCGCCCTCGGTGCCGCGACGTTGATCAAAGGCCTGATCGGCATCGTGGTTCCCGGCATGGTGATCTTTTGCTATTTGTCGCTGACTGAACAGTGGTCGATACTGCGGCGAATCTATCTCGCACCTGGCGTGCTGATATTTCTCGCCATCGTCATGCCTTGGTATCTTGAGGCGGGCGCGCGTCACGAGGGCTACTTGCGCTACTTTTTTTGGGACGAACATTTCGGCCGATTCGCCGGCGATCGATTCGATCGCACGCAGCCTTGGTATTATTTTATTTTAGTCGGCCTGGTCGGTTTTTTCCCTTGGACTTTGCTTTGGCCTTTCGCGATTGCCGGTTTTCGCCGTCGAGCTTGCGATGACAAAACCTTATTTCTGCTCCTTTGGGCTGGAGTGACGTTGCTATTTTTTTCCGCCTCGAAATCCAAGTTGCCGCACTACATCTTGCCGATTTTTCCCGCTTTGGCAGTTCTAACCGCGTCACGGCTGGTTAATTTGTTCGATCAATCGGCGCGAAGAGCCCAGGCAGGTTTGTCGCTCACCTGGATGGCCTACGGTGTCGTGGTGCTCTATTTCATCATAGGCTATTGGCAACCGGCGATCTTGCCTCAGGCGATGGTCGCTGGCGTCACGGGCATGCCGCGTTCTCTGTGGATCTATGGCGTGCTGATTCTGGTTTTGCCGATACTCTTAGCGTTGTGGAAAATCTCGCGGCATTTGCAGAGCCAGCCCCGGCGCTACCTGGCCCAAGTTCTCACCATGAGCATGTTTCTAAATTTTAGCACGCACGCGATGATCGCGGCTTCATCGGTACGATCGGCAAAAGCGCTGAGTGATAAAGCTTTGCCGCTGATTACGCCGAAGACGCAAGTGGTGTTTTACGATACTTACCTTTACGGTATGGGATTTTACTTGCGCAGCGAGAAACCGATCTGGGTAATTACACACAGCAAAAAGAAACGAACTTTTTTAGGAAACTATTACGCCCTCGGCAGGCGTGCGCAGCCAGACACACGCTGGGGCAAGGCGCTTTTCGATTTTGACGAGTTCGGCAATCGATGGCGCTCGAATAAACAGCCGTTCATAGTCTTGGTTAAAGAAAAAACCCGGGTTCAGCTTGAGGAGCAGGTGGGCGAAGCGACAAAAGCACTCGCCAGCGTTGGCGATTACGTTTTGCTGACGAAGAAATAAACGCAGCCACTTCGCAGGTGGGGTATTGACCTTGTGGCGGGCGCTGGGGCGGGAGCAGATTGGTAGAAAGGACAACGATGAATCTTTGGGGAATCGCGGTCGTGATGGGGATCGTCGAAGGGTTGACGGAGTTTTTGCCGGTTTCATCGACGGGTCATCTGATTATCGCCGGCCATATGCTGGGCTATGTCGGCGATAAAGCTTCCAGTTTCGAAGTGGCAATTCAACTCGGCGCGATTCTCTCCGTGGTGTTTCTCTATTGGCGGCGCTTTCTTGGGCTTGTCCCGACAAACTCCAGTTCGGCGGTTAACTCGCGTTCGACCTTGGACGGTTGGTCCGGGCTTTGGCGTATCGCCGCTGCCAGCTTTCCGGCTTTGTTGATCGGCTACCTCGCGCGCCATGCGATCAAAGAAAGACTCTTCAATCCCGAAGCGGTCACCCTGGCGTTGGCTGTCGGCGGAGTAGCGATTCTGTTGGTCGAGCGACTGGTGGCGCAGCGGCGCTCAAATTCGCTGGATACACTGACATTGGCCCAGGCGTTCGGCATCGGCCTGTTTCAAACTCTGGCGTTGTGGCCCGGAACCTCACGGGCCGCGGCAACAATCGTTGGTGGCATGCTCCTGGGCCTCGATCGCAAAGGCGCTGCGGAGTTTTCCTTCCTGATCGCGGTGCCGGTGCTATTTGCCGCGACCGGTTACGAGCTGGTCAAAATGCGCGATCAATTGGCCCTGGAGGATTCACTGGCACTCGCCATCGGCTTCGTAGTTTCATTCTTCGTGGCATTCCTCGCGGTCAAAGGATTCGTCAGCTATCTCAGCCGCGGCAAGTTAGCTCCCTTCGCCTGGTATCGCATCGTCGTTGCGCCGATTTTTTATTTTCTCACGCGCGGCAGCAGTTTGTAGCACCCTACTACGAGGAAATCTGACGACACGCTGTCGATCGAGGTGCAACTCTTCCTGAACGAAGGCAAAGCCTTTGTGCCTTGAAGCTGCGAGCGCGGCGCGTTGCTTATGATATCAGTGGTGAAAAGGTCAAACATCAGGCCGAGTGCCAAGCACAAAATGAAACATTTGCGCGGTGCCTTCGTTCGACGTATTCGTTCTTTGGGGTCACACCTCGATCGCAGTTTTCGCGCGAATGATCCGGGATAGCGATCGATGGGTGACAAGGGCCGGTCAGTCTCGGTCGTGGCGGTGCTTGATCCAATCGAACAGCTGGTTTCGGTAATAGTAGGCGATGGCCAAAATGCCGAGCGACAAGACCAGAATGATCACGAACATGCTGTATTCTTGATTGCGGATCGTCGCGCCCTGCATCGTCAGCAGGTAGGTGCCCGGCAGCCGCCCGATGATCGAGACCAGCAAGAAAGTGCTGAGTCTCATCCGGCTTAGGCCGAGCACGTAACAGAGATAATCCTTGGGAAATCCCGGAAACAAGAAGAATAGAAAACAGATCGCAACACCGGCATTGGTGGTTAGAAAATTGAACTTTTCTAACACCTCGCGTTTGACGAAGCGCTCGACAAATGGCCGGCCGAGAATGCTCGCCAACTCGAAGGCCACCCAGGAGCCGATCGAAAGGCCGACCGTGGAGAGTACAAAGCCGATCGTCTCGCCGTAAACGAAGCCTCCAGCGACGCCGGTAAGCTCGCCGGGAAAGGGCGCCGCGATCACCTGGAGAATCTGAAAGAGCACGAAGACTGCCGGGGAGTAGGGCCCGAGGTTCTGCAGAAACCGGCTTAGCTTGTCGCTACTGGAATAGATCCCCTCGAAGTCGTCGAGGTCTTCGCCAGCCGGAGCAAAAGCGCTAAAGGGCCGTGGAATATAGCGGCTAAAAATGAATAGCAGCGCGACCAGGCCAAAAAAAATCAGACCTCTGACAATCAGGCGGCGCCGTTGGTCGCTCATCGGGGATTTATAGCAACTAAAATTGGCAAAGACGAGGGATTTCGAGCTTGCCACTGGAGCACGACTCGCCGCGCCAACTAACAGTTAAGCCTGCACCGATTCACGCATGAGCCGCTGAATTTCCGCCGGCTACCGGCCTTTTTGCATTTCCTTCAATAACCCTTCGACTTTTTTCATTTCATCGCCGTAGCCGGCCCAGTTGCCCTGTTTAAGAAACTCTTGGGAGCGCTGAAAATGATCCAGCGCTTGGCGCGGCAGATTACCGCTGTCCTTAATAACTTCGGTTGCCGGCGCGGCGGCTCGCACCGGGGCGGTTTCCGGCGCCACTTTGGCGCCGAAGATTCGCTGCATGGACTGCTCTAACGTTTCTTCCATGGCGATCTGATTGCCGAAGGCGACGATCACCCGTTTCAGTTCCGGCAACGATCCTTGATCAGCGGCCAAGTAAAGCGGCTGGACGTAGAGCAGCGATTTTTCGATCGGGATCGCCAGCAGGCTGCCACGGATGACCTGGGAGCCGCGCTGATTCCACAGACTCAGCTGTTGTGAAATCACGGTGTCTTGATCGATGCGCGCGTCGATTTGTTTGGGACCGTAAACAAGCTTTGCCTTGGGAAATTCCAGGGCGATCAACTTGCCATAATTCGCCCCATCGCTGCGCGCAGCCAGCCAGGCGCGCATGTTGTCGCGCTTGTTAGGCGTAAAGGGCAACAGTAAGACGAACTCCTCCTTGGATTCGTCCGGCAGCCGCATGATCGTGTAATAAGGCTCCGCGTCGCGCTCCCGGTTATCGACCGTCCGGCGAGGAATGCTGAGCAGGTCTTCTTTGTTGAAAAAGACTTGCGGGTCTTGCATGTGGTAGGTGGCGAAAACCTGGGCCTGGAGGGTGAAGAGGTCTTGAGGATAACGGGTATGCGAGCGGAGATCCTCAGGCATGGCCTCCAGCGGCTTGAGCAGTCCTGGAAAAATCCGGCCGTAAGATTTGATGATCGGATCGCTGGCATCGCTCAAATAAAAATCAACGGTGCCGTGATAGGCGTCGACGACGGCTTTCACGGTATTGCGAATATAATTTACTCCCTGGCGGCGCAGCGGTTCGGAGTAGGGATAGCGATCGGAAGCGGTATAGCCATCGATGATCCAGAACAATCGCCCGCCTTGGGCGATGACCAAATACGGATCGCGATCGAAGGTGATGAAGGGCGCGATCTTTTTTACCCGTTCGGTGATCTGCCGGTGGTAGAGAATTCGGCTATCAGCCGTTAGATCCCGCGACAGAAGTATTCTCAACGTGGCGTGATGCGCCGAGAAGACCAAGCGGCGCCACAACGATCCGACCGAAACACCGCCCCGTCCCTGGTAGTCCGCGTAGATATTCTGGTCGCCCGACGGATAGTCTAGCTCTTGCGCCTTGGACTTAACCAAAACATAGTCGTTGGCGACCTCGCCGTAATAAATTTCCGGCCGGGCGATTTTCAGCGCCGTCGATGCAGTAGGCGGGATGTCTTTGATGAAAAATTCTGGCTGGCCGTTGGCGGTGACCTGATTGACCGGGCCGAACACCAGGCCGTGACCATGAGTGAATGTTAAATGCTCGTTGATCCAGTTACGGCTCTGCAGGTGCTGATGGGAAAGCTCGCGCGCCGATAACATGACCTGGCGGTACATGCCGTCGATGGTGTAGCGGTCGTTATCGACGTCGACAAATTTGTAATAGGGCCGGATTTCTTGAAGCTGGGCGTAGGTGACCAGCAGGGGACGATGATCCCACAGCCGAATGTTGCTGATGGTGGACTGATGGCTCTTAAGTTCTGTCGCGGTTAAGCGGTCCTCGGCTGGAAACTCCTTGCGCTCGATCTTATCCAAGCCAAAGGCATGCCGAGTGGCTTTGATATTGCGTTCGATGAACGGCCTTTCAGCGACCGCTTCATTGGGCGCGACACGAAAGCGTTGCAAGAGCGCTGGATAAGCGTTCAAGCCGAGCGCGTGGACGATTACCAACCCGCCTAGGCCGAGAAGAAGGTAGCGATAGCCATCGCGGAAGGTTTGCAGGACGCAAAGCAGCGCTGCCAGCAGGGCCAGAAAGAAAAGTATTCGCAACGCCGGCAAGGTGGCGTTAATGTCGGCGTAGCTGGCGCCGAAGGCGACCCCGCGCGGTGAATAGAGCAACTCAAAGGCATTGAGGTAGTAACCGCCCGCCTTAACCAAAATGAGTGCGGCCAGGAGAATCAGCAGATGGCTTTTGGCGCGATCGCTGAGGAACAGACCTCGGGGTGAATAGGCGATGCCGCGGTAAATGAGATACACCGCGGCTGTCGCGATCGTCGTGAGAGCCAATGCGAACATGAGCGATTGATAGACAATCTGCAATGCCGGCAGGCGAAAGATGAAGAAGCCGATGTCCAGATCAAACTGCGGGTCGCGCAAGTTGAATTCAACGGGATTGAGAAACAGCGCAAACGGCTCCCAATTGGCCGCCCCCTGGGGTAGAGCCATCAAGCCCAATACCGCGGTGACCGGAAGCAGCAGACGTTTAAGGAGTGGATCGATGATATCCGGCGGCGGCAACTCAATGACGTTGTCGATGCCGGTAAATCGCAGGCTGGCTGGTGTGGCCGCGGCAAAATGCACGTTGAAGTAAAAAAGCGCGGCGAATACCACCGCCACGAACAGCCCCAACAGGGACTTGTAAAAAATAATCGTGGAAAACAGCTGCGTGTAGCCGACTTCGCCAAACCACAACCAATCCGCGTAGAGCGAAATGCCTTGGCGCGAAAACAACAGCGCCGCGGCAACGATGAAAAGTGCCAGACCGCCAAATCTACGCATGGTTTCTCCTTAATGATCGACCAAACCGCAATGTCATTGTGAAATCAGATATACGTCCGAAAATGGATTCGTCTCGTAGGCTGGGAACAGCCACAAAAAAAGGCGTTGGAATCGCTCCCAACGCCTTTTTGTTGATTCAGGGTTTTTGCAACTGGCGGAATATTATTCCGCGCCGACTTTTGGACGCCACTTGTCGAAACGGCGCTCATAGCGGTCGATGATGTCGGTCATGATCATTCCGCAGATGGCAAAGATCGCAACGCCGACGAAGACCTTATCGGTCTGGAACGTGGCGCCGGCGACCGTGATCATGAAGCCGATGCCAGCGGTGGCGGCGTAGAGCTCGCCGACCATGACACCGATGAGGGCGCGGCCAACCGCTAAGCGCAGACCGGTTAAGATGAACGGCACGGTGGAAGGAAGCACCACCGATTTGAAGATCTGCCATTCGGAAGCGCCGAAGCTTCTAGCCGCGGTGAGTAAGTTCGCCGGGGTGGTTTTGACGCCGTCCCGGGTGTTGATCAGAAGTGGAAAAACGGCGCCCAGGAAAATGATGCCAACCTTAGAAAGGATGCCGATGCCTAGCCAAATAATAACCAAGGGCAAGAGGGCAACACGGGGCGTCGCGTTCATGGCATTAACGAATGGATCGCAAATATATGCAAATCTCTTGTACCAGCCGATCGCGATACCGAATGGGACGGCGAAGATGATCGACAGGAAGTAACCCCAGAAGAACTCGATACCGCTGACATATAAGTCATTGTAGATTTCCCCGGTGGAGAACAGTTGCCATGCGGCTTTCCCCACCAGCGACGGCGCGCTCATAAACATGGGGTTAATGAGACCGGCCCAGTTGCCGATGGTCTCCCACGTCAGCATGAAAAGAATGACCGCAATGGTGCCGAGAATCAGTTTCTCATTATTGAGATAAAATTTATACGCGTTGGATGCCTCCGCGACACGTATGTCTAAAAGTTGTTCTTCTTGAGCGCCCTGAGCCATTGGGTTACCCTCCAATAAGGTTACTGTTAAGGAACGGTTAATTCTTACCAGCCTGCGCAGCTCTACCAAAAGGGCATTACGTTGTCAACAGTAATCTAATTGCCGGTGAAGCGCAATTTCTTGGCTGCTCCTTACTCGTTGGATGCGAGCGTTTATGGCGGCCAATCTTGACAATCGTTAACGTGTAAAATACTTTGATTGAAACTAATCCCTCCAGTCACAGGAGATAACATGAAACTCCTATTTGTTACGCCACCCATGGGCAATTGGGCGCCGTGGGGTGACCGCCATTTCGCGGTCAACTCGTTGTATTCCCAACTCGCCGCGTTCGTGCGCGAGAAAAAGGCGGCGGATGTCGAAGTCCTTGATTGCCGGCCGCTCGGCTTGGACGACGAGCAAATGCTCGACGAGGTGCGTCGGCGGCGCCCCGATGCGGTTTTCTTTGGCGCGATGATCGCCGCGGCGGGCGGTGCGGCGACGTTGAACCGATTTCACGCCGCGATGCAAAAGATCAAGAACGCCGCTCCTGAGATCGTGACCATCGGCGGCGGATTGATGTATACCGCGGTGCCGCAAAAGATCATGACCGACAATCCGCAATTGGATTTTGCCATCGTCGGTGTGTTTGGCGACAACGAATACACTCTTGTCGAGCTGCTCGGAGAGCTAAAATCTGCCGCGCCGAAACTCGCCGAGATCAAAGGGCTCACCTGGAGACGGGGCAGCGAGATCGTACTCAATCCGGCGCGGCCACTGATCCAGAATTTGGACGAGCTACCGATGCCCGCCTACGATCTTTTTCCGATGGATAAATACTACGGCTACTCGGTCATTCCGAACTACAACGAGGCCGTCACCTCGCGTGGCTGTGAGGGCGCTTGTCATTTTTGCTACGAGTGGTGGCTGGTCGATCCGCGTAGCCCTCGTGATTTCAGCTCCCACCGTACCCGCGGCGGCCGGGCGGTCGCCGATGAGATGGAGCTGCTCAATAAAAAATATGGCGTTAAAGTCCTGACTTTCATGGACGACGATTTTAATTCGGACCGGCAGAAGATGGTCGACCTGGTCGAAGCGCTGGAAGAAAAAAAATTAGACATGAGCTGGTTTTGCCTAAGCCGGGCGCAGAATCTGATCCGCGACGCCGATCTGATACCGCGGTTGCGCAAAGTCGGAATGTATCAAGTCTTGATCGGCATCGATGGCGGCACGGACGAGGAGATTGCCGAGGCGCACAAGGGGCCGATGAAGGTCGGCGTGAAGGAATTACAAGAGCTGATCCAATTTTTGCGCAAGAACGATATCTCGACGATCTCAACTTATCTCAACGGCTTTTGGGAAGACGACGAAGCGAAAATCCGCCAACGTGCGAAGGCTGTCGATGAAATCGACCCCGATATCATCATGATCCAGGTGCTCAATCCGATCCCCGGTTCGCCGATCTACAAGGCCGCGGTCAAAAACAACATCATCGAAGTCGACAATCTGAGCCTCTATGATCTCGAACACTCGGTCATGCCGACCAAGCACTTGACCCGCCAAAAGCTTGGCGAGCTGACCGGCTGGGCGTTTCAATCTTTCTACAGTAAACCGGGCCGGATCGATCGGATCTTGAACGGTTACAGTTCGCCCTACGTAAGAATGAAATTCGAATCGTTCAAGAATAACGCCGCCAAGTATGAAAAAGGCGCGGCGGAAGACAAGGTTGCCATCTAGTCATGGCAGAGCGACTAGCGGCTCGGCCGCTGGCGGATAAGGTCGCGCTGGTTACCGGCGCGAGCCGCGGTATCGGCGCCGCGGCGGCTATTCGTTTAGCTCAAGGCGGCGCCACGGTGGTGGTCAATTACCATCAGAATAAAGGCGCGGCTGAGAAAGTTTTGACTGAGGTCGTTCAGGCCGAGGCGCGCGGCATGATCGTTCAAGCGGATGTCACGCAACGAGATCAAGTCGAGTCGATGGTCAAAGCGACCGAGGCGAAGTTTGGCAGCGTCAATATACTTGTCAACAACGCTTATTTCCCGTTTCGAGTGAGCCCGTTGCACGAAATTTCCTGGGAAGATTTTCACCGGGCGATCGTCCATGAACTGTCGGCATTCTACTATTGCGTGCAAGCCTGCTTGCCGGCGATGAAAGAAAAAAAGGCCGGGCGAATCATCGTTGTCAGCACCCGTCTGGCGCAGCAGCCGCTGCCGAGAATGGGCGCCTACGCGGCGGCGAAGTCGGCGTTGGAATCGATGGCGAACACGATGGCGATTGAATTGGGTCCCCTCGGGGTGGCCGTCAACGTGGTCACGCCGGCGTTTACCTTAACCGACGCGTCGATGATCATGCCCGAGGCGTTTCGCGAGCGGGTGAAAGAAACTCGGCCACTGAAAAAGCATCTCTATCCTGAAGATGTCGCCGGCGCCATCGCCTTCTTGGCCGGCGATGAGGCGAGCATGATGACGGGCAGCCATATCCTCATTACTGGCGGAAGTCATCTGCAACTTTGAAGAAACTAAAAATTCAAAATAAAAAGTAAAAAAATTTTCTCAGTCGTTCTCAATCATCCGTCATCGCAGTCCGATTTTTTTAATTTTGCATTGAATTCCCATGCTTCCCCTCGATGAGATTATCGCCAAGCTGACGGAGATCGTCGGTCCGAGGCGGATCTCGACGAACCCAATAGATAAGATCAATTACCAGCACACGCTGGCCTACGGCGCCTATCGGGCGCTGCCGGACGTGATCGTCCGCATTGAATCCGACGCCCAGGGTAACCATAAGGTTGCCGACATCTTAAGATTCGCCAACGAGCACAAGATTCCGATCGTCGCCAAAGGCGGCGTCGGCATGGGCATCAGTTCGCCGCTAAAGGGCGGCTTGCTGCTCGACATGCTCGGCATGGACAAGATTCTCGAAGTCAATTCGACGATGCAGTATGTCATCGCCGAAGGCGGCGCGAGCGTTTACGCGATTCATCACGCGCTGCGCCAGCAGGGCTTGATGCTGCCCAACTTCGGCACCTACGGCCCCGCGGTCGTGATCGGCGCGATGATCAACAAGGGCGGCATCGGTTACGGCATGACGCGCTACGGCTGGATCGCCGACATGGTCCTGGGCTTGGAAGTGATTCTCGCCAATGGCGAAACCATTCGTCTCGGTGCGCTGGCAAACCAAGGAACGACTTTCGGGCCGTTTCAAAAATGGATTCATTTGCCGGATCTGCTCGGCCTTTTCACTTTGGCCGCCGGCTCCATGGGAATGATCAGCAAGGTTTGCCTGCGCGCCATCGAATGCCAACGCGAGTGGTTGCACGACTACTGCTACGGTTTTCGGCGCGATCAGCTGCAGCGAGTTCAGGATGCTCTCATGCAGCAAGTGAGGGGCGAAGTCGTCTACGACATTCATTTCACCGACCGTTGGCAGTATCACTGGCCGATGGAAGAGGGCTTGTACGATAAATGCAAGATTCCCGACGACGGCTGGTTTTTTCTGAAAACCGTCTTGCTGGCGCGCGATCAAGACGAGTTGGGGTTCAAAGAAAAGCGCATGCGGCGAATTTATGAAACCGCCGGCGGCGTCGACGTGCCGGAGATCGCCGACAAGGCGATGGGCGCCAAAGCACAGGAGTGGGGTCTGCACGGCTGGCCCGACTGGCATATCATGGGGCCGGATGGTTGGTGCGGCACGGTGGTGCGCCATACCGGCATGTTCGCCGTCACTTCGAAGATGTATCCGCTGACGTTTCTAAAAGAAATGTACGACCTCGACGAAGCGGCGAAGCGCGAGTGCGGTATCTGGGACGCCGAGCACTCGCCGCAGCATGATAGTTACGTCACCCGCGACTTGGCGATTAAGGAAGAATACTTCACTTTCTACAATCCTTACGACGACGAAGACGTCGGTAAACTGCGCAAATGGATCGGCATGGTGCAGCAGTTCAGCAACGAGCGCGGCGTGGTCTGGACCGCGCCGACTTTGAGCACGAAGGGGCCGGTGCCGTATCAGAGGCTTGGCAATCTTTACGACGTCGTCAAAGAGATTAAGCGGTTGGTCGATCCCAACAATATTTTAAACCCGGGGGCGCTTTATTAAATTCGTTCAAAGTTCAAGTGTTCAAAGGTTCAAGGTCGGACACGGAAATCGGAAATAAAATTTGTTGGCGGAGCATAAGTAAGGAGAGCACTATGAGTCTGGGAAGACAAGATTTTAGCGGTAAAAAACTTTCGCCGCAGGAAGCCGACGCGGTGATCGCCGATTTGAAAAAATATTTATTGGACATTGCCGACCGCTGGCTGATCAAAGGACGGTTTCACACCGACATGGCCAACGGCACGCTGCCCATGGAAGCGATTAAATTATTCTGGCAGAACTGGCATGGCTTCGTCGCCGAGATCAATAATTTTCACGGCATCGCCTATCAGCGCCACCTGCCGTTTTTCAAACGTCATCCGGAGCTGCAAAAACATTTCGCCGCCCATGTCGCCGATGAGATGATCCATCCCAAGCCGCCCGGCCATATTCAGATCGTCCTCGAGCAGGGGCACAACTTCGGTCTCACCGACGCCGAGATGGTCGAGTACGAAATGCTCGCCGAGTGCCGCGCTTTCTTGGAATATTACCGTGGCGTGCTCTACGAGGGCACGATGGTGGAGTGGTGGGCGTCGTTTTGCGTCGAGGAAGCGGTCGGTCACTGGGCGAGATTCTTCGGCGGCGCGCTGCGCAAGGTTTATAAATTGCCCGAAGAAAAGATCGTCTACTTTCGCGTCCATGCCAAAGCCGATCTCGAAGAGCATGACGGCATCATGGCGCATGCCGATCTGGACTGGATGGTTTTGAAAAGAATGCTCGAAGAAGGCAAGGCGGAGACCCGGCCCGGCTTCAACTTAGAGTACTGCATGCGCATGGGCACGGCGTACTTCGCCTGGTTCTTCGAAGGAGTCTATCAGCAGATCAAGAAAGAAGGTCTGTACAAAGAATAATCAAACATTTTGAAAACGGTTCTTCCGGGTTTAGTGTAGAGGCGTTTGCACCACGAAGGACACGAGGAGCACGAAGTTTAAGAGCTTAGAAATCCGACGCCTTCGTGATTTTCGTCGTGAACGAAATCAAGATGATCGTACCAGGATATCCACAGGGAAGCCTGAAGAGCAAAATGTCAAAGGCAACAATCTAAACATGGCCGATTCCAACAAAGAAGAGCTTTCGCCCCGTCCGCTGATGCGGCTACTGGGCGATTTTGCCAATAGTCAGATCCTAGACGCTGCCATCGAGTATGATTTTTTCACGCTGATCAGCAAGGGCTTTCACAGCGCCGAAGCGATCGCCCGCGAGGCTGGCACGGATGCGCGAGCGACGCGCATCGTGCTAGACAGCTTGCCGGCATTGTCATTGATTGAAAAGCGCGACGGCAAGTATGGGCTGACACCCACCGCTGAAGTTTTCCTGGTTAAGGGCAAGCCGTCCTATTGCGGCGACTTCCGCCACGTCGCCTTGGCGCTGTGGGACGGCATGGCTCATCTAAAAGAGTCGCTCAGGACCGGCAAGCCACTCAGCCGCATGGACACCAACGCCGAGCTGCAAGTTTGGGAAAAACTCGTGCTCGGCATCATCGTCATCGCCGAGCCGGCGGCCAAGGCGCTCTGCGATATTCTCAAGATCGGCAGCGAGCGCAAAGGCATGCGCGTGCTCGACATCGCCGGCGGCTCGAGCATCTTCGGTATGACCATCGTGACCCGCGATCCGACCGCTCAGGTCACTCAACTGGACTGGCCCAATGTCAATGTGGTGGCGAAGAAAGCGAATAAAGAGCGCGGCCTCGATGGCAAGATTCGCTTCATCGACGGCGAGCATCGCACGGCCAAGATCGAATCGAATCATTACGACTTAGTTCTTGCCAGCAACTTCTGCCGCTTCGAGTCGCCCAAGGGCAATCAGGAATTATTTGCCAAAGCTTATTCTGCCTTGAAGCCCGGCGGCATCTTCATGGTCAACGACTTCGTGCCCAACGAAGAACGCACCGAGCCAACCTTCGCGCTGCGCTTTTCCGTCTACACGCTGACACACACGCCGGAAGGCGAGTGCTGGACGCTGTCGCAATATTCCGACTGGCTCAAGAAAGCGGGATTCGCATCCATCGAGACTCACGGCGACATTCCCAAGACCTTGCCGGGGACGACGCTGATTCTGGCGACGAAAAGTTAAGAGTATTGAACCGCATAGAACTTCGCGCGGAAAAACCGCAACCGAAATTCGGAATTTCTCCCGCAAAGACGCAAAGGACGCAAAGGATCAGCGGATTTTTCACCACGAAGGCTCGAAGAGCACGAAGGGAAATCTTAGACGAGCTTCTTCCCGCCGCTTTCCCAGCGAGTGAGGCCGCGGCCTTGTTCTTTGCGGGAGGCGATAATGCGGCGCCATTTTTCTTCGTCGTCGAGGAGTTCGTCTTTCTGATTGGGCGCGTGGGCGGTGATCTGTAAGCGGTTATTGTCCGGGTCGAAGAGATAAATGCTGCGCTCGCCTTCAGGTCTTAAGCCGTCATCGGCGCGTTTGTCGCCTTGGCTCCTGCCGCCGTGGCGTTCAACCAGCGCGACCATGGAGTCGAAATCTTCTTGCGGCACATTCATCGCCATATGACAGCCACGTCCATGCTTTTTGCTGCGTTCGGATAGTTCTTCGACTTCGACCAAGCCGATCATCTGGCCGCTACGCGTCGGGATCAGCATTTCATTATCGCAGGGAAGCGGCACGCCGGCGCCCAAGACTTCAGAATAGAAGGTCAGCGCTTTCTTCATGTTGCGGGTTTCAAAGACCGTATGGCTGATGCATTCGTACAGCGGCTCGACACGGCGCAGGCAGAATTGCAAATGGTTGCCGTCGGGATCGTCGAGGTAGATCGAGCGCGCCAGTGGCGCCTCGGTTGAATGTTCGATCGGGCCGGCGAAGGGATGATTTGCGCGCCGCAAATGTCCTTCGACTTGGGCGAAACGTTCGCTAGTGACGCTGACGCCGATTCTTGGGGCGGCGCTAGCTGACGGACCGGCGCCGATTCCCGGCAGGTGTAAGCCGATGATATTAGCGCCGGCGAGAACGTAAGTCTGGCGCGGACTGCCGTCGGGGTTTCGCCGGGTGGTTTTGAATTTTAACCCAAGAACATCGACGTAAAACCTTTGATTAACTTCCAAATCGCGCACCGGGATGGCGATGTGGTCGATGGTTTCAACCCCGTGGCGAATTTCCGCGACCATTTAAAATTCCTCCGACTGCCGAGAGCATTCCCATGTATTTAGCTGATACCTATAGAGACCGTCAAGCAGCGACAGGAAAAGAAGTATTTCCCGCAAAGGCGCAAAGAGGCTAAGTTAAAGAAGACAGCGGGGAAAAATCCTATTGAACATTGCTCCGAAATTGGCGCCTTCGCGCCCCTTCGACACAGCTCAGGACATGCTTTGCGAGAGATCGATCCGAATCCGGTCAGATCAGTTCCGGGAAACTAAACTGCCGCTTGCCGAGCCGCCGGGCGCCGTGCTTTTCGATCACCACCGTGTCGCCGCAGCGGATCGAGTCGGGGGCGTCGCCCGGCATCGCTCCCGGTTTGAGGACGAAGACGTTGCCTTCGACCAACGGCAGGTCGAGGTGCTGGGTGTAGGTCGCGCTGGTGTACATATCGCCTTCGACTTCGCCGGTGATCTGCGGTCGATCTTCGCCGATGCCGCGGCCGTGCAGCAGCATGCCTTTCGGGATGAAACCCGACTCGCGTACGAGCTTTTGATAGAATTGCACCACGGCACGATAGGACACGCCCGGTTTCATGAACTTAATCATCTCATCGAATACATTCACGCTGACGTCGAACGCTTGCTTCAAGTCCGACGGAATTTTGCCAAGGCAAGCGGCCTGAACCGTCTGGGAGATGTAACCGCCGTATTTCGCTTCCAATTCAGTGTTGATCATATCGCCGGCTTGGAGTGGGCGGTGTGGCGCGACGCGGCAAGCCCAAGGCACGTCGACGCCTGCGCCCCAGTGGGTCATCGATGGATAATCGCCGCCGTTGGCAATGATGGTCTGCCAGATGGTCGCCACCATGTCGTTTTCCATCACGTCAGGTTTCGCCTTGGCGAGAATGGCGGCGACGACCTTGTCGAGTATTTCTGCGGCGCGCTCCATCCAGGCGACTTCTTCGGCGCCTTTCACCGAGCGGGCGTCCTGTAAAATTTCCGTGGCGTTTTCGAACTGCGCCATGGGAAATGTCTGGCGCACTTTGTCGAGAATTCCTGCGACTACGGTTCCTTCCGGAGCGCGCAGCAGGCCGCTCAAACCGCTGACACCGATGCGGGCAGTGTCCAACTTTAGCTCTTTCATGCGCGCGATCACCGGCGGACTCCACTCACGCCGCGAAGAACGAATATCCTTCAGCCAATCTTGTGCGATGCTCCACCAATCGATCTCGTTGCGGCCGCGCACGAATGCGGTCGGCTCGCCCGATTGCGGAAACACCACGGCGACTTCAGTCTGATGGCCGCCGATATGGGTCAGGTAACGAATGTCGGCTTGAAACTGATCCCAGTGGCTTTGATTGGGAAAGCCGATGATGGCATCGAACTTTTCTTGGCGCATGAGCTCACGCACCCGGCCCCAGCGCCGCTCCCGTTCGGCCAAGCTGAATTTAGGTAAACCGAAGCCTCTTTCACCGCTATTGATCATTCTGCAAGCGCTCACTTTCCTCTGAATATTCATTACCTTATATGGTGGCGAGAGATTGAGTTCAAGGCGAGCCCTGGAATTGCCAAGGGCTAGCTGGTAGAGTGCCGAGCCGTGAGTATCAGCGGCGTCAATGGCGCTTTCACTTGCCGGTTCGCTCGGTAACTTCCCGCCAAATCTCGATGCAGTACTTGGCCATTTGCGAGGACGATCTACTTTTTCAGTTCATGCGCAATGTCGCGGCGGAACAGGGTGACGTGCGCTATCTCGTGCCCAATGATAAGATCGCGCGCCGGATCAGAGGGCAGGGCGGCAAGGTGCGCCACGGCGATCTCAAAAAAGAAGACACCTATAGAAAGATCAAGCTGCACCATGTCGATCAGGCGATCGTATTCGTGCGCGACGCCGACGATCATACGGCGGTTTGCCGTCTGCTCCGTAATTTTGACAAAAACCTTTCGATCGTTTCTTTGACCTCGGAGAAAAACGGCAAGAAGGACGGCAACGAACCGGAAGACCCGCTGCTGCGTCACTTGCAGCTCGCCGATGTCTTTGTCGAGTTTTGCGCCGCCCAACTGCTCGATACCTTGAACATCAAGAAGGTCGAACGGATTCGCTCGCTGTTCGACGAAGGCAAGAAGATTCATATTCTCTTGCAGCATGATCCCGATCCCGACGCCATCGGCGGTGCGCTGGCGCTGCGCGAGCTCTTGGGCCGCAACCGCGCGACCACGCCGATCGTCACCTTTGGAGCGGTGACCCGGCCGGAAAATCTGGCGATGATCAATCTGCTGGAAATTCAAATTGACCGCATCACGCCGGGCGACTTGCACAAGGATGGCGCGCGTCTCGCGCTGATCGACGTGCAGCCACCCTATTTCGAGCAGCCCATCGGCCGCGTCGATTTGGTCGTCGACCATCATCCGAAACGGACCAATTTCAAGGCGCGCTTTGCCGATCTGCGCTCCGGCTACGGCTCTACGGCGACGATCTTTACCGAATATTTGCGAGCTGCGGGCATGGAACCGTCGCAGCGATTGGCCACGGCGCTGCTCTACGGCATCAAGACCGATACCCTGTTTCTCGAACGGGGCAATAACTTGGCCGACTTGAGCGCATTTAATTATCTCTACCCGATCGCCAACAAGGCGATGATCACGCGCATCGAGCGGCCGGCGCTGCCGCGCGAAGATCTCGAAGCGATGGGCCGGGCGCTCAGCCGTTTGCAGATCGATAGCGGCGTTGCCGTGATTCACCTGGGCGAGGTCAACCGCGAAGATGTGATTCCGCAGATGGCCGAGTTCTGCTTGCAGATCGAAGGCGTCGATTGGGGCGTGGTTTCGGGCGTGGTCGACGATCGCGTAGTGATTTCCGTGCGCAACGTCGGCTACGTCAAGAGCGCCGGCGACATCATGAAAAAACTCTACGACGACATCGGCAGCGCCGGCGGCCATCGCGCCATGGCCAAGGCCGTGGTGCCGCTCGAGCGCTTCAAAGAGCGCTTCGGCGAAGTGAGCGAAAAAGCGATCCGGGATGCGATGCTGCCGATGATCGTCGACCGCGATCAGATCGAGCTTCAGCTGCGCTGAAGAGGAAAAACTTGGAGTGATGGAGTATGGGGATAATGAATTGTTGGGGTCCGGAAAAACCCATTACTCCATCGCTCCAATTTCCCCTATCTCTCCAATTGACAACCAAACCCGCCTCGCGATAGGTTCGGCTCATTCAGATTGACTGGGAGGGCGCTATGGAGTGTCTTAATTTATTGCAGAAGATCGACGAGGCGCGCGAACAGAAAATCAGAAACAGCCATTTCTTCGGCACGGAGAATTTTCGCACCTGGATGCTTTACTTCGAGCCGGGTGACGAGACGCCGATGCATTTTCATCAGAACCCGGAAACTTTCCTGGTGATTCAAGGCGAGTGTTCGATCAAGGATCTCAAGGGTGGCGAGCGTGTTTTCGCCAAGAATGATATCGTCTTTTTTGCCGCCAAAGAATACTATCAGCTGATCAACAAAGGCACTGAGCCGCTGGTGCTGTTCGGCAACCGCTCGGAGCCCTTTGGCATCGGCATCACGCGCGCGGAACAAGCAAAATAGTGTGGTCAACTCGATTTTTAATTTCAGGAGGGAATCATGCCCAAGCTTAAACACCTAGCGATACGCACGGAAGACACCGGCAAGCTCGCGACGTTCTATATGGACGTCTTCGAGATGCAGATGCTGCACAAAGACAAGAAGGAGGGCGGCGCGATCTATCTGACCGACGGATATTTCAATCTGGCGATCTTGCCTAACCACGAACAACAAGCGCCCAACGGTCTCTATCACTTCGGCTTCGAAGTGGAGAGCGGCGAGAAGATCGTCGACCGAATGAAAAAGTTCAACCCGAACAAGTTGCCCAAGCAGCGCCCCAACGGGCGGCCCTACGCCGAGACGCGCGGTTCGGATATTGACGGCAACTACTTCGATATTTCCGAGCATGGCTTTGCCATCGTCCAACCGGTTGGCGGCAAGGAAGAGAATCAATAATCTCTCACATGGGTCAAGGCAAGGAGGAAAACATGCCTAAGTTGAAACATCTGGCGATTCGGACTGAAGATACCGGCAAGCTCGCGACGTTCTACATGGACGTCTTCGAGATGCAGATGCTGCACAAGGACAAAAACGAAGGCGGTGCGATTTTTCTCACCGACGGCTATTTCAATCTGGCAATTCTGCCCAATCATGAACAGAACGCGCCCAATGGCCTCTACCATTTCGGCTTCGAAGTGGAGAGCGGCGAGAAGATCGTCGACCGTATGAAAAAGGTCAACCCCAATAAGCTGCCGAAAGGTCGCCCCAACGGCCGGCCCTACGCCGAGACCCGCGGCTCCGATCCAGACGGCAACTATTTTGACATCTCGGAGCATGGATTTTCCGTGGTGGTGCCGCTGGGCGAAGAAAAGAAAACCAGTTAGCACGTCGAGCTGTTGGGCCTGTCTGAATTCGTTGATGCCGGTTTTTTGGCAAGGTCGGGTTCGTCCATTCGGGATGAACTGAGAAAGCGAATTCGATTCGATGATGAGATACCATTCGCGTCGTGAAAACAAATTGTTGCATGGACTTTGCGCTCTGTTCGTGGTTTTTTCGCTGGCACTTGGCGCGCCGAGTTCCGTAACAGCTCAGACGAAGTCGAACCTTTCCTCCAGCGTCACCAGCGAAAGCATGACGCACGTCTGGGTGGCGCGGGAGCGCGGCTTGTTTAAGAAATATGGCGTCGACATGCAGTTCATTCTCATGCCGCGCAATCCCTTGGCCATCGCGGCTTTGCTTGCAGGCGAAATTGACGCCGCGATCATCGGACCGGGCCATCTCGTCAATGCTGGTCTGAGCGGCGCGGAGCTTGCCGGGATCGCCAATTTTAACCAAAAATTAGACTTCCGGCTCAACACCCGCCCCGACATCAAGAAGCCGGAAGATCTGCGCGGCAAGCGGATCGCCGTCAGCGGTCCGGGTTCGACGTCGCATCTGGTGTCGATGTTGTCACTTCAAGGTCTCAACATCGACGCGACCGCGTGGAAGATTGCTTTCCTGACCATACCGGGGACGGAAATGAACCGGCGCTTGGCGCTTGAAAGCGGCAGCGTCGACGCCACCACGCTTCGGGGCGCGATGGGCGAGCTCTACGCCAACAAGGGTTACACCTTGCTCTACAATTTAAGAACAGCGGGCGTAACCTTGCCGCAGAACATGCTGGTGACGACGCGGCGCACAGCGGCGAGCAAGCCCCAGGTGATCGAAGGCTATTTGAAAGCGACGATCGAGGCGATCGCGATGATCGCCGATCCAGCCAACAAGGAATTGGTAAGCCGGCTGTTGGCGTCGAACCTGCGCTTGAGCAATCCAGCCGATGTCGAGGAGTCCTATCAGGCGGTGATCAACAACTATGAGCGCGCGCCGCACACCACCGTGGAGGGAATGAAGCGGCTGCAGAAGCTCTTGGTCCAGCTCAATCCGAAGATCGCCGACGTGCGCGTCGAGACGCTCATCGACAACTCCTTCATGAACAAGCTGGAGAGCTCCGGCTTTATCCATGGCCTGTACAAGAAAAATTAAATGTCGGCGTGCCCCCTGCCCATCCGTGGCGATAGATAAAACTTGGGGTTATTGCGGGTTTCCTGTGAAGAGGAATTCATCACAGAGGCACAGAGGTCGCAGAGTTCGGAGAATTTTTGAATCAAAAACTCTTTACTCCGCGCCCTCGGCGTCTCGGCGGTGCAATCTCCGAGACGCGCTGCACCGGAAAGCCTGAAGCCCCAAACTTGGAGATCGTCAACCGTGCGAACTGAAAACATCGCGGTAGTCGTTGTCGGCGGCGGCAGCGCCGCCTTCGAGGCGGCGGTGGCGGCCAAGCAGGCCGGCGCACCGAAGGTAGTCATGCTAGAGAAAGCGCCGGAGCCGGAGTTCGGCGGCAACGCGCGCTATTCACACACCGGCTTTCGCTGGGTATTTTCCGGCGCCGATGAGATTCGTCGCTTCCTGCCCGAGTTGGATGACGCGACTTTTCAAAAACTAAACTTGCCGGCCTATTCATCGGAACTGTTTCACGCCGACTTGCAGCGGGTCACCCGTGGTCGCGTCGATCGGACATTGACCGACGTGCTCGTCAGCCAATCGAACGCAGCGATTCATTGGATGCGCGAGTTAGGCATCAAATGGGAGATCGACAGCCACGTCGTGATCGATGGCCGTTACTATTTCGAGCCGGGGCTGGTGATACATCCTGTCGGCGGTGTCGGCGGTGGTCTAGGACAATTGGCACAGTGGCGTGAGATCGCCCTCGGTATGGGCGTCGACCTTCGTTACGAGTCGCGCGTCAAAGCGCTGATTGGCAACGACCGCCATATCGAGGGCGTGGTTGTTTCGGACCCCCGTGAAGAATACGAAATCAAGAGCGGGTCGATCATACTTTGTGCCGGCGGATTTCAAGCCAATGCGGAAATGCGCGCCCGCTATCTCGGCGCCAACGCCGATCTGATGAAAGTGCGCGGCAGCCGGCACGACACCGGCGAGGTGCTGATGATGACGTTGGCAATGGGCGCGAAAGCCGCCGGCCATTGGCAAGGCGCGCACGCGACGCCGATCGATTCGACCTATCCCGATGTCGAAATCGGCAGTAAGGCCAATCGTTACGGCTACCCGTACGGCATCACGGTTAACACCTTGGGACAGCGCTTTTTCGACGAAGGCGAAGCGCACCATTCGTACACCTATGCGAAGACCGGCTGGGCCGTGCTCGGACAGCCGGGGGCGCTGGCCTATCAGATCTATGATCAGAAGACGATTCCGCTGCTCGGCACGCGCTACGAATTTTCCACGCCGATTGAAGCTAATTCAATTAACGAGCTGGCGGGCAAGATTGGTATCGAGCCGACCGTGCTCAATCACACGATCAAGGAATTCAACAACGCGGCGCGCAAAGACGTACCGTTCGACCCGACCAAGCTCGATGGCAAGTGCACCGAGGGCCTCACCCCGAAAAAATCCAATTGGGCTATCCCCATCGACCAGCCGCCCTACTGGGCGTTTTCGATCACCGGCGGCGTAACTTTTACTTTCGGCGGCTTGCAGATCAACACCCAGGCGCAGGTGTTAAACACTTCCGGCAATCCGATCCGCGGCCTGTTCGCCTCCGGCGACATCGTTGGACTCTTCTTCCACAACTATCCGTCCTGCACCGGCCAGACGCGCAACGTCGTGTTCTCGCGCTTGGCCGGAAGAAACGCCGCGGCGCAGGGGCTGTAGCGAGCGCATTGTCGAGCACCTCTTCACTTACTACCGTCACGGCTGGCTCAGTCTCGTGGAAATGTTAACCCATGGTTGGTGCTTGGCCCGAAGGAGTAATGTTATGAAGCGAAAAACCGGCACACTGATCGAAAAAGACATTATGCGTCTTGCCAAGCGGCGGGCCGCTGAAGAGGGACGCCCACTAAGCGATTTGATCCAGGACGCGCTGGTGCACTACCTGAGGAGAGTGGCAGCGACACCAGAGGAGCGCAAGGCGGCGTATCACCTGTTTTGCGAGCGACCGATGAAGAGACCTCGAGACCAGCTCCGTTATGTGTTGGAAGAGGACGCGTGGGATCTGTGAACCTTGGCGAAATTCGCAGCGACAGATTCTGTGTGCTCGACACCAATATTCTGATCTACGCCGAACAACGTGCTTCCTTCCAAGCCCAACGTCTTACAAGAGTAACACTTTTTATTACAGCGATCCGCGGGATGCGTTGATTAAGGGGTTGGCGTAGTAGGATGGGCTGATAAATCTTTGGCGAATAACAGCTTGGCTTAGTCATTTTGGCTTCGGCCCGGCTGAATACGTCACGTTGTTCCCTATAACAACGATGTGATAAGCTTTTTCTAGAGCAAACAGCACATGGCGGATAAATCAAGCAAAGTTCTCCCGGACTACGAAAAACCCCCAGTAATCGAGGTGGTGTCCGGCATAATGTTCGAGCCGTTTAAAGGTCTGGCTGCGCCTATCTAGGGGTCCTGTGGCAAAAATTCAATTCCAAGTATCCACGGTGCAGGGAAGTGGCGCCATTATTGCCGGTAGTCGAACGATTCGATGAGGCAGTAGCCGGAGGAAGCTTGCCCTTCGGCGAAGGATTTCCCACGCCTCGTACCTGGTTCGAGACCGCGGATGGCAATGGCCTCATCAAGGTGCAGCGTGATCGCTTTCTTCACAACTGGAAGAAGGAACGAGAGGAAGAACAATACCCCCATTACGATTATGTGATCAATAGCTTTCGCGAGTGTTTAGCAATATTCGAGGATTTTTTGGCAGAGAACAAATTGGGGGCAATAGAGCCAGTTCAGTACGAGCTAACTTACATCAACCATATTCCACAAGGAGACGGGTGGACAGCGCTCAGCAATCTTCGAAATGTATTCCCCGATTTTGCCTGGCGCGCTTCAGACCAGCGATTTCTGCCTGTTCCAGAGACTATTAATTGGCAAACCAGCTTCGTTTTGCCGGAACAGTCTGGTCGATTGCACGCGTCGATTCGTTTGGGGGAGCGCCGCAGTGATCAACGCGCGACATTTCTCTTTGAACTGACAGCACGTGGAATTAGCGAAGACAGATCGCGATCAGCTGTGTGGTCTTGGTTTGATGTCGCTCATGAGTGGATTGTTCGAGGGTTTACCGACCTTACCGGCGAAGAGTTGCATAAGACACTTTGGAGGCGAAAAAGGTGACAATCGAGGCATTGCGGGAAGACGACCCAAAGAGAATGGGCTATAAGGCTCTCATGGTTACCTCCGGCGCAACCAACACGTCTCTTATAGAACAGGAACACTTTTACTTTGTGCACGGGGGTAGGCAAGCCGACGCATTTGAATTAGGCGAGGACAGTAGCTTTGTCGTCTGTGTCGGAAGCGTCAGTTCTTTGAAGGAAATTCAGTTTGCCGATTGGGGAACATGCGTATGGCGAGGTAATAAATTCGGGCGCTTGAGTCTGTCAACGTCCGAGCACCGCTTGGGCCGGTCGGCAGCTGCGATCATGCATCCAATCATTGCATTATCTCGCGCGAACGTAGAGGAGCCGGCTAACGTTGAAAACGTCAGTGAAACCGTCTCCTCCCTCACCGGAGTTAGTCCTGAAACAGAATTCGAGGCTTTCCCTCGGCGTGGCACCTATTGTCTCGCCGACACTGAGAGAATACTTTTTTCCCAGAATTTAGAACTTAAAACTTCTGACTTGCCGCGCTGGAAACCCCGCGTGATCGATGATCGGCACACACCTTAAAGAGTTAATGAGCGATAGTTGGTACAGCCACGTAGAAGCACAAACCCCATTGACTCAGGGTGACCTGATTCTTGATTGTCCGGTCATTGCTTGGCCTGCTGGCCCGCTGAATTTGAGCGGATCTGAAGAAAGTGAAATCTTAAAAGGGGCGACCATCGCTATTCGAGCCGACGTAGTAGTTATGACTCAGGCATGCGATTTGGAGAACAACAAAGTTGATAAAGTTATATTGTGCCCCCATGTCTCGGTCAGTGACTATCGGACGGCGTGGGAAGAAGAGAAGAAAAGATTGAAGCAGAATCCAACGAAAAAGGCCTGGGGAAGTCTATTGGCCGACATCCGCGATGGCTACATATGGAATTTGGCAATCCTCAATGCGGGCGAGAGCGACGACCTGAAAACTGAACATCGTGCTGTGGACTTTCACGATGTGTATACAATTCCTCGCGGTTTTCTTGAGTCGCCTTTTAAACAACGTGGCCATCCTCGCCTGCGACTCAATCCAACCTATCGAGAAATCTTTCACAGGCGTTTGCCAGGTTTTTCATGCGTGTTGGTCTGCCGGTCCCTGTTACAGTGACCTTGTAGAACAACGATCCTTCGATTCCAACTCGAATTTCCGCAATTCATTTACTCGATGGCTTCAAATCTGAAGAAGCTTGTACCCAGCTAACCTCGCTACCCTTTCGCGTCCTTTGCCGCTTTAGTCAGCGCCGGGACGATTTCGAAGAGATCGCCGACGACACCGAGGTGAGCGACGCCGAAAATCGGTGCATCGGCGTCTTTGTTGATGGCGATGATGCGGTTGGCGTCGCGCATTCCGGTCAGATGCTGGATGGCGCCGGAGATGCCGCAGGCGATGTAAATTTTCGGCGTCACTGTTCTTCCGGACGCGCCGACTTGGCGCTCGCGCGGCAGCCAGCCGACGTCGACCACCGGGCGAGAACAGGCGAGCACTCCACCCAACGCTTCCGCCAACTCGGCGATGAGCGGAATTTTTTCCGCGGTGCCGATGCCGCGGCCGACTGAAACGACGATTTCCGCTTTGGTGATGTCGACATCGCCCGCGGGTGCTTCGGCGATCGCCAAGATTTTGCTGCGCGTCGGAATGCCGGCAACGTCGATGGACAGCGATTCAATCGGCGCTTGTGTCGTGGTCGATTCGACCGGCGCGAAGGAGCCTTTTTGAAGCGCGATGACGGCTCGCTCATTGTCATCCAGCGCGACGTGGGCATGGAGCGTGCTGTCGAAAACCGGCCGGGTGACGGTCACTGCGCCGTCGCGGATTTCCAGGTTCACGCAGTTGGTGAACGCATTCACACCGAGCTTTGTCGCCACCGCCGGAGTGAGCTCCATGCCAACCAGGCTGTAGCCGATGAGCAGAAAGCGCGGGTCGATTTGTTGCGCGGCTTCAGCGATCACCTGTGCCTGCACTTCGCCGGCCGCCATCGCTAACGCGGGATGGTCGACGATGACGATTCGATCCATGCCATGGCCTTGAATCACCGCGCTGATGGATTCCAGCCGATGTCCAACCGCGAGTGCGATTAGTTGAGTTTTTAAAGCTGTTGCCAAGCTGCGGCCCACCGTCAGCAGCTGCAATGTGACCGAGTCGACTTTTCCATCGGCGTGTTCGACCAGTACGAGAATATCGCGCGCCATTATCTGCTCTCCTGAATTCTACTGAGCAGTGCGGCAGCGATGTCTTGGGCGCTGCCCTGCAGCAACTCGACTTGATGCGCCCGTTCGGGCGGCCGCACGCCGACGATGCGGTAACCTTGCGGCACCAGCTCATCGGCTTGCAGACCGAGATCGGACAATGAAAATGACCGCACCGGTTGTTGGCGGGCGCGAATGCGCCGGGCCGGCGGCACGAAAGTGAGCGGTTGGATGCCGGTCTGGATGCACAACAGCGCGGGCAAGCTCAGTTCGACGTCCGCATGGCGGCCGCCGCCGAGCTCTTTGCGCACGCTGATGGTATTGCCATCTTGCACATCAACCGCTACCACCGCGTAGGCGAATGGCAGGCCCAGCCGGCTCGCCGCACCGATGCCCACTTGGCCGCCGAGAGTGTCGCGCGCCTGGGTGCCGGTGAGCACGAGATCGAATTCGAGCTTCGTCAGCGCCGCCGCCAAAACCTTACTCGCTACCTGCGGGTCTTGGCTTTCGCAGTCGATGCGCACCGCTTTGTCGGCGCCTTTCGCCAAGGCGTAGTACAATACGTCTTGGGATTTGATGCCGCCCATGGAGACTGCGGTGATTTGGCCGCCGTGGGCTTTCTTGAGCACCAGCGCTTCTTCAAGGGCATACTCATCACATTCATTGATCGCCAGTAGCTGCCCTTGGTACTGCAGCGACTTGCCATCGGGGCCGACGCTTAAATTAGTCACCAATCCCGGCACGGATTTGCAACAAACGACGATGTTCATGATTTTAAGGTTCCAATCGTTCCAACGGTTCCAGCAGTTGCAAACGTCTGGAACGATTGGAACGTTTGGAACGATTGGAACAGTGTCAGGTCTCGCTCAACAGAGCTGCAAATGATTATCGTTGCCCCGCCGCGTTAGTGCCGGCGATTTTGCCGGTGACGGCGCCGCGCAGCAGTCCTGAACCGCTCGGATAATTGTAATAGAAAAAGCCCGCGGTCAATTCGCCGGCGGCGTAAAGGCCGGGAATCGGTCGATCGAACTTGTTGAGCACCTGGCAACTGGTGTTGATCTTCAGCCCGCCGTAGGTGAACGTCAAACCACAGGTCGCCGCGTATGCCGTGTACGGCGGCTTGTCGAGCTTCTGCGTCCAATTCGTCTTGGGCGGGTAGATGCCTTCGGTGTGACGGCCGTCGCGGATCACTTCGTTGAAGGGACGGTCCTCGACCACGGCATTATTAAAATCTTCGACGGTTTTTTGCAGCGCGGCGGGATTGATTTCGAGCATCTCGGCCAATTCTTTGATCGTGTTTGCGGTTACCGCCGCGGCGCCTTCGTAAAGGTAACGTGACACCGAGGCGGCAAGTTTCTGGTCAAAAACTTGGTAGGCGATGCCGCCAGGCTGCTTGAGAATTTCGCTGCCGGTCTTGGCGTAAGTGTATGCGTGGAAGTCTTCGCCTTCGTCGATGAAGCGCCGTCCCTCGGTGTTAACCATAATGCCGAGGGTCCAGGCGTAGCGATGGGTGCGATTGCGGCGATTGGCCGGATCGAGAAAGCCGGCTTCATAATCGCCGGCGTCGGCGTCGATCGGCGTGGCGTGGCCGCCGCTCCAGTGGCCGAAAGACTGGGCGCCGATATCGAGCGCCATCTGAATGCCGTCGCCGGTGTTGTATTTCGTGCCGCGCACCTTGGCGAGATCCCAGCCGGCGCCGAGAAATTGCGCGCGCATGGCCGGGTTGGCGGAAAAGCCGCCGCTGCCCAATACCAGGGCCTTGCAGTTGATCGTGCTCTTGCCATCGGGACTCTCGACGCCAACGCCGGTGACCCGTCCGCGCTCATCGGTGACGATCGCTGTGGCCGCAGTTTCGAAACGCACCGGAATGCCGCGTGATTTGACGATCTGGTGCCACATCTCGACCAGACCGCCGCCGCCGTCCTTTGAATTGATGAAGCTGCTGCCGTGATGCCAAGCAAAGCGATCGCCGACGGGCTTGGATAAATTGTAGAGAATCTCCCATTGTATGCCCATCTCGCGCATCCACTTGACGGTGGGATAGGATTCGTTGACCAGCAATTCAGCCAATTCCGGCACCGAACGGCCGCGCGTCACGCGCATGATGTCGGAATAAAAATCATCTTTGGTATAGGCCGGCAGATCGATCTTCGCCCACTCGCTTTCCTGGATATGGGGCAGCAGCGGCTTTTCGTCGGGGATGCCGTTGTGCACGTGTCGGAACTGCGCGCCGTGGCTAAACCAAGTATTGCCGCCCTTCTTTTTTTCCGGTGCTTTTTCCAGCACCAGCACTTTCGCGCCGGCGACCTGGGCCGCCACGGCGGCCGCTTGCGCGGCGTTGCCAAAGCCAACGACGACGATATCACAATTTTCTGACTTCATGATCGATCCTCCCGATTTTTCGTTGTTGCTTATCCCAGGAATTACTTATAACAATTTCGTCGATGCACACAAACGAAATTGCCCTGATTCTATAGCTTACTGGTAGGGAGGAAAGTTCGAGCCCAGCCGTTGAGCCAAAGTAATCGGTTGCAAGCTCCAATACGCAGGTCTAGGATTCGCTGTCATGTCGCGGATGGGATTGTATCGGTACAAGCACATGCGAAATTACCAATGAAATTACGGAAAAATAATTGCCACAGTGTGGCCGGGTATTTTGTTCTTTCGTTTATCGTTGCAGCAATTTCTTCTAACTGGCGAGTTGCCCAAGGGGCGGAGCAATTTTATAGCGGCAAGACTATCCAAATGATTGTTTCCAGTGGTCCCGGCGTGGCCACCGACACCGCCGCGCGACTTGTCGCCCGTTATCTCGGCAAGCATGTGCCGGGGAACCCGACTATCGTGGCGCGCAACATGCCGGGCGGCGGCGGCTTAGTGGCGGCCAATTATCTATACAATGTCGCCAAGCCCGACGGTTTGACGATCCTCGCGGTGAGCCGGGCAAATTACTTGGAACAATTGGCCGGACGCCCTGAAGTGAAGGCTGATTTTCGCAAATTCAGTTGGCTTGGCAGTTTCAATAAATCACCGATGATGGTGGCGTGCCGCAGCGACAGCCCCTATAAAACTCTCGCGGCGCTGCGCTCAGCAAAAACGCCGGCACGTTTTGGCCAAGCCGGCACGGGCAGCGTGAGTTACGTCTTCGCCAGCTTGGTCGGCAAGATCTTCGACGTCAAGATGAAGCATGTCACTGGCTTTCAATCGGCGCGGGAGACCGATCTGGGAATCGAGCGGGGCGAAGCGGACTGCCGCGCCGCCACCGACGTGGTGCTTTTGCGCCCTCCCTGGGACCGCTGGATGAAAGACAAATTCATCACGTTCATTCTGCAGCAGGGACCGGAGAAGAGCAGTTTGGTTCCACCGGTGCCAACGGTTTATGAGTTGGCCCCGGCAGAAGCCAAGCCCACCGTCGATTTGATGTCGATCATGATGGCGTACACCGATTTCGAGCGGCCCTTTGCCGCGCCGCCGGGGATAGCACCGGAAATTTTGAAAATCTTGCGCGAGAGCTTTGTCCGAGTCTGGCGCGATCCGGAATTTGCCACAGAAGCGAAGAAACTGACGGATTGGGATGGCAGCTGGCATTTGACCGGCGATCAGCTGCAAAAGAAAATCGACGCAGCAATCAACCAACCACTTGACGTCATCAAACGCATCAAGGAAATTTTGGCGGAATAATGACTGGGTTGGATGGGCGCGAACTTAAATGGCCTGGGAAGGATCGCTATGAGGGATCGAGAATCTCGCGCGTGTCGGCGCATCGTTGTTTTGCCGTGCTTCTTGACGCTGCTAAATTTTGATCCGTCTGCGGCAGCGCCAAGTCAGAGGGCGAATCCGTACTATGATGGCAAGACCGTCCAATTGCTGATATCGACCGGCACCGGCGGGACGACAGACATTTCCGCTCGCCTGGTAGCGCGATTCCTAGGAAAACATATTCCGGGCAATCCCGGTGTTGTCGTGCGGAATATGTCGGGCGGCGGCGGCTTAATCGCGGCAAATTATCTTTATAACGTGGCCAAACCTGACGGTCTTACGATTCTCGCGGTCTCACGGGCGAACTATTTGGATCAAATGGTTGGGCGCGCCGAGGTCAAGGCGGATTTTCGTAAACTTGGTTGGCTCGGCAGTTTTAACAAGGCGCCGATGATGATGGCGTGTCGTTCGGACACGCCCTATAAAAACGTTGCCGCGCTGCGCGCGGCCAAGGTCCCGGCGCGCGTCGGTCAATCGGGCACCGGCAGTATCAGTTATATTTTTGCCAATCTCATAGAAAAAATTCTCGATTTCAAACTGAAAAACGTTACCGGTTTTCAGTCTTCGCGCGAAACCGACCTTGGCATAGAACGAGGCGAAGTCGATTGCCGCGCCAGCTCGGATATAACGGTTCTCCGCGAGCCGTGGAATCGCTGGGTGAAGGAGAAGTACGTCACGTTCATCGTGCAGCAGGGACCGGAAAAGAGCCATTTGTTGCCTCCGGCGCCGACGGTTTACGAATTGGCGCCGCCGGAGGCGAAGCCAACCGTCGACTTGATGACGCTGATGCTTGCCTACACCGAATTTGACCGACCCTTTGCCGCGCCGCCGGGGGTACCCGGGGAACGTCTGCAAATGCTGCGTGACGGATTTCAAAAAATGCTCAAGGATGCCGATTTCGCCGCCGAAGCGAAAAAGCTGATCGATTGGGACGGCATTTCCCATCTCACCGGTGAACAACTGCAAAAACGGATAGCCGAGACGGTCACCCAGCCGCCGGATGTTATCAAGCGAATCAAACAAATTTTAGAAGAATAATGACTCTAGCTTCACCGAGAGCGGGCGTTGCGTAAGCGTAGAAAGGGCGTCATGAAGCATCGAGCAGTTTTCTGGAACACATCCATCGCGGGATGTCTGTTATTATTGCCGTGCCTGTGTTTGACCGTATTGGCGCAAGCTCAGAGCGCCAAGCCTTTCTACGAGGGCAAAACCATTCAAATCGTGGTCGCCAGCGGCCCCGGGGCATCGACGGATATCGGCGCGCGGCTGGTTGGCCGTTTTCTCGGCAAGCATGTGCCGGGAAATCCAAACACTTTGGTGCAAAACATGCCGGGCGCCGGCGGCTTGGTGGCGGCGAACCAAATCTACAACCTGGCCAAGCCGGACGGGCTGACGATTGTCGCGGTCACGCGCTCGAATTATTTGGATCAGATGGTCGGTAAGCCGGAAGTCAAATTCGATTTCCGCAAACTCGCTTGGGTCGGCAGCTTCAACAAATCACCGATGATGGTGGCCTGCCGTTCGGATACGCCGTACAAAAGCATCGCGGCCATACGGGCGGCGAAGACGCCGCCGCGTTTCGGCCAGGCGGGCACGGGCAGCATCAGTTACGTGTTCGCCAATCTGGTCAGTAAGATTTTCGACATGAGAATCAAAAACGTCCTCGGTTTCGGCTCCGGCCGCGAGATCGACCTCGGCATGGAACGGGGCGAGGCCGACTGCCGCGCGACATCCGATGTTACGGTGATCCGTTCGCCTTGGAACCGCTGGCTGAAAGAAAACTGGGTCACTTTTGTGCTCCAGCAGGGGCCGGAGAAAAGCCGCTTGCTGCCGCCGGTTCCTACTGTCATTGAGTTGGCCCCGCCCGAGGGCGCGCCATTCGTAAAATTGATGAACGTGATGCTCGCCTACACCGAATTCGACCGGCCTTACGCCGCGCCGCCCGCGGTGCCGAAAGAACGATTGCAGATCCTCCGCGACAGTTTTGAGCGCATGCTCAAAGACCCGGAATTCGGCACCGAAGCGAAAAAGCAGCTCGATTGGGACGGCGCGACTTTCTTGAGCGGCGAGGAGCTACGAAAGAAGATCGAAGCGACGGTGACGCAACCGCCTGAAGTGATCAAGCGCATAAAAGAGGTCTTGGCGGAACCGTAATCAAAGCTCGATAATGCCGACGCCGCCGCGATTCACCACTTTTGTGTTGTAGCGCTTCGACAGCCGTGTGACCCGTTCGATCACCCGATTGGCAACCTCGCCCTCGGCGAGCACGGGTCTGCCTCTTTGCGGTCTCGGGCGGCCGAAGCCTTGGTCGATCGGATAGACGCGGATTTCTTTGAGCTTCTGGTTGGCGAAGTCACACACCGCGAACATGTTTTCCCAATAGGCCGGATCGCTGGGGTGGCCTTTCTTGCCGCCGTTGGTGCGGGCGTCGAGAAAGTCTGACGGTGTCGCTTTGAGATCGAGATCGAAGCGCTCGTAGGCATCGGCCGGGAAGAAGCCCACGGTTTCGTTCTGAAAGACGAAGTTGCCAACGCTGTAAAAAATCGGCTTACCTTGGTAGAGCTCGATGCCCATCGGAAAGTGGGAGCCGTGACCGACGAAGACATCGGCTCCCTCGTCGATCGCTTGATGGGCAAACTTGGTCACGAAGTCGGCGGTTTCTTCCAGCTCCGCACGGGTACCCGCGGTGAGTAAAGTCGGACCGCCGAATTCATGACAGTGGACACTGACCACGACCCAGTCGGCTTGGCGCCGTGCTTCACTGATCCATCTCAGGTTGTCTTGCAGATCGCGCTGGTTGGCTTCGGTGGCGATCGAGAAACCTTCGCCCATGACATAGCGGTTGCCGAGTAAACTTAACTCGGTCGACTTGGCGGCGGCAATTTCCTTGTCGCTGTAAAAATGTTTGCGGGCGCGCTCGTTGCTCTTCTCGAAGCCGAGGCTATGATTGATTCGCTGCAATTGCTCGAACGCCTTGGCATCGACGCTGTAGGTCGTCTGAAAGCCCAGTGGATTGATGCCCGGCCGGCCGCGTAGATCGGGACGCTGTTCGCCGGCTTGGTTCCACGGCCGGAAGGTCGCCGTGGCGGCAACCAGAGCGACGCGGCCGTTGGGTGTGTCGAGATAACCCGGTGCGCGCGCGGCGGCGAGATTCTTGCCCGTGCCGGCATGGACGATGCCCGCCGCGTCGAGATGCTCGAGGTTGGCGAGCACGCCGTCTTCGCCGTAATCGAAAGCGTGATTGTTGGCGCAGCAAACCAAGTTGATGCCAAGCCATTTCAAGTCTTCGAGTAGCTGTGGCTCGGTGGTCATGAAGGTTCCCTGGGTGATGCCGGGCGTGCCTTCGTCCCAAGTGTGCACCGTGCCTTCGAGATTGGCGAAGCGAGCGTCGGTGCCAACCAGGATCTCCCGGAGTTTAAGAAAGCGCTCTTCTTTGAAGGGCGTTAACTTACGCGTCAGCATGGTGTCGCCGGCGAGGGCGATGGTGAAATTGCCTTTTTCGGATTGGTAGGTCATGGCTGTCTCCTCATCTACGTAGGTACGATACGATTCCAATCTTCACCCTCGCCCGCCTGCGGGAGAGGCGACCAGATTTTGGCCCGCCGATTAATGGCTGGCAATGAATCGTGATTCATCGCGTCACTTCAGCCCCATCACCTTGCGATAGGTCTGGTAGAATTCATTGTAGCGCGGCGCCAAGGTCATCGGCAGCGGTATGACCTTAGTTTTCGGTGGTGCTTCTCTGAGGATGGGTGAGGCGACGTCGGTGCGCGGCACATAGTAGCCGGCCGCGGCGATCACTTCTTGGCCTTCGCGTGAGAGCAGAAAATCATTGAACAAACGTGCGGCGTTGGGATGGGGCGCGTCTTTGACCACGGCCATGCCGAAGGTTAATCCGATGACCGGTTCGGCGCTGATCCATTCGATGGGCGCGCTTTCTTTTTTCAGACGGTCGACGCCGTTGGCGAAGGCGACCACGACGACGGCGCGTTCGCCGGCCGCGACCAAAGTTTGCAATAGAGTGTGGCCGGTGCGGAACTGAATTTCTTGCTGGGCGAGCTTGCGCATCAAGTCCATGGTCTTCGCTTCGCCATAGTACTGGATCATGCCCGCCATCCATTTGCTCTCGTTGTCATCCATCAGCAGCTGACCTTTCCACTTGGGCTCGGTCAGATCCCAAAAGCTCTTGGGCACTTCGCCGGTAGCCACCATTTTCTTGTTGTAGGCGATCACGTTGAGCGTAGCGGCGGGCATCATCCAAAAACCTTTTTCGTCGCGGTACTCCGCTGGATGGGCTGCGCGCTCAGGCGAGAAATAGCTCTCGAACAGTCCTTTCTGGAAAACGCCATAGAAGTCGAACGCCGATTGCTGCACGACGTCGGCGCGGACTTTGCGCGCCTGGGCTTCGGCGACCAGCCGGGTGGCCATTCGCTCCGAGCCGATGCGCGTGGCGTCGACTTTGATGAACGGATACTTCTTTTCGAATGCCGCGGTGAGGCGCTGCGCCGATGCGGCTTCCATGGAAGCGTAGAAGACCACTTGGCCTTCCTTCTTGGCGCCGTCGATGCGCGATTGAGCCGACGCCAGCGCGCCGGTTGATAGAAGCCAACAAGCCATCAATGCCAAGGCCGAACAGTTTTTCGCCGTCATAGGTTACTCTCCAGCAATTGCCAATGCTGCTGCCGATACCGTGCGAGGATTAACACTGACGCGGCGCCAGCGTCAATCGCCAATTTGACTAGAACGGCTCGCTTCCAGAGCCATAGCAAGTTTCAAATCATGATTCATCAGCGCGCCACTTTACCTTGACAACATAGCGCTTTTCCAATACAAATTTCACTAGATCGAAGGATCTTCAGTGCAATGAATCCATACCTTTTCGCTCCGGGAAGGTATGGTTTTTTTTAATAAGCTAATTGCAGACGAACCACGCTGTATGCCGCGTGGAACCATTGAATGGGGTTTCCAAAGGGGGGTTGAACATCCCCTTTGCGATATTTTAATCGGTGCCAGGGTTTATACCCCGGCTGCGAAGTGACTGCGTTTATCAATGGACGATCCGTTTTTTCCGCTGGTGGTAATTTTCGCCCTGGCCGCGGTGGTGGTGCTCGCGTTGCTCTTGGTGGCGTCCAAGCTTGGGCCCAAATCGTTCAATGCGGCCAAAGCCGAGCCGTTCGAGTCGGGCAATCCGCCCAAAGGCGACGCCCGCCTACGCTTTTCGATCAAGTTCTATCTGGTCGCCATGCTGTTTTTGATTTTCGATTTGGAAGTGGTTTTTCTTTATCCATGGGCGATTTATTTTCGCCAATTAGGCATCTTTGGCTTGGTGCAAATGGGCATCTTCCTGGTGATTCTTGCCATCGGCTACGTTTACGTCTGGAAAAAGGGCGCGCTGGAGTGGGATTGATTCTACATGTCTGAGACCGGCCTCCAGCTCGCCAATATTCACGAGAAACTCGGCGCGAAAATTCTCCAGTCTCTGGAGGCGCAGGGCGACGGTGTCGTCATGCTCGAGCGCGGCGGACTGCGCGAAAGTTTTCGCCGCTTGAAAGAAGAATTGAGTTTCGACCTGCTCTCGGATATCACCGCAGTCGACTATTGGCAAAAGAAAGAGCCGCGTTTCGAAGTAGTCTATCAGATCGTTTCGCTCACCAGCCGCCAGCGCTTGCGCTTGCGCGTGGCGGTGCCGGAAAATGACGCGACGGTGGATTCGCTGACGCCGCTGTGGCGCGGCGCGAATTTTCTCGAACGGGAAGTTTGGGATCTCTACGGTATTCGCTTCACCGATCATCCGGACCTGCGCCGGATACTGCTCTACGATGAATTCCAGGGCCATCCCTTGCGCAAGGACTATCCGGTCAATCTGTGCCAGCCGCGAGTTCCGGAACGGCATGTCGACGGCACCTTCGTCGACGAACGGTCGCGCAATAAATTGCTGCGTTTGCAAAAGTCATTGAGCAGCAAGCGCTGACGCCAACTGAAGTTCAAACCACGCGATGAAATTGGATAATCCAGAGCTGCCGACGGAAGTCATGGAACTGCAAATGGGTCCGTCCCATCCCGCGACCCATGGCACGATCAAGTTCAATCTCAAGCTCGAAGGTGAAAAGGTGCTCGATTGCGATGTCGAAGTGGGCTTTCTGCACCGCGGTTTCGATAAGAGCTGCGAGCAGGCGACCTGGACACAGGTGATCCCCTACACCGACCGGCTTAATTATGCTTCGTCACTGATCAACAACGTCGGCTACGCATTAGCGGTGGAGAAACTCATCGGCGCTGAGACCCCGCCGCGCTGCCAGTACATCCGTGTGATCATCAGCGAGCTGGCGCGGTTGTTCGATCATCTTACCTGCTGCGGCATGGCCGCCTCCGAGTTGGGCGCGATCACGGCGGGCTTCTACATGATCGAAGCGCGCGAGCTGATTACCCGGATTATAGAGAATCTCACCGGCGCGCGGTTGACCGTGACTTACGTGCGCATCGGCGGGCTGAAGCATGACCTGCCCCATGATTTTGCCGAAAGAATCACCTCGACGTTCAGCACCATTCGTAAGCTGCTCGGCGATTGCGACCGGCTTTTGTCGCGCAATCGCATTTTTCTCGACCGCCTGTCCAACGTCGGTATCATCTCTCGAGAGACGGCACTCAACTACAGTTTGACCGGTCCTATCCTGCGTGCATCCGGCGTCGATTATGACGTGCGCAAGGCGTTTCCCTATTTGGTCTACGCTCAATTGGATTTCGAAGTGCCGCTCGGCAGCCGCGGCGATAATTACGACCGTTTTCTCTGCCGCATGCGCGAGATCGAGCAGAGCATGAAGATCGTCGAGCAAGCGCTCGAGCAACTGCCGGTCGGTCCGGTGTGGATCGACGATCCGCGTTTTGTCTTGCCGGAAAAAGAAAAAGTCTACGGCAGCATCGAAGGCTTGATGCACCATTTCAAGATCATCATGGAAGGCATTCACGTCCCGGCGGGAGAAACTTACTTCGCGGTCGAGGGTGGCAACGGCGAGCTGGGCTTTTACGTCGTCAGCGACGGCGGCGGCAAGCCTTACCGATTGCGCGTGCGCCCGCCTTGCTTCATCGCCATGGGCGCGTTTCACGAAATGATTAAGGGCTACATGGTCGCGGACATCATTCCAACCTTTGGCATGATCAACATGATCGGCGGCGAGTGCGATCGTTGAGCAGAATCGAGGATGGAGAATGGAGGATCGAGGATAGACTCAAGGCGGGGCGTGAGCGCGATCCTCTATCCTCGATCTACGATCCTCATTTTTTTACAATGGCTATAGAATTTTCACCTGCGACGCTGAACAAGTTTGAAGCGACCGTGGCGCGCTATCCGAAGAAGGAAGCGGCGATGCTGCCGGTGCTTTATTTGGCGCAACAGGAGTTTGGCCATCTGGGGCCGGAAGCGGTCGAGTACGTCGCCAAGTTGATGGAGCAAGCGCCAGCGCGGGTGCAGGGCGTGGTGAGCTTCTACACGATGTACAATATGAAGCCCATCGGCCGGCATCATATTCAAGTTTGCCGCACCTTGCCTTGCGCCTTGCGCGGCGCGGAACGGGTCACTGTCTTTCTCAAGCAAAAACTTGGTATCGAGTGCGGCCAAACCACGGCGGACGGCCGGTTCACGCTTTCCGAAGTGGAATGTCTCGCTTCTTGCGGCAGCGCGCCGATGATGCAAGTGAATGATGATTATCACGAGAATTTAACTGAAGAGAAGATCGGCTCGATTTTGGACGGGTTAAAATAAGAATTCAAAGAACCGTGCAGAATGCATATTGCAGAATGCAAAAGTTAAAATGACGGAATCCGATTCAATATTCATCTTGCATTCTGCATTTTTCAATTTACCTTAAGCTTCCATGGAAAAGTTGCTGCTACGCAACATCGGCGTTTCCGGCTCGCATACGCTGGCGACTTATCAGTCGCGCGGCGGTTATGCGTCTTGGCGCAAGGTCGTTGATCGCATGAGGCCGGAACAGCTGATCGATGAAGTGAAAGCTTCGGGACTGCGCGGCCGTGGTGGCGCGGGTTTTCCCACCGGCATGAAGTGGAGCTTCGTGCCGAAGGACAATCCAAAGCCCAAGTACCTGGTCTGCAACGCCGACGAAAGCGAGCCAGGGACATTCAAGGACCGTTTGCTGATCGAACAAGACCCGCACGCGATCATTGAAGGAACATTGATCGCCGCCTTCGCGATCCAGTCCCACACAGCATTTATCTACATCCGCGGCGAGCTGGTTTTCGGCACCGAGCGATTGGAGCGCGCCGCCGAAGAAGCCTACCGGGCGGGTCTGATCGGGAAAAATATTTTTGGCTCCGGCTACGATCTAGAATTGATCGTGCACCGTGGCGCCGGCGCCTATATCTGCGGTGAAGAGACGGCCTTGCTTTCCTCATTAGAAGGCGGCCGGGGCTGGCCCAAGGTCAAGCCGCCGTTTCCGGCGACCCATGGCCTGTTCGGCTGCCCGACCGTGGTGAACAACGTCGAGACCTTGGCGGCGCTACCGTGGATTATCGAGCGCGGCGCGGCGGCCTATGCCTCCATGGGCACGGAGAAGAGCAAGGGCACGAAACTTTTCAGCGTCAGCGGTCATATTACCAGACCGGGCGTTTATGAAGTGGAAATGGGTTATCCGTTCAAGAAATTTCTCGACGAAGACTGCGGCGGCGTCGCCAACGGCAAAAAATTAAAAGGCGTAATTCCCGGCGGCGGCTCGATGCCGGTGTTGAAGCCGGAAGAGATTGAAAAAGTAAACCTCGATTACGAATCCGTGGCGGCGGCCGGTAGCTTGCTCGGCTCGGGCGGCGTCATCGTCATGGACGAGAGCACTTGCATGGTGCGGGCGGCGGCCAATATTGCGCGTTTTTACGCTCATGAGTCGTGCGGCCAGTGCAGCCCTTGCCGGGAAGGCTGCCATTGGATGGAAAAAATCTTTCAGCGCATTGAGCATGGCGAAGGGCAGAAAAGCGATCTAGATCTGATTCTCAATATCAGCGGCAACATCATGGGCAACACGATCTGCCCGTTCGGTGACGCGGCAGCGATGCCGGCGGCAGCGTTTATCCGAAAATATCGTGACGAGTTCGAAGCGCATATCGCGGAACAGAGATGCACGGTGAGCAGATAAGAAATGGAGTACTGGAGTGGTGCAGTAATGGAGTGATGGGAAATCCGAACCCAATACTCCAATACTCCATCGCTCCAGTTTGAGCCAATGGCAACAGTGGAGCCAGTCAAGATCATTCTCGACGGCAAAGAAGTCGTCACCACCAAAGGCACCACCGTCATCAAGGCGGCGGCTGACTCCGGCGTGGCGATCCCGCACTACTGCTATCACCCCAAGCTCTCGATCGCGGGCAATTGCCGCATGTGTTTAATCGAGATCGAAAAGATGCCGAAACTGCAGATCGCCTGCAACACTCAGGTGGCCGAAGGCATGTCGGTGCTTACAGAGAGCCCGAAGGTTTTGGCGGTGCGCAAAGCGGTGATGGAATTCTTGCTGATCAACCACCCGGTGGACTGCCCGATCTGCGATCAAGCCGGTGAGTGCCAATTGCAGAACTATTATATGGAGCACAACCGCGAAGCGAGCCGCTTCGAGGTGGGCAAAGTCCACGACCGCAAGAAAACCATCTTCGGCCCCAATGTTATTTTCGACGGCGAGCGCTGCATCAAGTGCACCCGCTGCGTGCGCTTCTGCCAGGAGATCACCAAGACCGACGAGCTGGCGGTGGTCAACCGCGGCGATCACTCGACGATCGCGCTGTTCGACGAGGCCGTGCTTGATAATCCTTTGTCCGCGAACGTCGTCGATATCTGTCCGGTCGGCGCTCTGACCGACCGCGACTTTCGATTCAAAGTGCGTGTCTGGTATTTGGAGAAAACACCGTCGATCTGCCCTGGTTGCAGCACCGGCTGCAACATCAGCGTCGAGGCCTATCAAAATAAAATCGCGCGCTTCAAGCCACGCGTCAACGAAGCGGTCAACAGCCACTGGATTTGTGACGAAGGACGCTACTGTTTCCACGATCTTGCCGGCGGCGAGCGCTTGACCACACCGATGATCCGCCAAGAAGGCGGTTTGGTGCCGACGACCTGGGATCAGGCCCTGTTAACGGTCTGCACTGGGCTTGGCGCGGCGAAACCGTTGGCGGCGATTCTCTCAGGGCGAAACACCAACGAGGAAGCTTTTCTGTTCGCCAAGATGATCAAGCAATTCTCTGCTGATGCGGCGCTGGAAGTTTTTTACCAAGCGCGCGCGTTGACGACGACGCAAAAGATTCTCATGAGTCCGGATCGCTCGCCCAATTTTCGCGGTGCGCGGGAGATGGGCGTGGGTTCGAACGGCGGTGGCTTTAACGCATTGATGCAAAAGCTGGCAGCGGGAAGTTATTCCGCAGCATTCGTCGTCGGCGAAGAGCTGATCGGCGCTAACGGTGAAAGCGAAAAAATCCGCGGCGCGCTGGAAAAGCTCGCTTTTCTGGTCGTCCAGGACACGCGCATGACAGAGACCGCGAAGCTCGCCCATGTGGTTTTGCCGGCGGCGCACTTCGGCGAGAAAGAGGGCACCTACACGAACCGCGCCGGGCGAGTGCAACGATTGAATGCCGCGGTGATTGCGCCCGAAGGTGCGCTCCAGGATAGCGAAATTTTTCTACGGTTGTTGGACAGCGCGGGCGCGGCGCAAGCCCATGCGACGCCGGCGGAGGTTTTTGCCGCGATTACGCGCGAAGTGGCCGCCTATCAAAACTTGGAGTACGACTCGATCGGCGCTCTCGGAACTGAGTTGGCAAGCGGTGGTGGCGCAGTGTCATGATCGTCGATCTCGCGATTATCACAGTCAAAGCCGGTGTCGTTCTGTTCATGGTCCTTAATCTCGCCGGGATTCTCGGCTGGATCGAGCGCAAGGGCAGCGCGCTTATTCAAGATCGCATCGGCGCCAATCGCGCGTCGATTTTCGGCTTCGCCGGCATGGGCTTGGTCAACACGCTGATCGCTGACCCGCTCAAGTTTCTCACCAAGGAAGACTTCATTCCGCCCTCCGGCGATAAGTTCTTGCATACTCTTGCACCCTGCATGGCGTTGTTTCCGGCGTTGGTCACTTTCGCCGTTATACCCTTCGGTGACGTGCTGAACTTGGGCGACCGCGTGATCAACTTGCAAGTCGCCAATCTGAACATCGGCATTCTCTACGTCTTCGCCATGGGCTCGCTGGGGGTTTACGGCATTGTCATCGGCGCCTGGGCGTCGAACAACAAGTTCTCTTTGCTCGGCGGCGTGCGCGGCTCGGCGCAAATGATTTCCTATGAGATCGCCATGGGGTTGTCGGTGATCGGCGTGCTGATGATTTACGGCACCTTGGAACTACAAGACATCGCCCGCGATCAAGCCACGCTGATCGGAGAACTGCTGCCCAGTTGGCTAAGTTTTTTGCGTCCGCTGATCGGCTGGCTGCCGGCATGGGGAATTTTTTTGCAACCTTTGGCATTCCTGCTTTTCTTTACCTCGGCCGTGGCGGAAACCAAGCGCATACCGTTCGACTTGCCCGAGGGCGAATCGGAGCTGGTCGCCGGCTATCACGTCGAATATTCGGGCGGCAAGTTCTTGATGTTTTTCGCCGGCGAGTTCGCCGAGATCGTCACCGCCGCCGGCATGATGACGACGCTGTTCTTCGGCGCTTGGCAAGTGCCTTATCTACTGCGCGACGGTTTTCACTTTCCCTGGGGCGCAACCTTGCTCTTACCCCACCTTGCGGTGGTGGCGCTGCAGGTCGGCGCGTTCACGATTAAAGTGCTGTTTTTCTGTTGGTTGCAGATATTGCTGCGCTGGAGTGTGCCGCGTTTTCGCTACGATCAGGTGATGCGCTTAGGGTGGAAGATGCTTTTGCCGCTGGCGCTGATGAATATCGTCGTGACGGCGCTTTGGATCGTCGCTGCGCAGTAAAGGTTTCCAAGCATGGATACGCCGAGCTTGATTTTCTTTCTGTTGGCCGCGCTGCTGGTGATCTCATCGCTGCTGGTGGTGTTTCTGCGTAACGTCGTGCATTGCGCGATGGCGTTGGTTACGGCGCTCTTGATCATCGCCATACTGTTCGTCACCTTGCACGCGCCGATGGTGGGCATCTTGCAGGTCATGGTCTACGCCGGCGCGATCATGGTTTTGTTCCTGTTCGTCATCATGTTTCTCAACCCCGTGGATCTGGAGCGGCAACGCGGTCTGTGGTGGGGCTTTGGCACAATCTTATCTTTAATGCTGGCGTGCGTGTTGATTCCAATGTTTATCAACGACGAGTCCCCGGCCGACCCGGTAGCGGCCACGGATATCTTCGGCAGCCCGGAGATGCTGGCGAAGAGTTTATTCAACGATTTCGTTCTGCCCTTCGAAATCGCTTCGGTGTTGTTGCTGGTCGCGATCATCGGCGCAGTGGTGTTGGCGAAGAGGGAGCATTAGGACCGATGGTACCGCTCAACTACTATCTGATTCTCAGCGCAGTGATTTTCGCCATCGGCGTCATCGGCGTGTTGATCCGCCGTAACTTGATCGTGGTGCTGATGTCGATCGAGCTCATGCTCAACGCGGTGAATCTTACATTCATTGCTTTTTCCCGTTATCTCGGCTCCGTGGAAGGCCAAGTGGTGGTCTTTTTCGTCATGGCGGTGGCCGCGGCGGAGGCGGTGATCGGCCTCGCCATCGTTATTTCCGTGTTTCGTCACCGCCAATCCCTCGATCCCCAGGAGATGCAGTTACTCAAATGGTAAGTCCGGAGCCGAGCATCGCCGCTTACGATCTGTTGCGCTGGATCCCGCTGATTCCACTGCTGGTCAGTGGTTTCAATCTTTTCTTTGGCCGCGCGCTGGGAAAACAGACCGCCGGGGCGTTGGCGGTGGCGGCCGTGGGTGCGTCGTTCGCTCTGGCCTCCTACGTGTTCTGGCAATTGCCGGCACGGGGCATCTGGCGGGACATGGTTTACACCTGGATCGAATCCGGATCGTTCCAAGTTAACTTCTCGTTTCAGGTCGACGCGCTGACCGCGGTGATGCTGCTCATCGTCACCGGCATCGGTTTTCTAATCCATCTATACTCTCTCGGTTACATGGCCCACGACGACGGCATGGTGCGCTTTTTCGTCTATCTCAATCTGTTCATTTTCTTCATGCTGCTGTTGGTCATGGGCGACAACCTGCTGATCTTGTTTGTCGGCTGGGAGGGCGTCGGCCTTTGTTCCTATCTGTTGATCGGCTTTTGGCATCACGATCACAACAATACCATCGCCGGCAACAAAGCTTTCATCGTCAATCGCATCGGCGACCTGGGCTTCATTCTCGGCATTTTCGTGCTGGTCACCGAGCTCGGCCGCCAGGGAATTTGGACCTTGGACTTCGGCGAATTGCAGACGCATGTCAAAATGCTCGATCCGGCGACTATCACTTTGATTACCGTCCTGCTCTTCATTGGCGCCACCGGCAAGTCGGCGCAGCTGCCGCTGTTCGTCTGGCTGCCGGATGCGATGGCGGGTCCGACGCCGGTCAGTGCGCTGATTCATGCCGCGACCATGGTCACCGCCGGCGTTTACATGACCGCGCGGCTGCATTTTCTCTTCGCCTTGGCGCCGGCAACTCTAGCGCTGATCGCCGTGATCGGCGCGGCGACCGCCTTCTTTGCCGCAACCGTCGCACTGACGCAAAACGATATTAAGAAAGTCCTCGCTTATTCCACCGTGAGCCAGTTGGGCTACATGTTCCTCGCCGTCGGCGTGGGCGCCTTCGGCGCGGCGATCCTTCACGTCTTCACCCATGCGTTTTTCAAAGGTTGTTTGTTCCTGGGTTCGGGCAGCGTGATTCATGCGCTGGGCGGCGAGCAGGACATGCGCAAGATGGGTGGGCTCAAGGCGCATATGCCGGTGACTTACTGGACCTACGTC
>Ga0105252_10000081_pt1 | contig 77404 bp, 64 predicted proteins | sample EasRivMeERMZT100_FD_89675 | JGI IMG/M metagenome (GOLD analysis project Ga0105252, IMG submission 89675) | Soil microbial communities from meander-bound floodplain in the East River, Colorado, USA - East River MetaG ERMZT100 | ecosystem: Environmental > Terrestrial > Soil > Floodplain | place... | reverse complement strand
GTGCAGGACCTTCCTGCGCTTGGCGTTTCTCGCAGGAGCCTGCATCGCGTTCTCCAGCAGGCTCTGATACAGCTTCTGGTGCGCGCTGCCGCGCATCCAGGCCTTCGATTCACCCCAGGCCATTTCGTGACTCCTTTACCTAAAGCTTCCTGTCCCGAACAGCGTCATTGATTGTAGTTTTCCTCGAAATGCCGTGGCACGAACCCGGCGCCCTCGGGCGTGGGCTCCTTGGGCCGCGGAATGACGGTCTGCTGAAACATCAGGTTCATGAAGAGAACCATCGGCTTGGGCTTCAGGACGAGCGCGCGCGCCGGCTTGACCGGATCGGCGTTGAAGTGCTGGTGCACGCAGTTCATGTGCACGATTGCCACGTCTCCGGCCGACCAGTCGTGGCGCACGCCGTCGTGGATTTCGTAGCCCCTGCCGTCGAGGATGTAGAACGCCGCTTCGTTGACGTGGCCGTGCTTCTGCGTCCTTCCGCCCGGGCCGTACTCCTCCAGATGCACGTGCAGCGTTTGCGCAAGGCCGTCCACCGGCTCGATGAAGTGCTTGCTGAAGGACTGCGGCCCGTCGTTGAAGAGAAGATCCTTCCCTTTGATGACGCGCGGCAGGCCGCGCAGGCGCGCAAGCTCGTCCTTGAGGCTGTACTGTCCCTGGATGCCGCGCACGAAGACGCGGTCCCTCTTGCTGCTGTAATGCGATTCCTTGCCCATTGCCTTTCTCCGTTCGTTTCCCTACCGCGACTTGACGCCGAAGATCTCCTCGTAGAGCTTGACCCATTTATCGTACTCGTCGAGGGTGACGCGCGCATCGACGAACTTGAGTGACAGCTTGTTGAGCGGCGTGTCGACCTTTTTGTTGGTCGGCACGAAGTCGCGGCCGGCGAGGATCTTCTGGCCTTCCTCGCTGATCTCGAAGTCGTAGAAGAGCACCGCGGCGTGCGGATGCGGCGCCCGGCGCGCCACGCCTGCGCCGTTCGGCCTCGCAATCGCCGTGCCGATGGAAAACCAGTCGATCGGCGCCCCTTGTCGCTTGAACTGCTCGGCCTTGTAGTTGTATACAGTGAGGGCGAACGGCACTTCGCCGGACACGACAAGCTGCGTCAGCAGGGTGTGCCCCTTGCGCACCGACACGCCGTTCTTCGCGACCATTTCCTTGAAGAGCTTGGTGCCTTTCGCCTCCCCCAGGTCGGCGAACAGGCCCGCGAGCCAGTCGGAATCCTCCGCCTCGATGCCAAGCCTGCCCTTCCACCGGGGGTCGAGCAGGTCCTCCCAGCTCTTGGGCAGCTCCTCTTTCTTGACCGCCTTGGTGTTGTAGGCGTGCACGAACACGTTCAGGCGCGTGCCGACCCACTCGCCGTGGGGACGCAGCGCCGCTGCGATGAGATCGGCGTGATGCGGCGATTGGATTCTCTGCAGGATATTCTCGCGGTGCAGCGACTCGAGCTCCGGGCCGTTGGTCTCGATGAGATCGACGGTGTTGCGGCCGGCCCGCGCCTCGGCGACCGCGCGCTGCAGGACTTTCTCCGAGCTCGCGCGCCAGATGTTCACCTTGACCCCGTACTTCTTCCCGAAAGCGGCGGTGAGCGCCCCCATGTCGTCGGATTGCGCCGAGGTGTAGAGGTTGAGCTCTTTTTCCTTCTTCGCGCCTTCGATCAGCTTTTGCATGCGGTCGGCGCCCGCATAGAGGCCCACGTCCGCGGCCGTGGCGTTCGGCTTGACCTGCCCCGGGGCGGCGCCCGAAAGCGCTGCAAAGAGCACGCCCGCGAGAAGGCAAACTTTGCGTGGGTTCATGACCTGGGCGCCTTTCGGTGCGGGAAGCTCACTCCGCTTCCTTCTTGACCTTCTGGCCTTTGAGGAAAAGCTCCGACCAGAGGCCTTCCCATTTCTCCGCTTCGTCGAGAACCACGACCGGATCGATCATCTCGTACGGGAATTTGTTGAGGTTGGTGTCGACCTTGGGGCTCGCCGGCACGCGGTTGCGCTGCTTGATGAGCGTCTGTCCTTCAATCGAAAGCATGAAATCGGCGAACAGCAGCGCCGCGTGCGGGCGCTCGGCGCGCTTGGCCACGGCCACGGCGTTCGGCCGGCCGAACGTCGGCTTGAGCGCCTTCCACTTGATCGGCGCGCCGTTGACCAGGAGCCGCTCGGCGTTGTGGTTGTAGATGGTCGCGGCGAGCGGGATCTCTCCCGCGGCCACCAGCTCCGCAATCAGGGTGTGGCCGGTGCGGATCTGCGGCTTCATCTGGGCGAGCTTGCGGAACAGCGCGAGGCCCTTTTCCTCGCCCATCGCCTTGACGATCGAGCCGAACCAGTCGGTATCGCTCGCCTCGATCCCGATCCTGCCGACCCAGCGGGGATGGGCCAGATCCTCGTAGGAATCGGGCACCTCCTCGGGCTTCACCAGGTTGGTGTTGTAGGCAATGGTGAAAAAGTTGAACCGGTCGGCCGCGTAGTGGCGGTGCTTGGGAAACGCCGACGGCGGGAGGTTTGCGAACTGCGGGCTGTAGAATTCCTCGAGCAGGCCCTCGCGATACAAGGCCTCCAGCTCCGGGCCATTCAGCTCGAACGCGTCGACCGAGAAGCGCCCGGCGCGCGCTTCGGCGAGCGCGCGCTGCAGCACTCTCTCGCTGCTCGAGCGCCATAGCTCGATCTTGACGCCGTACTTCTTCTCGAACGCCTGCGTGATCGGCACCGAGTCCTTGAGGTTGAGCGACGTATACACCACGGCCTGGCGCTCCTTCCTCGCTCCTTCGAGAACGCGCTTGTCGCGGTCGGCGCCCCGGTACATGTAGATCTCCGCCGCCGGGCCGGGTTTGCCTTGCGCGAGCGGCGCGCTCGGGAAAACGAGAAAGCCGGCGAGTAGAGCGGCGCCGAGCGCCTTATGGCCGAGAGATGAACACGAGCTCATTTTGCCTCCGGGATGCTTGCCGAAGAACCACTTCATCCAAAAAAACCGTTGCGCTTGGTACATGAAGCCGTGCCAAGACAACCGACCCCGCCGCGTGCGGCCATCTCGCACGGGGCGGGGTCGGTTTTGGTGCGTGCGGTATCAGAAGCTGTGGCTGATCCCGACACCGATGGCCGTGACGTCCTCTCCGGCTTGAGGGTCGGCGGCACCGCCTGAGTTCGGGTTGATGGCGATATTGCTGTAAGTCGCCAAGTCGCCGTTAGTCAGCCTCGAGTAGATCGCGAACACGTAGGTGCGCCTCGAAAAGTCGAACCTCGCGCCGAGGTTGATCAGGCGCCCTTCAAGGCCTGTGGTGCTGCAAGAAGTCCCGCCTTCGAGCGTGCAGGTCCCCTCGTCGGAATTCACGACGGAAAGCGCGCCGGTGATGTTGCCGAATTTCTGTTCGACGCCCGCGGCGTAGCGAGTGTTCTTGTAGTTCTTGAAATTCCCCGCTGCGATGACGCCCGACTCCGTCAACTCGATCTGGGACACGTCAAGACTGACCTTGGTACCGCCTGTTTTAAATACGACGGTACCGCGGGCCGCCGTGTCGTTGGAACGCACGTCGCTGCCGTTCGTCGGGTTCGAGACCAGGGAAAAACTATTCGAACCCGCGAACCAGTCATGGTGAATCTCGTACCCCAAGCCAAGATACAGAGGGCCCATCTCGTAGGTCACACCATAAGAATTTAGAAGCCTGTTGATGCCTCTGCCAGGGTCGCCCTTTTGTTCGTCCTTCCCCCACGTCACGAAAGCCTGTACGCCGGCGAACTTCGGAGATTCGTACGCCATCGCGTTGGTTTGGCGTATGTGAAAATCAATATCTCCCACTCCTTGTGCGAGCAGGTTGCTGTGCGACACGAAATTGCCGCTGCTGATGCCCAGGAAGCTGAACTGGTCGCCGACGTTCTTGTACGCCGTGTCGAAGTTGCCGAGCTTGAAGGTGCCGTATGCGCCGGCAAGGCCGATGAAGGAATCGCGGCCTCCCGCCCAGAGGCCGGTGCCGTTGTCGAAGCGAACTCTCGTCTCGATCTGAAATATGGCGCTCATGCCGCCGCCGAGGCTTTCGCTGCCCCTGAAACCGATGCGGGAGTTGCTCACGTCAAGCGTGGAGCGTTGGCTATGGTTTACTTGTGCTCCGACGCCAGGAACCAAGTCGTTCCCCGCGATGTTGCTTGAGACGCCGCTGTAATCGTAGGAGCTGACCTGAGGATAGAGTTTCCCGTAGATGGTGTAGTTACTCGTTGCCTCTCCCGCCAACGCGACGCCGGAACCCATGCCTAGCGCCCCTGCCACCGCGACCGCGAGTATTTTCTTTCGATGCATGTGGATTCTCCTCTCCTTAGGTATGGTATGTCGCTTGACGAATCTGCTTCTACAATCAGATTTTGTTTCTCTATGTGGAACTACAATTCGATTCCACGACAAAGTCCGAGGAAGCTAACAAGTCCCATCTCCAGTGTCAAGCTGCGACGCGCGATCAGCGCCCATAGGAGTCCAGTTTGTAGCGCCGGGGCTTCAGGGCGCGGCAGATCTCGCGATTCACCCCCGCTTGCGGCAGTGCAATACCCGCCTCGGCTGCCATTTCTGCGACGATCGCCATGTCGTCCTCGGCCCAGGCCATGGTCTGGCTGCCCCATTTCTCGAGCGGGCCGTTGGCGCAGCTCGAAATCAGCAGCGCGCGGCGCAGAGCTTCGATGTCCGCGCCGTAGTGCTGCGCGAGCGCGAGTCCCTCATGATCGGCAACGAGGCACGCCCAGAGGATCAGGTTGTTGACGGCCTTCGCTACCTGCGCGGTGCCGACGCCGCCGGTGTGCACGACATCCGACGAGTAGGCGCGCAACACCGGCGTGAGGCGCTCGACGACCTGCGCGCCCCCGCCGACGAAGGAGAGCAGCGTTCCCTTGTCCGCGGCCTCGCCTCCCCGGCACACGGTGGAGTCCACGACGTGCAGGCCTGCGCTCTCGCATTCCTCGGCGAGCTTCTGCACGGTCCTGGGATGAATCGTGCTGAGGATCGCGATCACCGTAGCGGGCCTCGCTTTGCGCAGCGGCCCGCCCGCGGCGAGCAGGCCCTGCACTTCGCGGTCGAAACCCACGCAGACGAGAATCGCGTCGCAGCCGGCGGCAAGCGACTCCGGATCTGGGGCCCATTGGGCACCGCGCTCTTTGACCGCGCTCGCCCTCGCCGCGTTGAGGTCGCAGACTTGCGTCGCGAATCCCTTGCGAACGAGATGCCCGATGATGGGCGTGCCCATGCGTCCTGCGCCGACAACGCCGACAGATTTCAGTTCGTGCGGAACCACGGCCTTGCTCATTCTCGGCTCCCCGGTTTTCAGCGCTTCTGCGTGATGGTGTCGAGAAGCGCGGGCCGGCCGGCTTTCACCTCGGCGATGGCGCGCTTGAGCGCTGCGGCGACCTCGCGCGGATCCTCGATCGGGCCTTCAGCGTACCATCCCATCGAACGCGCCATGCCGGCAAAGTCAGGCGCGGGCCCGTCCATGTCCATGCCGATGTGCGCGCGTTCCACCGGCGTTCCTCGCAGTTTCGCCATGCGGATCTGGTGCTCCCAGTCGTTGTAGTAGGCACGGTTGTTGTACATGACCACCAGCAACGGAATGCGGTGCTTGGCCGCGACCCACATCGCGCCCGCGTCGAACATGAGATCGCCGTCGGGCTGCAGGTCCACCACCAGGCGCTTCTTGTCCCGGTGCGCGAGCGCCACGCCAAGAGAAATGCCGAATTGGGTCGCCGTGCCGAGCGATTTCCCGGGATGCCGGTAAGGCTTGTCGAAATCCCAGAGCATGCGCGCCCATTCATCCAGCGTGCCGGCGGTGAGCACCCAGTCTTCGCTCTTGATCGCCTCCCACACCTCGGAGGCGAGCCTGGGCAGCGCGATCGGGCTCGAATCCCAGTGCTCGCGAGCCTGCTTCTCCCAGCGCCCGCGCTTCGCCTTGCTTCGCACGGCGATGTCCGCAGCGCGCGCCTTCACCTGCTGCTCGAGCCGTGCGTCGCCTTTCAACCGGCTGCGCAGGAGCCCGGTCAGCATGGGAATCGCAATCGATGTGTCGGCGAGAATGCGCAGGTCAGCGTGGTGCAGTCGCTGGTAGTCGAGCGCCCAACTGGAGAGTTCCAGGTCGCCGAAGCCGATGTCGATCCATTTCGCCCCGGGCGGCACGATCGAGGTCAGCTCGCGCGTGGTGCTGACAAGCTCCGTGGTCGGCCGCTCCCAGTCGCGCGTGTCCAGGCAAAGGACGAGGTCGGCGTCGCGGAACACCTCCTTTTCCATGCTCATATTGAGCGGGTGCCGCGTCGGGAAGTTGAGGCGGGTGTCGACGTCGTATACAGGGATGCCCCCCGTTTCAGCGAACTCGACGAGGGCGTGGAAGCCCTCGGGCTCCCGGCCGACGAACTCCGCAATCACCACGGGCTTCCTTGCAGCAGCGATCAGGTCGGCGGCCCGCTCCAGCACCTTGGGCTCCGGCGCGAGCCTGCTCGGCACTTTCGCCGCTTGCGGAGGCGGCAGCGGTATTTCGCGGTCGAGCTTCTGCTCCTGCAGCCAGGCGTCGTAGCACATGTAGATCGGGCCTTGCGGCTGAGTCATCATCACCGCGTAGGCCCGCGCAAACGCCTCCGGGACGCCATCGATGGTGTGCGGCTGGTAATCCCACTTGGTATAGGCCCGCACCGCCTCACCCTGCCCCTGGGCGGTGTGGATCCAGTCGATGCGAGGGCGCCGCTTGGTCTCGTCCATCGGCCCGGTCGCGCCGATGATGAAGATCGGCGCGCGATCGATGTAGGCGTAGTAGATCGCCATGTTGGCGTGCAGCAGGCCGACGAGGTTGTGCAGGATCGCGACCATGGGCTCGCCGCGCGCCTTGGCGTAGCCGTGAGCGATCTGCACCGCGGTTTCCTCGTGCTGGCACAGCATCATCGTCGGGCGGTCGCCGCCGTAGTTCACGATCGAATCGTGCAGCCCCCGGTAGCTCGCGCCCGGGTTGAGCGCGGCGTGCGGCAGGTGGTAGGCGTGCAGCAGGTCGACGATGACGTCGGCGGCCCAGCGCGACTGGGCGGGGTACGTCGTGTGCTTGCTCTTCGTGGATGTCTTGTCGGTCATGAGATCAGGCGGCCTTGAGCGCGATGCATTTTTCCGGATGGAGTTTCACGTAGAGGGCGTCTCCGACGGGCGTTCGCAGCGACGGATGGCAGCGGGAGAGCAGGATGCGGCTGGCGAGTTTCACCTGGAAGTCGACAAACTCGCCGAGAAACACTTTCTGGTCGACGCGTGCCTCCCACACGTTGTCTCCGTCCGGCCGCGTCTCGGCGAGCTCGACATCCTCCGGCCGCACCGAAAGCACGACCCGGTCGTTGCTGCGCAGACTGTCATCCGACAGGACCTCGACATCGCCGAACTCGGTGCGAATGCGGAAGTGCCCCGGCGCCGCGCCCGGTCCGAGCACGGTGCCGTCGACGAAATTCGTCGTTCCGACGAAATCGGCAACGAACTGCGTGCGCGGCCGCTCGTAGATTTCCCGCGGAGTGCCGATCTGCTGTATGTGGCCTTCGCTCATCACGGCGATCGAATGCGAGAGCGCGAGCGCCTCGCTCTGGTCGTGGGTCACGTAAACCGTCGTGATTCGAAGCTCGCGCTGCAGCCGCTTCAGCTCGAAGCGCATCAACTCGCGCAGTTTCGCATCGAGGTTGGAGAGCGGCTCGTCGAGCAGGAGCAACTCCGGTTCCATGACGAGCGCCCGCGCGAGCGCCAGGCGCTGCTGCTGGCCGCCGGAGAGCTTGGTCGCCTCGCGGTCGGCAAAACTCTCGAGCTGCACTGCCGTCAGCACGCGCATGACCTTGTCGCGAATCTCCTTCCTCGAAAGCCGGCGCTGGCCGACTTCCAGGGGGAAGGCCGCGTTCTGGAAGACGTTCATGTGCGGCCAGATGGCGTAGGACTGGAACACCATGCCGAAGCCGCGCCGGTTGGGCGCGACGAAGATGTTCCGGCTGGAGGAGTACACCACGCGGTCGCCGACGCTGATCTCGCCGGCGCGCGGCCGCTCGAGCCCGGCGATCGAGCGCAACGTGGTGGTCTTGCCGCAGCCGCTCGGACCGAGCAGCGTGAACAGCTTTCCTTCCGGCACCTCGAAGCTGACATCCTGCGCGGCCTTGACGACCTGGCCGCGCTCGTTGGGGTATTCGGTGAAGAGTCCCTGTACTTTCAGCACGCGAATCTCCGCATCATTCCTTGATGCCGAATTTCTTGCCCAGCCACTGGGCGAGCATCACCAGGAAGAAGAGCGCCAGGATGAACAGTACGCCGAGCGCAGAAAGCTCCACGTACTGGCCGTTCTCCCACAGCTCCCAGATGGTGATCGACAGCACCTCGGTGCCGGGGCTGTAGAGCAGGATCGAGCTCGAGAGCTCCCGCACCGAGACGATCATCACGTAGATCCATCCGGCCAGGAGGCCGGGCTTGAGCAGGGGCAGGATGACGCGCCTGAAGGTGGTGCCCCAGGAGGCGCCGCTCATCGCCGCCGATTCCTCCAGCTCCTTGTGGATCTGCAGCATCGAGGCCGTGTTGTAGCGCAGCCCGTAGGGCATGAAGCGCGTCACGTAGGCGATGAACATGATCCATATCGTCCCGTAGATGCCGACGTCGACATTCAGATAGAAGATCATGATCGAAAGGCCGAGCACGAGCCCGGGGAACACCATGGGCAGCGAGGCGATGTTGTCCAGGAGCCAGCGTCCCGGGAGCTTGGTCTTGACCACGATCCAGCAGATCACCGAGGTCACCAGCATGATCACCGTCGCGCTGCCCAGGGAGAGAACCAGGGTATTCCACACCGAGCGAGAGAGATTCGGATAAGTGAAGATGAAGCGATACGGATCCAAAGTGAGGTTTTGCAGCGCCTGCCACGAGGGCACCGAATAGAATTTCTGGAACGAGGACCACAGCAGCACCAGAAAGGGCAGCACGACGATCAGGAGGAAATAGACGATGAAGATCGCGGCGGCGACCCAGCGCCAGGGCCCGAGGTCGATCGGCCGCGGCCTGAAACCCTTGCCGGTCATGGTCGCGTACCTGTTGCCGGCGCTGGAGAGGCGCGAAACGAAGTACACGCCGATGGTCGTGATCGCGAGCAGCGTCATCGCGTACGCAGAGGCCAGGCCGATCTGGCTCGGATAGCGGTGCACGGCCTGGTAGATCGACGAAGTGAAAACGTGGATTCCAACCGGCAGCCCGAGGAGCGCAGGCACTTCGAAGGACTCGATTGCGCGCACGAAAAGTATCAGCAGCGTCGCGAGAATCGCCGGCCAGGTGAGCTTCAGGGTCACGCGCCAGGCGACCTGAAAGATGTTCGCCCCGCTCATGGTCGCGGATTCCTCGAGTGAAGGGTCCATGGCGCGGAAGGCGGCGGTCATGAGGAGGAACGCCATGGGCGAATAATGCAGGCCGTCCACCCAGATCATCCCCCACAGCGAATAGACGTTGAACAGGGGTTGCTCGAGCCCGAACCAGTGTTGCAGCGCGAGGTTGATGATTCCGATCTTGGGGCTGCCGAGCAGGATCCACGCGACCGTGAAAAGGATTCCCGGGATGATGAGAGGAATGATCGACAAGGCGAAGAACAACGCCTTGAAGGGCGTGTTGGTGCGCTCGTTCATCCACGCGAGCCCCGTTCCCAGGACGAAGGCGAGGATCGCCGTCCCGGTCGAGAATTGGACCGAGTTCCAGAACAGGCGCAGGGTTTCGGTGCTGCCGTAGGCCTGAGCGTAGTTGTTGAGGGTGAACCGGGCCGCCTTCGCCGCAGTGTGCGGCGTAAAGAAGCTCTGCCATAGCAGAAACGCCAGCGGGATCACCGCGATGTACACGGTGAAAACCACGCACACCCCGATCACGATCCACTTCAGGTCGAATGAACGCCACGGCGCCGGGGCCGCAGCCGTCATCGCGGGATAGCCCGCCGCCTGCATCGTCGTGCCTCCTCGTTCGTGCGCTCGCCCCGACAGCGTGCCGTGTTGCGGCTTGCCACATGTTCCGTCATGCGGAACTTCGGTCCTCTACAGCGAGGCCGGGCAATCTATCAAGCACGCCCTATCGTGTCAACGAACAGTCGGCGAGCGCTCCGGCAATTCACTGGCGCAAGTGAAGCTCGATGTCGCGCAGCACCGGGTCGTCGGCGCGCGCGACCTCGTTTTCGACGAGCGCGCCGCAGCCAGGACAGTAAAACTGGCGAAACACCGGCTTGTCGTCGATATAGCGCTTCCAGTCGCCGATGTTGGGATTGGCGGCCGTGATCTCGCGCTCCTCCATCACGCAATGCTCCTTGTAGTTGTCGCGGAGGGGCCCGAGGTCGGCGCCGCATTTGGCGCACGCGCAGTGCAGCGCGCCCTTCTCCTTGCGGACATCGAGATTCTCGGTGGCGCGTGCGATCACCTCTCCCGCGAGCCTTTCCACCGGAGCGTCCTTGCGCACCCTTGCCGCCCGCCGCCCGCCGCGCTCGCGCTTAGTTCCATCGGCATCGAGGCTGCCGTCCTCGCGCACGATGACGCCGTAGATCTCGCGTGCCGACTCGCGCGAGACCGCGCGCGTCTCTGTCACGTCCTTGCGCACGCGCTCAGGGTCGCGCTCGAAGGGGTCGCCATATCCGCCCGCCGCCGACCAGATCACTGCGTACGCGTCCGCTGGATTCTGAAGGAAGTTGCTCTGGCGAAGCTGCAAGACTTCTTCGCGGCCGCTCAGCTCGGCGATGTCCTCCGGAATGTCGCTCCTTGCGAGGCGCTCCTTCACGTCGGTGTCGCGCATGAACTTGTACACGTTCACGCTTCCGGGATACCCGCCCATCATGCCGGGCGAGGTGGGCGTCGCGTTGCCCGAAGACAAGGTGTCATGGGTGATTTGCGCGGTACGGTGCGGAATGAAACAGGATTCGGCCGACTGCCCGCCGCGCCATTTGCCCGCGCCGCCGGAATCGATCACCTCCTTGCGGTAGAGGTACAGCACCGGAAAAGACTGCTCGGTATGCTCGACATTGGGCAGCTTGCAGATCGGTGTGCGCGACTGGCCGCCGGTATTGATCCCGTCGCCGGTCGAAAACGCGCCGATCGCGCCGCCGATCGGATCGACGAGGATGTAGCCGAAGCGCTCGCCCCACTGATCGGTGCCGCGAAACAGTGTCGCCGGCCACTGGCTCGTGCCGCCGATGCACATGATGTCCTTCCTCATCTCGGGATCGATGTGGATCATCTTCGAGAGGACGTTGTACGCCGGGTAGAGCGAAATCTCCATCGCCTGCACCGGCGCGGTCGACACCGACGCCGGGAAGTTGGCGCAGTTGAAGGTGCCGGGCGTGGGATCGAACTCGACGTGGCGAAGCGCGCCGCCTATGCAGAAGTACTGGTCCCAGCACAGAAGCTGGTTCAGCGCCACCATGATCGAGCCGCGCCAGCCCGAGTAGGTGGCATTCATCGCCCCGTCCTGGGGCGCAGTGCCGTCGTTGTCGAACACGAGCTTGTCGCCTTTCTTGGTGAGCGCGAGATGGACGCGATGCGTGCGGCGGTCGCCCGGCCGGCAGCACTCGACGTAGGTGCGCTCGCGCCACACGCCGTCGGGCAGGCGCTTCAACTTCGCAAGGAACGCGGCCTCGCCGTTGCCGATGATCTGCTTCATCACGCCCTTTACGACCTCCGGACCGTAGCGACGGATGAGGGAAAGGATGCGGTCGCGCGCGGTGATGTCGCCGGCGAGCTGCGCGCGGAAGTCGAGCGCCACCGTCTCGGGCTTGCGCGAGGAACGCAGGTAGAGTTCTTCGATGTCGCGCCGGATCTCGTTGCCCTCGACGATCTTGACCGGCGGAATGCAAATTCCCTCCTCGAAGGCGCTCTCCGCCGTGCCGCAGAACGAGGACGGCGTGATCCCGCCGATGTCGTACTGGTGCAGGCAGTTGGTAACCCAGCAGAAGAGCTCTCCTTTCCAGAACACCGGGCATATCAGCATCACGTCCTGCTGGTGCGCGGCGCCCACCCAGGGGTCGTTGGCGAGGAACATGTCCCCGTCGCGAATGCCGGGGTTGTCGCTGCGGTATTCGAGGATCCATTTCACCTGCGTGTCGGTGACACCGGACATGTACTGCATGTACGGTCCGAAATAGACGAATTCGCCGTCCTCGGTGAGGATCGAGGGGTTGAGATCGAGCGCGTACATCGCCACCGGCGACCCGGACAATCGCTGGATGGTCGCACCGTGCTCCTCGTTGACGTGCCAGAGGCTGTGGCGCACCACCTCGTAGGTGATCGGATCGATCTTCTTGGCACGCCGGTTGTGGAGCTTCACTTTCCCGGAGATCGCGAGCTTCTTGGGCGGCACGTAGCCCATGGCGCGACCGTCGAAGACGGCGTCTTTCATTTCGCTGATTCTCGGCATTCGATTCTCTCCTCGTGTTTCCCTGATCGTCGCGCGGCACGTGCTGGTATATTAGCCTCTGAAGCCTCAACTCGCAGGGAGGACGCATGAGCACCGGAGGATGGACTTTCCTGGGCATCGTCGTCGCGATCGTGTTCTTCGCGGTCGTGATCTACAACCGACTGGTGGCGCTGCGCAACCGCTACAAGAACGGATTCGCGCAGATCGACGTGCAACTGAAGCGCCGCTACGATCTCATTCCCAACCTCGTCGAAGCGGCGAAGGGATATCTCGCGCACGAGCGGCAGACCCTCGAGGCGGTGATCGCGGCGCGCGGCGCGGCGCTCACGGCATCGCAGCGCGCCGCGGCGGCGCCGGGCGATCCGGCGGCGATGCAGGGGCTTGCGCAGGCCGAGGGCGTGCTCGGCGGTGCGCTCGGGCGGCTGCTCGCGGTCTTCGAGGCGTATCCCGACCTGAAGGCGAACCAGAACGTCCTGCAGGTGCAGGAAGAGCTGACCAGCACCGAGAACAAGGTCGGCTTCGCGCGTCAGGCCTACAACGACGCGGTGATGGAGTACAACACCAAGCGCGAATCGTTCCCGGACAACATCTTCGCCGGGATGTTCAGCTTCAAGGAGGCGGAACTCCTCCAGGCCACGGAGTCGGCTGAAGAGCGCAAGGCGCCCAGGGTTTCCTTCAAGTAGGGGGCGGGCCGCCGTGGCGGCCAGCTTTTTCGAGCAGCAGGCAGCGGCGCGTCGCGCGACGCAGGTCCTCGTGCTGCTTTATCTGTTCGCAGTCGCGGCAGTCGTGCTCGCGGTCGTGACTCTCACATCCGCGGTCTACCTCCAGGTGCGCTTCGACGACTTCGCGCGCGCAGCGCAGGCCGCGCGCGCGGCAGGCGGCTGGCTGAAGCTCGTTCCGCCCGGATTGCTCGCCGCAGCAGCGCTCGGCACGGCGGGCCTGATCCTCGCTGTGAGCCTGTGGAGCATCGTCAAGCTTGGGGGCGGCGGCGAGAAGATCGCCGAGATGGTCGGCGCCCGGCCGGTCTCGCCGAACGCCGACGATCCGCTGGAGCGCAGGCTGCTCAACGTCGTCGAGGAGATGGCGATCGCCTCCGGTGTGCGCGTGCCCAAAGTCTACGTCATGGACGAGGAGACGGGGATCAACGCCTTCGCCGCCGGCTACGACGTCTCCAACGCGGTCGTCTCGGTGACGCGCGGCACGCTCGAGAAGCACGGCCGCGACGAGCTGCAGGGGGTGATCGGCCACGAGTTCAGCCACATCCTCAACGGCGACATGCGGCTCAACGGGGGCATGCTGGGTGTCCTTGAAGGAATAGTCTTCCTCAGCGCGATCGGCGCTTTCGTCATGCGCAGCGTTTCGCACAGCCGCGGTCGCAAGGACAGCGCCTCCGGCGGCATCTTCGCCGTCGGCCTCGCGCTCTTCATCATCGGCTACGTGGGGCTGTTTTTCGCGCGCCTCATCAAGGCGGCGGTGTCGCGCCAGCGGGAGTTCCTGGCCGACGCATCGAGCGTGCAGTTCACGCGCAATCCCGACGGGCTCGCCGGGGCGCTCGACCAGATCGGCCTTGCCCCGGAGGGCGCCCGGATCTCGAACCGCTACGCGGAGGAAATGGCACACATGTACTTCGGCCAGGCGATCGGCGTCTGGTTCGGGGGGCTTTTCGACACGCACCCGCCTCTGGAAGAGCGCATCGCGCGCGTGCGGCCGGGCTTCGCTCCGGCGCGCTACCGTGCCGCACGCCCGCAGCCCCAGGAGGAAGTGGCCCCGGATCGCCGCGAAGCGGCCGTCGGCGTGCTCACTGCGGCGGCGGCCCTTCCCTTGCCCGATGAGCGCCGCAGCGGCGACCGGCGGGCCAAATGGGGGCGCTCGGCCGCGGAGAGCGCGGCGCTGGTCGGCCGGCTCGATGCCGGAAAGATGGACTACGCCGCGCGCTTGCTCGCCGCCCTACCCGAGTCGCTGCGCGCGCGGCTGCGTGAGCCCGAGGGCGCGCGCGCAGCGGTGATTGCGCTGCTGCTCGCCCCCAAGGACGACCTCATGCGCGCGCAGCTCGACGCGCTCGGGGCCAAAGGGCTGGGCGCGCTTGCCGCCGCGGCGCTCGAGGCTGCCCCGCTCACTCGCGGCCTCGGCCCGGCCTTTCACCTAGCCATCGTCGATCTGGCGTTGCCGGCGCTCAAATTGGCGACATCGGAGGCGCGGCGCGAACTGATCGTTGCACTGGAAGCGGTCGTCCGCGCCGACCGGCGCGTGTCGGTGCACGAGCTCATCGTGTTGACGCTGGTGCGCGCACAGCTCGCCCCGCGCGCACGCGCGGCTGCGCCGAAATACGCCTCGCTTTCCGCGGCGCGCGAGCATGCCATCGTACTGCTTTCGCTCGTGGCGCGCGCAGGCGCGCGAGCCACGAGCCCCAGGGAGCTCGAGCTGGAAGCGAGCGCGGCGTTTGCCGTCGGAGCACACGAGGCAGGGCTCACCGACGCATCGGCGCTTGCGGGCGGCGCGCAGACGCTCGAGTCGGTCGCCCGATCGCTCGAGGAACTGCGCGGGCTCGCGCCGCTCGCGCAGGCACTCCTCATCAGGGGGCTGTTCGCGACCGCGACCTACGACGGCTCGATCCGCGTCGTCGAGGCGGAGTTCCTGCGCCTTGCGGGCGCGGTGCTCGACTGTCCCTTGCCGCCCTTGCTCGACAAGATCGACCCGGCGACCTTGATCGAGTGAGGACCCGGGACCCCGTCGGACATGGACATAGCGAAGTGCCGCGCCGCTTCGAGCAACATCTAAGGGAACCCCTGAAACTCCCTAGGCCGCTCTAAGGCCGAAACTGAATCTCGAAATTCGAGAACGCATCCACGCTTAGCGTCCGACCGGGGTGCACGACGATTGTCGTGTCGCTCGTCTCCACCACCGTCGGGCCTTTGATTCGGTTGCCGGGAACGAGCAGCGCGCCGTCGTAGATCGGCGTCTTCACCTTTCGCTTCAGCTCAGGCCACCAGATTTCGCGTTGGCCGCGCGCCGCCCGCGCCGCGATGCGCTGGGTCAGCGTACGCGCGCGCTTCAAGCGCGGCCGCGGCGTCGGCGCGCTTGCGCGCAGTCGCAGGGTCACGATTTCGATCCCCGCTTCCCTATAGGACGAACCTTTGCCGAAGAGCTTCTCGTAGCGTTCGTAGAAGCGCTCGCGCAGCTTCTCGAGGAATCTCTCGTTCAAACGCGCCTCGGGCAGCATCACCTCGACTTCGTTGATCTGGCCTTTGTGGCGCATGTCGAGCGAAAACTGCAAGCTCCGGCGCGCGCGCGGAACTCCGTCGCGCTCCATCTGCTCGTGGGCGCGCGCCTCGAGCGCCTCGAGCGTTCGATTCACGCGCGCGGGATCGAAGGGACTTGCCTGGATGTCGGCCCGTTCGTAGACGTGCAACATATCGGCCGAGGCGGCGCCGAACGCGCACCAAGTCGAAGCGACTTCTTTCTGCGGCACGATGACCTTCTTCACGCCCAACTCGGCGCCGAACACCCCGGCGTGCGCCGGGCCGGCACCGCCGAAGGCAAATAGCGTGAAGTCGCGCGGATCGAGACCTTTTTCTACCGTCATCTTGCGGATGAGATCGGCCATCTTGAACTCGGCGACGCGCGCGATGCCGCTCGCGGTTTCGAGAAGCGGAAGCCCGAGCGCATCGGCAACCCGCTGCACCGCTTCGACCGCCTTGACCCGATCGAGCTTGATGCGCCCGCCAAGGAAGTTGTCCGGGTTGATGGTGCCGAGCACGACGTCGGCATCGGTCACGGTCGGAGTCATGTTGCCCCTGCCATAGCACGCGGGGCCGGGATCGGCCCCTGCCGATTCGGGCCCGACCTGAAGTGTCTTTGTCCCGGTATCGACCCGCGCGAGCGATCCTCCGCCCGAACCGATCGCCTGAATGTCCACTTTGGGAAGGAAGTACTCGTACTGCGCGACATTCGAGACGAACGCGTACTGCGGCCGCCCCTCGTAGACGATGCCCACGTCGAAGGACGTGCCGCCCATGTCCGTCGTAATGATGTGCTCGATGCCCATGAGCTTGCCGAGATACACCGAGCCCGCGACGCCGGAAACGGGGCCGGAATCAAGCGTGAGCAAAGGCGAATCGATTGCCTTGTCGACCGACACCGAGCCGCCGGCGCATTGCGCGATCTGCAGCGGATGCCGGTAGCCGGCGCTCTTCAGCCGCGCATCGAGGTTGCCGAGGTATTTCGCCATCACCGGCCCGATGTAGGCGTTGAGCACTGCAGCGGTGGTGCGCTCGTACTCGCCCCATTTGGGCGCGATGTCGACCGAGCAGGAAACGAACACGCCCGGGGCGATGCGGCGGATCATTTCCTTCACGCGCAGCTCGTGCTCGGGGCGCAGGAACGACCACAGAAAACATACCGCGATCGCCTCCACGCCTTGCGCGACCAAGTTCCGGATTGCGGCCTCGGCTTGCGCTTCGTTGAGCGGCACGATCGCCTCGCCGAAGCAATCGACGCGTTCCGAAATACCTTCGATGAGCCGCTTGGGAACGATAGGATCGGGTTTCTGGCTCTCGGGAAAATGGACGATCTTGCGCAGGTCGCGGGAGGTCACGCCGCGGGAGCCGCGCATGATGTGAATCGCGTCCTCGTGACCCTTGGTCGTGATGAGGCCTACCCGCGCGCCCTTCCTCTGGATGAGCGCGTTGGTGCCGACCGTGGTGCCGTGAGTGAGAACCTGGATTTGCGCGCAGAAAGCTTCGAACGAGAGCCCGAGCTCGCCCGCGGCGACGCCCATCGCCGCAATCATGCCTTCGGCGAAGTTAGCCGGCGTGGAGGGCGCCTTCGCTGCGGTAATGCTGCCGCCGCGTCCGAGCACCACGCAGTCGGTGAAAGTGCCGCCGATGTCGACGCCGACGAGAAAACCCACCACATCGAACCCCGCTGGATTGAGGGCGGGATGGTAGCGTATTTTTGATCCCTCGCAGCGTGGAAGACCGGCAAAAGATCGATTCGAAGGCGTCAGTCTGAGCCCGCGGGTGAGTCCAAATGAGCAGAGTCATACCGCTAGTTGTAAACTACGCGGCGGGTGGTCGTCGCGAATTGGCTCAATCCCCCAGAGTGTTCACAGACCGTGCGTACAGGAAGCACCATGCTCATGCTGACGCGATCCGGCGCGCGCTGGCGCGCGCAAGCCATGCGCGATCGCGGCTTTACCCTGATCGAGTTGATGGTCGTCGTTGGGATCTTGGCCATTCTGGCGCTCCTGGCGATTCCCACCTACCAGGACAAATTCGTTCGGGATCAGATCGCCGAGGCCCTGCCGCTCGCCGACATCGTGAAGCCGCCGGTAGCCGCTTCGTGGGCCCTTCTGCAGAGTTTTCCCGCCGACAACGCCGCGGCAGGGTTGCCCGTCGCCGATAAGATCGTCAACAACACCATCAGCTCAGTGGCGATCCAGGGTGGCGCGATTCACATTACTTTCGGCAACCGTGCGAATGGCGCCATCCGCGGCAAGATCCTCACGCTGCGCCCGGCCGTCGTGGAAGACGCCCCCATTGTTCCCGTGACCTGGGTGTGCGGATACGCCACTGCGCCGGAGAAGATGACTATCAAGGGTGAAAACAAGACCAACCTTCCGCCGGGCTACCTGCCGGTTCGGTGCCGGACGTAGATAGAATCCAGGGGCGAGGAGGAACTGAAATGGCGCAGCAGACCGTCGGGATGATCGGGCTCGGCATCATGGGCTCGGCGATGTCGTTCAACCTCGGCCGCGCCGGATTCCGCGTCGTCGGCTTCGACGTTGTGCCGCGGCGGCGCGCCGAGCACGCGCGCTCCGGCGGAGTCGCCGCGCGAAGCCTGCGCGATGTCGCAAGGCGAACCGGCATCATCGTCACTTCGCTTCCGTCAGCCCGCGCGTTGGCCGAAGTCGCTGCCGAGCTCGCCGCGTCCGCCAGGCGCGGCACCATCGTCATCGAGACGAGCACGCTGCCGATCGCGGTGAAGGCAGCCGCGCGCGACGCTCTCGCCAGGCGCGGCGTCATCCTGCTCGACTGTCCCTTGAGCGGCACCGGCGCGCAGGCTCGGGTCAAGGATCTGCTCATCTATGTCAGCGGCGACCGGGCAGCGTACCGCAAGATCGTGCCGATGCTCGAGGGCTTTACCAGCGGGAACTACTATGTCGGAGCCTTCGGCAGCGGCTCGAAGATGAAGTTCGTCGCCAACCTGCTCGTTGCGATCCACAACGTCGCCGCAGCCGAGGCGATGGTGCTCGGGATGAAAGCAGGGCTCGACCCAGCGCTGGTTCTGAAGGTCGTCGCCGGAGGCGCGGGCGGCTCGCGCATGTTCCAGGTGCGCGGACCGATGATGGTGAAGGGCGACTACTCCGAAGCCACGATGAAGAACGAGGTGTGGCAGAAGGACATGACCATCATCGCCGACTTCGCGCGGGAACTCGCCTGTCCGACCCCGCTCTTCGCCGCGAGCGCCCCGATCTACAACGCCGCGATGGCGATGGGGCTCGCCAAGGAGGACACCGGCGCGGTGTGCGCGGTCCTCGAGGAAATGGCGGGGAATCCGCGGCGACGAAAAAAGCGCGCGCGCCGCTGACGTTCTTGCGCGACTTTCCTTGACCGGTCATCCGCCGGTTGAGCGGCGGCTGCGTCCGCTCCAACCGGCGGAATTAAAGCGGCCGCGTCAGCGGTCCGCCTTTAATAGCGCTTAGTTGCCCTTGATCCCCGCCTCCTTGATCAGCTTCGCGTATTTCGCCGACTCCGATTTCATGAACGCCACGAACTGCTCGGGCGTGCTGTGGACTGCCTCCACTCCCAGCTTGGCGAACTCGGCCTTCACCTGCGCATCCTGCATGACCTTGACGAGATCCGTGTGGAACTTTGTGGTGATCGTCTTCGGAGTCCCCGCCGGCATGAACACGCCCCACCAGTTCACCGCCACCAGGCCCGGCACCGATTCCGCACACGGCGGGACCTCGGGCAGGATGGGGCTGCGCTCGGGCCCGGTCACGCACAGAGCTCTCACCCTGCCGGACTTGATGAATCCCATCGCCGGCAACGAATCGGAGAAGATGTAATGGATGTGCCCGGCGACGACGTCCGGCATCGCGAGACCGCCGCCCTTGTAGGGAACCTCGGTCGCCTTGATACCGGTGATGTTGAGGTACATCGCGCCGGTGAGATGCGATACGCTCCCCGGGCCGCTCGTACCGTAGTTGAGTTTGCCGGCGCTCGCTTTTGCGTGCTCGGTCAGCTCGCGCAGCGACTTGGCCGGCACACTCGGATTGACGACGAGGATGTTGGGGCCGGTCGATATCAGCGATATCGCGATGAAATCGCGCTCGACGTTGTAGGGCACATTCGACAGCAGCGGGTTGACCGCGGCGGGCCCGAGGTTGCCGACCACGAAGCTGTAGCCGTCCGGCGCTTGTTTGGCGGCGAAGTCCATTCCTATCGAACCCGCAGCTCCGGGTTTGCTTTCGATGATTACGGTCTGTCCCCAGACTTCCCCGAGCTTGTGGCCGAAGACGCGCGCCATCAGATCCGAGCTTCCGCCGGGGGGATAGGTGACGATGAGTTTCACCGGCTTGGTGGGATAGGACTGGGCGACTGCCCCGGCGGCGAGAAGGGCCGCGCCGAAACCGAGGGCGGTGACGAGCAACCTCTGCATGATTTCCTCCTTATCGAGCGATGAGACGCGGCGAAAGTGTACCCGAACTCGCGTGTCAGCGACGCGGGAGGGGTTAATATTACGCCTTGCCGCTTTTCGGTCCGTCCAAAAAACCACAGGAATCCCAATGGCTTCTACGCTTCCAGGACTAGGCGCCCGTTCCGATCAGGCGCTCGCGCTCAACATGAAGCTCCTCTCGCATCACGAGCTGCAGGGCTTTGGCGGCATCGGCGAGGGGATGGCCATGCAGCTCGCGCGCGACGGACGGCGCATCCTGTGGCTCGCGCACGAATCGGCGCCGAAGAACTTCACCGCCGTGGACGTCAGCGATCCTCGAAACCCCCGCGTCGTCGTGCAGACCGAGCTTCCCCACGCGAAGGTGCGTTCCAACTCGCTCGACGTGGTGGGCAATACCATGGCGGTCGCCTACCAGACGAGCGCCCTGAACACCAAGCCCGCAGGCTTCGACCTGTTCGACATCAGCACGCCAGAGAATCCGAAGCTGATTTCGCACTTTGACGCCTCGGGCCCGCATTCGCGAGGCGTGCACGCCGTGTGGTTCGTGGACGGCGAGTTCGTCCATCTGGCCGGCGGCGCGCCGGACTTCCAGCCGCACAATCCCGCCGATGACCAGTTCTATAGGATCGTCGATGTTCGCAATCCCTCCAAGCCTGCCGAAGCCGGACGCTGGTGGTTGCCGGGAACGCGCGTGGGAGACTCCGTGCCGCCGCTCGCGCGCCACCCGAAGTTCGATTCCGGCTTTCGCGCGCACAATACGAACGTCTTCCCCGAGCGGCCCGACCGCGCCTACGTCGGCTACATCTCCGGTGGAGCGGTCATCCTCGATATCTCGGACAAGTCGCGCCCTAAGCTCGTCGCGCACTGGCGTTACTCGCCGCCGTATACGGGATTTACCCACACGGTGCTGCCGCTCTTCCAGCGGGAACTCCTCATCGTCAGCGACGAATGCGTTCAGAACGACGGGAAAGACTGGCCCAAGCTCGTGTGGGTGGTGGACGCGCGCGTCGAGAGCAATCCGGTTCCGATCAGCACCTTCCCAATGCCGCCTGTCGAGACTTTTACCAAGAGCGGCGGGCGTTTCGGCGCGCACAACCTGCACGAGAACCTCCCCGTGCCGGGCTCGTGGCGCTCCGAGAGCATCATCGTCGGCACATTCTTCGGCGGGGGCGTGCGCGCGTTCGATGTGAGCAATCCCTATCAGCCGCAGGAGATCGCCTACTTCGTGCCTCCCGCCCCGAAACTCTCACGGGTAGGGTCGATCCAGCTGAACGACGTCTACGTGGACGACCGGCGCCTCGTCTACACGGTCGATCGCTTCGCGGGCGGCCTGTACGTCCTCGAAATGACGGTTTAATGCCGAGCCAGGCGCCGACGCGCGACCCGCTCGCCGGAAAGCTCCCGGTCAGCCTGATTACCGGGTTTCTCGGCAGCGGCAAGACCACGTTGTTGAAGCATCTCCTGCGCGACCCCGGCATGAATCGGGCCGCGGTGATCATCAACGAGTTCGGCGAAGTCGGCATCGACCACGAGCTGGTCGCATCGTCCTCGGAGAGCATGACGCTGCTCTCGAACGGGTGCCTGTGCTGCACGGTGCGCACCGATCTGCAAGAGACCCTCCGCGAGCTTTTCATCAAGCGCCGCGCCGGTGAAGTGATCGACTTCGACCGCGTCTTCGTCGAAACTAGCGGCCTTGCCGATCCGGTGCCGGTGCTGCATACGCTGCAGACCGACGGCATGCTCGGCGCGCAGTATCGTTTGGACTGCGTCGTGACGCTGGTCGACGCGGTGAACGGCCCGCTGAATCTCGACAACGCGCCCGAAGCGGCGAAGCAGGCCGCGGTGGCCGATCGCATCGTCATTACCAAGAGCGACATCGCACCGTCGGGCGCCGTCGCCGCACTCGAAGCAAGGCTTGAGCAGATGAATCCTTACGCCGCGCGCACCGTCGCGATCAACGGCGAGGTGGACGTGGCCTTTCTTCGCGACGTCGGACCGAGAAGCATCCGTCCGACGACTCGAGACCTCGATCGTTGGCTTGCCCCTTCCGGCGAGGCGCGTCGCGCTGAAGGGGCATACCTCGGCGAGCGCGTCCGCGCCGGCACGCACGACGCCTCGATCCGCTCGTTCTGCCTGTGGTTCGAGAAACCCTTCACCTGGGACACGTTTTCCGCCGCGGTGCAGGTATTGACCTCGCTTCGCGGTCCCGATCTGCTGCGCGTCAAAGGCCTCGTCAACGTCGCCGGAGAATCCGGCCCGGTGGTGGTGCAGGGCGCACAGCACGTGTTCCATCCGCCCGTGACGCTCGAAGCCTGGTCGGGCGAGGACCGGCGTTCGCGCATCGTGTTCATCACGCGGAACCTCTCGCGCGAGTCGGTCGAGGCGCTCTTCGCCGCGGTCGGAACGCTGGCCGCGACGGGCGCGTGATTCGCCCGACGCGCTGTCGCCGCTCGGGTTCCGCTTGTCGTTTGCGCGATCAATCTTAGGCAAGCTATGATCGGCTTCGCCCGTAACTTCCCAACCACAGCGGATCGCTCATGAACGCCAAGGACAATCTAGCCACCAACGTGCTCGCCGAGTCACCGGTCGCCGGCCCCGAGCAAAAGGATATCTGGGGCAGCGATGCCATAGCGGCGATGTTGCGCGCGCTCGAAATTCCTTACCTCGCGCTCAATCCCGGAGCGAGCTATCGAGGACTGCACGACAGTATCGTGAACTACCTCGGCAATACGCGCCCGCAGATGCTGCTCTGCCTGCACGAGGAATCCGCCGTGGCGATCGCCCATGGCTACGCCAAGGCGTCCGACAGGATGATGGGCGCGGTGGTGCATTCGAACGTCGGCCTCATGCATGCGAGCATGGCGATCTTCAACGCCTGGTGCGACCGCATTCCGATGCTCATCCTCGGGGCGACCGGGCCGTGGGATGCTGCCAAACGCCGTCCCTGGATCGACTGGATCCACACGGCTTCCGATCAGGGCGCGCTCGTCCGCGACTTCACCAAGTGGGACAACCAGCCCGCATCGGTGCCGGCGGCTTACGAGGCGCTGCTACGTGCAGCGCAGATCGCCAACACCGCGCCGCGCGGGCCCACTTACATCAACCTCGACGCGGGTCTGCAGGAAGCGAAGATCGGCGCGCTCCCGCCGCTACCGGACGCGAAGCGCCATCGCGCACCCGATGCGGTGCTTCCGGCCACGCACCTCGTCGACGCCGCCGCGAAGCTTCTCTCAGGGGCGAAGCATCCGGTGATCCTCGCAGGCCGGGTATCGAGGAGCGAAACCGGTTGGAAGCAGCGCGTTGCGCTCGCGGAAAAACTCCAGGCGCGCGTCTTCACCGACATCAAGCTCGGCGCGGCGTTTCCGACCGACCATCCGCTGCACGCCGCGCCGCCCGCGACCTTTCTTTCGCCGGACACCGTCAAGCTGCTGCGCGAGGCAGATGTCGTGCTCGCACTCGACTGGGTCGATCCGGCCGGAGTGCTCAAGCAGGCCTGGGGTGCAGAACCCGTGGGCGCCAAAGTCATACATGTCTCCCCCGACGCGCACCTGCACCGAGGCTGGAGCATGGACTACCAGGGTCTGCCGCCCGTCGATGTATACATGATGTGCGAACCGGACGCGGTCGTGCCGCTCCTGCTCGACGCCGTAAAGGCTCGCCCCGCAGCTGCTGCCTTGAAACCAGCGCCTCTTCCGGACGCGGCGCCGGATGTGGTGTCGATCCGCACGCTCGCCGACGCGCTCAACGAAGCGACGAAGGGGTTGGACGTCTGCCTCACGCGACTGCCGCTCGGCTGGAACGGCGCCTATCGCCATTTCCGGCATCCGCTCGATTACATCGGCTCCGAGGGTGGCGGCGGCGTCGGCGCCGGGCCCGGCATTACGGTAGGCGCGGCGCTCGCTCTCAAAGGCAGCGGGCGGCTTCCCGTAGCGATCATGGGTGACGGCGACTTCCTGATGAGCAATACGGCGCTCTGGACCGCAACGCACTACGGCATTCCCTGCCTGATTCTCATCGCCAACAACCGGTCCTTTTTCAACGACGAACTGCACCAGGAACGAGTCGCCAAGGAGCGCTCGCGCCCGGTCGAGAACCGCTGGATCGGCCAGCGCATCAGCGGTCCGGATATCGACCTGGCGATGATCGCCCGCGCGCAAGGCGCGGAGGGAATCGGCCCGGTCGTGAATGTCGCGGAACTGCGCCCCGCGATCGAAAAAGGCATTCGCGCCGCGCAAGGCGGAGCGGTTTGCGTCGTCGACGTGCGCGTCGCTCCTGGGTACGACACGAACCTAAGCGGCTCGAGTGCGAGCCAGAAGCGCTGAATAGCGCTACGAGTTTCCCGAACGGAGGACAACATGTTGACATTGCGAACCTGGATTGTTTTGGCGCTTGGCACCGTCCTGGCGCTGCCGACAGGCGAGCCCGCCGCGCAGACTTGGCCGAACCGGCCGATCCGATTCACCGTGCCGCTGCCGCCCGGAGGCGCGAACGATCTGCTCGCGCGCGTATTCGCCGAGCGCCTGCAAGCAACGCTTGGGCAGCCGGTAGTCGTGGAAAACAAGCCGGGCGCTGGCGGCAACGTCGGCACCGAGTTCGTCGCCAAACAGCCCGCCGACGGATATTCGCTGCTGCTATCCTCGAACACGCATGTCCTCAACGTGAGTTTCTTCGCGAAGCTCCCCTACGATCCGATCAAGGACTTCGAGCCCGTCACTCTGGTAGCCACGATTCCCTTCGTACTCACCGTGAACTCGAATCTCCCCGTGAACAACACGAAGGAGTTCATCGCGTACGCGCGATCCCATCCGGGCTCCACCTACGCCACCGCCGGAATCGGCACGCCGCATCATCTCGGCGCGGAGTTGCTGCGCACGATGACCGGCATCGAGATTACACATGTTCCCTACAAAGGGGCCGCATTTCTCGTCCCGGCGCTGCTCACCGGCGAGGTCACTTTTTCTGTCGCCTCGATCAGCTCGCTCGTGCCCCACTTCAAATCGGGAAAGCTGCGGGCACTGGCCGTCGCAAGCGAAACCCGCACGCCGCTGCTGCCCGACGTTCCGACGATCGCCGAGTCGGGCCCGCTTCCCGGCTATGCAATCGACGTGTGGTTCGGCGTGCTCGCGCCCGCCGGTACGCCGCGCCCGATCGTGGACCGCGTGAACGCCGAGATCAACCGTGTCTTGCAAGACCCGCAAGTCGTCAAGGAAAGGTTGAATACGGTGGGCCTGTCGGCCGTCGGCACGACGCCCGAGCGCTACATGGAGATCATGAAAGCCGACCTGGTGAAGTACGCAAAGATCACCAAGGACGCCGGCATCAAGCCGGGCTACTAGCTCAGGCTACCGAAATGACATGGTCGCCAGCCGCTTCTTCCACTCCGGGATGACTTCGGGATTCTTGCAGTAAAGCGGCGGTTCTCCCCGCAGGATGCGGGTGATGTTTTCCACCGCCGCGGGTGGAAATGAGGCAATCACGTCCCGAGTGTGGCCCACCATGTGCGGCGTCAGAATGACGTTGTCCAGCCGGCGCAAGGGGCTGTCCTCAGGGAGCGGCTCGACGACGAAGGTATCGAGGGCGGCGCCGGCGATGCGCCTTTCCTTCAACGCGCGGTAGAGCGCGGCTTCATCGATCGCCTCGCCTCGCGAGGTGTTCACGAGATACGCAGTCGGCTTCATCAGCGCGAGCTCGCGTTCGCCAAGCACGCCGCGCGACTCGGACGTAATGTTTACGTGCACGCTGACGACATCGCTCGAACGGAGCAGCGTTTTTAGATCGGTGAGCTTGACGCCCGGTGGCACAGCGTCTTGGCTCACGAATGGATCGTAAGCGAGCAGACTCACGCCGAAGCCCGAAAGCCGCTCGATCACGCCCCGCGCGATTCGTCCCAAGCCGATCAGTCCAACGGTGCGGCCGAGGAGCATCCGCGCCCACATGGCTTCGGGGGTAGGTTTGGGTCGAGGGCGTTTGCCCCGCAGGACCGACTCGGTCGCTCCGGGGTTGTACATCAGCATCAGCATGAGCATGACGGTGGCTTCCGCCATGCCAAGAAAGTTTTCGGGTGTTGCCCCGTGACCGACGATGAGACTCAAGTCGTTCGCGGCTTCGAGATCCACCGTCTCTAGTCCGATTGTGGGATTGACGATGCCGCGCAGCCGTGGCGCGGCAAGCATCACCTCGCGCGAGCAGATCGAACGCGAGCTGAACATCATGACTTCCGCTCGGCCGAACAACTCCGTATGGCGTTCCTTCGGGTAGATCACTTTTTTTCCCGGGACGGTCTGCGGGCCGCGGACGATCTCTATGCCGAGCCGCTCGAGCTTCGACGCAATCTCGTCGAGTACCTCGACGAGCATGTAGTCGTGGCAGATGAAGACGCTGTGCTGGCTCATGCGCCGGCCCGGACAGGAATCGAACCCGTTCCTAGAGGCAGTAGATATCCACCATCGCCGGGAGATAGTCGTTCTGCAGGATGGTTTTCTTCTTGGCGATCAGCCAGTTTTTCCCCGTGCGTCGCAGCTCGTAATAGGCGTGGCCGAAGAAAGTGTCGGTTTTCTTGTGGCGCGGATCGAAGACATGACTCGTCCAGCTCGAGCGCAGCCGCATGAGCGATTCTTCTGCCGGCTCCGTGAGGAGCACATTGGACACGTTGTGAACGGTGCGTCGCAGGGGCGTAGACGCGGGCGAGCGGCCCGAGCGAATGCGCACGATGCGGTCCTCCAGGCCCGCGCGGTTCGCGTAGTAGATGTGGGAAATTTCCGCCTGGGGATTCGAGGTCAACTCGTCTTCGGTGCGCCAGGTCGGCACCCAGTACTCGCAGTCCTCGGCAAACAGCGCGAGCCATTCGTCCCAGCGTCGCTCGTCGAGACAGACGGCCTCGCGAACGATGAGATCGCGGCCAACCTCGAGGGAATCGGCCATCTCAGAAGGAATAAGGCTTCTCGCCCGAGACGCCGGCCTGCATCAATCGCGCCCATTCACGGTACGGAGCGTGAAAGCAGGTCTCGGTCTGAATCATGTATGGCCCCTTGAGGCTCGCCACAGGCTTGATGCCGATTTCTCGCGCGAGCGCATTTGCTCCGGGCTCGATTGCCGCAATGCCGCGCTGATAGCCCTGCAGCCAGGATATCGGTGCGGCGAATCCTGCCTGGCTGTCCTCGTACAGGGTCGTGTCGTCGGGCGTCGCGAAGCCGCTCACGTTGAAGAAATCCTCGAACTGCCGCAGGCGCCAGGCGCGTACCGCGGCCGGCTCGCCGATCGGCGCCATGCAGTAGACGCGCATCTCCGTCTTGTTCACTGCGAGCGGCCGGAACGTTCGCAGCAGCAGCGACGTCGAATCGGCGATCTGCATATTGGGGAACACCACGGTGTTGCGCAGCCTCAGCATCCACTCGGCGCGGGTCGCACCGACGCGTTCTTTCACCTCGTCCAAGGTCGTATGGACGGGCCGCCGCTCGGGCTGCGCCTGGTTGAGCCAGATCGCGGTGTGCCCATGCTCGAAGCTAAACATCCCGCCTTCCTGCTTGAGGCGCTGGTCCCAGTCGAACGCGCGCGCCACCTGATTCCCGGTCTTCGCCTTTTCGCGGCGCCGCACGACCTCCATGAAGCTGGTATGCGTGGACGTCAGATGATATTGGTCGACGCCGTTGTCCATCTGCAGCTTCCAGTTGGCATCGAAGGTGTAGGTGATGCGTCCCGGCAGGCATTCCATTCCCTTCGGGCCCTGCTCCAGTGCGAGATCGAGGAAGAATTTCATCTCGCCCAGGTAGTCTTCGAGCGGCGGCACCTCCGGGCTCAGGCTGCCGAAGAGTAGGCCCTTGTAGCTGCCGAAGCGCGCGAGCGGCACCAGATCATGACCCTCTGCGTCGAAGGCCGCGCTGTAGCAGGCGTCTTTCCGGTCCTTGATGTCGACGTTCTTGCCGCCCGAGTCGTAGGCCCAGCCGTGATAGTTGCAGACGTGGTACTTGCGGTTGCCCGATTCTGTGCGGCACAGCACCGTGCCCTTGTGACGGCATACGTTCAGAAACGCCCCGAGCTCGCCCTCGCCGTCGCGCGCGACCATGACCGGCACGCGGCCGATGTAGGTCGCGACGAAGTCGTGCGGCTTCGCCAGCTGCGACTCGAAAGCAAGGAACGCCCAGGTGCGCTCGAAAATGTACTTCTGCTCCAGCTCGAAGAGCTCGGGGTCGGCGAACACGTCGCGGTTCACCCGGAACACACCTTGCTCGGGGCGGTCGTCGATATAGAGCTTGATGTCTTGCAGGTCCACGGTCGGTCTCGGGAACGCCTCGTCTATGCCGCCTTGCTCCGGTTGGTCTCGAAGCCGGGCTGACTCCCAAGGAGAGCCGCCGGTTTTTTCAGATCCTCCTGCCACAGCAGCGACTCCATGTAGATATTGAGCGGCTGGTCCTGGATGGTGAGCTCGTAGACATGACCGTCGTACGAAGCATGATTGTGCACGGCCCACCCGGGGGCGGAGAGCATCAGGTCCCCCGCCGCCCACTCGTAGCGGTTGCCCGCGACCATGGAGTAGCCCTTGCCGTGGAAATAGTAGTTGATCGCCGCGGATACGTGGCGGTGCGGACGGTCCACGATCTTGGGCGGGCGTATCGTTATGGTCGCGAAGAAATTCGGCGTGACGCCGTTCGTGCGCCCCGTCACCGGGTTGTACATCATATAGAGCCTCCGCCCGACATAGTCCTTGCCGAGCGCCTCCAGTTTGTCGAGCTCGCGCTTCACGTCCTTCCACGGGAAATGCAGCGGCTTCGATTCGACCGTCTGAGGGTTGATCAGAATCTCGTAGGGCATCAGCATGCCGCCCTCTTTTCCGAGCGGGATCATTCCGAAGGGACTCTTGCGCCGCGGATCGCTTTTTTGCGCTTTCTCCGCGGCGTCTTCCACGGGATGGAGCTCGGCCGAAGGCTCGTCCTCGGGAAGATAGACCTGCATGTGCTGCAGCAGCGGCGCGTTCGAGTACGTCAGCCGGACCTGGAGATCCTTTCCGTCGTTGACGTGGCGGTAGGTCGCATAGGAGGGGTGATTCCACACGTCGTATTGGGCGAAGGCGATGCGCCTGCCCGCGACCAGGGTGTGGCCCGAGCCGCCGATGCAGAAGTTTACTTCGGTAGCATTGTGCCGGAACGCCGCGGTCCCTTCGCCCGGTTTGAGCACCGAGAGCTTCACCTGGATGCCCGGCGCAAAGCCTGGGGCGTTGGCGGAGGCGAGCGGGTGCACGATCAGCGACTCGCGCCGGCCGTTCGCGGGCTGAGGCAGGCTGGACAGCCGCTCGACTTCCGCGTCGATCTCCTCTTTCGTGACGACGATCGGCGCCCAGTACGTGTTTTCGTCCCGAGCGGTTCGGCCTGCGCGGTCGAGAAAACGTCCCCGCATGGACTGAAAGTCTTTCCTGAACTCGTTCATGGCAACCTCCTCGATCGAGGAATAATCCTACTCTTTAAACAGGGGTTCTTGCCCGCGCCCCCGCAAGCCGGGGCTTGTGCTTCGTCGGTTGGGGGATCGTTCGGCCTACCCCGCGCTCTCGCGCGCGCTTGACCAGCTCCACGCCGAGGGCGAGATCGGAAATCCCCATGCCCATCGCCTTGAACAGCGACACGTCGTCCGCGCCCGAGCGCCTGCGTCCCGAGGCGATGAGCTTGGAGAGCGGCAGTACCTTATCCCAGCCCGACGAGGCATATCGGGTCATGAATTCGCGCGAGAGCTGCTGCACGCCGGGGAGGTTGTCCACGGCCACCAGCGTGGCTCGCGCGAACACGTCCTGAGCGAATTCTTCACGGTCGGGCGCGATCGCCCCCACTGCGTTCAGGTGAGCGCCCTTTTCGAGCATCCCCGCAGCGAGGAAAGGTTGGACCGCCCGCGTCACCAGCGTCACGATCTGCGCTCCTTTGCAGGCCTCGGGCACTGAAGCACACATCACGGTTTCGATGCCAAATTCCTCGCGCGCTTTCGCGGCGAATGCATGACGCGACTCCGTGCGCGGGCTGTAGACCTGCAGCCGCTCGATTGGGCGCACCGCGAGCATCGTCCCGACCTGCGCGAGCGCCTGCTTGCCGGTGCCGACCAGGGCCATCACGCTCGCGTCTTTTTGGGCCATCCAGTCGGCAGCCACGCCCGAGATGCCTCCTGTGCGCAGGTTGCCGAGCGCAAACGCCTCTATCACCGCGACCAGCGACCCGTCTACTGAACTCCAAAGAAGCAGAAGCGGGCATGTTCCCCCTTGCGTGTGTGTCCAGGTTTTCGTGCCAACCAGATCCCCGAGTTTGCCACCAATGGCGTGCAGGTTACTGAGAGGAACGGGGGACCCCTTCCTTTCCCCCGTAGTGCCATACTGCAGCAGCGTTTTCGTCATGTTCTGCGCCTCGCCCCGCGCTTCTTCGCGCAGGGCGCCTTCAAGGGCCGCGATCGCTTCGCCGAGATCCATGAGCTGAACGACTTCGGCCTCGGCAATCCAAATTGCGTCGGCGGTCATTTCTAGACCTTGAAAGAGGTCAGCACTTGTTTCGGGAACAGATCTTCGAGCGCGAGACGCCGGTGACACACTCCCTGCTCGAACGCAAAGTCGACGAACGCCTGCAATGTCGTGCGGTTCTTTTCCAGGCCGTAAGGCCAGAAGTCCTCGCCGAAGAGACTCTTCATCCGCTCCGTGTAGGGCGCCAGCCAGGCAAGCGGTGCGTGCGACGCGGTGATATCGGACAACCGCTCGATGGAGCGACGCTTGGCTTCTTCGAAAGCCTTGTAGAGATTCATCGCGAGCCAGGGATGGCGCTCCAGCACCTCGGTCTTGATGACGATCACGTGCATGATCGGAAAAACCCCAGTGTTCTTGAAATACGCCATCTCGACCGCCTCATAGTCGGGAAAGAGGCGTGCTATCCCGCGGCCGAAGCCGCGCGGAGGTCGCGCCGAAAGCACGGCGTCGATGTCCCCGGCAAGCAACATTTCGTTGAGTGAACGCTCAGGCTCGGGTCGGAGCCGAACGCCTTCGGGCAGTTTCAACTTCACTTTTTCGACGCGCCCCGCCTCGTTCACTCCCGCCTGAATCCAGTCGACCGAGGCGAGCGGCACGTCGGCTTGGTGCACGAGGTAGCCGCGCGTGTAGATGACCGCCGTCTGCGCCCATTCCGGAACACCGATACGCTTGCCCTTCAGCTGCTCCGGACGCGTAATCCTGCCTCCCTCCCGCACGTAGATCATCGACTGACGGAACACCCGCGACGGGAACACCGGTATTGCTGCGATCGCGTTGTCTTCCTGCGAACGCAGCGACACGTACTTGCCCATGGACATTTCGGACACTTCCCACTCACGGAAGAAGGTAAACCGGAAAAAGGCCTCTTCGGGCGGCAGGTAGAGCACGTTGAGGTCGACGCCCTGTACCGGTACTTGCCCGGTAGCCAGGTCGCGCGTGTGCTCGTAGTCCCCGATCGCCAGAGTCAGCGGGACCTTGTTCACGACCCTCGCTATTCCTTGATCAGCACTGCGCCGTTGTCGATCTTCACGGCGTAGCTGCGTACGTCATCGGTGCAGGGTATGCCGACCGCCTTTCCGGTCGCGATGTGAAACCTGCCTTGATGCAGCGGACACTCGATTTCCTCCCCCTCGATGAAGCCGTCGGCGAGGCTCGCTTGTCCGTGCGTACAAGTGTCGTGCGTGGCGAAGATTTTTCCGGAGAGGTTATAGAGGCACACCGGCTCGGCGCCGAGCTGAACAAGCAGCGTTCCGTCTTCGGGAACATCCGGTGCGTTCGCGACCTTGGTCCAGTCGTCGCTCATATCAGAGGGGATAGATCAGGCTGTTGGGAATGAGAAGGCTGTCGAATATGCAAAGTTTCTCCCTGAATTTCAGCTTGCCCGCCTCGACAACGAGCCTATCGCGGTACTGGCCGGTGTTGAAAACGCGCGTCAATTCGTCCTGCAAGGTTTCCAACGCCACGTAGTTGGCGCGCACCTCGAGCACACCCTCCTTCCAGCCGAGCACGCGGATGCCGCTCACCATGCGGCGCATGTAGCGAGGAGCGTAGACGGCAGTCTTGCGTATCGCCACGACCCGGTCGATCAGATAACCTTTGCTCTCGCACAGCCAAGTGGCAAGCGGCAGCCCTCGTTCAAAGTTTTCGCGGGGGATGATCTTGTACAGGCACTGCTCGACGAAGAATTCGGGCCAATCCTCGAAACGCTCTTCGTCCAGGCAGCCCACATACGCCGCATAAAGCTCTTCCAGCTCGAGGCGCAAATCCCGCGCCCCTAAGCTGAGGTAGCGCTCGGCGGCACTCATACTGGGACTGAGGTAATAAAAAGCACGAACGTTCGCATATGATTCGCAGGGCTGAAAAACAACGCTCTATATCTGCATCACGTGTCGATAATGGTCGTAGAAGGCACGGATTACCGACTCCGTCACCATGTGGTCCTCGTCCTTCCAGTCCCGCCCTCCCATTTCCATGACTGCTGCGCTCTCCGGGTACGGACCCACGCCTTGCTGCGAGAATTTCATCACTTCGCTGTCGTCGATTGACACGAATCCGGACGGTCCCATGAGATTGGCCTGCCGCAGCCGGCGCTGCGTCATCTCGTCGTCGTCGTCGGTGTAGCCGAAAAATGTCCACGCGAGTTCGAATGCCCCGGGACCGCGCGTGATCAGCTGGCGCATAGCCAGCGTATTCGACTGCTGCTGGATGATCAGGTTGGGCCAGAGCGTAGTCATCACCACGGTGTACTCCGGGAACTCGCGCACCGGATCGAGAAGCGCCGGATCGTGCAATCTGAAGTTGTCGATCAGCGATTTCATGTCCGCATTGTCCTCGGTCTTCTTCTGCTCGCCTCGCCAGGATATGAGTCCGCCGTGGCGGCCGGTCTTATCCATCTGGACTTTCGAAGGCTGATCGGCGCGAAACAGGCCAAAACTCACGAGAAACACATGCAAGAGGCTCGCGTGGTAGGGATCCTTGATGTTCTCGAACATCAGCTTCCAGTTGGCCGGAATGAGCTGACGCGAGTAGCCGAGCACGCGCAACTCCCGCCCATCGAATACGCGGTCGTAGAGCGCGAGCATGGAGGGACCGAAGTAGTCTTCGAGCGCCTGCAGGTCCGCCGAAAAGGAAGCGAAGACCACGCCGTTGCGGCACGCCACGTTGAGCTTTCGGAGCCCGTGGTTTTTGGGATCGAACTCGGGAGGCATCCCGCCTTGCTTCTTCACACCGCGGCGGAATGGCACGCCGATCAGGTTTCCCTTCAGGTCATAGGTCCATTGGTGGTAAGGACACATGAACTCGGAGACGTTACCGAGGTGCTTCTGGCAGAACTGCACGCCGCGGTGGGCGCAGCGGTTCTCGACGACATTGATCGAGCCGTCCTTGTCGCGCACCACGACAACGGGCTTCTCGCCGATGCAGGTTCGTTTGAAGTCGCCCGGGTGAGGCAACTCCGCTTCGAGCGCAACGTAGCTCCAGCTCGGTCCGCAGAAGATGAGCTCCTGCTCACGGGCGTAGATGTCCCGGTCGGAATATATCCAATAGGGAATTCGGGCAATGCCTTCCTTGGGCCATTCCTTGTGCGCACTCACTGACACGTCTTCTCTAAGCACTGGCCCGTTTGCGGCGGAACCTGGACAGAAGATCGTCCAGGTGATCGGGATTCGAATAGCTGATCACCAGTTTTCCGGTGCTATTTTTTCCCGGCCTGATCTCGACTGCGGTCCCCAACTCTTCCGACAGTTCTTCTTCGAGGCGCGCGATGTCGCGGTCGGTCTTGACCCTGCGCTTGATCTTGGCCTTGGGATGCAGGATGGCGTTGACGAGGTGCTCCGTCTGGCGCACCGAGAGCGCCCCATCCGACACGCGCTTTGCGACGCTCTCCTGTTGCCGCCCTTCGAGAGCGAGAAGCGCGCGCGCGTGGCCCATCTCAAGCTTGCCGTCGAAAAGCAGCCCCTGGACCGTCTTTTGCAGATTCAAAAGCCGGAGCAAATTGGTCGTCGCGGTTCGGGAGCGGCCGATGGCATCAGCCGCTTCCTGGTGGGTGAGTTTGAACTCGGTGACCAGCCGCTGCACTCCCCCCGCTTCTTCGAGCGGGTTGAGATTCTCCCGTTGTATGTTCTCGATGAGCCCCATGGCAAGCGCCGCGGAGTCCGGAACGTCGCGCACCAGTACCGGGATCTCCGCGAGGCCGGCGATCTTGGCTGCACGCCAACGGCGCTCGCCCGCGATGATCTCGTAGCGGCCGCGCTCGATCGGCCGCACGAGAATGGGCTGCATCAGGCCCTGTTTCTCGATCGAAGCCGCGAGCTCCTGCAGGGAGTTTTCGTCCATCTTTGTCCGCGGTTGGTAACGGCCGCGCTGCAGCTGTTCGATACGCAATGTGGCGGGTTCCTCAGGGATCGAACCGCTGTCCTTGTCGAGGAGCGCGTCGAGGCCCCGGCCCAGTCCCTTGAGCTTCATCGGAATCTTTCGCTCATGCCGTCGTGGCGAGGCGGTTGCGCGAGAGGACCTCGCCCGCGAGTGCAACATAGGCCTGCGAGCCCTTGCACTCGCGATCGAGTGCGACCGCGGGAGCACCGAAGCTCGGGGCCTCCGCGAGCCGAATGTTCCGCGGAATTACGGTCTGGTATACCTTCTTGCCGAAGTGTTCCTGCAGCTGCGCCGAGACCTGTTCCGCGAGCGTGTTACGCGGGTCGTACATCGTCCGGAGCAGCCCTTCGATCTCGAGCTTCGGGTTCAGGTGCTGGCGCAGCTTCTTGATCGTGTTGACGAGATCTGAAAGCCCCTCCAGCGCGTAGTACTCGCACTGCATCGGAATCATTACCGCATCGGCGGCGACCAACCCGTTTACGGTGAGCATGTTGAGCGCAGGGGGGCAATCCAGCAAGATGAAATCGTACTGGCTGGCGAGCGGTTCGAGGGCGGCTTTCAATCGCAGCTCGCGGTGCTCAAGATCAACCAGCTCGACTTCCGCGCCGGCGAGGTCGCGATTCGCGGGAATCAGATCGTATCCACCCGACTCCGATTTCTGCCGCGCCGATTCGGCGGTCGCCAGCCCGAGGAGCACTTGGTAGATCGAGATCTTGAGGGTGCGCTTGTCGATGCCGCTCCCCATGGTGGCATTGCCCTGGGGATCGAGGTCGACCAGCAACACGCGCATGGCGGATTGCGCGAGGCCCGCGGCAAGATTGACGCTGGTCGTCGTCTTCCCGACTCCGCCCTTCTGATTGGTGACGGCGAGTATCCGGGTCATGCGCGCTCGATCAACACGAGATGCCGCTCCGACTCAAGCCCGGGAACGGTGAGCCTGTGCACCTGGCTGGCGCGGAAACCGGGTGGCAACCGCTCAATCTCCTCGAAGGGATACACACCTTTCATGGCCGCGAGCGCGCCGCCCGGGGCAAGCAGATGTCCGGTCAACGCGACGAACTCGGCAAGCCCAGCGAACGCCCGGGATACGATCCAATCGAATTTCTCCACGGGGTGCCAGGACTCGACTCGCTCGCAGATAACGTCCGCGTTCTTCAGCCGAAGCTCGGCCACCGCCTGCCTCAGGAACGCCGCCTTCTTGTGACTGCTCTCGAGCAAGGAAACGTGGACGCCGGACTTGGCAACGGCAAGGGGAATTCCAGGAAGCCCGGCGCCACTCCCCACGTCCAGCACGCGCCCGTTCCCGAGGTGTGGAACCACGGCTAGACAGTCAAGTAAGTGAACACTTACCATTTTCTCCACGTCCTGTATGGCGGTCAGGTTATATACCCGGTTCCACTTCTGCAGCAGGGCGAGGTAATCGATGAGTCGGGTCATCGCTTCCGGACCCAAGGGGATGCCCAGCTCCTCAAGCCCTCTTTCAAGGCGCCCCTCAAGTCCGGGCTGCGTTTGCCGTGCCGCAGCGGTCGTCATGCAACCGACCTTCGCGCGGTGCCGATGCCACGTTTCAGGTGAACCAAGAGCAGCGAAATAGCCGCTGGCGTAACCCCTGATATGCGCGAGGCCTGCCCGACTGTTTCTGGCCGGTGCTGGTTGAGCTTCTGCTGCACTTCGATCGACAGGCCGCGAACGGTGCGATAGTCAAGATCGCGCGGCAGAGCCAGCACCTCGTGGTGCTCCGCGCGCGCGACTTCGCCTTGTTGGCGCGCGATGTAGCCTTGGTACTTTGCCTGGATTTCGACCTGTTCTGCGACAGCAGCGTCGATTCCGGGTGCATTGGTCGCCTCGAGGCTTGTGAGCGAGGCGTGGGTCACACCAGGACGCTTGAGCAGCTCCATCAGCGAGTACTCGCGCTCGATCGGCTTGCCCAGCACCCGGTCGGCGAGCTCCGCGCGAAGAGATTTGGGAGTCACCCAGGTAGCGTTGAGTCTGCCTTGCTCGCGGGTAATCGCGTCGCGCTTGCGGTTGAACGCGACCCAGCGCGCATCGTCTACGATGCCGAGCTTGCGCCCGGCCTCCGTGAGCCTAAGGTCCGCGTTGTCTTCGCGCAGCATGAGCCGATACTCGGCACGGCTGGTGAACATGCGGTACGGCTCAGAGACGCCGCGAGTGATCAGGTCATCGACCAGAACCCCGAGATAGGCTTCGTCGCGCCGCGGGCACCACGGGTCTTTTTCCTTGACGAACAGCGCAGCGTTAAGACCAGCGAGCAAACCCTGCGCCGCCGCTTCCTCATATCCCGTGGTGCCGTTGATCTGACCCGCGAAAAAAAGACCCGCGATCGACTTTGTTTCCAGCGAAGATTTCAGGTTTCGCGGATCGTAGTAGTCGTATTCGATGGCGTAGCCCGGCCGCAGGATGTGCGCGCTCTCCAGGCCGTGAATGCTGCGCACGAGCTCGACCTGGACGTCAAACGGAAGGCTGGTTGAAATCCCGTTGGGATAGAACTCGTTGGTGGTGAGTCCCTCGGGCTCCAGAAAAATCTGGTGGCTCTGCTTGCCGGCAAAGCGGTGGATCTTGTCCTCGATCGACGGGCAGTAGCGCGGGCCGATTCCCTCGATCACGCCGGTGTACATGGGCGAGCGGTCCAGTCCGCCGCGGATGATCTCATGCGTACGCGGGTTGGTTTCGGTGATCCAACAAGGCACCTGGGTCGGGTGCATTTCCGGCGTTCCGAGAAACGAAAACACCGGGACCGGCTCGTCACCGGGTTGCCGGCGCATCGCCGAGAAGTCGATGGTTCGGCCATCTATGCGGGGTGGCGTTCCCGTCTTGAGGCGCCCCACCGGAAGCTTGAGCTCTCGCAGCCTCGCGGCGAGGCCGATCGAAGGTGGATCGCCAGCGCGACCGGCCTGGTGCTTGGACAATCCGATATGGACGAGCCCCGAAAGGAACGTGCCCGTCGTCAGCACCACTGCGCGACCGGAAAAACTCACTCCGAGTTGAGTCGCGACTCCGGTAATACGGTCGCCCTCAAGCATGAGGTCCTCGACCCCCTGCTGGAACAAAGTGAGGTTTGGTTGGTTTTCCAGGCGCGACCGAATGGCACGTTTGTACAGCAGCCGGTCCGCTTGGGCGCGCGTCGCCCGCACCGCAGGACCCTTTGAGGAATTGAGAATTCGGAACTGGATCCCGGCTTCGTCCGCGGCAATGGCCATGGCCCCGCCTAAGGCGTCAACTTCCTTGACGAGGTGCCCCTTGCCGATACCCCCTATAGAGGGATTGCACGACATCTGGCCCAAAGTCTCGATATTGTGCGTGAGCAACAACGTCGTGCATCCGGCGCGTGCTGCGGCCAGGGCAGCCTCAGTGCCGGCGTGGCCGCCCCCGACCACGATGACGTCAAATTGAGTCGAAAAGTGCATGACTTCAGATGCAAGATTAGGTGGAACTAAGCCAAAATTCTAACGGTACTCCAAGGGAGAGATAAGGTTTCACGTGAAACACGGGCGACTCAGCAAGGATACCTTGCCCTGACCGCAGGTCTGGTTTTGTTTCACGTGAAACATCGGTCAGTCCACAGGCTTTCCACTGGAAATCCACAAGTGCTCCCGCCTGCAAATCGCCGGATTCCCACCGACCGCTCACAGGTTACTCACAGCTAGTCCACGACCAATACACAGGTCCTGGGAGACAGATTAGGATGTACTTACTGTTTCTGGATTCCGCTGCTGTCATTGATAAGCAGCAGTATGTGACGACATCCAAGACAAACTTTCGGACCTGAACCGCTCCCGCAAGTGCTCTTTAGGGACGAGAGGAATCAGCCTAAAGAGCGCTCCAGTGCGTGTCGGCGTGAGCTCAACTCCGGCGGCAAGTGGCTGCCCAAGAGCTGGAGCAGCTCGTCGTGCAGCTTCAGTTCCCGCTTCCAGTCGGCATGGTCAATGGAGCTGACGCGCTTGAATTTCTCGCCATCGAAGCTCTCCAGCCCCTTCCATTCCAAGTCCGCAAAGTTGGGGACGCGACCGATCGGCGTGTCGACGGCCCCTGCCGTGCCCTGGCAGCGCTCGACGATCCATTTGAGGACGCGCATGTTCTCGCCGTACCCCGGCCAGATGAATTTTCCGTTGCCATCGGTTCGAAACCAGTTCACGCAAAAGATCCGGGGCCGCTTGGAAACCGAGCGCCCGAGCTTCAGCCAGTGGTTGAAATAATCGCCCATGTTGTAGCCGACGAACGGGATCATCGCCATCGGATCGCGCCGGACGACGCCAACCTTGCCGGTGGCCGCCGCCGTGGTCTCCGAGCCCATGGTCGCGGCCATATACACTCCCGCTTCCCAGTCGAACGCTTCAGCCACAAGCGGAACCGTGTCCGAGCGGCGGCCCCCGAACAGGAAAGCCGATATCGGGACACCTTCCGGATTCTCCCACTCGGAATCGATCGAGGGACATTGCGACGCGGGCACGGTGAATCGCGCATTGGGATGCGCGGCTTTCCTCCCGCAATCTGGCGTCCACTCCTTTCCCTGCCAATCGATGAGCTTGGCGGGAGGCACATCGGTCATCCCTTCCCACCACACGTCCCCGTCCGGAGTCAGAGCGACGTTGGTGAATATCGTGTTGCTCTTGATCATCGCCATGCAATTGGGGTTGGTCTTCTCGGAAGTCCCAGGGGCGACTCCGAAAATCCCCGATTCCGGATTGATCGCATGAAAGCGCCCGTCCTTGCCGGGCTTGATCCACGCGATGTCTTCGCCTATCGTCGAAACCCTCCAGCTCTTGAACGCTGCCGGTGGAATCAGCATGGCGAAATTGGTCTTGCCGCAGGCCGACGGAAACGCCGCGCTCACGTAGATCTTTTCCCCTGAAGGGGGTGTCACGCCGAGGATCAGCATGTGCTCGGCAAGCCAGCCCTGCTCTCGACCCATTATCGAGGCGATACGCAGCGAAAAACACTTCTTGCCGAGCAGCGCGTTACCGCCATATCCGGACCCGAAGGACCAGATTTCCTTGGTCTCGGGATAGTGAACGATGTATCTGTGCTCTTTGTTGCAGGGCCAACGCACGTCCTTTTGCCCGCGTGCAAGCGGCGCACCGACCGAGTGGAGGCAAGGCACGAATTGGCCGTTCCTGCCGAGGACCTCCCACACTTTCTTGTTCATGCGCGTCATGATGCGCATGCTGGCCACCACGTAGGGGGAGTCGGTGAGCTCGATGCCGATGTGCGCAATGTGCGACCCGAGCGGCCCCATCGAGAATGGAACGACGTACAAGACCCGGCCGCTCATGCACCCATCGAAGAGGTTCTCGAGCGTCGTACGCATCTGCCGGGGGTCGACCCAGTTGTTGGTCGGACCCGCGTCTTCTTTTCGCTGGGAGCAGATGAAGGTCCGGTCCTCGGTGCGCGCCACATCGTTGGGGTCCGACAGCGCGAGGAAGGAGTTCGGACGAAGCTTGGGGTTAAGGCGCTTGAGCATTCCCGACTGCACCATTTCGTCGCAAAGCCGGTCGTACTCCTCCTGCGATCCGTCGCACCAGTGAATGCGCTCGGGCTTGGTCAGCGCCGCGATACGACTAACCCATTCCCTCACGCCGTCGTGCTGCACGTAGGCGGGAGCACCAATATCAATAGGGGGAACATAAGCTTGATTCATCTTTGGGGCCTCGCGATAACCGCCTGGCAGCACTCCGATCAAAGCTGCCGGCCGTCTAGGACTGTCAGGACGCGAACTTTAACACGATCCGGTTTGACCTGAATATTTCCTTATTAAACCGTATCTTATGCGAATCCGCCTATCCTTCGGCAGCCTGGCACGATTCACTTGCCTACACAAAAACGCGAGAATATTTCCCCCAGAAGGTCGTCCGCCGTGAATTCGCCCGTGATCACGCCAAGTTCGCGTTGCGCCAAACGCAGTTCTTCCGCGAACAGCTCACTGTGCACCCTCGCTCGGTCGGCGCGCTCCAACGCCTCGGCAACACGCTCCAGCGCACCCAGATGTCGCTCGCGTGCCATGAACACATCTTCCCCGCCCGACTGCCACCCAGCCAGCGCGAGTAGCGCACGGCGAAGCACGTCGATACCTTCGCCTGTCTTGGCCGAAAGACGAATACACCCATCGCTGCTCGCCTCCGCCATGGGCGGCTGCTCTGCCAGATCGATCTTGTTGAGCACCGTGAGCGGCTTCAAGTTTCCCGGCAGGCGGGCTGCGATGGCCCGGTCGGCTGCGGTGACGCCGGCGCGAGCGTCGATGACCAAGAGCAACGCATCGGCACGGCTGATCGCATCCCAGGTGCGAGCGACGCCAATTGCCTCAACCTTGTCTGTGGTGTCGCGCAGGCCCGCCGTGTCGATGATATTGATGGGTACGCCCTCGATTTGGATGGTTTGGCGCACTGCGTCGCGTGTCGTGCCGGCGATTTCGGTCACTATCGCGACTTCCTCTCCAGCGAGCCGGTTGAGGAGAGACGATTTTCCCACATTGGGCTGCCCGGCCAATACGACCTGAAGACCGCTGCGCAGCACGCTGCCCCGGCGGCCGCTCTCGAGCGAGCGGTAGATGTCCACTTGCAGTTGCTCAAGGCGCCTGCGGACATCCTCACGGTCCACCGGATCGATTTCCTCTTCGGGAAAATCCAGCGTTGCTTCGACCAGGGTTCGCAATTCCACAAGCCGTTTCGCGAGGTTCTCTATGGACTCGGAGAACTCGCCGCGCAGCGAGCGCAACGCGCAGCGCGCTGCGGCTTCGGTCGCGGCCTCGATCAGGTCCGCCACGCCTTCGGCCTGAGCTAGATCAAGCTTGTCGTTAAGGAAGGCGCGGCGTGTGAACTCGCCGGGTTCGGCAAGCCGCGCGCCAAGTTCGACGCAACGACGCAGCAGCATCTGCAGCACGACCGGCCCGCCGTGGCCCTGCAGCTCGAGCACATCCTCGCCTGTGTACGAAGCCGGTGCAGCAAAAAAGACCGCGATACCATCGTCGATTGGCCCGCCATCAGCGCCTCGGAACGTCGCGCGGGCGGCCGTACGCGGCGCCGGCACAGCGCCGAGCAGACTTGTTGCGAACCGATTGAGCGTCTTTCCAGAAACGCGCACGATCCCGATGCCCGCACGCCCCGGTGCGGTCGCGACCGCCGCGATCACGTCGGCATCGGACCCCACCATGGTCTCGCTCTCGGGCCTGGCCTCCGCGCTACCGCTGACGCCTCAGCGTTTTGCGCTGGCGCCGGCTCGGGTTCCTTCGATCATGCGAGTGATCTGCCATTGCTGCAGGATCGAAAGAACATTGTTGACGAGCCAGTAAAGGACCAGGCCCGCCGGAAAGAAGTAGAACATGACCCCGAACGCGAACGGCATGATCATCATCACCTTGGCCTGAACCGGGTCGGGCGGCGTCGGGTTCATTCTGGTTTGAAGGATCATCGAGGCCATCATCAGCGTCGGCAACACGAACCAGGGATCGGGCGCCGAAAGATCCTTGACCCAGAGGTAGAACGGGGCGTGCCGCAACTCGACGCTTTCAAAAAGCACCCAGTAGAGCGCGATGAACACCGGGATCTGCACCAAGATCGGGAGACAACCGCCCAGCGGGTTGATCTTCTCCGTCTTGTACAACGCCATCATCGCCTCGTTCATCTTCGCCCGGTCCGAGCCATATTGCTCGCGGATCTTCATGAGCCGGGGCGTCACCAACTTCATTTTCGCCATTGAGCGGTAGCTCGCTGCCGACAAGGGGAAAAAAATGAGCTTGATAACCACAGTAAGGAGAATGATGGCAAGGCCCCAGTTGCCCATCCAGCTGTGGAATAGCCTAAGGACCCAGAAAAGCGGCGCCGCAATTACCGTGAGTATCCCGTAGTCGACCACCAGCTCCAGCCCCGGTGCGACCGCTTGGAGATGATCCTGATCCTGAGGTCCTGCGTAAAGCGGAACGACAACGCGGGCGGAAGCCCCCGGGGCGATTGGCCCAAGGGGCACGATCACCCCGACAGAATAGAGGTCCTCGCCGAGCTTGCGGGTGTAGAACTCGCGCGGCGTCTTCTCCGCAGGCATCAGCACAGCGACGAAATAGTGCTGGATGATCGCAATCCAGCCGTTGTCAGGAGCCTTCGGGTACGGAGCCTTGCCCTTGGCGATATCGTCGAAACCCACCTTCTGAAACTTGTCCTGCTCGGTGTAGACGGCGGCGCCGGTATAGCTCTGAGCCATGTAGGGGTCACCCGCCGGAGACTTACCGTCGCGAGTCAACTGGAAATAGGCATGCGCGGAGAGAGGCGATGTCGTGACGTTCTCGATTTCCTTGGCGACATCGACCCGATAACTCCCGCGGCGGAAGGTGAGGGTCTTTGCGACTTTGACTCCTTCCGCAGTGCTTGCCTCGAGTCGCACCTCCAGACTGTCCTGACCTTCCACCAGATTGAACTCCTTTGCTGTCGCGTGAAACAGCGTCCGGTGATTTGGCAGCCCCGTGCCAATCAGGCCGCTTTGCGCGACGTAATGGTGCTCAGGCCCAAGCAACACGAAGTTCTTCTTCTCATCAAGAGTGTCCTTGTGCTTCAGCAATTCCAGGTGCACCAAATCACCACCTTGTGTATCGATCTCCGCAAGCATCGTGTCCGTTCGGACCCGCAGTCGCTCGCGCGTTGCGCTTTCTGCCGGCACGGCGCTCGGTGGCAGTACACCGGCCTGCTTCCCTTTAGAGGTCGTCACCGGGGCACTCGGCGTGGGAACCGCACCGTGAGTCGTGGAAGCAGGAGGCGCGGGGGGGCGAAGGTCCTTCTGCCACGCCTCCCAGAGGAGCAGCAGCGAAAACGAAAACACAAAGAACAGAATCAGGCGCTGTATATCCATGAGCAGGAAATCAAGGGACCGGGTCGTGGCCGCCCGGGTGCCAGGGATGACAGCGCACAAGCCTTTTGAGGCTGAGCCAGACGCCCCACGCTGCGCCATGGCGATCGAGCGCCTCAAGCGCATATGCCGAACACGAGGGATGAAAGCGGCAATGCGCCCCGAGCATGGGGCTGAAGCCGTAGCGATAAGCCCGAATGAGTAGCGACAGCACTCTGCTCACGACGTACTTGGCAGGCAACGCTCGAGTTCCGACAAGAGGACGTCTCTTGCCGTTAAGCGAATCAGGATGTCGCGGCTTCCCAGGCGGTCCTGATGACAGCGAAACCACTCCCGGAACATGCGCTTCGCACGATTGCGGTCGACCGCGCGCGGGAAGACACGCTTCGGAACGATAAGACCCAGTCGGCAGACGCCGATGGTATTGGCCTTGAGCAACACGCTAAGACCAGGGCGCTTGACGGCCGGCCCTCCCGACAGGAGCGCAGCGATATCTGTGGTACCGAGCCGCTGTCTACGGCTAAGACGCCGGCGCTCGCTCAAACGCTTAAGCGAGCCCGCCCCTTGGCGCGTCGCGCCCGAAGCACCGCTCGGCCCCCGCGCGTACGCATGCGAACCAGAAATCCGTGCGTGCGCTTCCTTCGAACAACAGAGGGATGAAAGGTGCGCTTCATGTAAGAAATCTCCGACGAAGGAATAACCCTCTATTAGACGATAGCTCAATTGATGTTGTCAAAGCGCGCGAATGCTCAGCAGTAGGTCTGCGCCACTGCCAAAGCGCGCCGCCTGATCGATCCGGGCTGTGGATAACTCCATTGGAAGCGAGTAAAATAACGTTGCAAGTTTGCACCGATCTGAGCCGGATAAGAGTCCATGCAGGGTTTCTGGGCCTCATGCCTGAGTCGTTTGGAAAAAGAGCTTCCTGCTCAGCAGTTTAATACCTGGATCCGGCCTCTTAAACTGGACGCCTCGGCCGCGCCATCCGGGGAGTTGCGGCTCATGGCGCCTAACCGCTTTGTGCTGCAGTGGGTCAAGGACCGATTCCTGCCGCGCATCGAGGGGATGGGCGCAGAATTTTTTTCCTCCCCCATACGCGTATTCATTGCGCTTGATTCCCCCAGCGCGCCCGAACCTATCACAACCCCCTCGCCCGCGCCGCGCACGGCCCGCGCTGCCGCCGTGAAAGCTCCTCACGCAGAACGCTCCGGTCTCATCCCCGAGTTCAGTTTCGACGGCTTCGTCGCCGGCAAGGCAAACCAGCTAGCCCGAGCTGCCGCCCTTCAGGTCGCCGAGCATCCAGGCACCTCGTACAACCCGCTATTCATCTACGGCGGTGTGGGCTTGGGCAAGACGCACCTGATTCACGCCGTGGGCAGCCTCGTTCTTGCGCAGCATCCCAGCGCGCGCGTCCGCTACCTGCACGCCGCACAATATGTTTCCGATGTGATTCGCGCTTATCAGCAGAAATCCTTTGACGAATTCAAACGCTACTACCATTCGCTCGATCTCCTTTTGATCGACGACATCCAGTTTTTTACCGGCAAGGACCGAACGCAGGAAGAATTTTTCTACGCCTTCAATGCGCTAATCGAATCGCACAAACAGCTCATCATTACCTGCGACACCTATCCCAAGGATCTTGCCGGAATAGACGAGCGTCTTAAGTCGCGCTTCTCTTGGGGTCTGACCGTTGCCATCGAGCCGCCGGAACAGGAAATGCGGGTCGCTATCATCCTTAAAAAGGCAGAAGCTGTATCCCTTCGGCTCTCCGAGGAGGTCGCGTTCTTCATCGCAAAACACATCCGATCGAACGTCCGTGAGCTCGAGGGCGCGTTGAAGAGCGTAATCGCGTATTCGCGCTTCAACGGCCGCGACATCACCCTCGATACGGTAAAGGAGGCTCTGAAGGACCTTCTCACCGCGCAAAATCGCCAGATTACTGTCGATAACATCCAAAAGACAGTAGCCGAGTACTACAAGATCAAGGTCTCCGACATGCACTCCAAGAGACGCAGCCGTAACGTTGCCCGCCCCCGCCAGCTCGCAATGGCGCTCGCCAAGGACCTTACGCAACTTAGCTTGCCGGATATCGGCGACGCCTTTGGCAATCGCGACCATACAACCGTCCTGCACGCCTGCCGGACAATCGCGACATTGCGCGACAAGAATCATGACATCAACCGCGACTACCACGTGTTGGAACAAGTGCTAAAGGGATGAACAAGTCGGCTATAACCCGTGGACAGACTGTTACTAAGTAGTGCTGCCTGATGGGTCGCCGTTTTTGTTCATATGTACATCACACATTACTCTTCGGGTTGTCCACAGCTCGGTTACCCCGAAGCACCGCGTATTCATTGGCTCAAGCCCAGTTATCCACGCAAAAGGCTGCAGTCATCATAATCATCAAGGAAATTAAATGAATCTTCTTAAGGGCAAGCGAGAAACCCTGCTCGAGCCTCTGCAAGCGGTGACCGGAATAATCGAGAGGCGCCATACGCTGCCAATTCTGTCGAACGTGCTACTCTCCAGAACAGACGGAGTAATTGAATTCGTCGCCACTGACATAGAGATCGAGATCACCGCAAGCATGCCGGCGGAAGGAGCGGGAGAAGCCGCTAAAATTACCGTCGGAGCCCGAAAACTGTTCGACATTTTGCGTGCGCTCCCCGAGGGAGCGGACGTTGGATTGGTGTTGCAGGACAAGCGGCTTCAAGTCAAGTCAGGGAAAAGCCGTTTCAACTTGCAGACGCTCTCCGCGGAGGACTTTCCACGACTGGTTCTAGGCGAGGGGGTTGGAACGAGGTTTTCGGTACCTCAAAAGTTGCTGAAGTCTTTGCTTGGCCTGGTTCAGTACGCCATGGCGCAGCAGGATATCCGCTATTACCTCAACGGGTTGCTCATGGTGGTCGAGGACAGACACCTGAGATTGGTCGCAACCGACGGCCATCGCTTGGCCTATGCCAGCGGAGACGTTGGCGGAAAAGACCTGGCGAAGCAGGAGGTCATTCTTCCGCGCAAGACGATTATTGAATTGTCCAAGCTCCTCGAGGACAGCGAGGACCCGGTGGCGATAGACCTGTCTACCGCGCAGGCTAAATTCAGCTTTGGAAGAGTCGTGCTTGTATCGAAGCTCGTCGATGGAAAGTTCCCCGATTACGGCCGGGTGATTCCGCAAAATCAGCCGAAGAAACTCAAGTTCGAGCGAGTTGTTCTGTTGCAAGCGTTGCAGCGAGCCGCGATTCTTACGAGCGACAAGTTTCGCGGGGTGCGCTGGGTATTAGGAGAGGGGAGTCTGAAGATCAGTTGCAGTAATACTGAACAGGAGGAAGCTCAAGAGGAATTGGACGTGCCCTACACAGGAGAAACGCTCGACATCGGATTCAACGTGAGTTACCTCGTCGACGTGCTCAACAATCTCGATGTAGCCGAGGTCGAGTGTGGACTGGGAGACGGCAATTCCAGCGCTCTTTTCACAGTACCGGGTCGTAACGACTTTAAGTATGTCGTCATGCCCATGCGGATCTGAGCAAAGAGAAAATAATGGCTGAAGCAGAAAAGAACGACGCGGCTCGCGAGCAGTACGACTCCGACAGCATCAAGGTCCTCAAGGGGCTGGACGCGGTCCGCAAGCGCCCGGGCATGTACATCGGCGACACCTCTGACGGGACCGGCCTGCATCACATGGTGTTTGAGGTTCTGGATAACGCGATTGACGAGGCGCTGGCGGGATTCTGCAACGAAATCACCGTAACGATTCATACTGACAATTCGGTTAGTGTCATCGATAACGGACGAGGCATTCCCACCGAGATCCACAAGGACGACGAGCAGAAGCGATCCGCCGCGGAAATCGTCATGACGGAGTTGCACGCCGGCGGAAAATTCGACAACAACTCCTACAAGATTGCGGGCGGCCTGCACGGGGTGGGCGTATCGGTGGTCAATGCGCTTTCCGATTGGCTGCGCCTGACTATTCGACGCGAGGGCAAGAGCCACTACATGGAATTCCGTCGTGGCGTGCCGGTGGCAGCGCTGAAGGTGACTGGTAAAACGGAAAGACGCGGTACCGAGGTGCACTTTCTGGCAAGCGCCGACACGTTTGGAGTGGTCGAATACCATCTGGATATCCTGGCCCGGCGTTTGCGGGAGCTTTCCTTCCTCAATCACGGCGTCAAGATCCAGCTGGTCGACCAGCGCTCGGGCAAAGAGGAGAGCTTCGCCCACACGGGAGGGGTAAAGGGCTTCGTCGAATACATCAATCGCAGCAAGAACGTCCTGCACGGCACGCCATTTCACGCAGTTGCACAGAAGGAGGGAATCACCGTAGAAGTTGCGATGCAGTGGAACGATTCCTATCAGGAGCAGGTTCTCTGCTATACCAACAACATTCCGCAGAGGGATGGGGGCACGCACCTCACTGGACTTCGGGCAGCCATGACGCGCAGCCTGAACCAATACATAGAAGCGAACGAAGTCGCCAAGAAGGCCAAAGTCGAGACCACCGGCGATGACATGCGCGAGGGCCTTTCGTGTGTGCTCTCGGTAAAGGTGCCCGAGCCGAAGTTTTCCTCGCAAACGAAAGACAAACTTGTCTCATCGGAAGTTGGAACAGTGGTTCAGGAGCTCGTGGGGGAGAAGCTGAAGAATTTTCTTCTCGAGCGGCCGAACGACGCCCGCATCATCTGCGGGAAGATCGTCGATGCTGCGCGGGCACGCGAGGCGGCGCGCAAGGCGCGGGAAATGACGCGCCGCAAGGGCGTTCTTGATTCGTTTGGATTGTCCGCAAAGCTTGCCGATTGCCAGGAAAAGGATCCCGCCAAGTGCGAGCTCTTCATCGTCGAGGGCGACTCAGCCGGTGGCTCGGCCAAGCAGGGCCGCGACCGGAAGTTTCAGGCAATCCTGCCGCTTAAGGGCAAGATTCTGAACGTCGAAAAGGCGCGCTTTGACAAGCTCATCTCGTCGCAGGAGATCGTGACGCTGATCCAGACCCTAGGCACCGGCATCGGCAAGGACGAGTACGATATTTCGAAGCTGCGCTACCACCGCATCATCATCATGACCGACGCCGACGTCGATGGCGCCCACATTCGCACGCTGCTGCTTACTTTCTTCTACCGACAGATGCCGGAGCTCGTGGAGCACGGACACATCTACATTGCGCAGCCCCCTCTTTTCAAGGTCAAGGTGGGTAAGCAGGAACGCTACTTCAAGGACGATCACGAGCGCGCGCAGTTCATGCTCGCTCAAGCGCTGGTCGGCGCTTCACTCTCTCCCCGGAAGGGCGGGCAGCCGATCGAGGGCAAAACGCTGGAGCAGCTCGCGAAGGCTTACCTTTTCGGCGAGGCCGTAATAGGGCGAGCCTCGAAGATCATCGATGCCGAAGCACTTGCGGCGCTAATGCGCGGCGTCAAGGTGGACCTTTCCAGTCCGCAGTCAGCTGGGGCGAGCGCGCTGAGGCTCAAGCAGGCCATGACGACGGCGGGAAACGGCGTCAGCGTGAGCGCGCGCTACGACGGGAAAAACGAGCGCCACCAGCTCGTAATCGAGCGCACTCACCATGGGAACATGAGAACAAGCGTGCTCGACGAGGATTTTCTCTCGTCCGGAGACTGCCAGCAGCTCAATCGTATCGCGCAGCTGCTGCACGACTTGATCGGACCCGGGGCGGTGATCACTCGCGAGGACAAGGAGGAGGCGATCACCGATTTTCCCCAGGCGATGACGTGGCTGCTCGGGGAAGTCGAACGCAGCGCGGCGATTCAGCGCTACAAAGGCCTTGGGGAGATGAATCCCGAGCAGCTTTGGGAGACCACGATGGATCCGCAGTCAAGGCGCCTGCTCAAGGTACAAATCGAGGACGGTATTGCCGCGGACGAGATTTTTACCAAGCTGATGGGCGACGACGTCGAACCGCGTCGGATATTCATCGAACAGAATGCACTGATCGCCCGGCTCGACGTCTGAGAGCCGCGCAAAGGAGCTGGCGACTGATACTTAGGCTGCCTTCCTTCTTCGCGCGCCACGCCCCCCGGCGACAGATCGTTTGGCGCGCACCTTGGGGCGGCTTTCCTCCTTTACCTTCGAAGCACCATCAGAAGCTGCGCCGCTGCGCTGCGAGCGCTGACTGCTGCTCGCGGCGCGGGGCGCGAATTCGAAGCCGACTTTCCCGTCTGCGCCGCGTGCAAGGAACGCCGAGAACGGCCTGCCTTTCCTGGAAATAAACCGGTGCAGGAGATCGGTCTTGCCCGTAGCGAGCAGCTTCTGTATCTGTTCGATCTCGATGGGCCGCTGCAGAATGACCCGTCCAGAACGGAAGTCACAACTTCGCACCGGCCCAACGCTGTTCTCGCAGACGTATGCCATAGAGTGCTCGAACACACGCGCGCCACACTTTGGGCATGGGCCGAGCGGAGTCTGCCCGGAAAAATCCACTTTTTCGGCCGTTCCATCAGCACCCGTTTGCGCCCCGAAATCGAACTCAGCGCGGAGATCCGCGGAAAGACGCACCATTGCCGCAAACGGCTTGCCGGCTCTGCTGCGGAAACCCGTGAGAGGGCCCACCGACCGTTTGACGATGAGCGTCTCGATCTCCTCCGGCGAGAACTCCCGGCTCGAGACCACTTTCCAGATTGAAAACTCGCAGTCCTGGCACTTGAACTTGCGATAGTTTTCCTGCACCTTGCCCCCGCATTTCGGGCAGGGAGTCTTGAGTGTGAGAAACGCGGTTTCTGGAATGTCGCCACGCTTGATTCGCGAAACCATTTCGCGGGTGAGCTCGACGATGTGATTCATGAATTCGCTGCGCCGAAGATCCCCGTGCTCCATCTGCTTCAGCTTGAATTCCCAGTTTCCCGTGAGCTCCGGGGAGCAGAGCTCGGTGACCCCAAAATGACGCAGGGCGAAAAGGAGCGACGATGCCTTCGGCGTTGGCTGAAGCTCCCGTCCGTTACGATGCACGTAGTCTTCGTAGATCAAGCCTTCGATGATCTGCGCGCGGGTGGCGGGCGTGCCGAGACCCTTTTCGCTCATTGCCTCACGCAGCTCCTCGTCCTCTACGAGTTTTCCGGCGCCTTCCATCGCCGAAAGCAGAGTGGCTTCGGTAAAGCGCGCCGGCGGCTTGGTTTGGTGAGCGCGCGTCTCGACGGCCAGCGTCCGCACCTTCTCCCCGTCCTTGATCGGCACCAGCGTCGCGGCCTCTTCGGACTGCGCATCCTTCCCGTAGACTTCGAGCCAGCCGGCCTGGGTCAACACCCGCCCCTCCGTCTTGAAGGCTTCCTCTTCGATACGGGTGACCCGCGAAGTCACGAGGTACTCGGCTGCAGGAAAGAAAACGGCAAGAAAACGCTTTACAACCAGATCGTAGAGCTTTCCTTCGGCCTCGGAGAGGTGCGGCGCCTGCTGCCCCGTTGGGATGATTGCGAAGTGATCGGAAATCTTCTTGTTGTCGAAGATCCGCTTATGGGGTTTGACCCAACTTTTCTTGAGGATCTTCGAGGCGTGCCGCGCGTAAGCAGAGGTCCTGCGCCCCGCGAACGCGTCCAGCGTTTTCGTCACCGTTGCAATATAGTCCTCGGGCAACGCGCGCGCGTCGGTTCTCGGATAGGTAAGGACTTTGTGTCGTTCATACAGAGCCTGGGCAAGCGCGAGCGTGGTCTTTGCCGAAAAGCCGAAACGGCCGTTTGCTTCGCGCTGCAAGCTCGTCAGGTCGTAGAGCAGGGGTGAAAGCTGCGTTGCTGCTTTCGCCTCCTCGGTGGCGATTCCAGGCTTTCCCAGGCATTTCTCCCGAATTGCCGAGGCTCGCTCGGCGTCCCACAGCCGCTCCGGCTTTGCTTCGTTGTCCTCCGCCTTTTGAAAATGTTCGTCCACCCAGCGGCCGGTGTACTCACCGGCCTCGGCGGCGAACGTCGCGTGGATCTCCCAGTAGTCGCGTGGCTGGAAGCTGTTTATGCGTTCCTCACGCTCCACGAGAATCGCAAGGGTTGGAGTCTGCACGCGCCCTACGGTGGTCTTGTAGAAACCGCCTTCCTTCGAGTTGAAAGCGGTCATGGCCCGCGTGCCGTTTATTCCGATCAACCAGTCGGATTCCGAACGACACACAGCGGCGTCGGCCAGTGGAAGCAACTCGCGGTCGGTGCGCAGATGCTCGAATCCCTCCTGGATCGCACCCTGCGTCATCGACTGCAACCACAGGCGTTGTATGGGTTTCTTGTTGCCGGCATGCTGAGCGATATAGCGAAAAATCAGCTCGCCTTCGCGCCCCGCATCGCATGCGTTGATGACGCCGACTATGTCCTTGCGCTTGAGCAGCTTCACGAGAAGCTTCAGACGGTCTTCGCCGCGCTCGATCGGTTGCAAATCGAAGTGCGGTGGAATCACGGGTAAATGGGCAAAAGACCATTTACCGCGCTTCACCTCCACTCCTTCAGGCGGAATGAGCTCCAACAGATGACCGATGGCCGAGGAGAGCACGTAGTCAGGGCTCTCGAAGTAGTCACCGTGACGCGTGAAACCGCCCAAAGCGCGGGCGACATCGTTCGCGACGGAAGGCTTTTCGGCAATGACGAGTTTCTTGGCCACGGAGGAGGAGACAGAGAGAAAGCAGACGACTCAACGTTGAGTTCGCCTCTACGCGAAGCGCAGAATGATAAGTGTAATCGGAACGTGAAGCAAGAAACGGCTGCGCGCCGGGGTCAAATCCGATCGCGCCAGTGCGACAGCGGAGCTAGTGGATCTGGCGCTTTTCGCCGTCCGGGATCAACTCGTCCAGAACCAGGGCGTCGACGTTGCCTCGGCGCGTCCACAGCACCATGAGAACAATAACCTTGAGCTTCTCGGGCCCGACGACATCGTCGGGCAAAGCCATGACGCGCTCGATAATCAGTTCGCGCAGCAACGGGGTGAGTATTTTGGCGCCCTCAAGAAACGCGATGAAGCCTCGGCTTTCCAATGAGAGTTTGGCAGCTTCGTCGGCAGTGTATCCCCGGAATGAGAATCTCGCGTCGAGCGACTCCGGAAGGCCGTCTCCGGCCAAGCGCGTGAGGGTGTTCAGCCAATCCAACGCGTCGTGGATTTCCTCGTTCTCAAATCCGGCTGCGTGGAGCTTGCGCTCGAGCGTATCCTGGTCGGGATAGGTTTCGGTCTTGTAATAGCTTTCGAAGAGATATACGAGTATGTCGAACATTCGAGATCAATCCTCAGGAGATGCGTTGATACAAGCCTCCGGGGAGGCTGGCGATTTTTCCTTCCAGCTCGAGCTCCAGCAAAATGGCGGATACGACTTCAGTGGTAAAGCCGGTGCGTGTGATCAGGCTGTCGATGTCGCACGGATCGAAGCCCATCTCGTCGAGAAAATCCCGGCTCGCTCCGGGCTCCACGGATTTGGAAAGAGGTGATCCCGCAGAACCGAGTTCCTCGAGCACGTCCTGCGCGGTCTCGACGAGTTTTGCGCCCTGTTTGATGAGAGCGTGACAGCCCTTGGAAAGCGGCGAGTGGATCGAACCCGGAATAGCGAATACCTCACGGCCTTGTTCTGCCGCAAGGCGGGCGGTAATGAGCGAGCCAGAATCGAGCGCAGCCTCGACAACGAGGCAGCCGCGGGCGAGACCGGAGATGAGGCGATTGCGGCGTGGAAAATTTCCCGCAATGGGCGGGGTGCCGAGCGCGAACTCTGACACAAGCGCGCCTCGCAGCGAGATTTCCTGCGCAAGAGACCCATTTCGCTTCGGATAGATGATGTCTATGCCCGTGCCCAATACCGCGATCGTGGAGCCACTTCCCTCCAGTCCGCCGGTATGGGCAGCGCTATCCACACCGAGAGCGAGGCCGCTGACGATCGTGAAGCCTGCCTCGCTGAACGCGCGCGCGAAGCTCTGCGCGTTCTTCAGTCCCTGAGGCGTGGCGTTTCGGCTGCCGACGACTGCGAGTGCCAAGGAGTGCAGCAGCTTCGCGTTGCCCGCGACATAGAGCAAAGCCGGTGGGTCGGCGATCTCCAGCAGCTGCTTGGGGTATTCGACGTCGGCTAGGGTGAGCACCGCGTGGCCGGGTTGGGCCGCCCACTCGAGCGCCGCTTCGATTTCGGGGCTGGAGCGGCGCTCGAGTATTCGGGACGCCAAGGCCTCGGGGACAACGCGACAGAGTTGCGATCGCGTAGCGCTCAACACTTGACCAGGCAGGCCGAAAGCCGAAAGCAGCGATCGAAGGCCTTGACCACCGAGGCCAGGGACCAGGCTCAACTCGATCCAGGCGGCCAGTTCGCCCGCATCGCTCATGCTTGAGCATCTCGGCGATGGTGTCGCGCCCTCAAGTTTGCTCAGGGATTCTGTATGAGATCTCCCGCCTGGATCGGCCGCGAGCTCTCCATTACCAGCGCGTAGGAGACCGTCGCGAACGTGCGGAAGATAAACACGAGGCCGTAGCGCTCGGGAGGAAGTTGAATGGGCCGGGATCGGTCACGCGATCTCAGATAGTCCTTCTGGTCGTGGATCACGACATTGCGATACACGGCGAGGACGTGGCCGACTTCCAAGCCGTCGCGCGCGCCCCTGTTGATGGAAATGATCGAGTCTCGCCCGCCCACGCTCGTAGCGAGTGCGTCGTAGAGCCCCATGATGCGGCCGTTTACCGCGGTGCCAGGCGCGCGGGGTACGTATTGGGGAATGGTCGGCGGAGGTGCTGGAATGAGTCGATCCCCGGCGGAGATTTCCTTCTTGGAATTGAGGATCTCGACCGTGGCCGGCTCCCCGCCACGCGTCACGCGGGCGGTACCGAGGTACACCGCCTCAAACCCGAGAGTTCTCTGGTTGTCAGGATCGACAAGCGGGCGTCCGGCACGGTAGACCTGCCAGACGGGCGCGTCCGCGTCCCCAAAGCCGCTGACGTAGGCCACGCTGCCTTGTCCGATATTCACACGATTTTCCTCCACGGCGATAATGCGTGGGGCACGATCAAGACCGCCATCCTCGATGACGAGGGGTTGCGTCAGGAACGGCTCGATCGCCTTGGATGAAATCGCCGGGATTGCCTGACCGGCTACCGAGTCGGTGTAGATGCGAGGCGAGAGCTTCACCGCGCCCGGCTGAAGTGGAGCGGCGGCGGCGGGCGCCTCCCCGAGGCGCAACTGCGGGGGCGATACACTGCGGTCGAGAACGAGCACATCACCGGGGGAAATGAGGTGGGGATTCTTGATCTGCTCCTGGTTCATGCGCCAGATTTCCGGCCAGCGCCACTGATCGTTGAGGAACTTGCTTGCGATGCTCCAAAGCGTGTCGCCCCTTTGGACGACATAGCGATCCGGGGCGTTGTCGCGCACCGCCAAGTCGCCCTGGGCGAGCATCACCGGTGCCGCGCCCGACAGGACGAGCGCCAAGACAGCTGTGATAGACTTTTGCATGACCGCCCTCGTCTGGAATTGCCCGCTGTTGCCCCTATATTAGCTAGTGCGAAACGCTATTTACAGGTCGCATTAAATTCTGCCTCTAATTATTTCAATTTGCAAGTATTTATGGCGTTGCTGAACATCCTGCGCTACCCCGATCCGAGGCTCTACAAGAAGGCTGCCCCGGTAGCCGGGGTCGACAATTCGATACGCACACTGGTGCGCAACATGGCCGAAACGATGTACGCGGCGCCCGGGGTGGGGCTCGCTGCGACCCAGGTGGACGTGCACAAACGCGTGATCGTCATCGACTCCTCCGAGACCCGCGATCAGCTCCTGGTACTGATCAACCCGGACATCGTCGCCCGAGAGGGGACCCAATATTGCGAGGAAGGATGTCTTTCGGTTCCGGGGATCTTCGAGCCGGTAGAGCGCGCCGAGCGCGTGACGGTGCGCGCGCTGGGCATAGACGGAAAACCGTTCACCCTCGAGGCCGAAAAGCTGCTCGCGGTGTGTATTCAGCACGAACTCGATCACCTCGAGGGCAAAGTCTTCGTCGACACTCTTTCGCGGCTCAAGCAAAAGCGCATCAAAGCCAGACTTCAAAAGCAGTTGCGCAAGACAGCCTAGGCGGTCGCGAGTTGCCCGCGTTCGTCCAGCGCGATTTCGACGCTGAATTTATCCAGGCTCCCTCTTGAACGTCGTTTTTGCAGGTACGCCAGAATTCGCGGCGCGCTCGCTCGAGGCGCTTTTCGATTCTCCTCACCGTGTGATCGGGGTGCTCACTCAGCCGGACCGCCCTGCGGGTCGCGGCCTCAAGCCGTCCGCACCGCCCGTAAAGCGGCTCGCTGCAGCGCGCGGCGTCCAGGTAGATCAGCCGGCAAGTCTCAAGGACACGAGCGTGCAGGAGGAACTCAGACGACGCCGGCCAGACGCCATCGTAGTTGCTGCTTATGGATTGATCCTGCCGCAGGCCGTGCTCGAGATTCCACGCTACGGTGGGGTAAACGTTCATGCGTCGCTGTTGCCGAGGTGGCGCGGCGCGGCACCCATTCAGAGGGCCTTGCTCGCCGGTGATCGGGAAACCGGCGTATCCATCATGCAAATGGATGCAGGGCTCGACACCGGCCCGGTCCTGCTGCGCGAATCCGTTCCGATCTTGGCCGACGACACTGCGGGCTCGCTCCATGATCGGCTCGCGGAGCTTGGCGGTAGGCTTGTCGTGCATGCTCTGAACGCGCTCGAAGCCGGCCGGCTCAGCCCGATCGCGCAGGACACTGAGGGGGTGACCTATGCGGCGAAACTCGACAAGCGGGAGTCCAGCGTGGACTGGCGCGAGAGTGCGCTCGCGGTGTGCCGCCGGGTCCGCGCGTTCAATCCATCGCCGGGCGCGATCGCGCGCCTGCGGGGCGTCGACCTCAAGATCTGGCGGTGCACACCTGCCCCAGGGCAAGGTGCGCCGGGTGAGGTGCTCGGGACAGATGTGGGCGGTCTGCTCGTCGCCTGCGGCGATGGCGCCGTATCGGTCACCGAGTTGCAGCGTTCCGGCGGAAAGCGCCTCACGGCGACCGAATTCCAACGAGGATTTCAGATCTCGACTGGAGACCGGTTCGGAGTCTAGATCTTGCGAACGTACGGCGCCCCGCGCCTATAATGCGGGCAACGCCCGTAACCTTGCGCAGCACTTGTCGACCGTCTACGCCAGCCCCAAGCTTGCACGAGCTTTCGTTGCCGCCGCTGAAGTGATCGGGCGCGTGCTCGACGGGGAAAGCCTGAACGTGGCCCTTGGGGACATAAAACGCCGAAATTCGGCGCAGGGACTGGCTGCTGCAGCACAGGACCTTTGCTACAACACGCTGCGCGGCTACGGCCTTGTCGACACGGCCCTCGATCGACTTCTCGACAAGCCTCTCACCGATTTCCCATTGCGCGGCTTGCTGCTCGCCGCGATCGCAGAACTCGCGGCGCGGCCGCACTCCGCGCACGCGGTCGTCCATCAGGCGGTTGAGGCTGCCGTGTTGCTGGGACGCTCGCGCGCGAAGGGATTGGTCAACGCCGTCATGCGTAGCTTCCAGCGCCGCGGGAACGAGTTGCTTTCCAACATCGAGGCTACCGAGCCCGGCCGCTATCGCCACCCTCAGTGGTGGATTGACTTGCTGCGCGCAGCCTATCCTCACGACTGGCAGGCGGTGATGTCGGAAGCGAACCGCCATCCGCCCATGGCGCTCCGCGTCAACCAGCGACGACTTTCGGTGAGCGCGTATTTGGAAAAGCTGGATCGGGCTGGAATTCCGGCGAGGGCGGTAGGCGAGGATGCGTTGTTGCTCGCGAAGCCGTGCCGGGTGGAGCGCCTCCCCGGGTTTGCGGAAGGCGAGGTCTCGGTCCAGGACGCCGGCGCGCAACGGGCAGCGCGCCTTCTGGACGTTCGCGACGGGATGCGCGTCCTGGATGCCTGCGCCGCACCCGGTGGCAAGACCGGACACATACTCGAACTTGCCCAATGTGAGCTTCTCGCGGTGGACGCTGACGGAGCCCGTGCACGGCGCATCGCTGAAAATCTCTCCCGCCTGAAGCTCGCGGCCCAAGTCGTGGTCGGCGATTGCCGCCAACCGGAGGGTTTCTGGGGAGGGCGGCCGTTCGATAGGATTCTTCTGGACGCGCCATGCTCGGCATCGGGCGTAGTGCGACGCCACCCCGACATCAAGTGGCTGCGACGCAGAGCCGATGTGCCCGAGTTTGCACGTATTCAGGCGGAGTTGCTCGACGCCTTGTGGCGAGTGCTCGCGCCCGATGGTAAATTGTTGTACGCAACCTGCTCGGTGTTTCCGGAGGAGAATGGCTGCGTGGTGCGCGAATTTCTCCTGCGCCGCCCCGACGCGGAGAGACTGCCGCTTCCGGGTCTCGCGCGGTCGGACGCTAGAGAGGAGGAGGATGCTCCAACTTCCCTCAACCGTGGACAGATCACCGCGGGGCAGATTTTGCCCAGCGCCGAAAGCGACGGCTTCTTTTACGCCTTGCTGAAAAAAACCCGAGGCCGAGCGGGAGAATGAATACCGCTCTTCGCAATCTCGTTGCTGCACTGGCGCTGTGCTCCGGCGTCGCGGCAAACGCCGACACCATCCAGGTGACCAACGCCGGATTGGAAGTTGCCGAGACGCGTTACGCCCTGCACGCAGATTTCCGCCTCGATCTGGGGCCGTCGCTCCTTGAGGCTCTGAGCAATGGCTTGTCGCTGGGCTTCCTGGTGGAGTTCGAGCTGTCACGCCCCCGTTGGTATTGGTTCGACGAGAAATCGGCGACAGAAAAGCTTGAGTTACGCCTCGCCTATCTTCCCCTTGCCCAACAGTACCGACTTTCAAGCGGGGCGCTGCATCAGAACTTCACCTCGCTCTCGGAGGCGCTACAGGCGCTCGGCAGGGTACACGGCTGGCCCGTGCTCGGAAGGGATCATGTCGATAACGGCCAGAAATACATCGCCTCCGTGCGCATGCGCCTCGACCCCGCTCAACTACCCAGGCCGTTCCGGGTGAGCGCAGTCACGAACCGAGAGTGGACGCTTGCGTCCGAATGGAAACGCTTTCCGTTCGTTCCGCTTGCGCCGGTACAGGAAGCCCGATGACCTACGTGCTCGTCGGCAGCGCCGCGCTCGGCGGAATCCTATTGTTCCTGCTTGCCGCGGCGACAGCCAATTCGCCGCTCTTCGCCGAGCATTATCGGTTGTTGCTCGGCCTGAATGCGGTGATTGCGCTGGCGCTGCTGGGGCTGGTCGTGTACCAGCTCGCGATCCTTGCAAGGCAGCGTCGTTCCAAGGTATTCGGCTCGCTGCTCACCTTCCGTGTGCTCGTCATGTTTGCCCTGGTGGGTGTGGTTCCCGGACTCCTCGTGTATACCGTGTCGCTTCAGTTTCTCGCGAAGAGCATCGAGTCCTGGTTCGACGTGCGCGTCGAGCGCGCACTCGAGGGTGGGCTCAGTCTTGGCCGCGCGGCGCTGGACGTGATGCTGGGTGAACTGCTGATGAAGGCCCAGGTGATGGCGCTCGATCTTTCGGAGACTCCGACGCCACGGCAGCCCGCCATGCTGAGTCGCCTGCCCGGGCTGGCATATGTTGAAGAGGCATCGCTCCTGACGGTATCGGGGAATGTATTGGCAAGCACAAACCGCGAAGCCAAACTGCTCGTCGCGCCGGCTCCGGGGGCACAGGCGCTACGCGAAGCGCGGCGCCCGCGTGGCTTCAGCGCCGTCGAGCCTGTGGGAGACAAGGGACTCCTGCTCCGGGTAATCGTCTCCCTGGAGAACACAGCTCTCGCGAAGACTGGCCTCGCCCAGGAGCCGCGCTTGCTGCAGCTTACGCACTGGGTGCCGTCGGCACTTGCCGAGCAAGGCGAGTCGGTACAGAGCGCCTATCGTGCCTACAAGGAGCTGTCGCTGTCACGCCAGGGGCTGAAGGAAATCTACATTCTCACGCTGACCTTGACGCTGCTTCTCGCTCTGTTGTCTGCGATCGCGCTTGCTTTTCTGTTGTCCCGACGCCTTTCCAAGCCGCTCGCCGTGCTTGCCGAGGGCACGCAGGCCGTGGCGCGCGGCGATTTTTCGCGCCGCGCCCCGGTCACCAGTCGCGACGAACTGGGCATCCTCACGCAGTCGTTCAACAGCATGACCGAGCAACTTGGCGAAGCGCGCGTCGCCGCCCAGCTCAACCAGGCGCAACTCGAAACCGCCAAGGCGTATCTAGAAAGCATCCTGGCGAATCTGTCGGCGGGCGTGCTTGTGTTCGATCGTGGGTTGGTGCTGCGGATCACGAACAGCGGGGCGGGAGGGATCCTGCGCGAGAATCTCGCGTCCCTCATCGGATCGAAGCTCGAGGAGTGGCACATGCTCGGCGAGTTTGCGCGGACGCTATTGGCGGAATTTCATCAGCACGGGCAGGCCGTGTGGCATCAGCAGATCGAGATGAGCGAACGCCGAGCCGTGATTCTCGTGCGGGGCTCGCCCCTCCCCGAGACGAGCGGCGGCGGCTATGTCGTGGTGTTCGACGACATCACGCAACTGATCGCCGCGCAACGTGCAACCGCCTGGGGCGAGGTGGCCCGCAGACTCGCGCATGAGATCAAGAACCCGCTCACGCCGATTCAGCTGGCCGCCGAGCGCCTGCAGGCGAAACTCAGCGACAAGATCTCCCCGGAAGCAGCGCAAGCGCTCGATCACGCTACGGAAACGATCGTCGCCCAGGTGACCGCCATGAAGAACATGGTGGATGACTTCCGCGACTACGCCCGCCCGCCCGCTCCGGAGCTCCGCGGACTTGACCTGAGCCGCTTGGTCGCCGAAGTGCTCGCCTTATACGAACAGTCGGGAACCCGGATTCAGGCGAACTTGCAAGCGGGCACGACCCAGGTCCTCGGTGACCCTGACCGGCTGCGACAGGTCATTCACAACCTGCTGCAGAACGCCCAGGATGCGCTTTCAGGGAACAGCGACCCGAGAATTGAAGTATCAACCGAGCAGTCCGACGGCAAGGTATGGCTGCGGATCAGCGACAATGGCTGCGGATTCCCCGAGGCTATCATCAAGGGTGCGTTTGAGCCCTATGTCACCACCAAGCTCAAGGGAACGGGACTCGGGCTCGCGATCGTCAAGCGAATCATCGACGAGCACCACGGCACGATCCGTATCGAAAACCGCACGGACAAGGAAGACCATCGCGGAGCCGCCGTGCGCATTTCGCTTCCGCGGGCGGCCTGATCCGTCGTGGCGCAGATACTGGTCGTTGACGACGAAGTCGGAATCCGCGAGCTTCTGTCGGAAATCCTTTCCGATGAAGGCCACTCGGTGCAGCTTGCAGAAAATGCCACCGCGGCGCGTGCATCGCGAGCGCGAGGACGACCGGACTTGGTGCTGCTGGATATCTGGATGCCGGACGCGGACGGTATCACGCTCTTGAAGGAATGGGCCACCGGCGGTCAGCTGACCATGCCGGTGGTCATGATGTCGGGCCACGGCACCATCGATACTGCGGTTGAGGCAACACGCATCGGCGCGATTGATTTCCTGGAAAAGCCGATTGCACTTCAAAAACTCCTCGCTACGGTGCGGCGTGCATTGCGTGCGGGAGAGTTGCGCGCAGTAATGCCGCCAAGCATCGCCAATTTCGGGCGCTCGGCGCTGCTTATCGAGCTGAAAAAGCGGCTCGCCAAGATCTCCGCCGCGGGCGCTGCCGTGCTCATGCGCGGCGAAAAAGGCGTGATGCCGGAGCTCTACGCGCGCTACCTGCAGCAACCGAATATGCCCTGGATCGACGCGGCGCACGCGCTCAACGAAGGTTCTCAGGATCTTCTGCAACACGCTGCCGGCGGCGTGCTGTTCGTGGAGGAGCTGGCGGTACTGTCCAAGAACCAGCAAAAACACTTGGCGTTTCTCGCCGCCCGAGTGGAAAAACTCAGCTTGAGACTGGTATCGTTCACCGCCGTGGAACCAAAGCACCTGGTGGACACGCTGGGGTTTGACGCACCGCTCATGCATGCGCTCGCCGGAATCGTGATCGCGCTGCCGGCTTTGCGCGAGCATCCCGAAGATATCCCCGATATCGCGACCCTCATGCTTGCGCAGCTGGTGGAAACACGCTTCTGTCCCCCTCGAAATTTCTCCACGGGAGCTCTCAATGTTCTGCGCTATTTTTCCTGGCCCGGAAACCTCGAGGACCTTGCTGCCGCGGTGCGCACCCTGGCGCTTACCAGCCTGGAGGAGGAGATTGGTACCGGGGACGCGGAGCGCGTGGTGCCGCAATTCGCGCGCCGCGCTGCCGAGACGGGTCTGTCTCTGGATCTGCCCCTGCGCGAGGCACGAGAAGCCTTTGAGCGCAGCTATTTCGAGCATCACCTTGCACAGGCGAATGGCTCCATAGCGCGAGTAGCCGAAAGCAGCGGCCTCGAGCGTACCCACTTGTACCGGAAACTGAAAGCGCTCGGTATTTTCGCCGGACGAAAAGAGGAGTGACGGTTTGGGTGGGGGCTGCAATTCGGAATAGAATGCGTCCTTTTCTGCGCGGACTCCCGCCGTGAAAATAGTGATCCTCGGCGCCGGCCAGGTCGGCTCGACCGTCGCTGAAAGCTTGGTGTCGGAGGCAAACGACATCACCGTGGTGGACGTCGACGGTGCGAGGTTGCGCAACCTTCAGGACCGACTGGATCTGCGCACGGTAGTCGGGAGCGCAGCGCACCCCTCGGTGCTCGTGCAGGCGGGCATCGAGGACTGCGACCTCATGATCGCGGTCACTCAGAGCGACGAAACGAATCTCGTGGCGTGCCGGCTGGCGCAACAGTTGTTCAACGTGCCTACGCGCATCGCCCGGCTGCGGGCTACCGACTACCTCACCAATGAACGCGTGCTCGGGCCCGATTGTTTTGACGTGAATCTCGCCATCTGTCCCGAGCAGGTCCTCACCGACTATATCGTCAAGCTCGTTGAGTTTCCCGAGGCGCTGCAGGTACTCGAGTTCGCGCACGGCAAAGTGAGCCTGGTCGCGGTGCGGGCGTTCCAGGGCGGTCCGCTTGTCGGTCACCCGTTGAAAGATCTCAGGAAGCACATTCCCTCGGTGGACGCACGCATCGCGGCGATCTTTAGGGGTGACAGCCCGATCCTGCCCGAGGGCGACACTGTGGTCCAGGCCGGAGACGAAGTGTTCTGCCTCGCAGCGACGGAGGACATCCGCCAAGTCTTGCGCGAGCTGAGGCGCATGGACAAGCCGGTGAGCCGGGTCATGATCGCCGGAGGCGGCAACATCGGATTGCGCCTGGCGCGCGCGGTGGAGCGCGACTATTCGGTCAAGATCATCGAGTTCGACAAGAGACGCTGCGAGATGCTCTCGACGCGTCTCGACCGCGCGCTCGTGTTGCAGGGCGACGTTACGGACGAAGGGCTCCTGGAGACCGAGAACGTGGCGGACATGGACCTCTTTGTCGCAGTCACCAACGACGACGAGAACAACATCATGTCGTGCCTGCTTGCCAAACGCATGGGGGCGCGCCGCGTGGTTGCGCTCATCAACCGGCGCTCTTACGTGGATCTCCTGCAGGCGGGCCAGATCGATATCGCCATTTCACCGGCGCAGGCGACCATCGGCACACTGCTCGCCCACGTGCGGCGCGGGCACGTTACCCAGGTGCACAGTCTGCGCCGCGGCGTGGCCGAAGCCCTCGAGGCCGTGGTGCACGGAGACCATGACTCCTGCCGCTGCATCGGCCGCAAGATCGAGGAGATCGATCTGCCGAGGGGAGCAGCGATCGGCGCAATCGTGCGCGGTGACAAGGTAATCATGGCCCATCACGACACCGTGGTACAGGCCGAGGACCACGTGATTGTCTTCGTCACCGACAAGAAGCTCCTGCCCAAGGTGGAGAAGCTTTTCGAAGTCAGCGTCGGCTTCCTCTGAACCGGACCTCGCGCGCCATGGTGAGGCTGCTGCCCGTTATCGAGGTGCTGAGCGTCGTGATCGTCATGTTCGCGCTCGCCATGCTGCTCCCGCTGGGCGTGGCTTTCCTCTATGACGACGAGGCCAGGCACGCCTACGGCAAAGCGGTCGCGGCGACTTTTGCGACCGGCGCTGCGCTATGGATCGCGACGCGCGGAAACCGCGCAGAGCTGCAGCCGCGCGACGGTTTTCTCCTGGTGGCTCTGGTTTGGACTGTGGTGCCTGCCTTTGCCACCCTGCCGCTCCTGATACATTTTCCTGATCTCAGTTTTACCGACGCCTACTTCGAGACCGTGGCAGCGGTCACCACAACGGGTTCGACCTTGTTGTCCGGGCTGGATGCGCTGCCGCCTTCGATCAACTTCTGGCGCTGTGAGCTCCAGTGGCTGGGCGGAATGGGCATCATCGTCCTCGCAGTGGCCATACTGCCGCTGCTGGGGGTCGGCGGAAGCCAGATCATGAAAGCCGAAACCCCCGGGCCGATGAAAGACACCAAGCTCACCCCCCGAATTACCGGAACCGCCAAGGGGCTCTGGCTGGTGTACGGGATCATGACTCTCGCCTGCATGCTGGTATACAAGGCGGTGGGCATGACCTGGTTCGACGCCATCGTCCATTCGTTTTCGACCCTGAGCCTGGGCGGGTTTTCGTCTCACGATCAGAACTTCGGCTTTTTCAATTCCCCGGCCATCGAAGCCGCCGCGATTTTTTTCATGATCATCGCCGGTCTCAACTTCGGCACCCATTTTCTCGCCTTCCGCAGGTTGAGCCTGGCGCCTTACCGAAGCGATCCCGAAGCGGGCGCATACTTAGCGCTGCTCGCCCTGTCCGTTCTGGGCATCGCCGCCTTCCTCTTCATCAACCACGTTTATCCGTCTTTCGGGACGGCGCTTCGTCATAGCGCGTTCAATGTCGTCTCGATCGCTACGACCACGGGCTTTTCCAGTGTGAATTTCGACCAATGGCCGATTTTCGCGCCCGTGTGGATGCTGTTTCTGTGTTGCTTTACCGCGTGTTCGGGCTCGACGGGTGGCGGCATAAAAATGATCCGGGCCGAACTCATGGTTCGCCAGGCGCGTCGAGAGCTCATGTCCATCATTCATCCGCGCGCGTACTTGCCGGTGAAAGTCTCCGGTCAGAGAGTCGAAAACAACATTATCTTCGCGGTGCTCGCGTTCATGTTGATCTGGGGAGGCTCGGTGATCGCGGTGACGATGCTCATGGCAGCGTCGGGGCTCGATATCGTGACTGCCTTCTCAGCGGCGATCGTCTGCATCACCAACACGGGCCCCGGATTGAACCAGATCGGGCCGGCCACCAACTACGCCGTGCTGAACGATTTCCAGACCTGGGTGTGCACGGTCGCCATGCTGATCGGCCGGCTGGAGCTGTTCACCCTGTTCATCGTCGTCACGCCGGCGTTCTGGCGCAACTAGGGTTCATCGCGGATTCCGGCCGAGCGGCTGGAACGACGTCAGGAACAGGTCGATGTCCGCGGCGGCCACTGCGTTCCTCTTGCCGAGGACCGCGATCTGGTACAGGCGAGCGCCGGAGACGAGTAGACGCGCTGTAAGCAGGGTCTCGCCGCTTTCAGCCACGATTTCGCGCCCGACCAGCCCGATCTGCACAAGCGGCCTTTCTTCGAGCGTTCGTCCCCCGATGTTCTTGACCAGTGCGTCTCGCGTGCTGTCGAGGGTGCGGACGTCCACCGCCGGGTAATCTGCGTAGCCGACCGCAAATACACTATCCGCAGCCCGGGCCGACCACAGGTGCATTGCGACCGCGGGCGCACCTGCGAGAGTTCGCACTTCGTAGTGCGGTCTCCCGGGCATCAACGCCGCGAAACCGCCCTCGGATGATCTCAGCTCACGCCAGTCGAGTTCGGGCGAACACGCAAGAGCGAGCAATGCTACAAGGACAGAAACCGTGCGCTGCACTTACTTGGCGCATGTCACCATGATCTCCACCAGCATGCGCGGATCAGCGAGTTTCGCTTCGACCGTTGCGCGCGCCGGAAGGTTGGCGGGATCGGCCCACGCCGTCCAGGCGGCGTTCATCTCGTCGCGATTGCGAATGTCTGTGACCCATACGTTGGCGGAGAGGATTTTCGACTTGCTCGTCCCGGCGGCGGCGAGGAGTGCGTCGATCTTCTTCAGCACCTGCTCGGTCTGGCCTTTGACGCCTTGCGAAAGCTCGTCGGCGACCTGCCCCGCTACGTAGACGACGCCGTTGTGTTCGACCGCGGCGCTGAACAACTTTCCGGCCTGATGGCGCTTGATGCTCATTCTGACCTCCGTCCTAAACCCGACTATCGCGGTGGCAGGATTTTCACGCTCAGTTCGCCCAAGCCCTCTATCCCGGCAACGAGTTGATCTCCCTGCTTGGCCGCACCGACCCCGGCTGGTGTTCCCGTCATGATGAGATCCCCCGCCTCGAGCGTGTAGTACTGGGTGAGAAACGCGATCTGCTCGGGCACGCTCCAGATCATCTGGTCGATATCGGAATTCTGGCGGAAGTCGCCGTTCACCTTGAGCCAGAGCTTTCCTTTCTTCGGATGCCCGATCTTGGATGCGGGAGTGATGGGACCGACCGGGGCGGACTGGTCGAAATCCTTGCCGAAGGTCCAGGGTCTGCCCTTGTCCTTGCCGATCTGCTGCAGATCGCGTCGGGTCATGTCCAGACCCACTGCGTAGCCCCAGACATGCTCATCGGCTTTGGCTGTCGGGATCTTGTGGCCGCCGCTTCCGATCACCGCAACCAGCTCGGTTTCCCAATGATAGTTGCCGGTCATCGGAGGATAGTGAATGGAGCCAGGCTCATTCAAAGGAACGAGGTCATGGGCCGACTTGGCGAAAAAGAAAGGTTGCTCGCGGCCGTCGCCTCCCATCTCCTTCTGGTGCTCGACGTAATTGCGGCCGACGCAAAAGATGCGGCGCACTGGAAAGCGCGCGTTCGAGCCTGCGATGGGCAGCGAAGGGATGTCCCAGCTGCTGATGACGTATTCCATTTTCATGCTGCAATCCTTTCGAGGATCCCGCAAAAAGGCGCATATTTTCGCACAGTGGTCCGGGAAAGCGCGGAAAAGAAACGGGCGCCCGAAGGCGCCCGTCCAGGAAGGCCCTTTCGGGCCGGTTTCATCCAACAGCTCTACATGTGATACGCGGTCTCGCCGTGTGAGTTGATGTCCAGACCCTCGCGCTCCTCTTCTTCGGTCACGCGCAGGCCTACGAGCAGGTCGGCGATCTTGAAGGAGATGAACGCCACGATGGCGGTCCAGATGAACACCACACCCACTGCCTTGGCCTGGATCCAGAGCTGCGCGGCGATGCCTCCGAAACCGGGCTTCATCTCGAACCAGTTGTTGTAGAAGCCTGGCCCGCCCAGATCCGGCGAGTTGAATACGCCGGTGAGCAGCGCGCCGAGAATCCCGCCCACAGCGTGCACGCCGAACACGTCGAGCGAGTCGTCGGCGCCGAGCAGCTTCTTCAGGCCGTTCACGCCCCACAGGCAGACGATTCCCGCTGCCAGGCCGATTACAAAGGCGCCCGGGATGCCGACGTTGCCGGCGGCCGGTGTGATTGCGACAAGGCCCGCCACGGCGCCCGAGGCCGCGCCGACCATGCTCGGCTTGCCCTTGAACAGCCACTCGCCGAACGTCCACGAGAGCACGGCACAGGCGGTCGCGAGGAAGGTATTCATGAACGCGAGCGCTGCCGAGCCGTTCGCCTCCAGCGCGGATCCGGCGTTGAAGCCGAACCAGCCCACCCAGAGGAGCGCGGCGCCTACCATCGTCATGGTCACGTTGTGCGGCGTCATCGCTTCCTTGCCGTAACCGATGCGCTTGCCGAGCAGGTAGGCCCCCACCAAGCCGGCGACGCCGGCGTTGATGTGCACCACCGTGCCGCCGGCGAAGTCCAGCGCGCCCCACTGCCACAGCAAGCCGGCCTTTGCGTTCTGCGCATCGACGACGTTCGCGGCCGTATAGGCATCCGGTCCGGGCCAGAACCACACCATGTGCGCGACCGGAACGTAGGCAAACGTAAACCACAGCACCATGAAGATCAGCACCGCTGAAAACTTCGCCCGCTCGACGATGGAGCCGAGGATCAGGCAGCAGGTGATTGCCGCGAAGGTCGCCTGGAACGCGACGAACACGAGTTCGTAGATCGGCGTGCTCTTGCTGAATGTCGCTGCCATGGCGAACTCGCCTTTGGCCGAATCGAAGGTCCCGCTCAGGAAGAGCCTGTCCGTCAAACTTCCGAAGTATGGGCTGAGCCACCCCTTGCCCTCGGTGAATGCCAAGCCGTACCCGTAGATGGACCAGATCACGACGATCAGTGAAAAGACGACAAACACCTGCATGAGCACCGAGAGCATGTTCTTGGCGCGCACCAGGCCCCCGTAGAACAGCGCAAGCGCCGGAACGCTCATCATCAGGACGAGCGCGGTGCAGGTCAGCATCCACGCGACGTCGCCTTTGTTGGGCGTCGGCGCCGGAGTGGCGCTTGCCGCAGCGACCGGCGCGGAAGCGGTCGGCGCTGCTGACGGCGCGGCCTTGTCCTGAGCCATGACCGGCGCGCACCAGCCTACGGCGCCGAGCAGGGCAAGAATTGCAAAAAGCTTTTTCATGACGGTCTCCCTCAGAGCGCTTCCGCCCCGGTCTCACCGGTGCGGATGCGGATGACTTGCTTCAGGTCGAAGACGAAAATCTTGCCGTCCCCGATCTTTCCCGTGTTGGCCGACTTTTCGATGGCTTCGATCGCCTGATCGAGCATTTCGTCCTTGATCGCGGCCTCGATCTTCACTTTCGGCAGGAAATCGACCACGTATTCCGCGCCGCGGTACAGCTCGGTGTGACCTTTCTGCCTGCCGAAACCCTTGACCTCAGTGACGGTGATGCCCTGAACGCCGATGGCGGACAAGGCTTCCCGCACTTCGTCAAGCTTGAACGGCTTGATGATTGCGGTAACGAGTTTCATGAATGTGCTCCCTAGGTTGGGTGAATGGCTTGAGCATCAGAACTTGTAGAGGCCTTGCAGCGCCATGGTCATGAGCGTCTTGCTGAACACGCCCTTGGAATCGACGAACGCCGGGTTGTCCGCTTGATCTCTGCGGACTTCCGCGCGCAACTCGAAGGCATCGCTCGGCAGATAGCCAACCGTGACGGTCCCCTCCATGAACTTCGTTGCGGTTGAGGTCGGATTTGCCGGGTCGGCGGGGAGACCGAAACGCAGGCCGTCCTTGTCCGTGAATGTCTCGAGCCTCACCGTACCCTTCAGCTGCGGAATGAACGTGTAGGTGACGTAGCCTGCAAGGCCGCTGTACTTCGCCGAGATCGTTCCGGATGTCGAAGCGAATTCCTTCTGAGTGACCTGCAACAGCTCCACGCCCACGCTCAGAGGATCGATAATCGCGTAGGACACGACCGCGTTCACGCTGGTGCGGTTGCCTTCCGGATTGCCGGGCGTGGCCGCAAAGGGCACCGTTTCCTTGCCCGAGTAGGCGGACACAACAATGGTCAGCGGTTTGATGGGAGCGATCGTAGCGCCAAGCTCCACAGTCTTGCCCTTGTTCGAGTCCGTGAGCTGATCCCAGCCGTTGTTGAGGCCGGCTATGAGGCTGACGGTATCGCCCAGCGCAAAGGTCGCCCGCAAGCCCGTGTGTGTAAATGGCACGGAACCGAAAAGGATAGAGCGGGAAATATTGGCGTTGCCCGGGCTCGCGATCACCTCGGTCCCGTGGAGCGTTGCGAACTTGCCTGCAATCACGGTCAGCGGGCCGCCCGCGTATTGCGCAAAAGCCTGGGTTACGTCGAACAACGATCCGCTGGTCGTAGAAGTGAACTCGGGGAATGAATGGAGAACCTGAGCATCTTTGCCGGCGGTGATATTGACCAAGCCACCGAAACCCTCTTTCGGCTGCTTGGCAACCGTAAGTCCGAACTGATGCAGGGCAAAGGAGTTGTTTTGCGAGTCGAACACCCGGGTCGAAAATCCGGTTTCAACGTTCTTGTCAGCGTACGTGTACCCCGCATCGATGTAGCCGCTCGCGCTGATCCCCGACGCCTCGAGGACTTTGTCGAGCGTCGGAGCAGCGGGCGGCTTGGCCTGGGCGAGCGCCGTGACAGGAGCAGCGAAGAGCGCGGAAACAGCGGAAGCTAGGAGAAGTTTTTTCATTGCCTGGTACCTTTCGTTGGGTAATAAGACGAACTCGCTTCAGCATGGCCTGTGCCAGTTTTATTACTTAATACGATCAATGTCTTAGGCGGCACGTCGCCTCAAAACGAGGCCGCCACCGCCCCAACGAGAGGCGTCAATCAGAGGCAACGCACCACATCGGTGCGGTCGGCCGGAGAGCAGTCAGCAGCGTTAATTGCCCGTGCTAGACTCGATTCAAGGTACGCGCGCCATGCCCACGAGCCGAATATTTGAAGACCTGAGCGCAAGAATCAGCGAATTCCTCGCTGCCAGTCCCGCCAAGGACGTTGAAAAGAACATAAAGGCGCTCCTTTCGACCGCGTTCGCCAAGCTCGATCTGGCGACTCGCGAGCAGCTCGATATCCAAGCCAAGGTCCTGGCTCGCACTCGCGAAAAACTCTCCGCACTGGAAGCGCGCGTCGCCGAGCTCGAGGCGAGCCTCAGGCAGAAATAAAGCCGCGATGTCGCTGGCGGTGCTTCACAGCCGGGCGCTATCGGGGTTCGACGCTCCCGAAGTCACCGTCGAAGTGCATCTGGGAAACGGTCTGCCCTCGTTCACGATCGTCGGTCTTCCGGATACCGAAGTGAAGGAAAGCCGGGACCGTGTGCGTGCAGCGCTCGTGAACTCGCGCTTTGAATTTCCGGCGCGGCGCATCACCGTCAATCTCGCGCCGGCCGATCTGCCCAAGGAGAGCGGCCGCTTCGATCTGCCGATCGCTCTCGGCATCCTCGCCGCCTCGCGCCAGCTCGAGGCGAATGGCTTCTCCAACTACGAATTCGCCGGAGAACTGTCGCTCACGGGCGAGCTGCGTCCGGTACGCGGAGCGCTCGCAATGACCTGGCGCGCGGTCAAAGAGGGACGCACTTTCGTATTGCCTCCCGCGAGTGCAGACGAAGCGGCGCTGGTCGGCGAGGCGAGCATCTACCAGGCAAGTTCGCTGCTGGAAGTCTGTGCTCACCTCGCCGGCCGACAGCCACTGTCGCGCCCGTCGGGGCCTCCGATCGTCGTTCCACCGAATTACCCGGATCTTGCGGACGTGAAGGGCCAGGCGCAGGCCAAGCGCGCGCTGGAAGTGGCCGCTGCCGGCGGCCACAGCGTGCTGATGGTGGGGCCGCCCGGGACCGGCAAATCAATGCTGGCGGCCCGCTTTCCGGGTTTGCTGCCGCCGCTAAGCAGCGAGGAAGCGCTCGAATCGGCGGCGCTCGCTTCGTTAGGCTCGGGCGGTTTTCGCCCGGAAAACTGGAAACGGCGTCCGTTCCGTGCGCCGCACCACTCGGCTTCGAGTGTCGCGCTGGTTGGCGGAGGCAGCGACCCGCGGCCCGGAGAAATCTCGCTCGCCCATAACGGCGTGCTGTTTCTGGACGAACTGCCTGAGTTCGACCGGAGAGTGCTCGAAGCGTTGCGCGAGCCCCTCGAATCCGGCCGCGTCGCTATTTCCCGGGCTGCGCGCCAAGCCGAATATCCTGCGCGCTTTCAGCTGATCGGCGCAATGAATCCCTGTCCCTGCGGCTATCTTGGCCACTACGGCGGCAAATGCCGATGCACGCCCGATCAGGTCGCGCGCTATCGGCACAGGTTGTCGGGGCCGCTCCTGGATCGGATCGACGTGCAGATCGAGGTGCCCGCCTTGCGCGAAGACGAGCTGGTGGACGCAGGCTGCGGCGAAAGTTCTGTGCAGGTCCGGGAGCGCGTGGCACGCGCTCGCGTGCGGCAGCTTGAGCGCCAGGGAAAGACCAACACCTGGCTTCTCCCGCGCGAAGTCGAGCGGTTTTGTGCGATCGAAGACAGGGCGAGCGCATTGCTGAGGCAGGCGATAGTCAAGCTCCATCTTTCGGCGCGCGCCTACCACCGGGTGCTCAAGCTCGCCCGAACGATAGCGGACCTTGCCGGCGAAGCGACAATCAGCGCAGCACGAGTCGCCGAAGCGATCCAGTACCGGCGAATGGATCGGGCTGCTTGAAGCCTTGATGCAGCCGCACCGTCAATGCGGCAAGACCGCGGTTGCCTCGAGCTCGATTTTTCCAGGGCTATCCAAAAGGTCGGACACGAAGACCAGGCTCATCGCGGGATAGTGGCGTCCCATGTGGCGTTTCCAGATCGCTCCCAGTTCCGGACGCCCCTGCAAGTAGGCCCGCTTGTCGCAACAGTACGCCGTCATGCGACAGATGTGCTCGGGATGTCCGCCCGCTTCGGCGAGCACCGCCAGAACGTTCTTGAGTGCCTGCTCGAACTGCGGCACGATCTCCTCGGAGCGGAATTTCTGCTGCTCGTCCCACCCCACCTGGCCGGCGATGAACACGATGCGCCCGGAACCTGCAGCGATGCCGTTCGAGTAGCCGATCGGCGCCGCCCAGTCCTTCGGATGCAGGATTTCCACGGACTTTCCTTCAATCGGATTGCGCGGGAGGATCGGGATCACGCTCCCAGTCCCTCTCAGGCGGCGGCGTTCGTTTGAGCCACTCTTCGATCAAGCGCACGTGCTCGGCTTCGTCCTCCGCCATTTCCTGCGCGGCCTTTCGCACCGTCGCTTGGGCGGCATTGCGCGCGAGATCCGCAAAGAACTTCTGCGCGCGCTTCTCGCTGGTGAGGGCGATCTGGAGCGCGTGGTAGGGCTGCATCCGGTAGTGCAGTTCGCCCGGATCCGCGGTTTCGGGGCCCTCTCCGCTATCCCATCGAATGCCTCCGGGAGGCAGCACCGGCGGGTGCATGCTCAGGCTTTCCTCCAGAATCCGGTCCGCGTGCAATTGTTCGATGCGGGCAAGCTTGCGGAACAGTTCCGCCACATCGAGGTTATTGTGTTCATGCATGGCATCGGCGAGCATTGCGTAGCGCTCGGCGGCTTCGACCTCCATTGTCCAGGCACGCGCCAGAAAATCCGCCTCGCCGCTCACGCTCGGTTTTCCCGACGGTTTCTTCCGACCCTGGGCACGCGCAGTCCGCGATACCTTGCTTTTCCGGCTGATCGTTCTCGGTGATTTCCCTGGACTCATATCGCGAAATCCGATTCCAGGTCTGTCAGAGGCTTTGTCGCCCTGCCGACAGACGCCTGGTAGGGCTTGCGGTTGCCCTTGTACAGCACGCCGATGTTGAAGCCGTCGTCGGTAATAATGCGTCGCGCCGCCCGCGCAGGGTCGTCGGTCGTCGCGACCGGCGCCGGCCTTACCTGTTTTTTCCACTCACGCTGCTCCGGACGGAAGGTTACACAGGGGCTCAGGACTTCGACGAACGAGAACCCTGGCGTGCGGATTGCGTCGGCGAGGATCTCCGCGGTGCCATTGGGATCGCCGGAGAACGCGCGCGCGATGAAGTTCGCGCCGGCGGCGAGGGCGATCACCAGAGGATGAAACGTGCGCAGCCCCGTGCCGCCGGGGGAGAGCTTCGAGTCCCAGTCGGGCTCGGTGGTCGGCGAGGGCTGCCCTTTGGTCATTCCGTATACATGGTTGTCCATCACCACGTAGGTCAAATCGACGTTGCGGCGGCAGGCGTGAAGGAAATGGTTGCCGCCGATCGAGTAGCCGTCCCCGTCCCCGCCTGCCACCAGCACAGTGAGGTCGGGCCGTGCAGTCTTGAGACCCGTGGCTGCGGCGAGCGCGCGCCCGTGCACGCCATGAAGGCCGTAGCAGGTGGTGTAAGCGGGAATGCGCGAGGAGCAGCCGATGCCCGAAACGACAGCGACGTTCTCCGGGCGCAGCCCGAGCATGGCGAGTGCCTTGCTTATCGACGAAAGCACGGAATAATCGCCGCAGCCCGGGCACCAGATCGGCTTGGTGTCGGACTTGAAGGCCTGCGCGGTGACCGGGGCGCTGGCTACTGTTGTGATCATGCGCGGCTCCATTCGATGACCTCCCGGTAGATCTCATCGGGGCGGATAGGCAAGGGTCCGGGACGGCGCAAGCTGCGCACGAAAGCCGGCAGCTCGTAGTCGGCGCGCAAATAGCGGTGGAACTGGCCGCTGTGGTTTTGCTCCACCACGAGCACGCGTTTCACACCCTCGAGCGCCCTTGCGAGACGTTCCGGCTGCACGGGCGAGAGGAGCCTCATCGATACCATCCGCGCTCTGACGCCATCCTCCTCGGCGCGCGCCAGCGCTTCGCGCACGGGGCCGGTGCAGGAGCCAAAAGTAACGACTGCGATGTCGCCCTCGCCCTCGACCTCCGCCCAGCGCTCGCCGTAGTCGTGCAGCCGAAGCTTACGCTCACGCTTATCAAGCTGCAGTGCGTGATCGCGAGACTGGCTCGAGGGCACGCCACGCTCGTTGTGCACCAGGCCTTCTGCCGTATAGGGTACGCCCGGCGTTCCCGGAATCGCCATCGGTGAAATACCCGATTCAGTGATGGCGTAACGCTTGTAAGCATCCGCGCGCGCGGGTGCCGTCTTGCGCTCGGTATTGAAGCTCACATCCGCCGGCCGATCCACAACCGCGCGTGCCTGGCCCAGGAACTGATCGGAGAGCACGATCGCGGGCACCTGCATGGTTTCGGCGAGATGCACCGCCCACTGCGTGGCGGTGAGGCAATCCGCGACCGAGTTGGGAGCGACTACCACGCGCGGAGCATCGCCGTGCAAGCCGCTCACGGCGATGTTGATGTCGCCCTGTTCGCTTTTCGCCGGAATGCCCGTGGAAGGCCCGCCGCGCATCACGTCGACCACGACGATCGGGACTTCCGCGGCCACGGCGAGCCCGAGGGCTTCGGTCATGAGCGCGAGCCCCGGCCCGGACGTCGCCGTAAGCGCCGGCACGCCACCGAAGGAGGCGCCGATAATCATGTTGATCGAAGCAAGCTCGTCCTCTGCCTGCACCAGCGCACCGCCCAGCTCCGAAAGCGCAGGCGCGAGCCACTCCAGCATTTCCGTCGCCGGCGTGATCGGATAGGCGGCGACGAAGCGAACTCCCCCGCGCAACGCGCCGTACGCCGCCGCCTCGTTGCCGCTGATGAGCCAGCGCGGTGCTTCTCCGCGCCCTGGAGGCGGCACTCGCCGCATCCCAGGGAGCGCTCGCGCGGCCGCAAGGCCTGCGTCAACCGCAGCAAGGCTCGCCGCGAGCGCTTCACCTCTGTGCGATTTCCGCACGACGGATTTCACCGCTTCGGCCGGCAAACCGACGAACGCGGCGGCGACGCCGAGCACGATCATGTTCGGCCAACTGCCGGGGATGGCCTTGGCCATTTGTTTGAAAGGGACGCCGGCCTGGATCGGACCGAGCTTGGCGAAGATCTCCGGCGTGTTCCCCTGGTCGGGGTCGCCGACCACGATGCTCGACGTATCGAGGGGAATCTCGTCGGCAAAGCGATGGATGTTCTGCCAGTCCAGACCGATCAGCGCGTCGAAACGGTCATCCAGGCATTCGATCGGATCGGCGGAAAAGCGCATCAGCGCCGCCGCCTCCCCGCCGCGGATTTGGGGGCCGCTCGAGCGCACCATGAGCCCGTACCAGCCCGCCTGCGCGGCGGCCTCGAGCAGAATATTTCCCGCCGTCATGACGCCCGTCCCGCCGCTCCCGGTCAGCGCCAGGGAGACGCCGGGTGTTCCCGCACTCCGGCTGCGTCTATCGATCATCTGAACCCTTTCTGCCCCGCCGCCCAGTCTAGGGTCGGAAAGCGCACCGGATTTGACTTGGCGCAAAGTTCATTGCTTGGGAAACGTCCAGACTGAATTTGTGGCGGTTGACTTTATTGTGGTAAATTGGTACCGTAATACTATTACAGGCAACCGAGCAGGTCAAGTATCGCGTGATGCCGGGGCCTGCGCACATTCAGAGGTGAAACCATGAATTCGCCTGTCGCCCCCTTCGTCCTCAGGAACCACGACCTCGTCGAAGCCCAGGTCTCCCAAGGGATTCGCTGCGAGAAACGGCCCGCGAGGACCCCGGACGGGAAGACCGTTACGGGGCTGTACAACGCCTGGATCTGGCTCGACAACCCGGGCCAGTACAACTCCTACACCACCGAGATGGCGAAGGGGTTGGTCATGGCTTTTCGCGCCGCCTCGAATGCGCGCGACGTCAACTGCGTGGTGTTCACCGGCGCCGGCGACAAGGCGTTCTGCACCGGGGGCAACACCAAGGAGTACGCGGAGTACTACGCCGGCCGTCCGCAGGAATACCGCCAGTACATGCGCCTGTTCAACGACATGGTTTCCTCGATCCTGGCGTGCGACAAACCGGTGATCTGCCGCGTGAACGGCATGCGCATCGGGGGTGGTCAGGAACTGGGCATGGCCTGCGACTTCTCGGTCGCGCAGGATCTTGCGCGCTTCGGCCAGGCCGGTCCCAAGCACGGCTCGGCGCCGATCGGCGGCGCGACCGATTTCCTGCCGCCCGTGATCGGGGCGGACCGAGCCATGGTCGCATGCGTGCTGTGCGAGCCGTTCTCGGCGCACAAGGCCTATCACTGGGGCCTGCTCGCGGACATCGCGCCGGCGGTCAAAGTGGACGGCCGGTTCGTCGCCAATCCGCTCGTGGAGACCCAGCGCTTTTCCGATGAATACGGCCGCGTCGTCTACGGTGACTTCAAGACCGGCGATGCGGCGAAGGAGGGCAAGGCGCTGATGGCCAAAGGTTCGGTGGATCTGGCCATGCTCGATGCCAAAGTCGAGGAGATGTGCGCGAAGCTCCTGCTCACTTTTCCCGACTGCACCACCAAAACCATCGAGGAGCTGCGCAAGCCCAAGCTCGAGGCCTGGAACCGCAACAAGGAGAACCACCGCGCCTGGCTGGCACTCAACATGATGACCGAAGCGCGCGCCGGCTTCCGCGCCTTCAACGAGGGCGGCAAGGACGATCGCGAGGTCGACTTCATCGCGCTTCGCCAGGCGATTGCCCGGGGCGAAGGCTGGTCGGACGCGCTCACCGAACGCATTCAGCCGAGGCACGAGAAATGATGGCCGCGCCTACCCACGGAAGCGCCGCAACCGGGCCGCTCGAAATCTGGCTCGACCGCGACGAAGCGCTGCTGCGCCTGCGGCTCGATCGCCCGAAGGCGAACGTGCTCGACTCGACGATGATCGCCTCGCTCGCCCAGGCCTTCGCCGCCTACGCCGAGCCGGGCGAGGTCCGCGCGGCCCTGATCGACGCGGAGGGGCCGCACTTCAGCTTCGGCGCGAGCGTCGAGGAGCACCTGCCCGACCAATGCGCCGAGATGCTCTCCAGCTATCACGACTTGCTGAAAGTGATGCTCGAATGGCCGCGCCCTATTCTCGTCGCGGTCCGGGGCCAATGCCTCGGCGGGGGCCTCGAGCTCGCCCTTGCCGGAAGCCTGATCTTCGCGAGCCGCGACGCGAAGTTCGGCCAGCCCGAAATCAAGCTGGGCGTGTTCGCTCCGGCGGCCTCGTGCCTCTTGCCGCTGCGCATCGGCCAGGCGGCGGCCGAAGACCTGCTGTTCTCGGGCCGCTCCATCGACGCCGCGGAAGCCAAGGCGCTGGGCCTGGTGCAGACGGTCGCGGACGACCCCGAGGCGGCGGCGCTCGCCTACTTCGACGCGCACCTCGCGACGAAAAGCGCCTCCTCGCTCGCCTGGGCGGTCGATGCCGTTCGCGAGAGCTTCGTTCCGCAAGTCGAGAGGCGCATCGCGCACGTCGAGCGGGTCTATCTCAACCACCTGATGCGAACCCACGACGCGAACGAGGGCCTCGTCGCTTTCCTTGCCAAGCGAGCGCCGAAATGGGAGCACCGATGAGCCAGACCGTCCAGCAGATCACGGCGCGCTGCGAAGCGCTGTTCGAGGACCTGCGCTTCGGCGCGGTGAAAGAATGGAAGGCCGCCGCGCCGGGACGCAAGGCGATCGGCTATATGCCCGTCTACGTCCCGCGGGAGATCGTTCACGCCGCCGGCATGCTGCCGGTGGGCATTCTCGGCGGCGGCGATCAGCTCGAAGTCATCCAGGGCGACGCCTACTACCAGAGCTATATCTGCCGCATTCCGCGCTCGACCATCGAGCTCGGCCTGACCGGCCGGCTGGACTGCCTCGACGGAATGCTGTTCCCCTCGATCTGCGACGTGATCCGGAATCTCTCCGGGATGTGGCAGATCATGTTCAAGGACAAGTACGTCAAGTACTTCGACGTGCCGCAGAACTTCGAGGACGGCATCGGCGGCGAATTCTACATC
>Ga0105252_10000078_pt1 | contig 78360 bp, 64 predicted proteins | sample EasRivMeERMZT100_FD_89675 | JGI IMG/M metagenome (GOLD analysis project Ga0105252, IMG submission 89675) | Soil microbial communities from meander-bound floodplain in the East River, Colorado, USA - East River MetaG ERMZT100 | ecosystem: Environmental > Terrestrial > Soil > Floodplain | place... | reverse complement strand
GGCGGTTTGGGTCAGGTGAACGTGCTGTCGTGCTTGTTCTTCGGCGGAGTCTCGGGATCGGCGATCGCGGACGTCTCGGCGATCGGCGGAACGATGATTCCGAAGATGGTCGAGCGCGGCTACGGTCGCGACTACGCGGTCAACGTGACGATCGCCGCCGCGCTGGTCGCGTTGCTGGTGCCGCCTTCGCACAATCTGATCTTGTTCTCCGCGTCCGCCGGCGGTGGGATCTCGATCGCCGACCTGTTCGCGGCCGGCATCGTCCCGGCTCTACTGCTCGTGGTAAGCGTGATGCTCACGGCGTACCTGATCGCGCGCCGCCGCGGGTACGCCAGGGCCGCTTTCCCGGGTGCGCGCAGCGTGGCGATCGCATTCGTGGCTGCGCTGCCGGGGTTGCTGCTCGTGTTCGTGATCTTCGGCGGCATCCGCGCGGGTATCTTCACGGCGGTCGAGAGCGCCTCCGTCGCCGTGCTTTACGCGGTCGCAGTGACTCTGCTCGTCTATCGTCGTCTTAAGTGGCGCGAGTTTTACTTGGCGTGCTCGAGCGCCGCGCATACCGCCGGCGTCATTCTGTTCGTGATCAGCGCCGCGGCGGCGTTCGGTTGGTTGCTCGCCTACTTACAGGTGCCGACACAGGTCGTGGCCGCGATCCGCGCCGCCGCCGACAACCCGCTTGCGGTTTTGCTGCTGATGAATCTCGTGTTGCTCGTGCTAGGCACGTTCATGGACATGGCACCGCTGATCATCATCTGCACACCCATTTTCCTGCCGGTCGCGACGGCCTTCGGCGTCAACCCGTTGCAGTTCGGCATCATGCTCGTGCTGAATGCGGGGATCGGCTTGATCACGCCGCCCGTCGGATCGGTGCTATTCGTCGGGACTGCCATCGGCCGCATCAGCATCGCCGAGACGATGAAGACGATCTGGCCGTTCTATCTCGCAGCATTGACCGTGCTGCTGCTCGTTACCTATCTGCCGGCGTTATCACTGTGGCTGCCGAGCGTGTTGCGGTGAGCGGGCGCCAACGGAGCATCGCGGAAATCCTCGGCATCGGCCCCGTCGTCGCCGTGCTCACCATCGAGCGTGCAGCGGACGCGCTGCCGCTGGCCGCGGCCCTGCACGCGGGTGGGATCCGCGTGCTCGAAGTGACGCTGCGCTCGACTGCGGCGCTCGACGCGCTCGAGCAGATTGCAGAGCGGCATGCCGATCTCGTCGTCGGCGCCGGCACGGTCGTGCACGCGGAGGATTTTCGGGCCGCGCGCGACGCGGGCGCGCAGTTCGCAGTGAGCCCCGGCTTCACGCCGACGCTGCATGCGGCGGCCGTCGCGGCCGGCATCGCATGGCTACCGGCCATCACGACACCTTCCGAGGCGCTGGCCGCGCAGCACGTGGGTTATGCGCACCTCAAGTTTTTTCCGGCGGCGCTGGCGGGCGGCGTCGAAGCACTGCGCGCTTTTGCCACCGTGTTCCCGGAGGTCGTGTTTTGTCCAACGGGCGGCATCACAGCCAGCACCGCTCCCGCGTATCTCGCGACGCCAAACGTGGCCTGTGTCGGCGGCACTTGGGTGGCGCCTCGCGCTGCGATAGAAGCGCAGGAATGGCAGACGATACAACAACTTGCATCCGAGGCTGCCCGACTACCGCGGGCCCGTTCGGGGAGCGGCGCAGCCGCCGCCCGATAGCGCTTGCTCAGAGAATGACGGCGGCGTAGTATCCAATGACACCGGTAGACATGATTCGAAATGATACCGGTGGCATTTGGCAGCAGGGGGGATCATCCATGTGCAGAAGCATCGGGATACTTTGTGCTGTAGTCGCGGCCGGTGCCGCGTTGACCACTACTAACGCCCGCGCTCAGGAGCCGGACGAGATCATCGTTCGCGGCTTCCGCGGCTCGCTCGGCCGCGCGCTCGAGCTCAAGCGCAGCGAGACTGGGGCCGTCGATAGCATCCTCGCCGAGGACATCGCCGACTTCCCCGACCTGAACCTCGCGGAGTCGCTGCAACGAATTCCCGGCGTGTCGATCGCGCGCGATGCCGGTGAAGGCCGGCAGATCACGGTGCGCGGGCTCGGACCGAACTTCACGCGGATCCGCATAAATGGCGTGGAAGGGCTGACCACGGCCGGCGGCACCGACAGCTCCGGCGGCACCAATCGCGATCGGCCGTTCGATTTCAACATTTTTGCTTCCGAGCTGTTTTCCAATTTGACCGTGCGCAAGACGTCGTCCGCAGAGCTCGACGAAGGCTCGCTCGGTGCGACCGTAGATCTACGGACGCCGCGGCCGTTCGACTATCCGGGCATGGTCATGACGGCTGCGCTGCAGAGCGGCTACAACGATCTCGCGAGCGATGCGTCGCCGCGAGCGACAGTCCTGTTCAGCACCACCAACGCCGATCGGCGCTTCGGCGGCCTCGTCTCGCTGGCGTACACGGAACGCAGCTTGCTCGAGGAAGGGCATTCGACCGTTCGTTGGCAGCCCGGCAACCTCACCTGCCCGGTCTGCGACGCGTTGCCGACGCCCGCGGAGCGGACCGCGGCGAATGCGGCGGTGGACGCTGCGTTCACGCCGCGCCTGCCTCGCTACGGCATCCTCGAGCACGACCTCGAGCGGCTGGGCGTCACGGGCTCGTTGCAGTTTCGGCCGAGCGAGCGAACTGAGCTTTCCCTCGACGTGCTGTACGCCAACCTCGACTCGACGCGGAGCGAGAATTTCCTCGAGGCCCCGGACTTCAGCGCTGGCGGCGCGGGCGGCCGTGCCGGCATCGACGTGCTGTCCTACACGATCGATACGCGCAACAACCTGATCGCGGCGGCGTTCAACGACGTCGACATCCGCTCGGAGGCGCGCTACGACGAGCTGTCGACCGAGTTCACGCAAATGACGCTGTCGCTGACGCATGAGATCAGCGACAACGTGCGCCTGAATGCAATGCTCGGGACATCGGAATCCGATCATGACAACCCGATCCAGACGACACTCTTGTTCGACCGCATCGACGTCGACGGCTACGCGTACGACTATCGCGCCAACGACCGCCTGCCGTTGATCACCTACGGCTTCGACACATCGAATCCGGCGAACTACACGCTGACGCAGATCCGGCTGCGGCCGCAAACCGCCGAGAACACCTTCGACAATCTCGAAGTGGACATTGCGTGGGACCTCGGCGACCACTTCACACTCAAGGGCGGCGTATCGTCGAAGGAATACGACTTCACGACGACCGAGTTGCGGCGCTCGAACGGCACCACCGCGAATCTCGAGGGTAACGTAGCGGGGCAGATCGGCACGCCGCTGACGCAATACAGTCGCTTAATCAGCGTCGCGGACCCGTGGGATATGCCGAGCGGGTCCGCCCTGACCTGGCTGATCCCCGACGTCCAACGCGCGGACGCGCTGTTCAATTTCGGCGCCTTCCCGCTCGGACCCGAGCCCGCGCTCGGCAACAACCGCAAGGTGACCGAGAAGAACGACGGCGCGTTCGTACAGCTCGATTTCAACGCGATGCTGGGGAGCATAGGGCTGCGCGGCAACGTCGGCGCGCGCTACGTCACGACCGAGCAGACGTCGGTCGGCTACCAGCTCGCTGCCGGTACGCCGCTGCCGACAACGGTCGTGCGGGATTACGACGACGTCTTGCCCTCCGTTAACCTCGTGTTCGACATCACCGACGACTTCCTAGTCCGCCTCGGCCTCGCGCAAGTGATCACGCGCCCCGGTCTCGGCAATCTGACCCCGGGCGGAACGGTCAGCGTCTCGGGCAACAACCGGACGGTGACCTCGGGCAATCCGTACCTCGACCCGTTCCAGGCTGATGCGACCGATATCGGGCTCGAGTGGTACTTCACCAGCGAATCTCTGCTCGGGCTCGCGATGTTCCACAAGAGCATCAGCACGTTCCCGCAAAGCGTGTCCGTGACGCAGCCGTTCACCGGCAACTCGCTCGGCTTGCCGGACAGCGTTGCGATCGCTGCTTGCGGCACTGTTGCCGGCTGTACGCCGGCCGCCGACTGGGTGTTCACTCAGCCGGTCAACAGCGACGGCGGTGATCTCGACGGCTACGAGCTCTCTTATCAGCAGGTGTTCGGCATCGGCATCGGCCTGCTGTTGAACTACACGCATGTCGAGTCGGAAATCGCCTACATCGATCCGGCGGCCCCGGGCGGCATCGCGACGCGCGACTTGCTGGGTCTATCCCCCGACGCGTACAACGCGACCGTGTTCTACGAAGCTGAGCGCTTCACCGCGCGCGTCTCCGCTTCGTATCGCGACGATTACTTGACGACCATACCCGGGCGGAACAACAACAACGTCGAAGGCACCAACGCAACGCTGAATTTCGACGTCGCGGCGACAGTCGACATCACCGACAACCTGATGCTGAGTTTCGAGGGCATCAACCTCACGGACCGCGAGAACGATCAGTTCGTGGACACGCTGGACCGGGTGTTCGTCTTCCATCACACGGGCCGCGAATACCTGATTGGCATCAAGTACTCTCTGCGCTAGCGAACCACCACGGGCGCGTCAATCGCGCTCGATGGCTAGAACCTCGTGGCGCCATCGCTTCTAGGCGACTAGATTCCCGTGTGCCTTGTGGCACCAGGCGGCGACGATAGACACTCGTTGCCCGGCGCACTATCGTACGGTCACCGCCGAGGACGCCGATGACCGACGCCATTCGCTTGACCGACTTGCGCGTGCGCTACGGGCGCGTGCTCGCGCTCGACGGCCTGTCGCTGACCGTGGCGGGCGGCGAGATCTACGGATTGCTCGGCCGCAACGGCGCCGGCAAGACCACCACGCTGCGGGTGCTCATGGGCATTGTCGGCGCGGACGGCGGCACCATCGAGCTCAACGGCCAACCGATGAAGCGCGTCTCCGTCGCCACCAAGCGCGGCATGGGCTACGTGTCGCAGGAACAGAACTTCTATCCGTGGATGACGGCGCTCCAGCTCGGCCGATTCGTCGCGGCGTTCTATCCGACTTGGGACGATGACGAATACGCGCGCCTGCTCCGCGTGCTCGACGTCCCGCCGGACCGACGCAGCGGGGTATTGAGCGGCGGCACGCGCACCAAGCTCGGCCTTGCGCTCGCGCTCGCGCCGCGACCGCCGCTGCTCCTGCTCGACGAGCCGACGGCCGGGCTCGATCCCGTCGCGCGCCGCGAGTTCAACGACTTGGTCGCCAAGATGGCGGCGGAGCGCGGCACCACGGTGTTTCTGTCGTCACATCTCGTCGACGACGTCGAGGACATTGCGACGCGTGTCGGCATCGTCCAAGCCGGACGCATGAGCATCGAGGGACGCGTCGACGAGCTGCGCGAGCGCGTGCGTCGGGTTCGGAGCTTGGCGCCGCTCGAGCTGCCCTCGGGATTCACGCGCGTGCGCGCCGACGTGTGGCTGGCGGACGGCGCACTGTGGAGCACGGTGTCGTGGCCTGACGGCACGAGTGTCGAGCCGCTGCCGCTCGAGGAGATCTTCCTCGCGTTCGCCCGCACCGACGCGCCGGCGGACGCGGCCGCGTGAGCCTAGCACTGCTTCGTAAGGAAGCGCGCGAGCACGGTCTGGTGCTGGCCGCCACCTTCGTCATCGGCGCGGTCGCGTTGTTCCTGACGCTCCGAGTCGCGGCGGACCTCGGCGGCCGGTTCGTCGGCCTTGCGCGCTTCCTGTCCACCATCGGGTTGCTGCTGGCCCTCGTGCTCGCCAACCGCCTGCTGGTCCGCGAGTACATGGGCCGAACGCAACTGTTCCTCGAGACGCTGCCGGTGGGACGGGCGCGCGCCTTCGCCACCAAATGGCTGCTGGGCTGCGGACTCATGCTGCTCACGGCGTGGCTCACGTGGCTCGCAACATGGCGTTTCGTTCGCTACACCGAGGTGCTCGAGTGGGCCGACGCCAAGGGCGCGTTGCTCTGCGCCGCAACGTTCTGCCTCACCGCCTGGTCGTTCGCGGCGCTCGCCGGAATGCTCGGCCGCTACCGCTACATCGCGTGGGCGGGAGTTGCAGCCGTCGTGATGCTCGCCACGAACGTCGCAGGCATACCGTTCCTCGATCTGCCGGTGCTGCGGTTGCTCGGCCAAGATGTGCAGATGGGGTACGCGTTGCCGGAGACGTCCGCATTCGTCTACGCGTTCATCATAGCTGCCGCCTGCACGGCCGGTGCGGCGACGCTCGCGCTCGCTGGATCGGGTGCAATGGCGAGCACGCTCGCCCGGCGCATGACGGCGCGCGAGCGCGTCTTCGCGCTCGTCGCGTTACTTGCTGTCGCGACGATCGGCTACACGCTGGAGCCAAAACCGGTTCAGCCGCCGTTCGAGATCACCGAGGGTGAGCGGTTCCAGGGTAAATGGACACGCGTCGGCGTGCTGCCCACCGCAACGTTCGACGCAGCCGCCGCGCAAAGCCTCGCGAGCACGATCGCCGCGGACGCCGACTCGCTCATCGATGCACTCGAGCTCGACATTCACCCGCCGGTGTTCGTGCTGCCGCAACAAGGTTTGGATCGACACGTGCTGCGGCGCGCCGCCCTGCGCGCGGCCGACGGCATCGTCCTGAAGGTGGCTCCGAACGCGCCCAGCGACTTCGTGCGCACGCTGGTCCTCCATTCGCTCCTCACCGACGTCACGCGGAACCGCGGTATGCGAGAGGACCGCCACGTGCTGCTCGATGGGCTGGCCGTGTTCTGGGCGCTGCGCGACGACGCCGAGGGGCGCGAGCGATGGTGGCTGCGCGCCGCGGCCGCCGCCGAACCGCTCACCGCGGATCACCTCACGGCGTGGGCACAGACCAGCGAGCAGTTCGGCGAATGCCAGTCGCTGGCGATTGCCTACAGCGCAGTGGACACGCTCGTGCAGCGGCTCGGTCTCGACGCCGCGCTCCGCTCGATGCGCGAGATTTTTGTATCGCCGCGGGACGACGTCCGCGCGCTGTTCGAGCGGCGCCCGGCTACCACGCTCGCGGCCGCCGGAGTCAATTGGGCCACGCTCGCGGCCGCGGCGGCCGCCGCGCGCCAGAGCGCGCGCGAACGCCACGCGGCCGCGCTCGCACGCCGCCCGACTATCACGGCCGCTGTCGATGTGAACAGCAGCACGGCCCAAGGCATCGCGATCGAGACGACGTTGTCCGGCGCCCCGCGCTACGCGGCGTATTACCAGGTGCTGCATCCCTGGACGGCCGACGTTGGCGACATGTCCCGGCTCGACGTGCTCGGCGGCAAGGCCGTCCTGCCGCTGTCCCCGTCGCGCAACGCGCGCGTGCTGACCGTGATCGAAGTGGAGGACGAGATCCTCGACTGTCCGGTGCGCGTGCTCGCCGAGCGGTTGCAGCTCCGATGAACGCCGCGCTGTTTCGCAAAGAGTTGCGCGAGCTCTTGCCCTGGGGTGTTCTCGGCTTGGCACTCGGGCTGAGTAACATCGTCGAGCTCCTGCTCGAGCAAATCGATCTGGCCCCGCTCGGGCAGACGTTCCGTTTGCTCAACGACTACGACGTCGCCATCTATTGGTTCGTCGCGTTCGCCATCGGCACAGGCCTCGCGATCCGCGAGCATGACGATCGCACGCTGGGGTTTCTCGATGGCTTGCCAGTGTCGCGGTCGCGCGTGTTCTTCGTGAAGTGCGCGGTGATGTCGGTACTCGTCTTGGTCGCGCCGCTGCTCGACATCTTGGCGCTCGGCACGTTGCACCTGCTGTCGCGCGGATCGCTCGACCACGCGCTGCACGGCGCGCTGTTGCTGCAAGCTCTTGCGCTGCAAGCGCTGCTCGTCGTGAACGGTTTGATGCTCGGCGCCGCGTTCGGTCGGCTGCGCAGCCTCACGTGGCTCGTTGCCGGGCTCGCGGCAACGGCGGTGATCCTGCTCGTGCAGAATGTGCCGCGCGCGGCCTTGCTCAATCCGCTGACGCTGCTCAGCTGGGAATGGACGAGCGCCGGCATCAATGTCGGCGGGGAAACGGTGCGCACGCAAATCGCGGCCACGGCCATCGCCGCACTCGTCGCGTGGCACGGCTTCGTGCGCGCCGGCAAAGTGCGGCGGCCGTTGAAAGTGAGCGGCCCGATTGCGGGTGCGGTCGTCGTCGTAGCGACGATTGCCATCGGGGTGGTCATGCTCGTGCTGATAGTGGCACCCATGGCACAAGCGCCTCCGGTCAACGCGCAGGACGGCGACGGCGACTACAGGTACCAGTTCGCGCCGAGCGCGCCGGCACAGACGTTGACGCGGCACTATCGTTTTTCGTATCCGGCGAATGAATCGGAAGCGGCACTCAAGCTCGCCGGCGAGGCCGACGCGATCTTCGAGCGCGTGCACGCTCTGCTCGGCCTGCCGCCGGGCGACGTCATCGACGTCGACGCATCGGGCTCGGCGCCGAACACCCACGGCACCGCGTTCCTCGGCCGCCTGCGGATGCAGCTCAATAGTGAAGTCGACGCCGTGCTAGCTCACGAAACCGTGCACGTAGCGGCGCAGCGTGTTGCCGGCGAGGAACGGGCTTGGCTCTGGCAGGCGGCCGACGTGCTGAGCGAAGGCCTTGCGAGCTGGATCGAAACCCGGTTTCGCGACCGTGTGGAACGCGTCGACGAGCGCATGCTCGTGCTCGCGGCCATGCACACGCGCCGCGAGCTGATCATCGAAGAGCTCGCCGATCCGTTCTTCATGCAGACAGTGCGTGACCAGAACGTCAAATACGCGGCCGGCGAGGCGTTGATCGCGGCGCTCGTGAAGGTGTACGGCGAGGACGCACTGGCGCGTCTGCTGCAAGCGTTCGACGATCCTCGGCTGCCGTCCGACTTGGGCGGTGTGCCGCTTTGGCAGAGTACGTTTCAGCTGGCGGGGTTCGATCTCGGCGCGGTGGTCGACGAGTTCTATCGCGCTGTGACTGACTATGCGGCGCTGCACGCCGACCGGGTTGCGGCGCTGCCGCGGCCGCGCGTGGTGCTGGTGCGCGACGGCCGCGCGTTCGGTGCAATCGTCGCGCTCGATCCGCCGCACGCGGAGAATGCCGACGCGTACACGTTCGTGATGCGCTTTCGGCCGGCACCCGACAGCGAACTGCGGGACTATCGGGAATTCCCGGCGGTCGTGAATCGGCCGGTGTGGCCTGGCGCCCGGAACATGTTTGGCGGACGCGTGTGCGTGCAGCCTGGCGTGAATGTCGGGGCCGAGGTGTTGTACGAGCCGTGGACGTGTTTGCCGACGAGTGATGCAGTGGACGTCAACGACCTGCGGAGCGAACAAAATCCTCCCGACGAAGGCGCGCCCTAGCGTCCGACGCGGCCACGGCAACGAATCAGAAGATCGCCAGCGTCCGCTGCACAACCCAGAAAGCCGCCATTCCGCCGATGCCGTAAGCGGCCGCCCGCTGCCAACCGGCAGGCACGCGAGCCACGCCCTGGCGGATGAGCCAACCAAAGCCGAAGACGGCCCCGATGAATAACAGCTGGCCGATCTCGACACCGACGTTGAAGAACAGCAGCGCGAGCGGCACGGCGTGCGACGGCACGCCCACCTCGGTGAGCGCGCCGGCGAACCCAAAGCCGTGCAGCAAGCCAAAAGCGGACGCCACGAGCCACGGAAACCGCTCGGTCAAGTCCGCGCCGTCGTCCGCTACCGACGCATCGGGTGGCCGCGCATGCCGGCGCGCGAGCTCGGCAGCGAGGAACAGAATGCTGAGCGCGATCGTCGCCTCCACGGGCGCCGGCGGCACGTGCACGAATCCGAGCGTCGCGGCGCCGAGCGTAACGCTGTGAGCCACGGTGAACGCGGTCACCGTCGCCACCAGACGCCGCCCGCCGCGCACGAGCAGGAGCAACGCCAGCACGAACAACAAATGATCGATGCCGAGCAGGATGTGCTCCACGCCAAGCACCACGTAGGTGCGCACCACTTCGAGTGCACTCGGCCTCTCCGGAATTGTCACGGTGGGCGTAGAGGGCGTCAGCCGTTGATTCGATGCCGTGCCGTCGAGGTAATCGACCCGCAGCAACACGTCGGTCTGGGTCTGGGGCAGGCCGCTGACGGTGAACTCCTTGCCCGCCAGGCCGCCGGGGCACGCGAGCGAAGCATGCTGAAAGCGCACGTCATCGACGACGTAAGTGCGCACTTGCTCGGCGAGCGAGCAGCCCTCGGGCACCTGCGGCTCGAGCACCGCGGCGAGGCCGCCCGATATCGACACTTTCCACTGCACGTCGAAGGTATCGGCCACCGTCTCGGTGAGGCCGAAGAAGGCCGGACTCAACCGATGCGCGAGCGCCGGTCCGCAGGTCTGCGTCGCAAGCAGAGCCACGAGCGCGAAACGTTTCATTGCCGAGGTTCCGACTCCGCAGCCGCCGCAGCCGGCGCCTCGATCACGACGTCGTATTTGGCGCGCATCTCGCGATACGCCGCCTCGTTCGCTGCGCGCCGCCGCGTGGCGCCGAACTCGTCCGCGACCCGCGCGGCGATTTCCTCATACGGCGGCAAGCGCTGCTCGGCGCGACCGCGCAACCGCACGAGATGCAGCCCGAAGTCGGAACGATACGGTCCGGTCCAGTCGCCGGTCGGCAACACGAACAATGCCTCTGCGAGCGCTTCGCCGAATAGGACGCGGACCTGCTCGCGCGGCGCGTCGTCGTATGACTCGCGTAGCGGCGTGCGATCGCCGACCTCGACCGGCGGCTTCCCGGCGCGCAGCGCAGCGAGACCGGCCACGGCGTCACTCTCGACCGCGACACCGCGCGCGCTCGGGCTAAAAAACACTTGATCGAAGCTCACGAGCGAGGGGATGGTGAAGAGCTGCGGTGAAGCCGCGTAGAACTCCCGCAACTCTTCGGCCGAGCTCGGCTCCGGGTCGGCGAGGTCCTGCGTGAGATAGGCCATCTTCTCGATGAGTCGCCGGCGCACCTCATCGTCGTTTTCATCGAGCCCCAAGGCCAGGGCTTCGCGGTACATGACCTCCTCGCGAACGGTCGGCTCGATGAGCTCGGCGAGCTCCGTCGGCGTCGGCTCGCGCCCTTGCAGCACCGTAGCGGCGTCGCGTGCCGCCGCGACCTGCTCCGCCGTGACGACGACCCGCTCACGGCCCGCGCGCAGAGCGTCACCGCGCCATGCGGAGATGGCGAATAGGCAAGCACCTATGACGAGAAAGTGTAGGAGTGGATCCTTGAGAAGCCTAACCATAAGCGCGCGACGTGGTGGTAGCGCCGCATTATGGTCGTGCGATCGCGGCGCTCACAAGCGCGGCGGCGCAGGGAAAAAAGGGCCCCGGCCTTGGTGGGGAGGGGGGAAGGCCAGGACCCTACAGGACTAACGAAGACTGACCCTACGAGAAACTCAAAGCCACAAACCGTTGCGAATCACCGCGGCGTACGAGCAGCAACGCACGCGCCTCGCCGTCCTTCGCCGCATTGAGCGCTGCCACCGCATCACCGACACTCTCGATGTCCGTTTGATTGATTCGAGTGATCACATCACCCGGGCGCATGCCCTTCTCGGCTGCGGCGCTATCCGGCGCCACGGCCACGACGAGCGCGCCGGCGACCTCACTCGGCACGCCGAGCTGAGCACGATCCTCGTCGGTCAAGGGCCGCAGCGCGAGACCGAGCGCGGCACCGCCCTGCGCGCTGTCGCCGGGCGTGGCGGCTGCCACCTGCTCGCTCTGCGCGGCTTCGCCGAGTTGCACGGTGAGCTCGCGGCTCTTGCCATCACGCCACACCGTGACTTTCGCAGGCTTGCTCGGCGGCGCGGCGGCCACGGTGCGGCTCAACGTACGCGCCGAGTCGATCTCTTGATCGTTGAAGCGCCTGATCACGTCGCCGGCCAGCACCCCGCCCCGCGCCGCGGGACCCTCGCCGACGACTTCGGCCACGAGCGCGCCGTGCTGATCCTTAAGACCGAGGGATTGAGCGAGCTCTTCGTCGAGATCTTGAATCTGCACGCCGAGCCAGCCGCGCTCGACACTGCCGTTGTCGCGCAACTCGGCTATCACGTCTCGAGCCTGATTGGCGGGAATGGCGAAGCCGATGCCGATGTTGCCGCCATTCGGCGAGAAGATCGCCGTGTTCACGCCCACGACCTCGCCAGACACGTTGAACACCGGGCCGCCGGAGTTGCCGAAATTGATCGGCGCATCGAGCTGCAAGTAGTCGTCATAGGGACCCGACTGAATGTCGCGACCACGCGCCGAGATGATGCCGGCCGTCGCCGTCCCGCCCAAGCCGAACGGATTGCCGATCGCCACCACCCAATCACCGACACGAGCATGATCGGAGTCGCCGAATGCGACATACGGTAGGCCCGTAGCGTTGACTTTGATGAGGGCGAGATCCGTCTTGGCGTCACGACCCACAAGAGTCGCGTCGAACTTGCGGCCGTCTTGCAACGTCACCACGATCTTCTCGGCGCCGTCGGCGACGTGATTGTTGGTGACGATGTAACCGCCCGTGTCGATGAGGAACCCCGAGCCCTGCCCTTCACTACGCCGCTCCTGCCGCTGCTGGTTCGGCATGTCGAAGAACCGGCCGAAGAACTCGTCGAATGGAGGCTGTTGGCCGCGAGGCGCCCCGGGCTGGGAGAACTGGAAGCCGGTCGGCATGGATTCCTCGACCTTGCTGACCATGATGTTCACGACCGCCGGGCTCACCTTCTCGATCACGTCGGCAAACGAGCCGGTCGCCGCCGCGTGCGGCGCAGGCGACTGGGCGCCGGAGTCTACGTTCACGGTCAGCAAGCTGAACGCGAGTACCGCCGCGCTGATGGCGGAAGCGAGCCACCCGACACGCGCGGAACTTCCTCTCCACTGTTGGGTCATCGCAAGTCTCCTCGGAGCGTTACTAAACATTAGGAGGCAAGGTAAACCGTGGGCCCTTACTTGGACCTCAACGCTTCCCTACGGATTTGTAATCAACCTGTACCGTCGTTAATGCGCCGTTCAGCTCCAGGCTACTAACCTGAGAGCACGCTGAAGGCGACCACAGAATCGGTGCTTCAGCCCACAAGGAGAGACACCATGAGTGATTCAAAATTCAGCCAATCCCTAAGGCTCGGCGTCGCGGCAGGTCTGACGCTAGGTCTGGGCCTAGGCTTGGCTAGCGTGGTAGGCGCGCGGCCCGCAAACGACGCGGTACGAACGGAGCAGGTGCAGCCAGCGTTCGAGGAAGTCGACAGCTTCTCGATCTTGAGCCGGCTCCACAGCTGGCACGCGATCGACGACGACACCGTGATTGTTTGGGCCACGCCGTTCCAGCCGTATCTCGTCGAGCTCGCCTATCCGAGCTACGACCTGCGTCACGCCCAGGTCATCGGCGTCACGTCACTCGGCAGCCGTGTCTATGCGCGCTTCGACTCGCTACGCGTGGCCGGCTTCCGCTACCCTATCGACAGCATCTATAAAATGACACGGGACGAGGCGCGGAATCTCGCGCGCGAATTCTGAGCAAACGCGAGCTTCGGTGGCGTTCCACCGGAGCTCGCCGCTGCTCGGGAGCACGCCGAGCGGCGTAACTGACACAGTGCGAATACTAGTTATCGAGGACGACAAGGACGTCGCCTCGTTCATCCGCAGCGGCTTGGTGCAAGCCGGCTGCAACGTCGACCATGCCAGCAACGGCAAGGATGGTCTGTTCCTGGCCACGACGGAGAAATACGACGCCTTAATCGTGGATCGCATGCTGCCCGGTGTGGACGGGCTCACCGTGATCCGCACGCTGCGCGCGTCGGCCAACGCCACACCGGTATTGATCTTGAGCGCGCTCGGCGAAGTGGACGACCGGGTCAAAGGGCTCAAGGCCGGCGGCGACGACTACCTCGTCAAGCCGTTCGCATTCAGCGAGCTTCTCGCACGACTCGAAGCGCTGGTCCGTCGCGCCAAGGGCGCCGGCGACAACCAGACCACCGTGCTGCGCGCAGCCGATCTCGAGATGGACTTGCTGCGTCGCGAAGTGCGCCGCGCCGGCCAGCCGATCGACCTGCAACCGCGCGAGTTTCAGCTCCTCGAATTCTTGCTGCGCCATACGGGCCAAGTCGTGACGCGCACCATGCTGCTCGAGGGCGTGTGGGACTATCACTTCGATCCGCAAACCAACGTGATCGACGTGCACATCAGCCGCCTGCGCTCGAAGATCGACCGCGGCTTCGACCGGCCGCTCCTGCACACGGTGCGCGGCGTGGGCTACCGGCTCGACGGCTAGACCGGCATTCGATCCATGCGTCTACGTAGATTGTTTCGCACCAGCGTGTTCCAGCTCACGCTCGTCTACATGGTGCTGTTCGCGGCCTCCGTAGGCGCGCTGTCGCTGTTCATCTACTGGGCCACGCTCGGCTATCTCGAGCGGCAAACGAGCGCCACGATCGAAGCGGAGATCAACGGGCTCTACGAGCAATTCGAGCGCCGTGGCCTCGCCGGTCTCGCGGACATCATCAACGAGCGCGTGCAACGCGACGCGGAGCGCCGGTCCGTATACCTGCTCGCGGACGCGATCGGCAGGCCGCTCGCGGGTAACGTGGGCTACTGGCCGCCGACGCTCGACGTGGGTGCTGAGTGGGTGGATTTCACCAAGCGCGAGGAAAACGGCATCGAAACACCAGTGCGCGCGGCGCTACTGCGCGTGGGTCCCGGTTTCCGCCTGCTCGTGGGCCGCGACATCCGTGAGCTCGCCGACATCCGGCGCGAGTTACGGCGCGCGTCGGTCTACGGCGTGACGCTGACGCTCGGCTTAGCACTCATCGGCGGTTTGTTCATGGCGTTGAGCGCGCAGCGCCGGCTCGCCGAGCTCAATCGCACGGCGCGGCAGATCATCGCCGGCGATTTGAGCCGACGCGCTGCCGTAAAAGGCAGTAGAGACGAGCACGACGAACTCGCGATCAACATCAACGCGATGCTCGACCAAATCGAGAACCTCCTGGCCGGCATGCGCCACGTCGGCGACAGCGTGGCCCATGACCTGCGCGGTCCGCTGACGCGCCTGCGCAATCGCCTCGAGACCGTCGCCTCCGCCGCGGAACCGCGGCGCGAGGATCTCGCCGAGTGCGTGCAACAGCTCGATCAAGTGCTCGAGACCTTCAATGCCCTGCTGCGCATCGCGCGCGTGGAATCGGGCGCATATCGCAGCGCGTTCACGGCCGTCGATCTCGGCGCCATCGTGCGGGACGTGTGCGAGCTCTATCAGGCCGCCGCGGACGAGCAGCGCATAGCGTTACGCTGCGAGCATGAAGCAGCGGTCGAGGTGTTCGGCGACCGCGAGCTGCTGGCGCAAGCGCTCACCAATTTGCTCGACAACGCGGTGAAATACACACCTCGAGGCGGCACGGTCACGGTGCGCCTCACGCGGGGCGGCGATACGGCGTCTCTCAGCGTGGCCGATTCCGGGCCGGGCATTGCCGAAGCCGATCGCAGTCGCGTGCTGCAGCGCTTCACGCGACTCGATCAGGCGCGATCGCAACCCGGCAACGGGCTCGGCTTAGCACTCGTCAACGCAGTCACGCTGCAGCATCACGGCCGGCTCACGCTCGGCGACAACGCGCCGGGACTCGTCGTGACGCTCGAAGTGCCGGCGCTGGCGCCAGCCGTCGCGCCGCTCTAACCGGCCTCGGCCGAATCACCCGACTCGCGCGAGCCGGTGGATCGCGATACCACCGAACAGGACGGTGAAGCCGACGAGCACACCCGCGGCCATCTGCGGCGGGAAAAAGCTGAACTCGCTCACACCGGCCGCTCCGAGCGCGAGCTGCTGCAAGTGAAACGACGGCCAGATCACGACCCAGGGTCGTAGAAACTCGGGCAACGGAATGAACATGCCGGACAGCCACATCATCGGCAAGAACAGCAAGTTGCTAAACGCCGGCGAGGCCGAACCGCTCGTGAACGCACCGATGAAGAAACCGATGGCGCAAATCGGGATAGAGCCGGGCACCAGGACGATCCACATGATCAGCACCTGCGTGCCCGATAGCGTGATTCGGCCGGCGATGAGCGCAACGATCACGACGAGCGTCAGCGCTGCCGCGGCGAAGATCATCGCCATTGCCATCTTCGACACCAGGTTCGCACCCGCCGGCATCGGCAACGCACGCTTCAGCTTGTGCAGCTTGCCGTCGCGCTCGAGCGCGATACCCACGCCGCTGAAGATCCCGGGCATCAGCACGGCGAACGTGCACATGCCGGCGAAGACATAGTTCGCCGCGCCCGGCCCTAGCTCGCTCGTCCCGCTTTCGCCGGCCATGATCACGCCGAACAGCGTGTACACGACCACCGGGATCACGAGAAACGGCACGGCCAACGCGGGTGTGCGCAACCCGTGCAGCGTGTCGTACTTCACCTCGAGCAGATAGGCCTGCAGGACTTTGATGAGCGACATCGGCGCCTCGGGCACGGCGTCGAGTTCAATGGTAGTGGTAGCCATTACGCTGCCTCCTTCGTGAGCTCGGTAAACGCTTCGGTAAGCGAAGCCTGTTGCACTTCGAGATTCTTGAGACCGTGATCCGCCGCCAGCAGCCGGCGCACGACACCTTCGGCATCGAAGGCCGTGACGTGCACCGTGCCCGACTCGCGCGACACGTCGACCACGCCGGGCCAACCTTTGATGTCGTCGATCCCGAGCACGCTCGCGCAGCTGATACGCTTGCGCGCCACGAGCGAGCGCATCTCATCGACCGTGCCGAGCGCCACGAGCCGGCCTTTGGCGAGCACAGCCACGCGATCCGCGAGCGTTTCGGCCTCTTCGAGATAGTGCGTGGTCAAGACGATGGCCGTGCCCTGCGCGAGCAGGCTGCGGATGGCCTGCCACATCGCTTTACGCGCTTCGACGTCGAGCCCCACCGTCGGCTCGTCGAGAAACAGCAGCTTCGGCCGGCCGCAGATCGCCGCGGCGAACTGCACCTGACGCTTCTGCCCGCCCGACAGCTTGCTGTAGCGCTTGTCGGCAAGCGCCTCGGTGCCGGTCAGCGCGATCACCTCGTCCACGCCAAGGGGATTCGGGTAGTAGCCGGCGGTGAGCTCGATGAGCTCGCGTGGCTTGAGCTCCGGCGCGAGATTGACGTCTTGGAGCATGACGCCGACGTCGCGACGGTTCTCGACATCGAGCGGCGAGCCACCGAGCACGCGCACCGTGCCCGCGTCGGGCTCGAGCAGCCCGAGCCACAGCGAGATCGCCGTCGATTTACCGGCGCCATTCGGGCCGAGGACGGCGAGCAGCTCGCCACGCGCGACGCCGAGGCTCAAGGAATCGACGGCCAGCGTCGTATCGAAGCGCTTCGTCACGTTCGTGAGCTCGGCAACCGGCCCTAAGGAACGGCCGCGTGGCTTGTCAGGGCCGGGCGTCACGGGCGCGCCCAAACCTTGGCCGCGCGGATACTTGCGGCCGTTCAAGAGCGCGCCGATGAACGTCGGGCGGACGACGTAGTGATAGCTCACGAGCAACACCGTCAGCGTAATGCCCAAAAGTAACGGGAACTTGATCGCCCAATGCACGGGCAACGGCGCGGCCACCACCTGCAGGAAAAACACGATCGGTAGGTGCGCGAGATAGAGCCAATACGACGAGTCCGCCAAATAGCGGCGCTCGGGGCTCTCGTTCGAGCAGAAACGCAGCGCAGCGCCGATGAGGCCCGAGGTCCAGAACCAGATGGCCGCCGTGTAGCACGCGACGTAGGCAAGTCGCCGCCACGGCGCGTCCACGAACGTGCCCGTCATCACAGGCGCCAGGCCGATGAGGCTGAGACAGACGGCCGTGAGGCCGACAGCGACGCCGAGATTGACGTGCCACGTGCCCTGCCAGCGACCGAGCAGCTCGACGTTACGGTGCAGAAACCAACCGAAGACGAAGGCCGTGCCGAAGCCGACGATCGCCGGCAACTTCGGCGCCAAACCCATGTCCGGCGTCGGAATGCCGAACCACAGGAGCCCGGCCTTGTTGAAGTACAAGACGACCGCCAACGGCACGGCCAGCAGCACAGGCGCGACGTGCGCCGACACCGCGACGCGCACGAGCCAATCCGCTGCCGCGCGAAGACGCCCGCTGCGATCGATCGCTTTCGCGAAGAACGCGCGCAGCAGCAATGCGAGCACGTAGAAGATGCAGAGGTAATAGAGAAACCAGAGGTGCGTGAGCGGGAACCCCCCGAACCCGCCGCCACCTTCCGGCGGCGCCGGCATGTTACCGCCGAAGGTGCGGCTCAGGCCCCAAATCGTGACCGCGATCGTCGGCGGCGCGACAACGAGCCAGCCGCCGATCAACGGCACGAGAATGCGCTTGGCTCGATCCTTGACGAACGCGCGCAAACCGCGCCGCTCGAGAACCATGTGCGCGAAAAAACCTGCGATGACGTAAAACGTGCTCATCCTGAAGATGTGGATGGCGTAGAAGGTCACCGCAAGCGTCGTGCTCTGCGACACGTCTTGCGCGGGAATGAAGATGAAGAACGACATCGTCGCGTGCAGCACGATGCCCGCGAGCAGCGCGAAGGCGCGTACGGCATCGAGAGCGTGCAATCGGTTGTTGCTAGTCATGCGCAAGCACTCCTCAAATGAAGTCTTTTTTTCGGGATGGCAGGTAGAAAGCGAGAGCAATGGAGATGATGCTGACCGCGGCTTCCGTGGCGATGACCGTGAGCACCGTTGGCGTCCAAACGGGGAACGCTCCGCCGAGATAATCGGCAATGCCCGGCAGCGAGTTGACCATCATGAAGTAGACGCTCACCGACATGTTCGTGAGCAGAATGCCGGCGACCGCCCATTTCTCCGACGCCGTGGCCATGAATAACGCCAGCAGCACGCAGAAGTCGGCGAGGAAGAAGCCCATCATCGCGAGTATCTGCGGAGCACGCCCCAGGCCGTCGTCCATGCGGAGAAGCACTAAGGTGGTCAACAGGATGGTGAGCCAGGGGGCTAGGAACGAGGCCAGTGCCGATACGATCTTGGCCGCCGCGTATTGCGTGGGCGAAATCGGCAAGCTCAGCACGAACAGCAGCGACCTTTCTTGGCGTTCGCGAAGAATTCCGTACATGCCGATGAAGATGCCGAGCGCCACGAGGCTCGTGACGAACAGGATCGCACCGATATTCCAGCCCTCCTGGCGATCGACGCCGATGACGAGCGACGCTAGACCCACCACGGTCGCCAGCACGACGATGCCGCGGTACAGGTACAGGTCCTTGACGATGAGACGCCACACCATCGACCGACTCATTGCCCGCGCTCCTTTCGGCTGTGCATCACGGTCGCGACGAAGATTTCCTCGAGCGTCATGCGCTGCACGTCCTGCACGTGCGCGCCGGCGTGCTCGTAGGCGGCGGCGAGCTCCGGCGTGAAAGCGTTGGTCGTAAGCACCGCGGTTCGGCCGCTCACGGCCGTGTCGATCGCGCCGGGCAACGCCGGCAGGTCGCGCCCGAGCGGAAACTCGAGGCGCATCCGGCACCAGCGCTCGAGGAACACCTCTTTGTCGCTCGAATCGATGACGGTGCCGCGATCGATGAACGTGATCACGTCGGAGATCTGCTCGACGTCCTTCGTGTTGTGCGACGAGAACAGAATCGAGCGATTCTCATCGGTCAGAACGTCCATGAGCTCCGTCAGGATCTCGTGGCGCGCCACCGGATCGAGACCCGTCGTGGGCTCGTCGAGCACGAGCAGCTTCGGCCGGCGCGCCAGCGCGAGCAACAACGTCGCTTTGCTGCGCTCGCCGTGCGACAGGCTCTTGATCGTTTGCGCGGGCCGCAAATTGAATCGTTTCAGCAGTAGATTCGCGTACTGCGCATCCCAACCGGGATAGATCGACGCAACGAAGTGCATGTGCCAGGCGAGCGTCATTTGGCTATACAAACGCATGTCTTCCGACACGTAGCCGACATCGCGCTTCGCCAACGCTTGCTGCCGCGGCATCGGTTGGCCGAGCAGCGTGACCTCGCCTTGATCCTGTTGGACCAAGCCCATGAGAATGCGCAACGTCGTCGACTTGCCGGCACCGTTCGGGCCCACGAATCCCATGATCTGCCCGGGTACCAGCTCGAATGAGAGGTCGGTGAGCTGGAAATACTTGTACGACTTCCCGACGCGGTCGAAGCGAACGGCTGCACTGCTCATGGCGTTTCCTTCGTCAGTTGATCCAAAGCCTCGCCGAGCTGGTCGAGCACTTCTCCACGGTCCATCTGCAAGTCATCGGCGATTCGCGCGGCGGCGACCAAATGCTCGACGAGCTCTTCGCGCTTCAAGCTCGCGCCAAGATCCACGGTATCGGCGATGAACGACCCCTTGCCCTGCCGAGTGACGATGACCCCGGCCCGCTCGAGCTCGAGATAGGCGCGCTTGATCGTGATGACGCTGACCTGAGTCTCGGCGGCGAGGGCGCGAATCGACGGCAACTCATGGCCCGGCTGCCAGTCACCCACGGCCACGCGGCGGCGGATCTGCTCCATCAGCTGCAGGTACATGGGCCGCCGATCGGCCTGGGAGATGATGAGGTTGCTGTGCATATTTGTTATGCACAGTATACACGGCATGCTAGGCGATGCAAGCCTTACATAGATCAATGGGTTACAGGCATGCCCGGGAGGCCCTGCGAATCAGGTCAAGTTTTCGCAAGGCTGCGGTGCCCTGGGCGAGAGCCCGCTGCCGTGTGCTCCAATAGCCGCCTTTCTAGGGACCGCGCTCGGGACAGGGAGAGCCTTCACGCATGTCTACGCCGGCCTCCGCGGCACTCGCCGACCCCCTTCGCCCCCCGCCCCTTTCGCTGCGACCTCTCGCGCTGCTGTTGGCAACCGGCCTAGTGCTCATGACTACGGTCGCGAGCGCGCAAGAACCTGGCAACCGCAAGACCACCGCAGCTCGGCGCACGACGACGGCGCCGGTCATCGACGGCCGGCTCGACGATGCCGCGTGGTCACAAGCCACGGTCATCGAGGATCTGCATCAGGTGACGCCCGTGGAGTACGCCACGCCCACCGAGCGCACGATCGTCTACCTGCTCTATGACGACGAGAAGCTCTATGTCGCCGCGCGCATGTTCGACAAGGAGCCCGATCGCGTCACGGCGCGCATCCTCCGGCAGAACCAGCCGATCGGCGGCGACGATCGGTTCTTCGTGCACCTCGATCCATTCGGCAACCGGCGCAGCGGCTATTTGTTCGGCGTGAATCCGAACGGCGTGCGTTTCGACGGCGTGTTCCAGAACATCACGGATCGGCAATTCGATTGGGACGGCATCTATGAGGCCGAAGCCGTCATCGATGAGCAGGGCTGGACCACCGAGCTCGCTATCCCGTTCAAGACACTGTCGTTCGACCCGGCCAAAGACGCCTGGCACATGAATTTCGTGCGCTACATCATCCGTCGCAACGAACAGATTGCGTGGGACTCGCGCAACCGCAATACCGACCCGACGACGATGGGCAACGTCACTGAGCTGCGCGGTCTCGAGCAAGGTATGGGACTCGACGTTGTACCGTCGGTCAGCCTGCGCGACCGCAAGGTCTTCGATCCCGCCGCCAACGACAGTGACAGCGAGCCCTCGCTCGACGTGTTCTACAAGGTCACGCCCGCGCTCAACGCCGCGCTCACGATCAACACCGACTTCTCGGCTACCGAAGTGGACAATCGTCAGGTGAACCTCACGCGGTTCAGTCTGTTCTTCCCCGAGCGTCGCGACTTCTTTCTGCAAGACCTCGACATCTTTCAGTTCGCATCCATCGGCCGTCTCAACACCGGCAACGAGACACTCGAAAACTCGGCCACGACGCGGGCGTCGCGCGAGAACGGGCGGCCGTTCTTCTCCCGACAGCTCGGCATCTCGCCAGCCGGCCGGGAAGTGCCACTCGAGTATGGCGGCAAGCTGAGCGGGCGCGTCGGCCGTTGGGACATCGGCGCGCTCAGCGTCCGCCAGGACGCATCGCTCACCGTGAATCCCACCACGGCAACCGTCGGCCGCGTAGTGGCGAATATCCTCGAGGAGTCGAGTGTCGGGCTCATCGCGACCAACGGCGACCCGACCGCCAACCTCGATAACTCGCTCGTGGGGGCCGACTTTCGCTACGTCAACAACCGGTTGGCCGGCGGCCGCAACCTCGAAGCCGAAGCTTGGTATCAGCAGAGCGACAGCGAAGGTCTCGTCGGCAACGACTCGGCCTTCGGCTTGGGTCTGCGCATGCCGATGAACACGGGTCTGCGCGGTGGCTTAGGCGTAAGGCGGCTCGAGGAGAACTTCAATCCCGCGATCGGCTTCGTGAGCCGTGCCGGCGTCGACGATTACACGGCCGAGCTCGGCTACACCTGGCGGCCACGCGATGCGGCGATTCAGAGCGTGTACTCGGGAGTCGATGCCGAGCGCATCGAGTACTTGGACGACGGGCGCATCCAGAGCCAAGTGCTGTCGCTGCGCGCGCTCGAGCTCGAGACGCGCGGGCGCGACCAGCTGCGGTTGCGTTTCTACTCCACCGACGAAGGGCTACGGGCGCCCTTCGAGATCTCGCCCGGCGTCATCATCCCCGCGGGCGACTACTCGTTCGCTGAATACGAGACGCGCGTCGCCACGGGCAACCAGCGCAAGGTCGCGGCGTCGCTCGGTTACCGCGGCGGCGATTTCTATTCGGGCGAGCACCAACAGCTGAGCGGCTCTTTAGGGTGGCGGCCCAACCGTCACTTCCGCGCCAGCGTCGAGTACGAATACGACGACGTATCACTGCCGGAAGGCGACTTCGCCGTGCGTCTCGCGCGACTGACGCTCGAAACCGCTTTCAGCTCGACCTGGTCGTGGGTGAACCTCATCCAGTACGACAACGTCTCGGAAACCGTGGGCATCAACAGCCGTCTGCACTGGGTGCCGCGGGCGGGTCGTGAAGGCTTCGTCGTGCTCAATCACAACCTCCAAGACGTGGATCGCGATAACAGCTTCCACTCGAGCTATTCCGAGCTGACCCTCAAGTTCAGTTATACGCTGCGTTTCTGATCCTCGACCGCGGCCACCCACGGCTCCGCCTCGGCCAAGGGCACGGCGGCGCTCGCGTAACGCTCAACCAACCGACGCACGGTCGCGACCCGTTACCGGCGCGGCCAGCGCAGCAGACCAACGCGCGAGCTTCCGCTCGAAGGTCAGCGCGGCATAGGCGGGGCTCGTGGAAGGCAGGAGCCGGGCTTCGAGCGCCGCGAACCGCGGCGCGAGTGTCGGCAGAACACGGCGTCGATAGAGGTCCGCAGCTTTGTTGCCGTTGAAACAGACGAGACCGATGCCGCGATGCCCGGCGAAAAACGCGCTGAAGTCGTTGACTACGACACTCGATGCAACGATGGCCGAATCGAGGCTGCCTGCCCTCTCCGCGGCAGCCAGCACGTCCCAGACCGCCACGCCGTGAGCCTGCAAGCGCTCGAGGCGCTGCTCGTAGGGCAACGCCGCATCAGCGCCGAACAACCGTCCCATGATCTTCCAGAAGGCGTTCTGCGGCTGAGCATAGTACTGACCCATTGCGAGCGATTTTTGTCCCGGCAGACTGCCAAGGACGACGACACGGGCCCGGCTGTCAGCGACGGCCGGAAAGCCAACGGCGAGCGGCGGACGCGAGCCGCTCACCAGTCGAGACCGCGGTAGTGGCCGCGAGCGTCGAGCAAATACATCTGCGTCACGATCGACGCCTGGCGGCTACGCACGTAGGCGCTCGGTCGCGCCGCGCGCAAGCGTTGCGGATTCGGTAACACGGCCGCGAGCAGCGCTGCTTGCACCGTGCTGAGGCCGCTCGCCCGACCGCCAAAAAACGCCTGCGCAGCGGCCTCGACGCCGAACACGCCCGGTCCGAACTCGGCGATGTTGAGATACACCTCGAGAATACGCTCCTTCGACCAGAGCGCCTCGAGTAACAACGCGAAGTAGGCCTCGAGCACCTTGCGCACGTAGCTACGCCCCTGCCAGAGAAACAAATTCTTCGCGACCTGCTGAGTGATCGTCGAGGCGCCGCGCATACCGTCGCCATCCCGATAGTCCGCGAGCGCCTTGTCGAGCGAGACGAAGTCGATGCCGTGATGCTCGAGGAAGCGCTGGTCCTCGGCGGCCATCACGGCGTGCGCTGCGGACGCAGCGATGTCGTCGCGATCCACCCATGCGTACTCGAGCGCTCCCACGCCACCGGGTTGCTGCAGCATCACCGCGGTGAACGGCGGGGCGACGATACGGAACACGAGCACCGCGCCAATCGACAACACGAGCCACACGAGCAGCGCCGCGGCGAGGGCGCGCGCGACAAAGCTCGCGGAGATGAAACCGGCAGCCTTTGACTTGCTCAGAGCGCCGCCCTCAGGAAGGTTGACTGTGCATCTCCCGGGCGAGTCTAACGGCCATGAAGCCCACGACAAGCACCCCACCGCAGAGCGCGGCCCAGAGCGCAGCCTTGCGCCACGGGAATTGCAACGGCGTAACCAGGACCGCCGGCCCGCCGAGCTCGCGCCGCGCCCCGAGGCGCGCCTGCGGCACGACCGTGACCGGGGGCTTGAGGTCCGTCCAGACGGCCGCGAACGTGGCGTCGGCGCCAGCTTCCGGCGCAAGCGTGCCGGCCGCGAGCAAATAGGGCGCAGCACCCGCAGCGGCGACGCGCAGATACTCTTGACGGTAGTCGAGCACGAGATCGAAACGCTCGTTGCGCAGCGCCGCCACCGGCACTACGCGCCAATAGCGCGCCGCAAGCGGCGGCGCGCCGTGTGGCGGGCTCGCGAAGCGCTGCCCCGCGAACTCGAGCGCGTAGAACAGCTCGCCGTAGGCCACGGGACTCCAGGGTCCCGCCAACGAGCTGCTGGCAGCGACATCGGCGCGCACCCAGCCATAGTCGGGGCCGAAATCGAGCGAAATCGCCGCTACCGGTAGGGCTCCGTGGGCATCGAAATACAGCGCCTCTGGTTGTGCATCGGTCGGCAAATCGCTCGGTGCGAGCGGCTCGGCACGAGCCGTCAGGTGCATCTCGGGCTCGGCGGCGCCGCTCACCAGGGTCGCACGGAACAGGTACCAGTCAGCGACGGCACGACTGGCGCTGATGCGGTAGTAGCCGCCGGCGTCTGCTGCCACCGGGACGCGCGCATGACGGACCTCGGTGTCGCCGATCTTGAGCGCCGCGATGGACGCGCTGCCCACGCTGCGCCAAACGGTGAGATCGTTGCTTTGCTCCACGCGCACGTCGAGCAGGAACGGTTGCGGCAACACGCGCCAGTCGAGCTCGAGCGAGCGCGGCGCAGTGGCCACGGTGCGGGCATCGAGGATGAACCCGACGACACCCGGCGACCTCGCCGGCGGCTGCGTCACCGTCAAGGCCGCGCTGCGATCGCCGGCCGCCACGCCGATCGTGGCAACGGTCGTTGCAGCACTTTCCGCGTACAACGGCGATGCTTCGAGCGTCACGCGCTGTTCTGTCACGGCGCCCGGCGGCGCGTTGCGTTTGAAGAACGCCAGCGGCTCGCCGTTGGCATCGAGCACGGCGACTTGCTCGACGCTGTCGGCATAGGCGTAGACCTCAGCCGTGAGCGGAATGTCGAAGACCTCGGCTTCGGCCGACACCTCGAGCGGCCAACCCGCGACGAATTGCTGTGGATCGAGCGCCGCCGCAGGACCAACGGCCAGCGCAACGCCGCAAGCCAGCGCGGCAGCACGCAGCGCACTACGTCGATCGGTCATCCGACACTCCTTCCTTCGACAGGGCGACCTTCCGGTTCGACCCGTGGCGGTACCGGCGCGAAATAGCCCACCACGAGCAGCAGCACACCGACGCCCAAGAACGACACCACGCGCGCCAACGTGCCGGTATTACCAAGGTCAACGAGGAACAACTTCGCTACGACCACGGTCATCAAAGCGGCGCCCACCAGCCACACGATCCGGCGCTTGGCGCGCGCGCCGACGAGCATGGCGCTGATACCCGAGACGCCCCAGACGATCGACAGTGCGCTTTGCAAAGTCGTCGACGCGGCAAGGCTGTCGAAGTCAAACGGCACGCCACTCCAGTGGTGCACGGCGCGCGCCACCGCCATCGTCACCAGAAACCAACCGAACACCGCTGTCGCTGCGACCCGGTAGCGAGGCGTGGCCGCGAGCCGCGAGGCCTGCTGCGCCACCGCGACCCACCACTCGAGCACGACGAATAGAACGAACACGCTGGCGAGCTCGAGCGGGTTCACGAGCGGTAGGTACGGCAGGGGCGCTGCATCACCGGACGACACGATGTTCGCGCCGAGCGTGGCGAACACGAGCGCAGCCACCACGCCGCCGCAGCAGCTGCGCAAATACGTGCTCCCATGCACCGTCAATGGCCAAACGGGCCGTGCCCGGCGGCGTAGCGTGGCAAGCACGAGCGCAGCCACCACGGCGAGCGCCGCGGCCGTCGGCCACGCGCCTCCTGCCACGCGCTCCACCTGCCAATGGGCATCCCAAGCGAGCAACGCCGCCGCGAGCCAGTAGGTGATCGAATGCAACGCGCTGCGCAGCGGCAACGGCCACCCTGCCTCGCGCACCCGCAGGATGCCGAGCATGGTCGCGAGGACGATCGGCCACGCGATCCAACCGAGATCCTGCGTCGGATGCGCAATCGACAAAGGCGCGAGCAACGCGCCGAGCCCGGCGAGCGGCCAGAGCGTGATGCCGACCCAGCTCAGCCGCGACCAGGCAAAGCGCGCCGCACCGAGCATCGCGAGCCATGCCGTGCCGGCGATGAATAGCAACTCCCCCGCCAGCTCGAAGCGCGCCGTCACGTGGCGCTCGATTTCCGCGAACCCGGCGAAGAACCACCAGCCCGTAGCCCAGACCAGCAACAAACCGGCGACCAGTGCCGCGTACACCGCGCGCAACGGCAGCTCATCGGCGGACCGCTCGCGCGCCGGATCGAAGAGCCGTGCCGAGAATGCCCCTGCCAAGGCCAACAGCAGGGCGCCAAGGAACAGACCGTTGACCACGGGCCACTCGGCGGCCGCGCTCGACTGCACGACGTAGGCGGCACCCGATAGCGCCTGCAGCGCCACGCCCGCGGCGAGCGCCAGCTTGCGTTGCTGGCGGCAGCCGAGCCAGACGAGCGCCGCGCCCTGCAGCGCCCATGCGGCAGACGTCCACCGCGCATCGAGCGCCAACGGGATGGCAACCGTGAGGAAAGCGACGCTCAAGGCCAGCTGTGCTTCGACCATGACGCGCAGCTCCGGCTCGCGCCGCCGATACAAGAACGTGGCCGTGCCGATGTAGACCGCCGCGAGCACCACGGCGCTGACTGCTAGGCCATATTCGGTGTCGGCGACCAACCGGCTCTGCAAACCGAACGCGACGATCGGCGTGCCGAACAGCAGCGTGCCGTCAACGAATCCGCGTAGCTGCGGCGTCTGGCGCAACGCGAACAGCACGGGGATGAGTAGATACATGAGCACGAACAGTACGAGGAACGGTTCCGTAGTCGCGAACAACTCGGGCTGATAGGCGTCGTAACCCCACAGCGTGCCGATGCCGAACGTGAACACGAAGCCGAGCACGTTCAGCACGCGCCACGCTTTGAACCACGCAATGCCGACGATCGCGACGTTGAGGATCGCGTAATAGGTGAACAGGGCGACGTGATTGCCGGAGTCGGATGAGGCGAGCACGGGCGCCATGAAACCGCCGACGACGCCGAGCACCGCGAGCGCGCGTGAATCCTGGAGCACGGCGAGCGCGCCGGCGCCGGCCGTGACGAGCACGAGCAGCACGAACGCCAGCGGCGCCGGCAGCAACTGATAGACGTCATAGGAAGCGTAGATGGTGAGATACAACACGGCGATGCCGCCGCCTTGCACGCTGAGCGCGTAGTTGCGCTGCCGAGCGCGCAGGCGCCAGCCGAGACTAAGCAAGCCGATGCCGAACAGCGCCACGAGCAACAGCCGGTACTCGAGCGGCAGCACCAGCCATTGCCGGTCGATGCCCTCCTTGACCAGGAAGCCAACGCCGAATACCGACAGCACGACGCCCACTTTCACCGGTACATTGCCGGTCGTGAACCACTGCACGGCGCGGCCGAACAGGGCTCCTAGCGGCGAAGGCGCGGCTCGCTGCGCGGCGAGCGCCTCCGCGCGGCGCGCGCGGGCGGCTGCCCCGGCGGCTTCGACGCGTTCGGCGACGCGCGGCGGCACTCGCGGCTCTGGCGGCGCCTCTGGCCGCGGCGCTGTCGCCGCCGGCGCTGCTTCGGCCAACACCGCCGCCGCGGCACTCGGCTCGGCAGCGGCGGGCACCTGTGCGCGGGCGGTCATCGCCGTCCGCGGCGCGCTTGGCGGCTCGGCCGCTGCGCGCGCCTCTGTGGCTCGCGGTGCGTCGAGTCGCTTCTCGAGCGAGCGCACGCGACCGGCAAGATCGCTCACCCAACCCCCGAGTGCACCGAGCACGGCGCCAAACACGAACCCGCCGAGGTCACCCAACAGCGAGAGCCCGACGAAGCCGCCGAGCACCGCTAAGACGAGCACCGTCATGTCGACTCCTTACACGTTCGCGCCCAGCGCGTTTCGAGAACCGCTCCAGTCACTGCGGGATCGAGCGCCGGCAACAGCTTCGCCGCTTGCCAGCGCGGGTTGAGATAGGCCAAGTGATTGCCGGCATGGCCATATGGCTCATCCGCGGTGGACCAGCGGTGCTCTAGCACTCGCTGGTCGCTGAGATCGAAGCCGACGGCGCCCGCGCTCGCGGTGTTCTTCCGATCGATGGTGCCGAACGTTCGCGTGCCCCAACCAACCTGCAGATCACGATCGCTCGAGTAGTTCACGAGGAATTCGCGCACGTGGGGCAGCACCTCGGCAGCGAGCGGATAGTCGGGTGAAATCGCGGGCGCGACGAGAATGAGCCGATCGATGCTGACGTCATCGGGCAGCGCCGCCGTGATGAGCGTGGCCATGCCGCCACCCCCGGAATAGCCCACGAGGTAGAAGGGTTCCTGCGGGTGCGCGCGCCGCCACGCCGCGATCTCACCCGCGATGCTGGCAGCGGTTGCGAGATTACGCTCGTGCGCGCGTAGATTGTGGATGGTGAGAAACGGCATGCCCCAGGTGCGGACAGTCACGTCGAACTGCGGCAGTTGCTGCTCCGCACTCGCCACGAAGCCGGCCAAGTGGAACCGCGTATTGCCGACTCCGGGCAGGATCAGCAGCCGCCCACCGACCGAGGACTCCGTGCGTGGAAACTCGGGGCAATCCCACCGCGGTGCCGTCGAGTCGGCCGCCGTGGCCGCAGCGACCACGAGCAGCACTACGAGGGTGCGCAGCGTCGGCAACAGGCGCATTAAGACGGGCTTCCGCATGGGCGGCACTATGGCAGAAGTATCTATTGGCTATCCCTACTGATGTCTATGGACCGTAATAGACCATATGAAGTAGCGTATTCCGATACTTTCACCCTCGACGCCGATCATTGCGGCAGGGACGGCGCGCATGGCTCAAGTGAGCCTTCTCGTCAGTGAGCTCAAACGGTACCTCAAAGCCCAAGGCGTCACCTATGCTGCACTTGGCATTCGGCTCAATTTGAGCGAATCGAGCGTGAAACGCCTGTTTGCGCAACAGTCCTTCACGCTGCAGCGCCTCGAGCAGATTTGCCACCTCCTCGGTCTCGAGATCGCGGACCTCGTCGACCTCATGAACGAGCGACGCGAGTTCCTCACCGAGCTCACGCCGGAGCAGGAAGAGGCGCTGCTCGCCGACCCGAAACTGCTGCTGATGACCTATCTGCTGATCAACGGTTGGCCCCTCGCGGCCATCGTGGCGACGTTCAAGATCGAGGCGGACGAGGCGGAGCGTTTGCTGATTCGCCTGCACCGCGCGCGCATGATCGAGCTGCTGCCGTTCAACCGCGTGAAGCTCCTCACGGCACGCAATTTCACCTGGCGCAAGAACGGACCCGTGCAGAAGTTTTTCGAGAAAGAGGTCCAGCGCGAGTTTCTCGCCGCCCCGTTCACGGGACCCGGCGAACAGCTGCGTTTCGTGGCGGGCCTGTTGTCGCGAACGAGCCTCGTCGAGATGCAGCAGTCGATCGAGCGCTTGGCGCGCGAGTTCGACGAGCTCGTCAGGCGCGATGCGGTGTTACCGCTCAGCGAGCGGCACAGCTGCAGCGCCGTCTTCGCCGTCAGGCCATGGGAGTTCTCGATGTTCGCAGCATTGCGCCGGTAGTACACTCATGCATCACCGCGCACGACGAGCACCACGAGCCGGTTCATGATCAACCCTGAGCTATTCGCAGACCTTGGCATCCCGGTCGACTATGGCCGCAATCCGCGGCGGCCGGTTCATCCGGAAACCAAGAAGCTCGAGGACGTCGAGCCGAACATCGTCGGCACGATGCAGCGGCTCGCTCCCGACACGGCACGCGGCTGGCGGCAAATGAAGCAGGCGGCGGCCCTCGCCGGCGTGGAGCTGCTATTGGTATCGGGGTTTCGCAGCGTTCGCCATCAGGCCGACCTGTTCCGCAAGAAGCTGGCCGCGGGCCACAGCATCGAGAGCATTCTCCGCGTCAACGCGGCACCGGGATTCAGCGAGCATCATACGGGGCGCGCCATCGACATCGCCTCGCCGGGTACGCGCCCGCTCACGGTGGAGTTCGAGGCTTCGGCCGCGTTCAAGTGGCTCACCGCCAACGCCGGCGCCTTCGGCTTCTCCATGCCCTACGGTCGCGATAATAGCTTCGGTTTCGAATACGAGCCGTGGCATTGGTCGCAGCTCGGCCTACACGGCCGACGCCGCGGCGAGAGTCGCGCCTGACACTCCGCCCTTCGCCATCAGGGGTTCTCGGGTGAGCACCGCCGAACGCGACAAGTGGGACGAGCGTTATCGCGACGGCGCGTACGAGCATCGCACGCATCCCACGGCGCTCCTGGTCGAGTGGCTGCCGCGCCTTCGTAGCGGCGCGGCCCTCGACGTGGCCTGCGGCGCAGGTCGCAACGCCCTATTCCTCGCCGCCCAAGGCTTTGCCGTCGACGCGCTCGACATTTCGCCAGTCGGGCTCGAGCGGGGCCGCCACGCGGCCGCCGAGCGCGGCCTCGGCGTCCGCTGGCTCTGCACGGATCTCGATGAGCCCGGCGATGCGGCCGTGCCCACCGCCACGTACGACCTGATCGTCTGGGTGCGCTATGTCCACCGCGGTCTGATGCCACACCTCATCCTGCGTTTGCGACCCGGCGGCACGCTGCTCTGCGAGCAGCACCTCGCCACGGACCGCGACGTGGCGGGCCCCACCAATCCTGCGTTTCGCCTTGAACCCGGTGAGTTGTTGCGCTCGGCCACGGGACTGCATGTACTGCACCAGTATGAGGGAGAGAAAACCGACCCGGACGGCCGTCCCGTCATACTTGCCCAGCTCGTGGCAACCGCGCCGGGCTGATTTGCGTGCCAGGGCACATTTTTCCGCGCACGGTCTCGCTAGGCTCAGCTGCGATGCGTCGTAACCACTTCCGCCACTTCAGCGACGCGCTGTGCGCGTGCTGGCTGCTCGCGGCGCTACCGAGCCTCGGGCAAGAGCCGGCGCCCCCGAGCCCCGCCCCGACCACGGTCACGCGCGCGGAGCTCGAGCGCGTCGGCGCCACGATCCGCGCCATCAACATCAGCGTGGACAACGTCTTCGACCCCAACAATCCGGAAGAGGACAAGAAGCTCTATCGTTGGGCTAATCGAGTGCATATCCGCACACGACCGGGCGCCATCCAAAGCTCGCTGCTATTCGCGGAAGGTGAGCCGTTCGTTGCGCGCCGACTCGACGAATCGGCGCGCGTGTTGCGCGCGCGCGGATTTCTCGCCGAGGCCGTCATCGACCCGCGCAACTACGACCCCGTCACCAACACCGTCGAGGTCGACGTGAAGGTGCGCGACGCCTGGACGCTCGCGCCCGATCTGAAGCTATCGCACAGCGGCGGGGAGACCGAGTGGGGCGTCGGACTTTCCGACGGCAACTTGTTCGGCACGGGCAAGTCGCTGACCGTCTCGTATACGAGCGACCTCGATCGCGACCAAACGTACCTCGGCTATGGCGATGCCAACGTGTTCAATAGCCGCGTGAGTCTCAACGCCGTGCTCGCCAACGCCAGCGACGGACATCTTCGCCACCTCAGTGCGGAGCGGCCGTTCTTCGCTCTCGATACGCGCTGGTCGCTCGGCGGCGGTGCCTCCGACCAAGAACGCGTCGACACGATGTACGACCTTGGCGAGGAGGTCGACGAGTTCCACCACGATCTAAGCTCCTTCAGCATACAAGGGGGGTTCTCCGGTGGCATCGTCGGTTCACGGGCGCACCGCTGGCTGTTCGGCATCACGGCGGAGGAGGATCGTTTCCAACCGACGCTTGACGTACCGCAGCCTTTGCTACTGCCGCCGGATCGCGAGCTCGTTTATCCATGGATAGGCTGGCACCTCGTGGAGGACGACTTCCGCGAGATGAGCGAGCTCAACGACATGGGACGCACCGAGGATATTTCCCTCGGCCTGAACCTACGCGCCAGCCTCGGCTTCGCGTCGAAAAGCCATGGCTCCGATCGGGACGCAACGTTGTTGCGCGTTGACGCACACGCTGGCTGGGAGCCCGGCGGGCCGGGGCGCTTGCTGCTCGTCAACGCCGGCGGCTCGACCCGGGATGAAGACTCGGGCCTAGTCAACACGCAGGTCTATTTCAACGGCCGCTACTACCGACGCAACCTCGAGAAACATCTGTTCTCGGTTAGCTTCAGCGCACTGGCCACTGATAACCTCGACCCGGAGCAGCAAGTGCTCCTCGGCGGCGACAACGGCCTGCGCGGGTACCCCATACGTTACCAAGCGGGCCAGCACCGAGAGATCCTGACCGTCGAGCAGCGCTTCTTCACGGACTGGTACCCGTGGCGTCTGCTGCGGGTCGGTTATGCGATTTTCGCCGACGCGGGCCGCGTGGGCGGCCAGGACCCGCGCGCCACACCACCCCTTGGGACGCTCTACGATGTGGGCATCGGCTTGCGCCTGAGCTCCCCACGCGCGAGCGGCCGGTCGATCGTGCACATCGATCTGGCCTTTCCGCTGAACGCCGAGCCGACGATCGACAACGTCCAACTCATCGTCGAAACGAAGGGCTCGTTCTAATCAGAACGGTTTGCCGTCGATGTCGTGCGCGCCAGGCAGCGCTTTCACGCGGTTCATCCAGCGCGTCACGTGCGGCCATTTGTCGGTATCGTAGCCCGAGATCTTCAACATCGAGATCGGGCCGAAACAAGAGATGTCGGCAATCGTGGGGCGGCCGAGCGCCAGCCAGTCTCGCTTCGCGAGCTCCGCATCCATGATGCGCAGAATGTGATCGCAGCGCGCGTCGATCTCCTCGTTCGACACCTTGATGGCCTCCGGCCGTCGGATCTTCGCCCGTTTCATCCACGGCCCCTGGTGCACCTCGTTCGCCGATTTCGCGAGCCACTCGGCGACCTTGGCCTCGCCTTCGGCATCGACCGGTAGCCAGCGACCGCTCGAGTCGTACTTGCGAGCAAGATAAACGAGGCAGGCGTGCGAATCGGCGATCGAGAAAGCCCCATCCTGCAGCGCAGGCATCTGGCCAAAGGGATTCAGCGACAGAAACGGCTCGCGCTTGTGCTCGCCACCGTACATATCGAGCTCGACGAGCTCATAAGGCACGCCGAGCAACGCGAGCAGGAGCCGCACTTTATAGCCGTTGATCGAGGCTTGGGTGGCATGGACGCGAATCATGGAGTCTCCAGGCGACGTGTCGGCGGCAGCGGTCGACACTGGACACCGCCGCCCACCGTGTGGTCGGGTCAACTGTAGGGAGCCCCCAGGGGATCGTCAAATCGAGCGCGAGGCTGCGCCGCGGGCGCATCAGAAGCTTCGGCTAAGACCCAGGCTGACCCTGTTGCTGGTGTAGTTGTACTGCTCGACGTCGGCGTCATTGTCCGCCCAGCGATACTCCGCGTTCAGCACCCACCCAGCGGCTAGCTCGCGGCGCGCGACGGCGCCGATCTCGACGAGCTGCTCGTCGCGCGGCACGGCCAACTCTGCGTAGCTGCTCATGCGGTACGCAAACCCACCCTCGACCGACCAACGCTCATGGATGCGTCGAGCGAAATCGAGACTGATACGGCTACGCTCCGGTGAGACATTGGGGGAGGCACGGTCCTGCGAGTCGACGTCGTAGGCGACGCGCATGCGCCCGCCCGCCCCACGGCGCTCCAAACCGAAACGGAGCCGGTGGCGAGTGCCCGTCGTATAGTCGAAGCGAGTCGTGAGCGACTCGACGTCGTCGAACCAATAGCGCAGCTCGAGCGACAGCCGCGAGCTGAGACTCCGCGTCGCGCGCAGCCCGGCGCCGAAGCTGCGCTCGAAGCCATCACCGTCGAGCGTCGTCTGCCCGAGATGTGGACCCGCGCCGAGCCGCCAGGCACCGGACGACCACTCGAACACCGCATCGACGTGCAACGCGTCCTGGTCGAACTGGTCTGCGTCGGGATAGCGAACGAGGTAACCGCTGAAGTCGAGGCGCAGCGGCACGCGCGCGAACCGGCGACTCGCATAGCCCAAGAGCTCATGCAGCGCACTCGACGCCGATACGGCCGCCGGCAAGCTCAGGTCGTCGAGTAGTGCGACGTTGTCATCGTGGCCAACAGCGAAATCGAGGTAGCCGAGCCATGTCGGCGGCGACACTGCGGCGTTCGCAGCGAGATCGGCAAGAGCGGTCGCTGCGAGCGCAGCGAGCCGCTCATCGTCCGTCGCCCTGGTACGCTCGAAGGCCACAGCTGCCTCGGCCGGGCGGTGTAACGCGGCGAGCGCGAGTCCTCGATTGTAGTCGGCAAGCGCACGCAGCTGCGGGAATCGCTCGGCCAACGACCGGAAGGCGCTCTCCGCTGCCGCGTAGTCACCGACGCGATATTGGCAAACACCCAGGTTGTAATGCAGCGCCGCGCTGTCCGCTCCGGCAGCGCGCGCCTGCTGAAAAAGATCGAGCGCTTGTGAGTAATCGCCCTGCTCGAAAGCGGCCGTGGCCGCGGCGAACGGACTCGACTCCTCTGCGCCGGCAGGTATCACTCCGCCTAGGACGCACAGGACTGCAACGAACAACCCCCACTGGCGGCAGCGTATGCCTCGAACCATGAGCGACCGCGTCTCCCCCGCCAGCCAGGTCCGAGTAGTTTACCGACCACTACGGACCCGCGTCGGACGCGGTTCTCACGGCTGAGTCTCGGGGCTAAGGGCGTCCCGGCGGAACGTTGTCTCCGGGCGCTCCCGGCACGTCGGCAGGCGGACCGGGCAAATCCTCCGGCGGCCCCGGCGGATCGTCGCCCCGACCCGCGTTGTCGCGATTCTCGCGCGCTTGCTCTGCCACGTCCTGGCCGAGCTCACGCCCTCGTTCACGCGCTTCGGTTGCCGTTTCGAGTCCTTTGCCTTGGCCGTTCGTAAGGCCCGGCAGCTCCTCCGGCGGCTGCCCATCGGCGCCCTGATCAGCCGCAGGCGGTAGCTCGATACGGCTGATGATGACCTCCGGGCCTACGGCGTTCTCCGGCAACAAAGCCATCGTGATCTCGAGGCGCTCGAGGGCGCGCTCCTGCGCGTTCACCGACGCGGCGGTCAACAGCGCCGCAATCACCGTAATGCGAAGCAACGTTTTCATCTCATCCACTCCGAGAAAATCCTCTTTGCCAATTACACGGCCGAATGGCGTTTCGGTTGCGTCTGTACGTCGAGCACGAACGTCCGGCGTTTGTCGCCGTGCTGCACTTCGACCATCACTTGCCCACCACTCGACCCCGTGGCCACGAGCGGCAGAGTCAGTTGATTGACACCTCGGTTGAGATTCGTGACCCAGCGTAACTCGCGTTGGTCGGCGAAGCCCTGCAAGCCGATCGCACCGGTCAGCACGATTCGGATCTCAGCGTCCGTGAGGGCTTCCGGCGAGTCGAGCGAAACGCTGACTTCGCGCACCTCGTTGAGCGCGAGTGTCACCTCGGGATTGGCGGTGGCGACCGGAGTAACCGGCTGCCACCAAAACAGTGTGATTGCGACAGCGACGCTCGCCGCGAGCGCTCCGCCGACTGTGGTGCCGAGCCAGAACCCGCGTCGGCTCGGTGCCACGATGACCGGCCGCTGCACCGCGCGCTGCAGCGCGCGATCGAAGGCGTCGTCGGCTAGCCGTGGCACGGACGCGCGACGCTCCACGTCGAGCACAGCGAGAGCTCGCTCGGCCAAGCGGCAGGGCTCGCACTTCGCCAAGTGAAACTCGGCCGCTCGCCGCTCCGCCGTGGCGGCAGCTTCGCTCCAGCGAAGGACTTCCAAGGCGTCTTCACATCTCATGATCAACTCCCCAGAGGTACGCGCGAAGGTGCAACCGTGGCTTCGCGCTGCAGCAACTTGCCGAGCCGGACACGAGCGCGATGCAAGCGCGACTTCAGCGTGCCTTCCTTCAACCCAGTGAACTCGTTGAGCTCAGCGAGCGAATAACCCTCCATGTCGTGCAGCGCCAGCAATGCGCGCTGCTGCTCATCCAAATACTGCCAGGCGCGACCGAGCCGGCGGCGATCGAGAGCGCGCTCGGCCTCATCCGCGGGGCTCGGCTGCTCGCAAACCATGGACTCCGAATCCACGTCGTCGATCGAGGTGACGTGCTTCCTCTCGTAGCGACGCACCGAGTCGACGAACAACCGGTACAGCACTCGCAACAGCCAACCTCGCGGCTGCGCAAGCTGTTCGAGCTCATCGAGCCGCGGATAGGCGCGCGCGCAAACCTCCTGCGCCAGGTCCTCCGCGTCGTGAACCGAACGCGTGAGCCGATACGCGACGCGATAGAGCACTTCGTAGTGCGGCTGCACGATCGCAGCGAACCGCGCCGCCGGCGAGCGACGTCCCTCTATCGCCGTCAGCGGCGTCGCTCGTTGTCGCACTGCTTGCATCGCGAAAATCCCGGCTGTTCTGCCTTATACACGCGCGGCGAGTGTTTCGGTTCCACCCTACGCCGGATCCCTGCCACGAGACTGGAACTGGAGCCGCCTCGGCGTCACTCGTTCGCGATTATGTGAAAGAGATGCAACCGAAATCGAGCCTAGCCGTGTCAGCTCAGTGAGACCCACTACCGTTGTTACGACAAAACCATAAGGAGCTCGACAATGGAACTGTCGCGAATCTTCCCCCTCACCGCGCTTGCTGCAACCGCGCTACTGGCTGGCTGCGGCGGAGGTGGTGGCAGCGACCCGGCTGCCAATCAGACGGCCGAGATCAGCGTCTCGCTGATGGACGCCCCAGTGGATGGCGTTACCGCGGTCTACGTAACGATCACGGCCATGTGGATCAAGCCGGCGGGCAGTGGCCCCGCAACCCAGCTGCCGCTCGTCAACGCTCCACTTACTGTCAACCTACTCGAGCTGACCGACACGAACGCGGCGATTCTGGTCGATGAGGCCGTCATCCCAGCTGGCTCGTACGAGTGGATTGCGATGGACATCGCCGCCGAGCGTGGCGTTCGCGACTCCTACGTGCTGACCGACACCGGCGGCGAAGTGGACCTCGAAACCGAGCTCCGCGTGCCGAGCGGCCGTCTCAGGCTCGTGAGCGGCTTCGACGTAGCGCCCAACCAGGCCGTGAAACTGCTGTTCGATTGGGACATGCGCCAAGGCTTGGTGAATCCGCCCGGTCAAGGCCAGTACTTGCTCAAACCCGCGTTCCGCATGCTCGATGTCACGGCATACGGCTCGCTACAGGGCACCATCGCAGGCAGCGTCATCGGCACGAGCTTGGATCCCCTCTCCAACCCCTGCGCCGTGGATGACGCCGTTGATCTGGGCAAAGGCAACGTCGTCTACGTGTTTGCAAACGCCGATGCGAGCCTCGACGACATCGACGGCACGGACGACCCCGTCGCCACGATCGAAGCGACTCCCACGGGCAATACCGCCGGCGACTACGTCTACAGCACCTTGCTCGATCCCGGCACCTATACCGTGACCTTCACCTGCCAAGCGGTTAACGACGATCCGGCTGTCGACGAGACCGGCACGGCCGACGCTATCGTTTTCCTGACCGGCGTGAACGTCACGAACACGGGTGACGCCTCAGTCGTCGATTTCTTATGAACCCCCCGCGCGGTGGATGAACCGCGCCAGCCACGTGCCTCGCCCCGCTTCGGCGGGGCTTTTTTTTGGCCATACGGTCAGTTTTCACTGGTATCGACGGCGAAGACCCTTATAATGCGCGCCCTTCCCCCCCCGTCTGGTCCCCGCCATGTTTCCCAAGGAACGGCTCCGAAACATCGCCATCATCGCGCACGTGGACCACGGCAAAACCACGCTCGTCGACAAAGTGCTGACCCAGTCGGGCTCGCTCGACGCACGCACCGTGCTACCCGAGCGCGCGATGGACTCGAACGACCTCGAAAAAGAGCGCGGCATCACGATTCTCGCCAAGAACACGGCCATTACGTGGGGCGAGTGGCGCATCAACATCGTCGACACCCCCGGACACGCCGACTTCGGCGGCGAGGTGGAGCGCGTATTGTCGATGGTCGACGGCGTGCTGCTGCTCGTCGATGCCGTTGACGGACCCATGCCCCAGACGCGGTTCGTGACGCAAAAGGCGTTCCTGCGCGGCTTCACCCCGCTTGTCGTCATCAACAAGATCGATCGCGACGGCGCCCGCCCGGATTGGGTGCTGGATCAAACGTTCGATCTGTTCGACCGCCTCGGCGCCAGCGACAAGCAGCTCGATTTCCCCGTGATCTACGCATCGGCCTTGAAGGGCTACGCGGGCACCACGGCCGACGTGCGCGAAGGCAGCATGCAACCCCTGTTCGAGGCCATCATCAACCACGTGCCGCCACCGCCCGTCGAGCTCGAGGGCCCGTTGCAGCTGCAAGTGTCGAGCCTCGACTACAGCTCGTACGTGGGACTGCTCGGCATCGGCCGCGTGAGTCGCGGCGTCGTGAAGCGCAACATGCCGGTGACACTCGTGCAACGCGACGGCACGGAACGCAACGCCCAGATCATGGAGCTCTACGGCTTCGAAGGTCTCGAGCGTCGCTCGATCACCGAGACCGGCGCCGGCGACATCGTCGTCTTCAGCGGCGTCGACGATTTGCAAATCTCCGACACCGTGTGCGCACGCGGCTTCCCCGCTGCCCTGCCGCCGCTGCAGGTCGACGAGCCGACGATCACGATGACGTTCCAGGTGAACAAGTCGCCCTTTGCCGGCAAAGAAGGCAAGTTCCTCACGAGCCGCCAGATCCGGGCGCGCCTCGAGCAGGAGCTCATGCACAACGTGGCGCTGCGCGTCGAGGACACGGGCGACCCCGACCGCTTCCGCGTGTCGGGCCGTGGCGAGCTACATCTCTCCGTGCTGATCGAAAACATGCGTCGTGAAGGCTACGAGCTTGCGGTATCGCGCCCGGCGGTCATCGAGCGCGTGGTCGACGGCGCGGTCCACGAGCCTTGGGAGCAGCTCACGGTCGATTTCGCCGAGGCCTACCAGGGCGCCGTGATGACGCGGCTCGCGGAACGAAAGGGCGAGCTCATTTCCATGCAGCCTGACGGCCGCGGCCGCGTGCGGCTCGACTACCGCATTCCGGCGCGCGGACTCATCGGCTTCCGCACCGAATACCTCACGGCTACGGCCGGCACGGGACTGCTGTACCACGTGTTCGACGGCTACGCGCCGCGGGCGAGCGGCACGATCGGTCAGCGCATCAACGGTGCACTGGTGTCCATGGTGAATGGCAAGGCGCTCGCCTACACGCTCTTCAACCTGCAGGAGCGCGGCTCGCTATTCATCGGCCATGGTGTGGAGGTTTACGAGGGCATGATCATCGGCATTCACAGCCGCGACAACGACCTCATGGTGAACCCGACCAAGGGCAAGCAGCTCACCAACATCCGCTCCGCGGGCGCCGACGAGAACATCATTCTCGTGCCACCCATCAGGTTCTCGCTCGAGCAGGCGCTCGAGTTCATCGACGACGACGAGCTCGTCGAGGTCACGCCCGTGAGCATCCGTCTGCGCAAGAAGCTGCTCACCGAGAACGAGCGCAAGCGCGAGTCGCGCAGAAGCGCTGACGGCTAACGCGGCTACCGGACGCCGAACCGGCTACCCGCAGGCACCCAGAGCCCCATCGATAGATGCCCGTCCCCTCCCGGGGGCGCGGGCAGCGCGACCCAACCTGCAAGCCGCCCACCTGGGCGCGGCCGATCGGACATAACCGAGACGGCGCCGCGAGCTTGGGGCGTGCGATACTCAAACGCCGGCCTGCGGACTGGCCTCCTGCGTCTGCTGGGGCCGACCCGACGGCCCGGATTCCTACGCACGAGTCAATAGACTAGTATGCGAAGCAACAACAAAAAGGAAGAAGAAGAGCGATCGAGCTCTCCGCTGGGGAAAACGATGCAGCGATTCGGATGGCTCTTGCTACCGGCAGTCGCCGTACTAACAGTAGCCCTTGGCCTAATTTTCCAACCGACTGTCAATCATGGCCTGTTCGCTATCGCGATTGCGGCGGGTTTCTTCGCGTCTGATGCGCGGTTCTGGAAACGTTAGCGCGCGACGCCGCTGACAACGGCCCGGTCAGGGGGCGGCGGCACCGCGGCGCGAACCGGTCGAAACGCCGGCCGGCCATCGGCAGCGAAGTCTACGGCGGCTATCTTGTTCGCGCGCAGAGCGGGTAGCGTCGCGGGCTCCACGCCGAACCACGCACCGATCTCCTCGTCGTTCACACAGCGCCCGGCCTTGCGCCGCGGCGCGCCGCGAAAACGCGCGAGGTTCGTCAACGACCAGACGACTACGACGACGACAATCACGCCGATTACCTGTAGATAACCGAGCACCGCCGACCACACTGTAGCCGCGCCGCCCGAGCGAACCATGACGTCGTAGGCGAGCTCGACGCCAAACCACCACGCGGCGAGGCTCAATAGCGGCACCCAAAGGTACAAGTAGACAGCCCACATCACGGCTGTGAAGACCGTGTCGCGCGCGCGCTCGGAGCGCGTCAGCAGCTCCGGCACGTCGATTTGAACTTGCTCGGCGTCCGCCACCATCAGCGACCCGCCTCCGAGTGGATGCCGCGGTCGGGGCTCACCCACACAGCGCGTTGACCGCGCTTTTTGAGCAGTGCTTTCGGTACGGCCACACACGTGGCCGCCGAGTGGATCATCCAGTAGAGCATCGGGTACCAGATCATCCAATAGTAGTAACGGCTGAGCGCCGGCTCGTAACGCGAATCGATCGTGAGACTGATGCCGAACTGCACGAGGCACGTGCCACCGAGGATCACGCCCGCCCAGCCCGGCAGAATCGTCGACACGAACCACGGTGGCTCAACCGGCCAGAACAAGCCGATCAGCCATAGCCAAACGATCGCCGCCATCACATACGCCCAGGTCGTGCTGACTACCAGCTCGAGGCCGACCATCCACATACGCCGGCTGCGCCAAAGCAGCAACTCGCGGTAGTAACGCATGAACACCTCGACGCCGCCTTGGGCCCAGCGCAAGCGCTGACGCCAGAGACCCTTGAGCGTCTCGGGCATGAGGATCCAGCACAACGCGTTTGGCTCGTAGCGGATGTCCCAATGCGCAAGCTGCAAGCGCCAGCTGACGTCGATGTCCTCCGTGATCATGTCGACGTTCCAATAACCGACGGCATGCAGGGCCGATTTACGAAACGCGGCCACGACGCCCGACACCGTAAAAATTCGGCCATAGATCCGCTGTGCACGCTTGATGAGGCCGATGATCGATGAGAACTCCCCCACTTGGATCTTGCCGAGCAGCGTCGTGCGATTGCGGACACGCGGATTACCCGTTACGGCGCCAACGCGCGAGCTGCCGAGGAAGTGCCTCACCAGCCAGCGCGTCGCGTACCGATCGAGCAATGCGTCGCCGTCGAGACAGATCAGGAATTCGCCGCGCGCGGCGAGCGCCGCCATGCGCAGACCCATGGCCTTGCCCTGATTTTTGTCGAATTCGATTAGCCGCAGACAGGAATGCTCGGCTGCCAGGATCTCGAGTCGTGCACGCGTGTCGTCTGTGCTCGCGTCGTCGATGGCGATGATTTCGAACTCTGGGTAGTCCTGATCGAGCAACGAGGCTAGCGTCTCCTCGACGCTCTGGCCCTCGTTGTGGCAGGGCACGAGGAACGACACGAAGGGTGTCTCGTCGAGCGGCGGCGGATCGTTCGGGCGGTGGTGGTCCGCCCGCTCGCGATAGACGTAGTAGTAGACCGCACCGACCGCCCACACATACGACATGAATAGCGGGTAGTAGAAGGCGAAGTCGAGCACTTGGTCGACGAAAGCGGTTACGTTCATCGCACCCCGCTCCGCGGGTACACCGCGATCGAGAGACCTTCCCGCAACGCTGCGAGCTCGGGATGGCCGCCGATGAAGTCGTCGGGGTAATAGGCCAGATTGCGCACGCCGAGCGACTGCAACCACCTCATGGTGCGCCGCAGCTCCGCGACGGGCACGGGCTGGCCCGTTCGCCAGTCGATCGTCTGCAGCTCGAAGATCGTCTTGCCGAAACCCTGCTCCGCACGCGCGATCTCGGCTAGCTGCCGGTAGAACTGCTCGGGATGGCTCGCTTCCTCCAGGCCCGGCATAGCCATCAGCGCCACGAGGTCGTAGGCGGCTAGAAACTGACCATAGTCCTGCGCTAGCAGCACGGGGCCGTTCTGCTGTAGCAGTGCCGACGCGAACAAATTGCGGGCGGTCTTCGCCCCGGGTCTAAACTCGCGGACGACGCCCGCGAGCTCTTGGCTCAACGCGACCAGCGCTTGGCTTCTGAACGCGCCCCACTCGCGGCGCAAGACCGCGTCGTTCTCGAGCTGCGCGAGGTCGAAGCCGTCGCCGAAATGTTGTCGATAGGCACGCACGGCCGCCGGGCTCGCGTCCTCGAGCTCATTCATTCGCCCGTCGTCGTGGAACAGCACCCCATCGAAGTTGGCGTGCTGCGCGAGATCGCGATAGATCCCTCGAATCACTTCCACGGCCTTAGGCTCGAACGGCGACAACCGCGGTTCGGACTGCTCGTCTACGCCGAGTTGTTCGGCGACCTGCTGCTGCACGCGCCAGCTGGGATCGATGCCGTCACCCGCAAAGCTCAACAGCGGCAGCCACGCGTAAACGAGCACGTTGGCGCGCGTCTTGAGCTGCCACGCGACGCGGTTGAAGAGGTCCGCGCGCATCGGCAGATAGCGGTTCGGGAAATACAGCGCTTGTGCGCCGCCGTCAGCATCCGGATCGGCGAACGCTTGCAGGAACACGTGCGTGATGTCGAGCGCGTGGATGCGATCGAGCAGGTGGCCTAAGTTCTCCTCCTGCTGTACTGGATCTGGGTCGTACACGTAGTCGAGATCCACCTGCGCGGCGCGCACGAGCGGCGCCGGAGCGGGATTCAGCAGGGCGTAACCGAGATCGTCGACACCGGCATTGGCTTCGATCAGATGCCGCGGCATCGCCTGCAACCTGTCGACGTGGTTCGCACCGTCGGCCAGCGTTAGACCGAGTCGCAGCCCGTGCTGCGCCGCGAGCGTTGTCGTGGGTTCGTTGTAGGCGCCGAAGGGCCACGCGAGGACGCGCGGGCGCTGGCCCGTATGCTGCGCAATGAGCTCGACACTACGTGCGAGGTCGGTGTCAACGCGCTTGAGATAGGCCTGCTCGGATTCGTAGTGTGCGTCCTCGTACTGCAACGTCACGGCCGCCGGCTGCTGGTTACCCTGCGGGTTGGCGAGAACCCCCGTGTGCATGGCATGCGAGTGCGACCCGATCTCGACGAGGCCCGACGCTTTGAGCTCGCGCACCTGCTCCCAGGTCAAGAAGTCCTCGCGCGTCAGGATCCGGCCACCATCCGTGATCCCGGGATCGGCCTCGATCCAGCTCGTCACGAGACTCACGACCGCCGGATAGCCGAAGAGCTTTAGCAGCGGTAGCACGTGTGTGTAGACGCTGCGCCGCCCGTCGTCGAAAGTGAGCAGCACGGCCCTATCGGGTAACGGACGCTCGCCGCGCTGCGCGGCGAGCAGGTCGTCGACCGACACTGGAACGAAGCCGTTGAGCCGCAACCACGTGAAGTGGTCGACGAGGTTGGCCGTTGCGATCGCGTATTGATCGGGATCGTAGTCGCCTACGACATGGTCGCGCACGTCGTGATAAGCGAGCACGTCGAAACGGCCGTTCTGCGCGACGGCGAGTGCACTCCAAAGCAGCGCAACGACGGTGACGAGCGCACGACCCACGACTAAAACCTCCCGTTCATGCTGAGCTGCGCAGAGTTCGCGTACTCGCGTAAGCCGTCGAAGAACTGAGCCGCGCGGCTTAAGCCCAGGCCGAATCCAAGGGTGTCGCTGAGGCGCCAGTCGAGGTCATAGCCGACGCTCCAGATCGAGCCGGCGTCGAATCCCGATTGATCGTGACGACCCACGCGCAGCGCGATGATCTGCGTGAGGCTGTGCTCATAACGTCGATAGAGTCGCTGCTCGTGAGCGAGCCCACCCCAGATGGTGAAGTCGCGCTCCGGGCTGAAGTAGGGAACGTCCTCGGTCGCCGCCCAGGAGGTCGCCACCGAACCTGTCGCGTCGAGTTTCCAGTTCGGTTTGTTGACGAACCGATAGCGGCCATCGGCGAACAGCGTGTCTTGGGTGTTGTCGTCGGACAGATCGAGGTGCGTCCAACCAAAACCGAGCCCGGCGCCCTCGTGCAGCGCGAAACGCGCCGTCGCGCCAATCTGGTCCGCTTCCACACCGACCCGGTGACCACGCAGGGGCACGGCATCGGAGTCGAGCTCGAGCACCGAGCCGAGCAACCAGCGATCGGTCAGGCGCCAATCTATGCGGCCGCCGATGCCCACCTCCGCGTCGCCGCTGCGCGATGCGGTCAGCTCGCCGTTGGCGACCCAGCGCAGCGCCCGATACTCCGCGCCGAAGCCCACGCGTTGGCGGCGTGCGTCGCCCTCGGGAAACGCAGCGAAGCCCTCGTGCAGGTGCACGAAGCCGCGGTAGCGGTAGTGCTTCGGCCGCGTAAACCAGCGCGCATCGACGGTGTAGTACTCGGAGCCGAAAGTCGTGCCGCTCGAGTTGCCAGACGACGCGACGACGTCGAGCTCGCTCAAGTTGTGGATCTGCCAACGCTCCGCCAGCCGCACAACCGCCGGCTCGTTGGGCCGCACGGCCGTGAGCTCGTCGACCGTTGCGGCAACCGTTGGGTAGTCGCGCGCGTCGAACCGCGCATTCGCGTAGCCGATTCGCGCGCTCAGCAGACTCTCGTCGAGCGACAACACTTGGGCGTATTCGAACAGCGCCCGATCGAGCCACCCCCGCCAGCGATACACGTTGGCGAGCTCCTGCCGGACGTACGGATTGTTCGGCGCGGCGGCGAGCAAGGCCTCGAATCGCGACTGCGCAACCGCCAGCTGATCACCGTAAGCTTCGGCGACACCGGCGATGAGCTGCGCGCGCATGTAGTCGTCGTTGCCTTTCGCGACCGCCGAACCGGGCAACTGATTCGTGACCGGCACGTCGCGCAGCAAATCGGCCGTCAGACCGAACGCCGTGTCGAAGTTTTGCTGATCCAGCTCGGCATAGACGAGCCCGAAGCGCAGGTCGAGGTCGCTGGGCGACTGCGCAAGGCCAGCCTCGAGCACGCGCTCGGCGTCCTCGGGACGTTGTTCCTGCAGATAGGCGTTGCCGGCGGCACGCAACACGTACGGCTGCGCGACGCGCACCGAATCGGGCACGCTTTCGAACGTCGCGATGGCCTCGGCCCCACGATTGGCGTCCGCCAGAGCAACCACACGGTCGAACAGCAGCGTACGACGCATCGTCTCGTCGCTCGCGAGTACCGCCAACGCGTCGAGCGCCTGCACCATCGCGGCGCCGTTATCGCCGGCCACGGATTCGGGATACGGCGTGCGCGCGGCAAGTCGCGTGCTAACGGCGATCTCATCGACCTCGAGCCGCGCCATTTCGGCGTCGCTCAAGATTCCGGGGTGTGACCGCGCGAGCTCGAGCGCCTGTGTCGGCAACAGAACGGAGCGCAACGTCAGCGCCTTGCCGCGCAGGGCTTCAGGGTGATTGGGTGCGGTGGCGAGCACAGCGTCGTACGCCGCCAGCGCTTGCAGGCCGGCATCCGTCGAGCGCAGCGCATAGCCGCGCGCGAGCTGCACGTTCGGCTGGGACAGCTCGGCAGAGCGGAAGGTCGTGAGCGTCGCGGTTACGCCGTCGCGGTCGCCCTTGTCGGCATAAGCCAGCAGCAGGCCCAGCCGTGCGTCGACGTCGGCAGGCCGATCCGCGACCGCTTGCGAATACCACTCGACCGCGACGTCGAACCGTTGCAAATTACGCGCAGCTTTGCCGACGGCCGTCTGCACGAGCGGCGGCGCTTTGGCGGCGCCGACGGGCAACCCGAGGTCGAGCACCTGCGCGTCGGCTTCCGCCCAGCCCGCCACGACGATACGATCGAAGAGCAGCGGCTCGTTGTCGGGATCGACGGCCTGCAGACGGGCGAGCTCGGCGAGCGCCCCGGCGAAGTCGCCGCTGCGCGCCGCGGCAACCGCGGCTGCGCGTTCGACCTCGCCGCGCTCATCCGACACGGTCTGCGCGTTCGCGACGATGGCACCAACAAAGACCAGCGCACCGATCGATAATCGGCAAACTAGGTCAGCACCGCGGGCAGCAGTCCATTGCATCTGGCGAATGATATCGGCGCGGGGGATTCTCACCGCTTGCGGGGCTCACATTATTCTCCCGACACGCGTCGAAAACGTGAACCGTGTCACACGCCGAGGCGGACCGGTTACGCCCGGCGGCCGATCACTCTGCTCGTGCTGCGCCGCCGACAAGGCAAGCGCGTAACGCCGCCGCTACGCTATGATCGGCCGGGCCGCAGCGGCCGGCTGATGTTCCAACGCGGAGGCGGCTGAGTGATTCAATCGATCAACATCGCGCAGCTCATCGACGAGCAGAAAATCGGCGGTTTTCAGCTGCGCGCATTCTTGCTCTGCGCAGGCGTGCTATTCGTCGACGGGTTCGACGTGCAAAGCATCACCTACGTGGCGCCGGCGATCAGCCAGGAGTGGGGTCTGGCGCGCGGCGCGCTCGGGCCGACGTTCAGTGCCGGACTATTCGGCGTGATGCTCGGCGCGCTACTGCTCGCCCCACTCGCCGATCGAGTCGGCCGCCGGCGCGTGATTATCTATTCTTGTGCCGCGTTCGGCATCGGGACGCTATTGACGATCTGGACTGGGTCGCTCAGCGAGCTAATGGCGGCACGTTTCTTCACGGGTCTCGGTTTGGGCAGCGCGTTGCCGAATGCCATCGGCCTGGCGTCGGAGTATGCGCCGCGACGTCGGCGCGCCACCGTGGTCACGTTCGTCGGCAGCGGCATCTCACTCGGCGCCATCGGCGCCGGAATGGCGGCTGCGCAGCTGATCTCCACAGTCGGCTGGCGCGCGGTCTTCGTAGTCGGCGCAGTCTTGCCGCTGCTGCTGGCCGCGCTGCTCGCACGCGCGCTGCCTGAGTCGATTCGCTTCGCGGCCGTCGTGCCACGCAGGCACGCCGAAGCGCGGAGGCTACTGCGCAAGCTCAAACCCGGCGTCACGATCGACGACAACGTCCACATCCACTCCGGCGACAGCGAGGGCGGCAAGATCACGGCGGCCGATCTCTTCAAGGAGCAGCGCGGCCCCACGACGGTGCTGCTGTGGATCGCGTTCTTCATGAGCCTGCTCAACGTCTACCTCGCGATCAACTGGCTGCCGACGTCGCTCACCGCCTCCGGATTCACCGTGACGCAGGCTGCCGTGATGACCTCGCTCTATCACGTGGGCGGCGTGGCCGGCACCTACGTGCTCGGCTTGCTGATGGATCGGCTCGGACCCCACCGCATGCAAATCTCGGCGATGCTGGTAGCCGTAGTAGGTCTGTACGTCTTTGCGACCGTGCCCGGCATGACGCAGTGGACGACCACCGCCGTGCTCATGCTGGCCGGTTTCGGCGTGGTCGGCGGGCAAGTCGGAGTCAATGCGCTCGCCTCAATGACCTACCCCGTCGCGATGCGTTCCACGGGTCTCGGCTGGGCGCTCGGCATCGGCCGCATTGGCTCGATCGTAGGTCCGGCCATTGGCGGCGTGATGCTCGCCACGGCCGAGGACGCGCGGTCCGTCTATCTGGTCTGCATCGTGCCGACCATCATCGGCATTGCCGCTGTCGCGCTGCTGCGTCGTCGCTTCGTGACCGCAGCACAGCCCGTGCCGGCAGCCTGATCGTCGTAACCCGCTGAAGGGAGGATAACCCTTGAGAACCGATCTCGGCTTCAAGCGAATCGCCACCGAAGAGGCCTTCACTACGAAGGACATCATGCGTGCCTACCGCGAGCTGCTAGCGCGCAACGGCTCGTCCGACATCGGTTTCAACAGCCTCATGGGCTATTACCTGAACAATCCGAGCGAGCGCACGCGCGCGGTGAGCGCACGACTCGAGGACCTCGGCGAGCGGCGCATCGACGACATGGACGCCACGGGTATCGACCTGCAGATTCTGTCGCTCACCTCCCCCGGCGTGCAGATCTTCGACGCCGACACGGCCGTGGCACTCGCACGCTCCGCCAACGACGAGCTGGCGGCCGCGGTGGGTGCGCATCCCACTCGCTACGCGGGACTCGCCGCGATCGCGCCACAGGACCCGGCCGCCGCCGCCAAGGAGCTCGAGCGCGCGGTCATCCAGCTCAAGCTCAAGGGCGCGATCGTCAACTCGCACACGCAGGGCGAATATCTCGACGACCCGAAGTTCTGGGACATTTTCGCCGCGGCCGAGGCGCTCGACGTGCCGATCTACATCCATCCGAACACGCCGCCGAACGCCATGATCAAACCTTTCATGGAGCGCGGACTCGACGGCGCCGTGTTCGGCTTCGCGGTGGAAACCGGCCTGCATGCTTTGCGCCTAGTCGTGAGCGGCGTGTTCGACACGTTCCCGAAGCTGCGCATCGTGCTCGGACACTTGGGCGAAGGCCTGCCCTATTGGCTGTTCCGCATCGACTTCATGCACGGTGCCAGCGTGCGCGCCAATCGCTATGCCAGCCAACCGAAGCTCGCGCGCAAAGCCAGCGACTACCTGAAGGAGAACTTCTACTACACGACGAGCGGCATGGCCTGGACGCCGCCGATTCTCTACGTGCAGCAGGTCATGGGCGTGGATCGGTTGATGTACGCGATGGACTATCCGTATCAGTTCGTTGCCGAAGAGGTGAACGTCACGGACGAGCTGCCAATCAGCTACGAAAACCTCAAGGCGTTCTATCAGACCAACGCCGAGCGCGTGTTCAAGCTGTAAGCGCGCGGTCGCTAACGCGGGTTCGTGTGGTGCGAGTCATCCACCATGTGATCGAGCGAGCGATCGATGCAGGGCGGCGCCTCGACGATCTCGAGCTCTGTGCGCTGCGCGATTCGCGGTGCGAGCTCCCACGGCGCGGCCAGCACGGCCGCGTCGTGAACGGTCGCGTTCCACTCAAGCGTCTCGGCCGTACGGCGCAGGCGCTCCACCACTCGAAGATCCTGGGTGTGGAAGGCGCCGTCGTCCGTGAGCCAGGTCTCAGCATTGAAATTCCTGGTTTCGACGACGAGCGAATCGCCTTCCCAGTGACCGACGGCATCGCCGAGATAGCTCGGCTCCGTGTCGGTCGGATGCGGCCGACCGTCGGTCGGCACGATGCGGAAGAAGTTGCCGGACACATCGTCATAGAGGAAGACGACCTCGCCGACGCGTTGCACGATCTTGTCGGGCGGGCCGATGCGCGGCACGCCGGGCGCCATGCAACGCAGCACGGGGTCTTCGGCGACCTGACGCGCGGCGAGATCGGCCACACGGGCCGCGACCTCGGGCCGATACTCCGGCCGGCTCGGACGCGGCGGCGGCGCACGATTCGCGGCTTGCGGTGGCGGCGCGGCCGACGGCCCGCAACCCACGACGCAAACCGATTCGCCGACCTGCTGCGGCCGCACGAAATCGATGCCGCTGCCGTTGTCCCATGTGCCGCTCAGATCGGGATGGCCGTCCGCTAAACGCGGCAAGTCGCTGCCCGACTGCTGCGCCCAACCGAGGGCCGGACCGAGCCCGAGCACGCTGCAGAGAATCGCGGCCGGTGCCAAACCAAAACCTTTCGTTGTGCTTCGCATCATTTGCTCCATCACTCGCCGCCGAGCTGATAGAAGTGACCGTCTTCGTAGGTGATCTTCAACAACCACGCCAAGCTCTCGGTACCGTCGCGCGCCAGCAAGCCATCGACGGTAACCTTGCCGCCATCGCCCTTGAGCATCGCGCTCGTGAGCCCGGCTTTGCGCAGCATTGCCGTGGGCAATGACTCGAGCCGCCACGTGGTCACGTTGCCCTGCTCATCGGGCACGTCGAGATGAATGTAGACGTGGGGATTGATCCAGTCGATCTTGCTGATCGTACCGGTGATCGTGGTGCGCTTGGCCATGTCGAATTGGCCTGCCACCGAGTGGTGCGCGCCGGCGCTACCCGCGATCGCCAACAGGCCCACTGCAGCCAGCGAGGCAAAGACCTTCACCGCCATCGGAATTCCCCCCTCGTTGTTGCCGTCGCAACGGACTCGATCTTAGCGCAGTCGCCGTCCCGCAGCGACGCTACCGGCTTCGCGGAACCACGCACATAGAAATCTCAAGCGCGGTTCCCGTGCCGCGGACGCCCGCTATCATGGCGGCTGTCCGTTGCCTCCTGTAGCCCACGGCCCCTGCGGCCGACTGCTCCGGTTTGCGCCGGCCGCCTGGGATCGAGACTGCGAGGGACTTCGTGCATTCCGTGGCTCAACAACGAAACCGACGTCGCTCTGTCGGGCCCGCTGTCTTGTTTTCGCTGCTGGCGGGATCCGCAATCGGCCAAGACGCCGCACCCGAGGGCGGTCGGGAGAAAACGGTGCGCATCGTGCGCACCGTGAGTCCACCGGTGATCGACGGCGTCCTCGATGAAACGGTCTGGGCGACGGCCACAGCGATCGACGATCTGCATGAGATCCAGCCCACGGAATACGCGCCGGCCAGCGAGCGCACGCTCATCTACGTAATGTACGACAAAGACGCGCTCTACATCGGCGCGCGTCTTTTCGATCGAGACCCGAGCGAGATCACGGCGCGCATCTTGCGACAGGGCGAGCAGGTCTTCGGCGACGACTGGTTCTCGGTGATGCTCGATCCGTTCCACGATCGGCGCAGCGGCTACCGCTTCCAGACGAATCCAAACGGACTCCGCGAAGAAGCGCTGTACCAAAACATCAGCGACGAGCAATGGGAATGGCAAGGCATTTGGTCCACGGCCTCGACGATCGACGACCAAGGCTGGGTTACCGAGATCGCGATTCCTTTCAAAACGCTGTCGTTCGATCCGAGCAACGACACCTGGGGCATCAACTTTCGTCGTGCCATCGCGCGACGCGACGAGCGCATGGGCTGGGTGTCGCGCAATCGTAATACCGACCCCAGCACGTCCGGCGTCGCCGTCGGTTTCGCGGGGCTCGAGCAAGGCCTTGGGCTCGACGTCGTGCCATCGCTCAGTGTGAGCGAACAGCGCAAGTTCGACCCGGACGCAACCACTACCGACACGGACCCGTCGCTCGACGTGTTCTACAAGCTGACGCCGAGCCTCACGAGCGCGCTGACGATCAACACGGACTTCTCGGCCACGGAGGTCGACGACCGCCAGGTCAACCTCACGCGCTTCAGCTTGTTCTTTCCCGAGAAGCGCGACTTCTTCCTCCAAGACGCCGACATCTTCGAGTTCGGCGGCCTCGAGGAGAACGGCCGGCCGTTCTTCTCGCGTAGCATCGGCCTCAGCGAAACAGGCGAGCCCGTGGACCTCAAGGTCGGTGGGAAGCTGACAGGTCGCGTCGGCCGCTGGAACATCGGTGCGCTCTCGGTGCGCCAGGACCAGTTCGGCGCGGTGGCAGCCGACAATGCCACCGCTGCGCGCGTCTCCGCCAACCTGCTCGAGGAGTCCAACGTCGGCCTGATCGTCACCGAGGGTTCGCCGGGCTCGGATCTCGATAACTCATTGGTAGGCGTAGACTTTCTCTACCGCAACAGCAGGCTCGCCGGCGGCAAGCTCGTGGAGGTGAACGCCTGGGCGCAGGAAAGCGACACGGAAGGCGTCACCGACGAGCAAAGCGCTTACGGATTTCGCATCGGCATGCCGAACAACAGCGGCTGGCGCGGCGGGCTGCGCTTCACCCAGCTCGGCGAGAACTTCAATCCGGGCTTGGGATTCGTCAACAACCCCGGCATTCGTCACCTGAACTTCGGCACGCAGTACACGTACCGGCCGCGCGAGGGCGCGTTTCGCTCGGTGCTGAGCGGTTACAACGCGGAGCGCGCGGAGCTCATGAACGGCGAGTTGCAGTCGCAGAGCGTGCGCTATCGATTGATCGAGCTCGAGGATCGCCTCGGTGACCAGCTGGCCTTGCAACATGAGGCCTCACAGGAGCAACTGTTCTTGCCGTTCGAGATCTCACCCGGCGTGATCATCCCCGTGGGACACTATTCGTTCCAGGCGACGCGCGTGTCCGGCGGGACGGCCGACCAGCGCAAGGTCTGGGTCAGCGCGGCGCTCCAAGACGGCGGCTTCTATAGCGGCGACCGCACCGAGGTCTACGGCGGGATCAACTGGCGGCCGTCCGGCCGCTTCCGCACGTCACTCGACTACACGTTCAACGACATCGAGCTGCCGGAAGGCGACTTCGTCACGCGGCTCGTGCAGTTCAGCACCGAGGTGGCGTTCTCGTCGACACTGAGCTGGGTCGCACGCATCCAGTACGACAACGTCTCCGAGCTCATGGGCGTGAACATGCGCTTGCACTGGATCCCCGAGGCGGGCCGCGAAGGGTTCCTAGTGCTGAACCACAGCCTCGAGGACTACGATCTCGACAATCGCTTCCGCTCCACGCTGTCGGAAGCTTCCGTCAAGTTCAGCTACACGTTCCGCTTCTAGGGGACGCGACCACCTTGGCACTGGACAGCCCCGAATCCGGCGGTGGTATGCTCCTTGGAAAAATGACCCACGGCCGAAGGGGCACACATGATCCGGAAGCGCAGCGTACCAATTTTGTTGACTGCCCTGGCCGGCAGCACCTCGGCCCTGGCCACGGAAGTCGCCGTGTGTACCGACCGCGGCCGCGCAGTACTCGAGCTGGCCGACGTGCAGTCGCCGCTGCACGTCGAGAATTTTCTGCGCTATGTCGACATGGGTTACTTCTCGGGTAAGGTGTTTCACCGGGTCGTGCCCGGGTTCGTGGTGCAAGGCGGCGGTGTCGATCGCCAGCTGCGCGGCGGGCCCACGTTGCCACCGGTGGGGAACGAATCGACCAACGGGCTCAGTAACGTGCGGGGGTCCATGGCCGCTGCTCGCACTCAGGATCCGAACTCCGCCACCGCCCAATTCTTCATCAATCTGGAGGACAACCCGGCGCTCGACGCCAGCGCTGAGCCCGGCTACACGGTCTTCGGGCGGGTCAAGGAAGGCATCGCGATGTTCGATGAGATCAGTCGCTTGCCGACCGGCGCCGCGGGGCCGTTCAAAGCGGACGTGCCAACACCACTCGTGGCCATTAAATCCGTGGCCAGGATCGACGAGGCGGCACTGGCCGAGTTGCCGGTCGATGGCCGCGAGGCCGCGCTCAAGGAGCAGATCACGGCCGCAGCCGCCGCCAGTAACCACACCGAAACGCTGCGCTTGATCGGCCACTATCGCGCGCTTTGTGGCGCCGACGATCCCGACCTCACAGTGCTCGAAGCGCAGGCCGCGCTTGCCATGGACGATCGGCGTCGCGCCGTGTTCGTGCTCGAGGACTTTCTCGCCACCGTCGACGATACGCATCCTTCCTACGAAGCCGCGACAGCGCTGTACCGCGAAGCGGTGCCCGAAAACCAGCAAAGCGCCGCACGGCTCGCGGCCGATTGCGACGCGCCGGAGACACCGACGCTGCCGGACGGCGGCACAGCCACGATGGATGAGATGGTGGCAGCGCAAACGCAGGTGCGCGAGTTCGTCGCCGGCAGCGAGGCCTACCTCTCCTGCTTGACCAAAGTCATCGACGACACCGAACGCAGCGCCGCTGACCGCAACGCCGCGATCGCCGAGCACAATCGAATGGTGGCGGCCATGGAACAGGCGGCGGCCGCGTTCAACGAGCAGATCCGTAGGTTCAAGGCGCGAGGCTGACGGCCGCCGCCATGGCGCAGCACCGTCGCGGGCGAGGCCAGCGCCGCAAACGGGGATCAGTGCAATGAGTCAGCCGCAGGCGATCAACGGCGATCTCACTGTTCGCGTGGCAGTCGACACGGCCACGATGGACTGGACGCCGAGCCCGAGTCGCACCGTGTGGCGCAAGCGCGTGCACCTCGTGGGGCCACCCGAGGCGGGCCAGGTCACCTCCGTCGTCCGCTACGAGCCGCGCTCGACCTTCCACGCACACGACCACCCTGACGGCGAAGAGATCCTCGTGCTCGAAGGCGTGTTCTCCGACGAGCATGGCGATTGGGCGGCCGGCAGCTATCTCCTGAACCCCGAGGGCTTCCGGCACGCACCGTTCTCGCGCGAAGGCTGCGTGCTGCTCGTCAAGCTCAGACAGGCTCCGGGCCGAACGCGCCAGCACGTCGCGATTCAAACCGCGGACCTCGCCTGGCAGGCCGGCACCCGCGCCGGAACCGAGGTGCGGCCCCTGTACTCACAAGCAGGCTTCGCCGACCGGATGCGGCTCGAGCACTGGCGCGCGGGCGCGGAGCTCGGTCGCAGCGACTACGCCGCGGGTGCTGAGCTGTTCGTGCTCGAGGGTGCGTTCGACGACGAGCAGGGACACTTCGGCAAGGGTGCCTGGCTGCGCTTGCCAGCGGGCGCGGCGCATTCGCCGACGACTGCCGCAGGCTGCACGCTCTATATCAAGGAGGGCGGATTCGCTTACCTCGCCGCGGACTGACTCGGGCTCGGCGCAGCTGTTGGCTGACTAGAGGAATTCATCGACCGCTCTCTCAGCGAGCACCTGTGCGAATGTGACTCCCACTCTTTCGGTAACTTCACGCGAGATCGCTAGGTCGGGAATGAATACCTCGTCCAACAACTCGCGGACGGTCGCGCTTTCCGATGTCGCGAGGTTCAGCTCCTTGTTGACCTCGAGGCTCAACTTGTCGAAGTTGGCCGACCCCACACAGGCCCAGCCGTCGAAGATCGCGGCTTTGACATGGGTCATGCCCGGGTAGACGTACACCCGGATGCCGTTATCGAGCAGCGTATTGATTGCAACTTGGTTGCTGGCGTGCAGCGATTCGTGATTGCCGGCCTCGGGCAAGATGACGCGAACATCGACACCGCGCTGCCGTGCCTTGGCCAGCTCGTAGGTGATCAGGTCGTCGGAGAAGTACGAGTTCTCGATCAGGATATAGCGTTGCGAGCGGCGAATGGCTTCGACCTGTGCCCGATAGATCTCGGAATCGAAGTTGCGCGTGTAAAGGGCGCGCACGGGGTAGCCTTCATCACCAGACCGGATCTTCTTGCCACGCACGATAGCAATTAGATTAGCGGCATCGCCGAAAAGACTCGCGCGGGCCCACGCCTTGTCGGAGTCGTGCTGCAGCTGATCGACGATTGGCCCGGAGACCTCCATCATCAGGTCGTGCCAGTCGTAGCGATACTCACGCCCAATGTTCATGCCGCCGACGAACGCGGTTTTGCCGTCGATGATGGTCGTCTTCGTGTGATCGCCGATGTACATGTACGGGTTCGCACGATTCCTGACTTTGATGCTCGAGTCACTGCGCAAATACTCGGATATCGACAGCGGACCGACGTGGTCGCTCGGCAGAGACGCGGGATCGGCCTGCATGGCCATCAGGTTGCCGAGCGCATCGATTTGCACTCGAACCCGGACGCTCTCGGACTTCTCTTTGAGCACGTCGGCGACCGCAACGGCATGGTCGTCATTGTCGAAAATGTACGTGCGTATGTCGATCGACTGCTGTGCACGGTCAAACGATTCGAGCAGGCGTGTGAAGTACTGATCGCCATCGACGAGAAAGTCGATCTTGCCGGCTGAGCTCTCGCGCCCAACGATCGCATCGAGATCGCGTTCCCATTGCGCCAGATCCATGCCGTCGCCATCGGCGATGTCGGCCATTGGTACGCGATCCAGCATGGGCTCGCGGATTGCTGCCAGCCCGATACGGCGAAGGAAGCCAAAAGTCGACTTGAGCACCCAAGAAGCGAGGGATGTGACATTCGAAACGGGTCGAGCGAGCGGGTCGATGTAGAGGGAGCGGGCGAATAGGACGGCAGCCTGCGAAGCGCCGGCAGTCCGTCGAATGCCTTTGCGATTACGAACCGAGCTCGAGTACGCGGCCGGGTCTTGGGCCGCGACTTGCGGGAAGCCCCCCGCGTCATCGACAACGCCGCGATTGCTCGCACATCCCCACAGCGTCGCACTCAGCAGGAGGAAAAAGGCGCAGTGGAGGGCTGAGCAGCCATGGGCGTCTTCTTGCGTTGATCCGCTCATCGTTCGCCTCCCGTCGGACTCGTGGGCCCCCGGGGCCCAGGTTGGGATCAAACGTAACGATCAACGCTCGCGACTTACTGATCGAAATGTACTGTTTTTACGAGGGTTTCCTGTGGGGGTTCTGCGGAAGACCGCCAGGCGGACCGGGCTACTCGAGCGCTATTCGGCAGCGGCCGCCGCGGAGCCGGAGAACAGCCGCCGGCCACCCGCGTCGGTGACGCCGGTCGCGATGGCGATGTAGGGAAAGTCGCGCGCGCGGATACCGGTGACCGTCACGGCATCGCCGAGCTTGAGCGCCGTGTGCGACCAGCCGCGGCGCGTCAAGGTCACCGGACTCGGCAGCTCGAAGTCCCATGTGACGCTGGCGCCGTCGCCATCCTTGGCCGCAACGTGCAGACGCGCATGGGGACTCGTCCACTCGACCTGCGCGACCGTGCCACTCACCGTGACCGGCAAATTGCGATCGAAGGCCGCGCCCGAGTGATGCGCGACCGCGGGCACCACCAGCAACGCGCAAAATACCGCCAAGGCGTAACGACTCTTCATGCGATCCATCTCCACCTGCAGCTTCAACCGCCGATCACTCGACGTCGAACAAGCGAGTGTCTTCCTCGTTCTCCAAGCAGATCTCTTCGATCAGCTCGGTACCTAAGACGATGGCCTGCTTCAGCGTCACCGTCCACGGCCGGGTGTACGCTTTGGGATCGTCCACGGTCACGTCTATTTCGAGCGTTCCGTAGTTGACGCGCCTGAACCGCTCGGTGACGCGCGCCGCAGCGCTGAGCGGACTGCCGCTCAAATCGAGCCATAGGTCGTCGCGGAAACCGCTCGACTCCACCACCAAGGCATCGCCATCCCAATGCGCCGACGAGTAGCCGCTCCACGAGGGCAGCGGGTCGACCGGCAGTGGGCGGCCGTCGAGGAAGATCTGCCGATAGGTCGCGTTGAACTCGTGCAGGATCACGAGTTCGCCCGGCGTCCAGAGGATCTTGATGTACTGCGGGAAAGAGAACGCGCGCGGGAAGTTCGGCGGCAAGCAATGCGCGTGCGGGTCGTCCTTCGCACCGTTGGCGGTGCGCTCGGCGACGAGCGCGGCGGCCCATGGTTGATACGGCAAGCCGCCGGGCAAGCTGCGACCAATGTTCGTCTGATCGATGGGTAAGTTCATTTGCGGAACGCAATCCTCGGCGCTGCACTCGGGTAACAGCTCCGCGGAGAACCACATACCGGAGAGATCCGGCTTGCCGTCACCGGTACGCGGCGCGGGCGCCGTGAGGTCGGGTGAGCCGTCCGCCGTGCGCGGCACGCCGCGTGTCGGGTAGTCCACCCATTGCGCAGCGAGCGGCCATGACAGCGCACAAAGCGCAGCGACCACGGAGGTGCGTGGCGCCGCGACGAAACGAGCTCGACGGCCGGCAGGCCGCTGATGAATCACATTGCGCTCCCAACAAATCTCTAGCGTCGGCGATCATAGTTTACGGCGCGCGCGTTTGGCAGCCAGTCCGACGCAGACGGCGCGGCGCGTGGCGGAAAGGCGGCTGAAAGGCGGCTCGCGACGACGCTGCTCGATGGAGTAAGCTCGGGCGCATGAGCGCCGATTTGAACGACCCGCGTACGAGTGCCGGCCCGCGCACCGCGAGGAGCGCGACCGTCGACGCGCACGCCCTGCCGCTCGTCGGTCACCATATCGCCGGACAGCGCGACCACGGCGGAGCGCGGCGCACACCGATCTTCAACCCGGCCACGGGCGCCACGATCGCGACCGCCGTGCTGGGCGACGGCTACCTCGTCGCCCAGGCGGTTGCGGCGGCCAAAGCCGCCCTGCCCGCCTGGAGCGACACGGCGCCGCTGAAACGCGCGCGCGTCGTTTTCAAATTCAAGGAGCTGCTCGAAGCGCATCTCGACGAGTTGGCCGCGCTCGTCACGCGCGAGCACGGCAAAGTATTGAGCGACGCCAAAGGCGAGCTCACGCGCGGCCTCGAGATCGTGGAATTCGCGTGCGGCATCCCGCAGCTGCTCAAGGGTCAGCACAGCGACAATGTGGGCGGTGGCATCGACAACTGGTCGCTGCGCCAACCCGTGGGCGTGTGCGTCGGCATCACGCCGTTCAATTTCCCGGCCATGGTGCCGATGTGGATGTTTCCCGTCGCCATCGCCTGCGGCAACACGTTCATTTTGAAACCGAGCGAGCGCGACCCGAGCACGGCGCTCGCGCTCGCCGAGCTCTTCGAGCGGGCCGGCCTACCCCCCGGCGTGCTCAACGTCGTGCAGGGCGACAAGGAAGCCGTCGACGCGCTGCTCGCGCATCCCGACGTTGCCGCCGTGAGCTTCGTCGGCTCCACGGCGATCGCCGAGCACATCTATGCCGAGGGCACGCGCCACGGCAAACGCGTGCAGGCGCTCGGCGGCGCGAAGAATCATCTCGTCGTGATGCCCGACGCCGATCTCGATCAAGCCGCCGACGCACTGATCGGCGCCGGCTATGGCTCAGCCGGCGAGCGCTGCATGGCGATTTCCGTCGCCGTCGCCGTGGGCGACATCGCCGACGCGCTGGTCGCGAAGCTCGTGGCACGCATCAGCGCACTGTCCGTCAACGATGGCAGCATCGCCGGCGCCGACATGGGACCGCTCATCTCAGCCGCGCACCGCGACAAGGTGCAGGGTTACATCGCCGACGGCGAGCGCGCCGGGGCGAAGCTCGTGGTCGACGGGCGCAGTCTGCGCGTACCCGGCCGCGAGCACGGGTTCTTCTTAGGCCCCACGCTCTTCGATCACGTGCGGCCAGAGATGCGCATCTATCGCGAGGAGATTTTCGGCCCAGTGCTGTCGATCGTGCGCGCAGCGGACTTCGGCGCAGCCGTCGAGCTCGTCAACTCGCACGAGTACGGCAACGGCGTGGCGTGTTACACGAGCGACGGAGGTGTCGCGCGCGAGTTCACGCGGCGCATCAAAGCGGGCATGGTGGGCATCAACGTGCCGATTCCGGTGCCGATGGCCTTCCACTCTTTCGGCGGCTGGAAACGCAGCCTGTTCGGCGACCATCACATCTACGGCGAGGAAGGCGTGCGCTTCTACACGCGCTACAAGTCCGTGATGCAGCGCTGGCCGAGCGCGACCAGCAAGGGCCCCGAATTCACGATGCCGACCAACGACTAGCGTCGGCCCCAGACGCCGCCTCGGCGCGGCACAACAGTTTCCGCAGTGAGACGATCGGCGGGCTATGCTCCGCAACAGGGTGACGCCCGCGGGGCGTTCGAGGGGGAGACGCACGTGGAACGAGCAGACCGCAGCAGACGACAGTTCCTTGGGACTCTGGCCACCGCCGGCGCAGCTTCGCTGCTGCCCGCACGCGAACTGTTCGGCCAAGCGCCGGCCGCCGCGCCGCACCGTATCGACGTTCACCAACACTTCGTCTCGCCGAGCTTCTACGCGACGCTGGCTGCGAAGAATACCGTTGCACCGGTGCCGGGCTTCGGCACTTGGAAGGACTACTCGCCAGCCAGCGCGCTGGAGCAGCTCGACCGGCTCGGCATCGCCACGGCCATGGTGTCGATCACGGCCCCCGGCGTCTGGTTCGGCGATGTCGAGGAAGCACGCCGTCTGGCGCGCGAGATGAACGAGTACGCCGCGGCCAAAATGGTGGGCGATCACAAGGGCCGCTTCGGCTTGTTCGCGGTATTGCCGCTGCCCGACGTCGAGGGCAGCCTGCGCGAGATCGAGTACGCGCTCGACACGTTGCAAGCCGACGGCATCGGCATGCTCACGAGCTATGGCAATGCCTGGCTCGGCGACCCGAGCTTTGCGCCCGTGCTCGACGAGCTCAATCGCCGCAAGGCCGTGGTCTACGTGCACCCGACCGACGCCGCCTGCTGCCAGGGGCTGTTGCCCAAAGTGGCGAATCAGATGCTCGAGTACCCGGTGGACACGACGCGGACCATCACGAGCCTCATCGTCAGCGACACGGCCACGCGCTGCCCCGAAGTGCGTTTCATCTTCTCGCATGCCGGCGGCGCCTTGATCGGCATCGCGGGGCGGCTACTCGGGCAAGAAATGAGCGCCGAGAACCTCGCCAAGCCAGCGGCACCGAACTCGCGGCTGCATCATCTGCGTCGCTTCTATTACGACACGGCCGCGTCGACGAACCCGATCAACATGCCGGCGTTGAAGACACTCGTCGGCGTCTCGCAAATCGTCTTCGGCACCGACGCGCCGTTCGTCCCGGGCCCGCCGCAGGTCCGCGGCCTCCAAACCGTCGGCTTCAGCGCCGAGGAGCTGCGCCGCATCGAGCGCGACAACGCGCTCGCGTTCTTGCCACGGCTCGCGTGATCGCCGCGGGGCGCTGACTTCCTGACCCCGGGGTCGCTGACTCGCGAGGTCCTTTTTTGGTTTAGCGCTTAGCGCTTCAGCTCGTTGTAGAGGCCCGTGACGAACTGCGGGATGAAGGCCGGGGGGCCACCCGTGCGCTCCTCGAAGTCCGCCGTCGGCTTGAGCTCGAGAATCTGCTCGAGCGTCTTGCCTTCGCCGATCGCCTTTTGCACGCGATCGCGCACGGTGACGATCAGGTCGCGGTGCGCGACGAGTGCCGCGGTGTTGGTCACGGGGCCGTGGCCCGGCACCACCTTGGTGTTCGGGCCGGCCATCTCGATCATGCGGTTGATGGCCGTCAGGGTGCCGAGAAAACTGCCGCCGTTGGTGACGGCCGCGGCCGGAAAGCCCTGCGAACGAAACACGTCACCCGTCATCAGCACATCGGCCTGGACGAACTTCACGGCCGTGTCGCCATCGGTATGGGCAGCGGGCAACGGCACGAGCTGCACGGTTTCGCCGTTCAAGTAGACCGTCGTCGGCTCATCGTAGAGGACGATCGGCAGCGCGGCGGCCGGCGCGACCGGCGGCACCTGACCGTTGCCCGGCGCCGGGCGCGGGTGGAGCTGCTGCTCGCGCAGCTCCGGGCGACCGAGAATCGTGACCCCGAGCTTCGCGAAATTTTCGTTGCCGCCGGTGTGATCGCCGTGCACGTGCGTGTTGACGAGGAATCGCAGCGGCGCAGGCGATAGGGCCTTGATGGCCGCGACGATCTTGTCCGTGACGGCGGGGAACTGTGCGTCGACCAAGAACACGCCCTCCGGCCCGACGAGCGCGGCCATCCTGCCGCCTTGGCCGTCGATACCATAGACGCTGCCGCCTAGTAGCGTCGTGGTCACGGTGACTTCTCGCGGAGGCGCCGCCGTCGGCGGCGCGGGTTGCGCGCCTGCGGTTTGCGCAACGACCGCGCCGACAAGCGTGGCGAGCACCGCACCCACGCCCAGTGTGTGATGCCGTGTGACTGTATTCCGCGCGGTGATCGGCAGCGACTGTCGTTTCTGCATGGCGTTATCCCCTGTCGTGGCGACTCCCGGCTCGGGAACCGCGATGGGGCTCGACTATAACGTCAGTCGCAGCGCACCGACGACGCGGGCAGGCGATTTGAGAAATCTCCAGCAGTGCGTGACCTGTCGTCGCGCGACGCTTCGCTCGCTACAATCGGTCCATGCGCCGCCCCGCACTGCTCGCGCTCGCGCTCCTCTTAGTCGGAGGCGCCCGTCCCGATGACCTCGCCAAGGCGGGCTCACCGGACGTCGTCACACTGTCGGTCGTCGGCACCACGGACGTCCACGGCAACATCTTTCCCCGCGATGGCCGGGGCGGCCTCGCGCTACTCGGCGGCTATCTCACCAACCTGCGCGCGGCACGCGCGGCGGATGGCGGCGCCGTCGTGCTCATCGACGCGGGCGACACGTTTCAGGGCGGCATCGAGTCGAACTTGAGCGAAGGCGCCATCGTCGTCGACGCCTATGCTGCCCTCGGCTACACGGCCGCGGCCGTCGGCAATCACGAGTTCGACTTCGGCCCAGCTGACGGCGAGGGCGCTCGGCAAATGTTGGGCGGCGATCCGCGCGGCGCGCTCAAAGCGGTTGCGGCGCGAGCGCGCTTTCCGTTCCTGGCCGCGAATCTCATCGACGCCACCACGGATCGGCCCGTCGACTGGCCGAACGTGCGCCCGTCCGTGCTCGTCGAAGCGGCAGGCATCAAGGTGGGCATCATCGGCGTGATGACGATCGACGCGCTGCGCGCCACGTTACGGGTGAACGTGCAGGGTCTGCGCGTGGCGCCACTCGTAGCGGCCGTGGCGACCGAAGCGACGAAGCTGCGCGCCGCGGGCGCCAACATCGTCATCGTCGGCGCTCACGCGGGCGGGGCCTGCGGCGAGTTCGACGACCCGAACGACCTCTCGTCTTGCGACGCGGCGTCAGAGATCTTTCAGCTCGCTAGAGGCGTGCCGAAGGGACTCATCGACGTCATCGTCGCGGGCCACACGCATCAAGGCCTGGCGCACGAGGTCGAGGGAGTCGCGATCATCCAAGGCTACGCGCTTGGCCGCGCGTTCAGCCGCGTCGACGTGGCATTCGATCGGAATGCGCAGCGTGTCGTACGCCACGACTTGCAGGTACCGCGCGAGCTGTGCGCACAGCACGATCCCGTGACCCTGCGCTGCGACCCACCCGCCGCATCGAGCGCGCCGTGGCCGCAAGCGCAATACGAAGGCCGCGCCGTAGTGCCGGATCCTACCGTCATCGCGGCGATGGCGCCGGCGCTCGCGCGTGTCCGCGCCTTGCAAGCAACATCGCTCGGCATTGTCCTCGACACGCCGTTTCCGCGCTCCGGTGACGTGGAATCGTCGCTCGGCAATCTGTTCGCCGACGCTCTGCGCGAGGGAAGCGTGGGCGCCGACATCGCGATCAACAACAACGTGCGGGGAGGTCTTCGCACCGACCTGCCGGAGGGCGCCCTCACCTTCGGCCGTTTGTACGACACGTTCCCGTTCGACAACCGGCTCGTGACGGTGACTCTGAGCGGAGCCGATCTGCGCCGAGTTTTCGGCGACGAGGTTCGTCGCAACCGGCGCGGAGCGCTCGGGATCTCGGGTGTGCTGGTCCGCGCCACGTGCTCGCGGAGCGGCCTCGCGATCGACTTGTTCCGGCCGTCTGGCGAGCCGATCAGCGCCGATGAGCGCGTGGTCGTGGTGGCGATGGACTCGCTGGTGTTCGGCACCGTATTTGCGTCCGTCGCTCTTCCCGACGACGCGCGCGTGCCGCAAATGGACGCGCCCGTGATGCGCGAGGTCGTCGAGGATTGGCTGCGGCAACGTGGCGGCCGCTTGAGCGCGAGCGAGTTCGTCGATTCGAGCTACGGTCGTTGGCAATACGCAGGCATCGCTACGACGGAATGCGTCGCTGATTGAAACGCCCGTCGCCACCACTCGCTGCTGTTGTTAGCGGCCGACGGGGGCACTAGAATCGCCCTCGACCACTGCCCGCAGTAAATTCCGCTCGACGCGGCCGGGAGCTGATGAAAAGAGCGCTGATCGTCGACGACTCTCAGGTCGCGAGAGTCGTGTTGAGCAGGCTCCTCACCGAGCACGGTGTGGCTGCGGACGCCGCGGAATCGGCCGAGATTGCGCTAGATTACCTCAAGCACAACCGTCCGGACGTGGTATTCCTCGACCACAACATGCCCGGCATCGACGGTTTCCAAGCGCTCGAGGCCATCAAGACCAACCCCTCCACCGCGACCATTCCAGTCATGATGTACACCTCGCAGGAAGGCGAGCTGTACGTTGGTCAGGCGCGTGCGCTCGGCGCCCTCGGCGTGCTACCGAAGACGCTGCAGCACGTGGAGGTGGTGAGTGTTCTACGCACGCTGCACCTAATCCCGCCACCGGAGCAGCCAGCGGGCGCTACGGAACCCACCGCGCCGGCGGTCGCCACAGCCGCACCGGCGTTCGACGCGCAGCCGCTCGATGCGGCGCGCCTGCGCGAGATCCTCGAGCCGTTGTTCTCGGAGCACGCAGTGTCGCTACGCGAGGAGATGCGTCGCGGCCTGCAACGGGTGGCCGCAGCGACTGCGCCGCCAGCCCCGGCGCCGACGCCGATCGACCTGACGGGACCGCTGCACACCGTCCGGCTACTGCTCATCGGCAGCGCCCTGCTCGTGGTCACGTGCGCCACCTTCGCTTATCTGTACTTTTCGACACGCTCATCGCTCGACGAAGCAAACGAACGCGTGCAGCGTCTCGCCAACGACACGGCCGCGCTCAGCGGCGCGCGTGCGACACTCGCGGCAGCCACGCGGCGTCCGACCACCGACGGCGTGATCGAGGTGCTCGAGTGGGCCGCGAACCGCGGTAACCGTTACGCATTCGACGCGGTGCCGCTCGACGACGAGCGCGCCGCCATGCTCACTGCGTTGCTCGCAGAGCTCGGGGAGCTAGGTTTCGCCGGCACGGTGACCATCGACGTTCACACCGGCCGCTTCTGCATGAACCACGGTTCCGACGGGATGCTCGAGCTCGCAGTGCCGGATCAGCCCGCGGCAACGTGCGAGCAGGTCGGCTGGCCGGAGAACGAAGCGATCTCCCTTGGGCAACAGCAATCCCTGGCATTCGCGAACGCAGTGGCGAACGCCACTGCACGCAATCCCAGCGTGCGCGTCGAAACCGTCGCGCTCGGCAGCAGCAGTCCCATCGTGGATTACCCGGCGGCTGGCTACGAGCTAACGGCGGGCGCGTGGAACACGACCGCTAGCGTAAACCACCGCGTCGACGTGCGCCTGATCGCAGCAGCGGCGGACACCGGCCTGCGGCGCTGACGCGGGCCACGGAGTGGTCGTCGCCGCGATGGAGTAAGATCGCGCGCATGAAACTCGCCAGCATTCGTTATCGCGGCCGCGACATCGTCGCGGCAGAGCTCGCCCCCGGCGAGCTCGTCGGCATCGCCGCTCTGCCCGGACGACAGCCAGCTCACGCCCCCGTCGATATGCTGGACGTGATTCGCGGCGGCGAGCCGCTACGCCAGCAGCTAGTCGCATCGCTCGACAAGATCCGCAACGACGACTCCGTGGCGCGCATCCCTGCCGCCGAGGTCACATGGCATCCGCCCGTGCGCCGGCCTGGCAAGATCTGCGCCGTGGCCATGAACAACTCGTCCAGCAACGAGCGCAAGATCAGCGCACCCGATCACCCGGCGTTCTTCTTGAAGCCCGCCTCGTGCCTCGTCGGCCACCGCGAGCCGATCCGCATCAGGCCCTATTACGGCAGCGTCCATCCCGAGCCCGAGCTCGCCGTGATCATCGGCCGCGAGACGCGCGACATTCCGGCCGCGAGCGCGCTCGACGCCGTCTACGGCTACACGATCTTCAACGACATCACGGGCAACGGCATGCGCGCCGAGGACCGTTTTCACTATTGGGCCGTGTACGCGAAACAGGGCAGTCCAAACGAAACCGAGCGTGTCGAGCAGCATCTCTCCTACGCCGGCCGCTACAAGGGCACCGACACGTTTGGCGCGATGGGCCCATGGCTCGTCACCAAAGACGAGATCGTGAATCCCGACGACCTCGCCGTGCGCTGCACGATTCACGGCGAGATCATCGCCGAGGACAGCACGCGCTACTACAACTACAAGGTGGCCGAGGTCGTAAGCTTCATCAGCCAGTTCCACACGCTGCAACCGGGCGACGTCATCTCCCTCGGCACGGCCTTCAAGCCCGCGGCCAGCCGCAAGTCGATTCACACCGCGAACTTCCAAACGGAGGCGGGCCCCGTCGAAATCAGCATCGACGGGCTCGGCACGCAAGAGAATCCGGTGGTGGTCGAGAACAAGGAAATCGGCTCGTGGCGGCTCAACAGCTAGACGAGCTCGAGCGCCTCAAGATCCGCGTGGCGCTCGAGGACTTGAACACGGCGTTTTGCTATCACCTCGATCACAACGAGGTCGACGCGTTGCTCGAGCTCTTCGTCGACGACGTCTACTACACACACGGCAGCCGCGTATCGCGCAGCAAAGCCGAGCTCGAGCAGGTGTTCCGCAGCCGCTCGGCCACGCAGCCGCGCACATCACGGCACATGTACTCAGGGTTGAAACTGACGATCGAGAGCGCGACCGTGGCGCGCGGCACGTCGGTGAGCCTCACGTTCGGCCAGTACGGCGAGCCGCCGTTGTCGCCGGCCGTGCCGACTCTCGTGGCTGATTTCGTCGATGCGTACGCGCGTGGCGACGACGGCAAGTGGCGCTTCAAGGAGCGCCATATCCACCGGATCTTCGTCGACCCGGCCAACACCGGCCCGCTCGGGCAGAAACGCTGAGCTTCGAAGCCAGGCGCGGTGCGGCTTGCAGCCGCCCGGCAGCCGTTTGTCGTCGCCTAGCCACCAACGCGCTAGAATCGACTGACCAGACTCACGAGCGCGGGTCATGGTTCGAACCCTGCCACTGTGTGTTCTCGCGTTAGCGACGGCATGCACGGCGGTGCCCTCCCGGCCGCCGGAGCTGCCCCCGGTCGAGCTGCTCAGCCTCGACATCGGTGAGGAATCGCCCGACTTAGGCCCGCTCATCTCTCGTGATCAGGCATTCGGCGTGGACGACGACATGCGCGAGTTCGTCGCCACGAGTATTTCCGGGACCACGGATCCGGAGACCAAGCTCGAAAGGCTGATGCTCGGCATGAAGGAGCAACACGGGCCGTTCACCTTCGAGTACGAAAGCGAACGGACACGCACGGCGCAGATGACGTTCCACGACCAACGCGGCAACTGCCTCTCCTACACCATGCTTTTCATTGCCCTCGCCCGCGAAGCTGGCCTGCGAGCGGCCTATCAGATCGTCGCGGTGCCACCGACGTGGTCGAGCACATCCGGCGTCGTCGTCGTCAACACGCACATCAATGCACGGATCATGCTGCCGCGCGGGAGCAGTTACGAAGTCGATTTCGGCACCATGAGCACACGCGACCGCTACTCGACGCGCAGAGTCAGCGACGACCATGCGCTCGCGCTGTTCTACAACAACCTCGGCGCAGAAGCGCTGTTGCGCAAGGAGTACGCGCTGAGCTACCGCTATCTCAAAGCGGCGATCGAGGTAGACTCCGCGGCGGCGGATTTCTGGACCAACCTCGGCGTGCTGTTCGCGCGCTTAGGTCGACTCGAGCACGCAGAGGCCGCTTATCTCCAAGCGCTGGCGGTGAATCCCAACGATCCATCGGCGCTCGCCAACCTCGTGACCGTGCAGCTGACGCTCGGCAACGCCGAGCTCGCCGAAACCTACCGCGCGCGCATTCGTCACTATCAGGAACGCAATCCCTACTACCACTATGCGGCGGCCGAGAGCGCGTATAGGGAGCAGCGTTACCGCGACGCCCTAACGGCCATCAACCAGGCATTGCGTTTGAAGCGTGACGACGACGAGTTCCATGCCCTGCAAGCGCGCGTGCGCGACGAGCTGAACGCGGCGCGCTGAACACGCCGGCGCGATTCAGCGTGGCGTCGCGAACAGCTGCGTCCAATAGATCGGCGGGTTGCTCGCCGGCACGAGCGCAAAGGCGACGCCCATCTCGGTGAATTGCGGCGCCATGATCGAGGCGCAATGCTCCGGGCTGTCGAGCCACGCGGCGACCACGGCCTCCGCGTCGCGCTGCCCGGCGGCGACATTCTCGCCCGAGGCCCGCCACGAATAGCCGGAGCGCGTGATGCGGTCGCCGGCTCTGCTGCCGTCCGAACCCTGATGACCGAGAGAGCCACGTTGCGCCATATCGAGAGCGTGTAACCGCGCCACTTCCGTGAGCGCGCTTGAAAGCGTCAGCGGCGCCGCGGCGGCGAATTGGTTGCGGCCGCAGAGCCTCGCTTCCAGCCGCGCCACATTGACGAGCTCGAGCACGCGCTCTGCGACGGCAGACACATCATTCGGCAACGCCCGCGGCGGCGGAAGTCGAGCGGCGAGCACGATCCACGTGTCGTCGCCTCGCTGGTATACGCCGATCTCGCCATAACGGGGATCGGTGACGCCGTCGCAATAACGCTCGACGAGCATGCGCCGAATCGCAGCGTCGTCGGGCGAACCGCCGACGTGAAACGACGTCGAGGTTGCGGCCGGATAGCCGGCAACCTCGATGGCATCGCCCAAACGTCGGCGCGACAACTCGCGCGCGACCGTGTCGAGGGCCTTGTAGCGCACGACAGCCGGGGCAGCGCTTTGATCCGCGCAGCCGGTCGTACGGATGGTGTTGATCACGGTCACGGGGTCGGCGCGCGCAACGGACGTCAGCGCAAGCGCTGCAAGGCCAAGCAGCGCACCGGCCACGAGGTCGGATCTGCGGCGAGCGCAGCGAGGAACTCGAGGACGGCGCGTGCGCTCCATTGGGAACCGTTAACGCGACAGCGGCGCCCCACAGTTGTAGGCATCGAGCGCCTGGTTCGGGAGCGAGATCCAGTATTTGGCCATCCGCACGGGCGCCGTAAACGTGATCGGGTCGTTGACAACGATCTCGTAGTCGAGCTTCGCGCCGTCAGCACTCGTGGTGAAACGCTCTACGATCTCGGCTTCGTTGCTCTGCGGGATTTCGAACTTGAAGTTCGGCGAGTTGAGATTCGTCGTCGTGACGACGAGCGTTCGCTCCGCCCAAACGCCGGTCGAGAAGCCGTGCGGCGTAAACGGTTGCGCCGCGCGATCGCCCTGCCAGTCCAGCCGAATCCGGCGCACGACGTCGAACTCCTCGAGCTTGAGCAAGATGTCGTTGCCGTCCCGCTCGAACGCGAGATCGTAAGGCTGCTCCATGATCCACGGCATGCCCTTCGGCGTGCAGTTGTTGGCGAGTCGACGGCTGCCGGCGACGGCGTCGAACGCTTCGACCGCACGCCGCGCCGCAGGCGTCAACGGATAATTGAGCACCGTGAAGCCCGGCTTGAAGCTGTCCGTGAACAGCACCGGCGCGTTGGCGAACGTCGAGCTCCAGACGCGGAAGATGCCGAGCTCCGGCCTGGTCTTGTCGCCTTCGGTGACGCCCCAGGCGCCGCCGTCGCCAACACCCCGATTGGCGAAACGCAGCGGCGCATTGGGCGCAAGTTGTAGCTCGCGGCCGTCCGTCAGCAACATGTTCGTGGCGTTGAGCTCGAGACTACCGTCCACGGCCGGATTACCGGCCACTTTGACGTGGTCGCCGACGGCGACCAGATCGGGACCGATGCCGGCGCGGCGCAGAATGCCTGGGGAGTTCGTCTCGAGAACCCAGGTTTGCACTTGCCCGTCGGCGCCGCGGCCGCGCAGCGTGAACTGCACGTGCGGGTTCTGCCAACGCACCTCGGCGAGCTCGCCCTCGAGCTCGATGCTGCGCTGCCGGTCGAACTTCGCAAAGCTGTGATGAGCCTGCGCCGAACCGCCGACGGCGACCACCGCGATCGCGATCGAAGACAACGGTCGCTCGCGAAGCATTGATATGGATGTTAGCCCGCGCATTTTGTCCTCATTGTCATGGACGATGATCTCGACGCGCCGCCGGCGAAACCGTCCGTCGCTAGCCGTACGCACCGTAACAGACGCCGCTCCGCAAGAGAATCAGCTCATAGGACTAGGCCACCAGCGGCACGACGAATACGCGGTACGCGACGATCAAAATGAACGAGCCGACGCTGAAGACGCTGATGGCGAGCGGCAAATAGCCCACGAGCTTGACCTGCGGAAACCCGCGCTCGACGGCGCGGCGTGCAACCCAAGCCAGAATCGCCGCGGAGACCAGCGCAGCGCCTTGCCAGCTCAGGAATGCTGCCACGCGGCTCAATCGGGCGGCGGCGCTGTCGCCTTCCTGGCCGCCGAATTGCAGCATCACGAATGAGGCGACGAACAACACGAGCCAAACGCCACCGAGCCCATAGATGATCTGTTTCGATGGCATCGAACGCCCCCGCACCGCCCCAAACGCCCGCTAGTGTAAGACGCCGACGCTCGTAGTCGAAGCGCGCTCTCGAAGCGGCTGCGCCGCGGCGGCCGCAAAGCCGAATGCGTAGGCATCGAGCGATAGCAAGCCGCGGTCGTAGCTCGCATGGATCCGCACTCCGGGCTCGTCGTCGTAAGCGGCGCCGAGCGTGGCGAACAATGGCAGATAGTGCTCGGGTGTGGGGTGGTTCTGCGCGGCGTACGGGGCACGTTCGCGGTAGCGCAACAACTCATCGAAGCGCCGCGCCTCCACCGCGCCGGCGGTCCACTCGTTGAAAGCTTCGACCCACTCCGGCGGCGCGCTGCCGTCGTGGCGATCGCCGGCGCGAAAGTACAGTCCCAGGTTGTGCGTAGCGCCACCCGAGCCGATGAGAAGCGCGCCGGCCTCGCGCAGCGGCCGCAGCGCTCGGCCCAGCGCAAAGTGGTGCGCGGGCGGCCGCGCGCTGTCGATCGACACCTGCACGACGGGCACGTCGGCCTGCGGATACATCAAGTACAGGGGAATCCAGGCGCCGTGGTCGAGGCCGCGGCGCGGCTCCACGCGAGCCGGCAGGGCCTCCGCCGTCAAGCGCTCGACGATCTGCCGCGCGAGCGTCGGCTCGCCCGGCGCGCCATAGCGAATACGATAGAGCTCCGCCGGGAAGCCGCCGAAGTCGTGAATCGTATCCGGGCGTGCTGCGCCCGTAACCTCGGTGCTCGGGGCGTCGTGGTGCGCAGAGACCGCCACGATCGCCTGCGGCCGCGGCAACCGCGTTCCGAGATCCTTGAGAAATCGCTGCGCGGCGCTGTCGGTCAACGCCATCAGCGGCGAGCCGTGGGAGATGAACAGCGCTGGCATCTTGGGACTGGTCATGTGCCATTATTGCACCTCATGAGCCTCCAGCCGAGCAACGAGCCCGAGTGCAAGGTCGCCACCGGCGTCATTGAGCTCACGATCGAGCCACGCGTCCGCAGCCTCGGCGAGTTCGACGTCCGCCGCGTGTTGCCCGCGGCGCAGCGGCGCATGGTTGGACCGTTCGTCTTCTTCGATCACATGGGTCCCGCCGTATTTCCGCCGGGACGCGGGATTGCGGTGCGACCGCACCCGCACATCGGGATCGCGACGATCACGTACCTGTTCGAAGGCGAGATCATGCATCGCGATAGCCTGGGCTACGCGCAACTCATTCAGGCCGGCGCCGTGAATCTCATGACCGCGGGGTGCGGCATCGTCCACTCCGAGCGAGCGAGCGACGACCTCGCCGTCACGTCGCAGCTGCATGGCATCCAGTCTTGGCTCGCTCTGCCGCTCGCGCTCGAGGAGATGGCGCCGAGCTTCATGCACTACGCGGCCGCCGCGATTCCGGAAACGACGGTCGGCGCCTGCGTCGTGCGCATCATCATGGGCACGGCGTATGGGCACGCGTCGCCCGTGCTCACGCACTCGCCCACGTTGTATTTGGAAGCCCGGTTGCCGGTCGGTGCGAAGCTGCCGTTGCCGCGCGCCCCGGACCTCGCCGTCTATGTGGTCACGGGCGGCGTGCAGATCGCCGGCCGCGATTACGCCGAAGGCACGCTGGCGGTCGCGCACGCCGGTGCCGACTTGGCGCTGCACGCCACGGCCGACAGCCGCGTCATGGTGCTGGGAGGCGAGCCGCTCGGTCCACGCCACATCTGGTGGAACTTCGTCTCGAGCTCAGCGGAGCGCATCGAGCGCGCGAAGCGCGACTGGGCGGAGAGTCGCATGGGCCAGGTACCCGGCGACGACGAATTCATACCATTGCCCGAGCGCTGATCGATCGGGCTCTCTCGCCAGACCTTGGCGGTCTGGCCCAGCTTCTAGCCTGAATCGCCACTCGTTGCGGGCGTTATGCGGACCGCGAAAGCCACGTTTGTTCCACTGCTTCAAGCGGTTACGGCAGTCGGTCAGCGCTGGCACGAAAGCTGCTCGGAGATTCCTGTCGATAGGTGACACGAGATGTCATGCACCGCGCGTAGCGTGGCCATCGACGGGATCCGCTTCATGGGCACGGCGGCTAGCCGCCGATGGGAAATACTAATGACACGCCTACGACTCGCGAGGTCGACCTGGATGGCGGTCGGCCTGACGTTGACCGTCATCATTTGGATGCTGACGGGCGTTGGCCGTGGCGAGCCGCAGGGCGCCGCCGCACCTGACGCCGCTCCGACCCCCGCCGCTGCCACACCGGCGCCGCGCGTGGGCGTGCACCTGTCGCGCGCGCGCACGACCACGCGCGCCGTGGTGGTCAGCGGCCGCACCGAGCCGAATCGCAGCGTGGTGCTGCGCGCCGAGACGGAGGGCCGTGTCGTCGCCCTAGGCGCCGAGCGCGGCAGCCTCGTGCAATCTGGCGAGCGTATCGTCGGCCTCGACATGCGCGATCGACAGGCGCGCCTCGAAGAGGCGCGCGCGTTGATCGCCTACGCCGAGCTACAGTTCGAGGCCGCCCGCAAGCTGCAGACGCAGAACTTCGTGTCGGAAACACAGCTGGCCGAGCTCGCGTCGCGCGTGGTCGGCGCACGTGCGGCGCTCGAGCAGATCGAGCTCGAGGTGGCCAACACGAATCTCGCGGCGCCGTTTGCAGCCGTCCTGCAGGAACGCTCTGTCGAGATCGGCGACTACGTGAACGCCGGCGACGAAGTCGCGCGGCTCGTCGACACCGACCCCCTTATCGTCGTCGGCGACGTCAGCGAGCGCGAGATCCACTTCTTAAGCCTAGGTAGTGTCGGCACTGCACTCCTCGTGAACGGCGTAGCCGTCGAGGGCCGCGTTCGCTACGTCGCCCCCGTCGCCGCCGACACCACGCGCACGTTCCGCGTCGAGCTCTCGATACCGAATGCCGCTGGCGCGCTGCGCGCCGGCGTAACCGCCGAGATGCGTCTAGCAGCGGACGAGATCACGGTGCACTCGCTGTCACCCGCGCTGCTCGCGCTCGACGATGCGGGCACGATCGGCGTCAAAGCCGTGAACGCGAGCAATCGGGTCGAGTTCCATCCGGTGACGATCATCGACTCATCCCCGGAGGGCGTATCGGTCAGCGGCCTGCCGACCGAGCTGCGCGTCATTGCGGTCGGCCAAGGGTTCGTGCAGCCCGGCGAGGTCGTGGAGCCGTCGCTCGTCGCCCCACGCACGGATCTCACCGAGGCTTCGGACACGACGGCCAACGGCGAGGCCTGACGCCATGCATACATTGATACGTAGCTTCGTGAATCGGCCTAGTCCCGTGCTGCTCGTGCTGGCCGTGCTAATGATCGCCGGCACGGCCGCGTACATGGCCATTCCCAAGGAATCCGAGCCCGACGTCGCGATCCCGCTGTTGTACGTGAACATCACCCACGAAGGCATCTCGCCTGAAGACGCCGAACGCCTGCTGATCCGCCCGATGGAGAACGAGCTGCGCACGATCGAGGGGCTGCGTGAGCTGCGCGCGACGGCGGCGGAAGGCAGTGCAGTGCTCATGCTCGAGTTCGACGCCGGCTTCGATTCCGATCAGGCGCTGCTCGACGTGCGCGAGAAAGTGGACTTGGCCAAGACCGAGTTGCCGGCCGATACCGACGAGCCGTGGGTGCAAGAGATCAACGTCGCGTTGTTCCCCGTGCTCGTCGTGCAACTGCACGGCAGTGTGCCCGAGCGCACGCTGACGACGATTGCCCGCAACCTGCGCGACAAGCTCGAAGGACTCCCGGGTGTGCTCAGCGCCGATGTCGCCGGCGACCGCGAGGAGCTGCTCGAGGTCATCGTCGATCCGGTGCGACTCGAGAGCTACAACTTGAGTTACACCGAGCTGCTGAGCTACGTATCGCGCAACAATCGCCTGGTCGCAGCCGGCGCGCTCGACACCGGCCAAGGACGTTTCGCGGTGAAAGTGCCGGGCGTGTTCGAGGACCTCGACGCGTTGCTCACGCTGCCGATCAAGACCGACGGCACGACCACCGTGCTGTTCCGGGACGTGGCCGAGGTGCGTCGCACGTTCAAAGACGCCACCGGTTTCGCACGACTAGACGGCGAGCCGGCCGTGGCGCTCGAAATCTCGAAGCGCATCGGAACCAACATCGTCGAGGTCGTGGACTCGGTGCGCGCGTTGGTGGCCGAGGAGCGCGCCTCCTGGCCCGCCAACCTCGAAGTCACGTTCACCCAAGACAGCTCCGAGGACGTCCGGACCATGCTCCGCGACCTGCAGAACAACGTCGTGATGGCGGTGCTGCTCGTGATGATCGTGACGCTGGCTTCTCTCGGCCTACGCTCCTCGGCGCTCGTGGGTATCGCCGTGCCGGGCTCGTTCCTCGCCGGCATCCTCGTGATCTGGGCGTGGGGCTTCAGCATCAACATCGTGGTGCTGTTCTCGCTGATCATGGCCGTCGGCATGCTCGTTGACGGCGCCACGATCGTCGTCGAGCTCGCCGACCGCAATCTCGCCGCCGGGCTCAGCCGCAAGGAGGCCTACATCCGTGCGGCGCAGCGCATGGCGGCACCCGTGATCTCCTCGACAGCGACGACGCTCGCGGCATTCGTGCCGCTGCTGTTTTGGCCTGGCATCATCGGCGAGTTCATGGTTTACCTGCCGATCACGCTGCTCCTGACGCTCGCGGCGTCGCTCGTGATGGCGCTGCTGTTCGTGCCGACGATTGGCGCTCTACTCGGGCGACGCGCACGCGGCAACGGCGCCGCCGTTGCCGCCGTCGACGTCGACGCGCAAGTGGATTTGACGCGACTCACGGGCGCCACCTCAGGCTACATCCGCCTCCTCGAGCGTGCGTTGCGCCACCCGGGCAAGGTCGTGCTCGCGGCGGTGGCTCTCTTGGCCGGCACCTACACGGTCTACTCGTTGTTCGGCCGCGGCGTCGAGTTCTTCCCCGAGATCGAGTCCACACAAGCCATGGTCGACATCCACGCGCGCGGCGATTTGTCCGTGCGCGAACGCGACGCGCTCGTGCAGCAGGTCGAGCAGCGGCTCCTCGGCATGCCGGAGCTCGAGTCGGTCTACTCGCGCAGCGGCCTGCGGCTCGGCAACGAGGGACAGGAGGACGTCATCGGTCGCATCCAGCTGCGTTTCATCGACTGGGAACGAAGGCGCCCGGCCGCCGAGATCCTGGCGGAGGTGCGCGAGCGGACGGCGAACATCGCCGGCATTCTGGTTGAGCCCCAGGCGCAGGAGTCCGGCATCACCTCGGGCAAGCCGCTGCAGATCGTCATTGCATCGCGCCGGCCCGAGCTACTCAATGACGCGCTCGTCCGCGTTCGCAGCGCCATGGCGCAGATGGACGGCATCATCGATATCACGGACAACCGACCGGTGCCGGGCATCGATTGGCGCATGCAGGTGGATCGTGCGCAGGCCGCACGTTTCGGCACCGACATCACAGCCGTGGGCAACGCCATCCAGCTCGTGACGAATGGCATCATGATCGGCGACTACCGGCCGCACGACGCCGACGACGAAGTGGACATCCGCGTGCGTTTCCCCGACGAAAACCGCAACCTGACGCAACTCGACCGCCTGCGCGTCAACTCTGCGGCGGGCGTCGTACCGGTGGGCAACTTCCTCACGCGCACGGCCGCGCCGCGCGTGGGCAATCTCGAGCGCATCGACGGCGAGCGCGTCGTTAAAATCAGCGCCGACGTGGCAGAGGGCGTGCTCGCGGACGACAAAGTGCAGGAGCTCGAGCGCTGGCTCGCGGGCGCGGGGTTCGACCCGAGCATCACGGTGCGCTTCGGTGGTGAGAACGAGGATCAGCGTGAGGCGGAAGCGTTTCTGAGCAACGCGTTCGCCGCGGCCCTGTTTCTCATCGCCATCATCCTCGTCGTGCAGTTCAACAGCTTCTACCAAGCCGCCCTAATTTTGTCCGCCGTGGTGTTCTCGACGGTTGGCGTGTTACTCGGCCTGCTCGTCACCCAGCAACCATTCGGCGTGGTGATGTGCGGTATCGGCGTGATCTCGCTCGCCGGCATCGTGGTGAGCAACAACATCGTGCTCATCGACACCTACAACATCATCAGGCGTAGCGGCGCGCCGATCGTGACGGCCATCCTCGTCACCTGTGCGCAACGTCTGCGCCCCGTGATGCTCACGACCATCACTACGATTCTCGGGCTCCTGCCCATCGTCTTCGGCATGAACGTGGATCTCGTCAGCCGCACGATGGAAATCGGGGGACCGTCGACGCAGTGGTGGACGCAGTTGTCGACGGCGATCGCGGGCGGACTCACGTTCGCGACCCTGCTCACTCTCGTGCTCACGCCCTGTCTGTTGCTGCTCGGCGACCGCGTGGGCCAACGCTGGCGCGCCGCCGTCGCCGCCATTCTGCGCCGCTTCCAGCCCGCTCCGGCCCAGTAGACCTGCCATTCCGGCCGACTTGACGCGGCCGGGTCTCAGGTTTACTGTATTTTCTGTCATGACAGAAATCACTGTCATTCAGGAAAGTCGCCGATGCAACTGACACCGCTCATGGAACGCTACGTTCTGCACTGGGGCGAGATGGGCACACGCTGGGGCGTGAACCGCACGGTCGCGCAGCTGCACGCGCTGCTCTATTTGTCGCCCATGCCGCTCACGGCCGACGAGATTGCCGCGACACTTACCGTTGCGCGCTCCAACGTCAGCACGAGCTTGAAGGAGCTGCAATCATGGGGGCTCGTGACCGTGGCGCACGTCATGGGCGATCGGCGCGATCGCTTCACGACCAAGGGCGACACCTGGACGATGCTCACGACGATCATGGAAGAGCGCAAGCGCCGCGAGCTCGAGCCGACGTTGTCGCTGCTCCGGCAATGCGTGCTCGAGAGCGAGAGCGACGAAGACACGCCCGCAGAAGTGAAGGCACGCATCGAGCACATGCTGTCGTTCGTCTCGACGCTCACGGAGTGGTTCGATCAAGTGAAGGTGTTACCGCGACCGACGCTCGTGGCGCTCATGAAGATGGGCACGAAGATCGCCGAGCTCATGCCGAAAAGCATCGTCCGTAAGCTGCAAGCCCGCGGGGCGAACTGAAAGGCGCGCATGAGCGAACCGAAACACATCTTGATCACCGGCGCGACGGGCTTCATCGGCCGGCAGCTGACAGAGCGTCTCATCGAGCGCGGCGATCGCGTGACCGTGCTCGCGCGCAACCGTGTCAAGGCCGCGCGCCTGTTCGGCGATCGGGCCGCTATCGTCACGGACCTCGCTGCCCTGCCCACTGCGACGCGCATCGATGCCATCGTCAATCTCGCGGGTGAATCGATCGCCGGCGGACTGTGGACCGCGCGACGCCGAGGCGTGCTACTCGGCAGCCGCTTGGCCGTCACGGAGGCGTTGCTCACGCTCGTCGCCCGCCTCACCCACAAGCCATCCACGTGGGTCAATGCTTCGGCGGTCGGCTACTACGGCGCCCAAGCCGGCGACGCGCCTCTGCACGAGAAGAGCGCCGCGGGGCGAGGTTTTCAGGCCGACCTGTGTCGACAATGGGAGCAGACGGCGACGCGCGCCGTGGCACAGGGCGTCAAAGTCGCGCTGCTCCGGATCGGCATCGTGCTCGGCAGCGATGGCGGAGCGCTCCCGGCGCTCGCGCGCCCGGTACGCTGGTTCGTGGGCTCGGTACTCGGCAGCGGGCGACAATGGGTGACGTGGATTCACGTCGACGACTTGCTCGAACTCGTGCTGTTCGTGCTCGATCAGCAAACGCTTGCGGGACCCTTGAACGCGACGGCACCGACTCCGGTACGCCATGCGGAGCTCATGACGGCCATCGCGAGCGCACTACACCGGCGACTGTTGCCGCTCGCGGTGCCGGAATTCGTGCTGCGCCGCACGCTCGGCGAGCTTGCCGAGCTGTTCGTCGACGGCCAGCGCGTGCTACCCGAGCGCGCCACGGCGCTCGGTTTTCGTTTTCGTTACGCCACGATCGACGCCGCGCTGGCGCAGCTCTTCGGCCACGACCGACACCACCGCGCGGCGCCGACGCCGCCCGCCGCAAGCATCAGCGGCTCGCCGTGAGCGGGGCGCTGGTTGGGGTCGGCATGGCAACGGTGTAACCCCGGCCGGTAAGACACGCCGTCAGAGCGCGTAGATAGTCGCTCGGTCCCTCGGGCTCCGCCGCCTCGCTGCCAGGCGATCGGCCGGCCGTCGCCGCCCCG
>Ga0105252_10000076_pt1 | contig 78685 bp, 73 predicted proteins | sample EasRivMeERMZT100_FD_89675 | JGI IMG/M metagenome (GOLD analysis project Ga0105252, IMG submission 89675) | Soil microbial communities from meander-bound floodplain in the East River, Colorado, USA - East River MetaG ERMZT100 | ecosystem: Environmental > Terrestrial > Soil > Floodplain | place... | reverse complement strand
TGGGGACCGCTGCCGAGCAGCTCCTCAACGGCATGTATACCAGCTACGTGCTGCTGGCCATTCCGCTATTCATCCTTGCCGCCGAGTTCATGAACAGCGGCAGCATCATGGATCGCCTGCTGCGCTTCTGCAACGCGCTGGTCGGGCGCTTCCGCGGCGGGCTCGCTCACGTCAACGTCGTGCAAAGCATCATCTTCGCCAGCATGTCGGGTTCCGCCCTCGCGGACGCCGCGGGCTCCGGCAAGCTGATGCAGTCGCTGATGACGCGGGACGGCAAGTACACGGCGAGCTTCGCGGCGGCCCTGACTGCGGCGTCCTCGGTCATCGGGCCCATCATCCCGCCCTCGATCCCGCTGGTGCTGTATGCCCTGGTGTCCGACACGTCGATCGGCTTCCTGTTTCTCGGCGGCGTCATACCGGGCCTGCTCATCGGCATTACACAGATGCTCTTGATCGCGTTTACCGCCCGGCGGCGGAACTTCCCGGTCGAGAAACCTGTTCCGTTGCGCGAGCTGCCGCGCGTCACTTGGGAGGCCTTCCCGGCGCTGATGATGCCCGTGATCCTCCTCGGCTGCCTTTACAGCGGGGTGACCACGCCCACGGAAGCCGCCGCCGTCGCCGCCGCGTACGCGCTGCTGGTTTCGGCTTTTCTCTATCGCAGCATCGGCTGGCGTGACGTCTATGACTCGCTCACGACCAGCGCGCGCATCACGATATCGATCGGCATGCTGATCGCCGGCGCCATGGTCTTCAACTACGTCATTACGGTCGAGAATATTCCCAAGGCGCTCAGCGTGATGCTGAAGGGTTACGAGCTCTCGCCGCTCGTGTTCCTCCTGGCCGCGAACGTTCTCCTGCTGGTCCTCGGCTGCTTCCTGGAAGGCACCACGATTCTGCTGATCATCGTTCCGGTTCTGCTCCCGACCGCGCAGGCGCTGGGCATCGACCCCGTCCATTTCGGGGTGGTCGCGGTCATGAACATCATGATCGGCCTGATCACGCCCCCCTACGGCCTTCTGCTGTTCATGATGACCAAGATCGCGGAGGTGCCGCTCAAGGATATGGTGCGCGAGGTGATGCCGTTTCTCGCCGCCATGATCGGCGCGCTGGCGCTGATTACCCTCGTGCCGGAGCTCGTGCTCTTTCTGCCCCGGCTTATGGGCTACAAGGGCTGAGGCGCCCGATGAAACAAAGGCAACCCAGCAAGATGAACCTTGGCGGTTCGGCATCCGACCGCGCGGCGAAGCGCAAATTCCTGGTCGGCCTGATCGGCGAAGGAATCCAGGGGTCGCTTTCTCCCGCGCTGCATGAGGAGGAGGCTCGGTGCCAAGGTCTTACCCTGCACTATCAGCTGATCGACCTCGCCGCGGGCGGGCGCAGCGTTGCCGATCTTCCGCGGCTGATCGAGTCGGCTGAAGCAGCAGGCTTCGACGGTCTCAACATCACGTATCCGTGCAAGCAGGCCGTCCTGCCACTGCTGACCGAGCTGTCCGAAGACGCGCGCGCCATCGGCGCGGTCAACACGGTGGTTTTCCGGAAAGGCAAGCTCAAAGGCTTCAACACCGATTGTTCGGGCTTCGCCGTGTCCTTCCGGCGGAAGCTGGGCGATGCGCCGAGGCGGCGCGTGGTGCTCCTCGGCGCCGGGGGCGCCGGGGCGGCCATCGCTCACGCCGTCATGAAACTGGGCGTGGAGCAGCTCTTCATCGTCGACCGGGACCACGAGCGCGCCGAGACACTGGCGCGCAGCGTCGCGGGACACCACCCCGGCCGGGTGGTCGTATCCGCGGATGAGCTCGCGTCCGCGGCGAAGCGCGCGGACGGTCTGATCCACGCCACGCCCACGGGAATGGCCAGTCATCCCGGCCTGGCGTTTGACCCTTCCTTGCTGCGGCCGGAAATGTGGGTCGCGGAGATCGTCTATTTCCCCCTGGAGACCGAACTTCTGCGTGTCGCGAAAGAGCGCGGCTGCCGCACCCTCGACGGCGGCGGCATGATGGTCTGGCAAGCGGTGGGGGCCTTTGAGCATTTCACGGGCATCAAGCCCGATGCGGCACGCATGGAGGCTCATTTCCTGAAAATGGTTTCGCGCGTCGGCGACGCCGATACGCGGATGCCGAGCTGACCATCGCGCGATGTTTCCGACCAGATTGACCTCAGGAGAAGTTTGGAGCACCCTGCGGGCGGCCTCTCCTTCCGCCTGCGGGGGTTTTTTTGGACATAGACAATGCGCATATTGGTGCTGCACGGCCCGAACCTGAACCTCTTGGGACGGCGCGAGCCGCATATCTACGGCAAGGATACGCTCGCGGATATCAATGCCAAACTCGAAGCCCTGGCGGCTGAGCTCGGCACCGAGCTGGTGATCGTGCAGTCGAACCATGAGGGCATGCTGATCGACACCCTTCATGCGAACATGGACGTAGCCGACGGCGCCATCATCAATCCCGGGGGCATCACCAACTACGGGGTTCCTCTGCAGGATGCGATCGCCGCAATGCCTTTTCCGGTCATCGAGGTTCACCTGTCGAACATCGCCGCGCGAGAGGTCTGGCGCAGTCACTCGATGATCTCTCCGGTCGTGGACGGAACAATCCAGGGACTGGGTTGGCGTTCCTATACGGCGGCTCTGAGGGCGGTCGTTGAAATCGCGCGGGAGCCGAAGAAGCGCTGATCCGCCGCTCGCGGGACGCGGAGATCGAAGGCTTGAGACGAACGGGTGCGATATGATCTCAAGCAAAGGTCCCCGATGACTACCCGAGAACCCAATCCCGAACCCAACAACCCCCTGGGGATAGACGGCATCGAGTTCATCGAGTACGCCACCTCGCAGCCGCAGGCGCTCGGGTCGGTGCTGCAATCCATGGGATTCGTCCCCGTCGCCCGGCACCGGTCCCGCGAAGTCATGCTCTACCGCCAGGGCTCGATGAACCTGATCGTCAATTCGCACCCCGACGCCCTTCCCCGCATGAGCGCACCGACGGCGACACCGGAGCTCAAGGCGATCGCCCTGCGCGTGCGCGACGCGGCCTTTGCCTGGCGCCGCTCGCAGGACCTGGGCGCCTGGGAGATGCCGACGCGGGCCTCGGCGATGGAGCTGAACATCCCGGGCATACACGGCGTGGGCGAAAGCCTGATTTACTTCGTCGACCGCTACAAGGATTTTTCGATCTACGACGTGGACTTCTTGCCGCTGCCGGGCGCCGAGGCGCGGCCGGCGGCCGTCGCCGGTCTTCACTATTTCGGCGTGGTTCAGACCATTCTGAGCGACCGCACCGCCGATTGGGTTGAGTTCTACCAGTTGCTCTTGGGCTTTACGGTGCTTCCTGAGGGAAAGTTCTTCGGCATCCTGCCCAAGGGCACATTGCTGGAGAGCCCGTGCCACAAGTTCTATCTGCAGTTGACCGAGCCGCCGCCGGGCTCGGAAGACATCGGGTGGGATGAGGGCCTGTTGCGCATCGGCGTGGGCGCGCCCGACGTGGGCGCCGCCGTCCGCGTGCTGAAGGAGCGAGGGGTGGTGTTCATCGACCACGGCGCGGTGCAGCCGAGCGAGAAGGGCGCGCTGACGCAGGTCTACCTGGGCGGTGTTACTTTCGAGCTGGTGGTGAGCCATCTGCGGCCGGGCGCGTCGGCATGAACCAGGATCACTTCGGCATGGACACCATCACGCTCGCCGGGCCGCTGGAAGCAAAACTGCGCGCGGTGCGCGACGGCGGATTTGCCCAGATCATGCTGTCGGCCCCTGACCTGGTCGGGCATCCGGGAGGCGAAGCGGCCGCGATTTCCGCGGTGCGCCAGAGCGGCCTGCGCGTGACCGGATTCCAGGTGCTGCGCGATTTCGAAGGCCTGCCCGGCCACCTGCACGCGTACAAGCTCGACATCGCCAAAGCCATGCTCGGCATGTGCCGCGCATTGGGCTCGAAAGTCCTGCTGGTGTGCTCGTCGACCTCCACCCACGCAAGCGGCGATCCGGAGGTGCTGGCGCGCGACCTCCGCAAGCTCGCGACGCTCGCAGTCCCGCTCGGCATACGCATCGCCTACGAGGCGCTCTCCTGGGGCAAGCATGTCAACGAATTTCCGAAGGCCCTGGAGCTCGTCACGAGCGCCGATCGCGCCAATCTGGGCCTCGCGCTCGATTCCTTCCACATGCTGGCCGCCAAGACCGGCCTCGACGATCTGGATCTCGTCGATCCGCGAAAAGTCTTCATCGTTCAGCTCGCCGACTTCATGTGGCGCGAATTGCCTTCGCGCGAGGAACGCATCAATACCGCGAGACACTTCCGTGTGTTTCCCGGCGAAGGCGTGCATGGGGAAGAAGTGGCCGAGTTCGTGCGCAGGCTGGATGACATGGGGTATCGCGGCGACTACAGCTTCGAGGTGTTCAACGACGACTACACCCAGCTGCCCGCCGCCTTCGTGGCGGCCCGCGCGAGGGCATCGGTCAAGTGGCTCACCGACCAGGTGTCCCGCCGCAGCCTTCCGATGCGCAGGGCGGTGTAGGAACAATCCCGGTCAGAACGGGTAAGGCGTCGCCTTGTCCTGGATCGTGACCCACTGCCACTGGGTGAACTCCTCCCAGTTGGCGACTCCGCCGTGACGGCCGCCGTTGCCCGACGCGCCGCGCCCTCCGAAGGGCACCCAGGGCTCGTCGGCGACCGTCTGGTCGTTGATGTGGATGATCCCGCTCTTGAGCTTGCTCGTGAAATTCATCGCGCGCTCCATCGACTGGGTGATCACGCCGACCGATAACCCGTACTCGGTCGCGTTGTTGAGTGCGATCGCCTCCTCGTCGGTGTCGAAGGGCACGACCGAGACGACCGGGCCGAACACCTCCTCCGAGTACACGCGCATGTCGGGCCGCACGCCCTCCAGCACCGTGGGCTTATAGAAGAGATTTTCGTAGCTGCCGCCCGCGCGCAGTACGGCGCCCTTGGCGACGGCGTCCTTGACGATGCCGTCGATGCGCTCGATCTGCCGGCCGCTGATGATGGGCCCCAGGGCCACCTGTTCCTTGTTCGGGTCGCCCACCGGCAGCTTCTTCGCCTTGTCGACCAGCCGCTCGGTGAGGTCGCGCGCGATCTTACGCTGCGCGAGCACGGTGCCCGTGGCCATGCAGATCTGGCCCTGGTGCAGGTAGGCGCCCCAGGCTACGCTGGAAGCGGCGACGTCGAGATCGGCGTCGTCGAGCACGATGGTGGAATTCTTGCCGCCCAGCTCGAGCGTCACCTTCTTCAGGTGCCGGCTCGCCAGCTCGCCGACGCGCTTGCCCGCCGCGGTCGAGCCGGTGAACGAGATCATGGCGATGTTCGGGTCCGTGATCAACGCCTCGCCCACCGCCGCGTCCCCGGGCAGCACGTGCAGAACGCCCGCGGGCAGGCCCGCCGCCTCGAACAGGCGCGCGAGCATGAAGCCGCCTGTCACGGGCGTGTTCGGGTCAGGCTTCAGCACCACGGCGTTGCCGAGCGCGAGCGCCGGCGCCACCGCGCGGCTCGAGAGGATCAGCGGAGCGTTAAAGGGCGAGATCACGCCGACGACGCCGTGCGGCACGCGCCGGGCGAAGCTCATGCGCTTGGGGCCAGAGGGCAGCATCATGCCCGGAGGCTGGGTGGCGATCGCGGCGGCCTCCAGCAGGATGCCCGAGACCAGGTGCAGCTCGAAGTCCGCCTTCGGGGGAATGGAGCCGGTCTCGCGCACGATCCAGGGACGCAGCGCGTCCGCGTGCTCCTCCAGGAGCTGCGCCGCGCGCCGCATCACCGCCGCGCGCTGATCCGCCGGCGTCGCGGCCCACTCGACCTGCGCCGCGGCCGCCGCCTTCGCCGATTCACGCACGTCCTCGGCGTCGGCGAAGCCCACCTCGGTGAGCACCTTGCCCGTTGCCGGCTCGATCACCTCGCGCGTGCCGCCCTTCGCCATCTGCCAGCGTCCCGAGAATATCTTGCCCTTCCAGGCGTTCTCCGCGGCGATCGTGACCGCTGTGGTCTGTTCCTTGGACATGAATGTCCCTCCTTTCCATGTTAGCGTTCCCGGCTTGGTCTCCGCGCCCAGGTAAGCCGCCCGCAGGCGCTCCGAGCGAAGCAGTTTCCCGGCGGCGCCCTTCATCACCACGGCGCCGCGCTCGATTACGTAGGCGCCTTCGGCGATCGCCAGCGCCTTGGCGACGTTCTGTTCGACCAGCAGTATCGTGACACCATCGTCGCGGATGCGCTTCACGACGACGAGCAGCTCGTCCACCATCTTCGGCGCGAGGCCGAGCGAAGGCTCGTCGAGCATCAGGAGCCGGGGCTTGCCCATCAGCGCCCGGCCCACCGCCAGCATCTGCTGCTCGCCGCCCGACATCGTCCCGGCGAGCTGCTCGCGCCGCTCGGCAAGCTTGGGAAAAAACTGGAAAACGCGCTCCAGTCGCGCGGAACGCTCGCCCTGCGGCAGGAGATAGCCGCCGAGCTCCAGATTCTCGCGCACCGTCATTTGAGGGAAGAGCTGCCTGCCTTCGGGCACCTGCGCGAGCCCACGCGAAACGATCGCCGCCGGCTGCTCGGGCAGCGGCGCACCGTCGAAGAGCACTTCGCCGCGGCGCGGGATCAGCCCGGAGAGCGCCTTGAGAAGCGTCGTCTTGCCCGCTCCGTTCGGCCCGACGATGACGGTAAGCTCGCCCTTAGGCGCCTCGAGATCCACGCTCTCGAGCACGCGTATGCCGCCGTAGCCCGCCGAGAGACCGCGCACTGACAGGCCTGCGCTCATGCTGCCGCCTTCCTTTCTTGTTCGCCTTCTTCGCCGAGATAGGCCTCGATCACCTCAGGCTCCTTGCTCACCGCGCGCGGGTCGGCGTCGGCGATTTTCCTGCCCTGGTGCAGCACCGCGACGCGCTCGACGTAGTTCATCAGCACGCGCACCGCGTGCTCGATCCAGATCACGGCGAGCCCCAGCTCGTCGCGCACGCGCCGGATGAGCTGTGCAGCCGCATCCAGCTCGGTGTGCGTGAGCCCCGCCGCCGCCTCGTCGAGGAGCAGCACCCGCGGGCGCGCCCCCAGCGCCATGCCGATCTCGAGCAGGCGCTGCTTGGCGGGCGTGAGTCCGCCCGCGGGAACGTCGGCGGCGTCGGCGAGGCCCAGAAAGCCGAGTATCGTGCGTGCGTCGTCAAAAGCGTCGTGCGCATGCATGCGCGTGCGACCGGCAAACTCGAGCCCGAAGCGCACGTTCTGTTCGGCGGTCATGTCGCGAAATACCCGCGGCGTCTGAAAAGTGCGCGCCACTCCGTGCGCGGCGAACGCGTACGCCGGACGTCCGGTCAGGTCGTCACCGGCCACAACGAGCCGCCCGGCCGTGGGCGCCAGCACGCCGGACAAGGTGTGGAAAAGCGTGGTCTTGCCGGCGCCGTTGGGACCGATCACGCCGATGAATTCTCCGGCGCGCACTTCCAGGTCGACATTGTCCACCGCGGTCAAACCGCCGAAGCGAACCGTGACGCCTTTTGCCGCGAGCAGTACGTCAGCCACGGGCCCACCTGCGCTGTAGCAACGACGCCAGCCCGCCGGGCAGATAGAGCACCAGCAGGATCAACAGCGTGCCCAGCAGGATCAGAAAGGCGTACGGGAACTGCAGCCGCAGGAATTCGGTGAGCAGGCTGAATACCACCGATGAGACGAGCGGCCCGATAAGGGTATGCGCGCCGCCGACCATCGCTATGAGCACCGTCTGGAACCCGATGAACGGATTGAACACCGCGGTCGGATCGATGTAGGTCCAGCGTACCGCGATCGCCGCTCCGATGGCGCCCGCAAAAAACGCCGAGAGCGCAAAGCCGAGGATCTTGGCGCGGCGCGTGTTCACCCCGAGCGTCTGGGCGCGTTCCTCGTCGGCGCCGATGCCCGCGAGCGCAAGCCCGAGCCGGCTCGCGCGCACCATCGCGCAAACGCATACCGCCGCGGCAGCGATCAGCAGCACCGTGAGATAGACCGTCGTCGAGGAAGGCGCATCCGCGATCACACGGCCGACGGTCCTGAAGTAGCTCTTCTCGAAATAGGTGACGGCGTGGCGCACCAGCTCGCCCAGGCCGAAGGTGAGCACCGCGAAATACGCCCCACGCAGGTGCAGCACCGCCGCGCCGACGAGGACCGCAAACGCCGCCGCCACCAGACCTCCGAGGATCACCGCCACCGGGTAGCTCAGCGTCGTGAGACCCCAGGCCGTGACATACGCGCCGATTCCGAAGAACGCCGAGGTCGCGAGCGACAGGTAGTTGGTCGCGCCGCAGAACATCGCCCAGCTCACCGCCAGCGCCGCGTACATCAGGCAGGTGAGCGCGAGCGAGAGCCAGAAATCCGGCAGCAGCCACGGCATCGCTGCGAGCACCACCGCCGATACGCCGGTGGCGGCGAGGATGGAACGCAAGCCTGGTGCGCTCATTTTGGGGCTCATTTGGAGAACAGGCCCTTGGGCCGCGCCAGCAGCACCGCGATGAACACGCCGTAGGAGAGCAGCATTTTCAGCGAGGGATTGGTGAAGTGCATGCCGAAGGCCTCGACCAGACCGAGCAGCAGCCCGCCGGCAAGGCATCCCGCGGCGCTTCCCAGCCCTCCCAGGGTGATCACGATCAGCGCGGTCACCGTATAGGGCTCGCCCATCGACGGCGAGATCTCATAGACCATGGACAGGAGCGCGCCGGCGACTCCGGCAAGCGCCAGACCCGCGCCGAACACCACCGGATGCAGCGTCGCGGTGTTGATCCCCACGAGTTGAGCGCCGACAGGCGACTGCATCATGGCGCGTACCGCCTTGCCGATGAGAGTAAAGCGCAGGACCGCCAGCAAGGCGAGGCTCGCCCCGAGCGCGAAAGCGAAAACCACCAGCCGGTTGGCCGTAAAACGGGTCTCGCCGATCTCCACCGGATCGGTCAGGAACGAATAGCCACGCAGGTCGGCGCCCCACACGAGATAGGCGACGTTCTGCACCAGGTACATGAGTCCGAAACCGATGAGGAGGCTCCGTGCTTCGACGACTTCGACCGAAGGAGCGCTGCGCGTTATCTTGAGGAAGCAGACGCGGTACACGACCACTCCGGCGAGAAACAGCAGCACCATTACTACCGGCAGGAACGCAAGAGGATTGACGCCCAGGGCCGTATGCGCCCACCAGGTCAGGTACGCCCCCACCATCAGGAATTCGCCGTGGGCGATGTTCATGATCCGCATCAGCCCGTATTGCAGGTTCAGGCCGACCGCGACCACGGCATAGATGCCGCCGGTGATGAGACCGGATGCGGTGAGGTCGAGCCAGAATCCCATGAGGAAAGAGTCGGGAGAACAAAAACGGCCCCGCGGATTACCCGCGAGGCCGTCGGTCGGTTACCTTGGCTATTTCCAGGCAGGCTTGGGAACGATCGCCTGTGCGGTGGCTCGCGCTTTCGGCCACACCACCTCGAATTCGCCCTTCTGCCACTGGCTCACGATCCCCGGCGTCGAGATGTTCTCGCCGTCCTTGAAGCGGATCTTGCCGATGATGGTGTCGAACTCGCCGTTGGCGATGTGATCGCGCAGCGCTTTGCGGTCGAGCCCCACCTTCTCCACCGCCTGCTGCAGGATCTGCAACCCGGCCCAGCCGTGCGCGCTCGCCCAGCGGTCGGGCTCCTTCTGGAATTTCTTCACGTGCGCGTCGAAATACGCCTTGGTCGCCGGATTGGACTTGGGATTCCAGGTGCCCAGACCCATCACGCCTTCGACCGTGTCGCCCATCTTCTGCTTGTATACCGGGAACGCCGTGCCTACTGCGGCGTAGAACACCTTCGGGTTGAAGGCGATCTCCTTCGACTGGCCGGTCACCAGGAACGTGTCAGGGGGATAGGTAACGCCGATGAAGGCATCGGGGTTCTTGGCCTTGATATCTTTCAATACCGGCGAGAGATCCTTCACCCCGAGCGGATAGCTTTTCTTCTCGACGATCCGGATGTTCTTCGCTTTCAGCGCCGCTTCCAGCGCGCCGACGTTTTCCAGCCCGAAAAGCTCATCGACATAGATCACCGCTGCGGTCTTCACACCGCGCGCGACCAGCAGGTCGGCGAGCGCGCCCATCATCAGGTCGGGCTGCTGCAGCATGGCGAAGAAGTACGGGTTCTTCATTTCGAGGAGTTTCCTGCCGGTCGCGGTCGGCGCGAGCACGGGGTAGCCGTATTTCTGCAAGAGCGGCATCACCGCGAAATTCGCGCCCGTTCCCCACGGCGGCAGGACCAGGTCCACCTTGTCCGTCCCCATCAGCTTCTCGTAGGTGCGCACCATGGTTTCCATCTCGCTGCGGTCGTCGTAGCCCACCAGCTCGATCTTGCGCTTGACGCCCTTGACGCTCAGCCCGCCGGCGGCGTTCACCTGCTCGGCCCACAGGATGTAGTTCGGTTCCTGCGTCACCTGCGCGCCCGGCGCCCACGGCCCGGTGCGCGCAATGGCGTAGCCGATCTTGACGTCCTGGGCGAACGCCGGCAGCGCCGCCGCTATCGCCAGCGAAGCGAGGGCGAAGTTTCTCACTCTTGGGGTGAACCTCATGCTGTCTCCTCTTGGTTTGAATTGAAATGCCGTTCTCCGGCAACTGCTTTTCTCTTGATTTGGCGGCATCTTATTCTGGCACGCGGGGGAAGTCCATACGCCCGCGTCGGCCATCCGAAAGTGGAGGATGTACTATCCTGCATACATCAACGTTCAGTTTCCCGCGATGGTCATCTCCTCGATGAGAATCGAGCCGCAGCTTCGAGAGCCGCGCGTCAGCCTGTCGTTCCCGATCGCAACGATAGCGCGGAACATCTGGCGCAGGTTGCCTGCGATGGTGACCTCCTCGACTGGGTGCCGGATCTCGCCTCCTTCCACCCAATATCCCGCCGCTCCTCGCGAGTAGTCCCCTGTCACCAGATTGATTCCGAAGCCCATCAGCTCGGTGACAAGCAATCCCCGCCCCATCGTTCGGATGAGCCCGGGAAGATCGGGCCCGCCGCCCTCCAGGATCAGATTGTGGTTGCCGCCCGCGCTGCCGGTCGTCTTCATTCCGAGCTTGCGCGCGGAATAACTGCCGAGAAAATATCCGCGCAGCACGCCGTCCTTCACCACCTCGCGGTCGCGGGTGGCCACACCCTCGTTGTCGAACCAGGAGCTGGCATGTCCGCGCTTGAGGTGCGGCCGCTCCACGATGTTGACCAGAGGCGAAAATACCTGCGTCCCCAGGCTATCGACAAGGAACGAAGCCTTGCGGTAAAGGTTTCCTCCGCTCACGGCGGATACGAAGGTCCCGAGCAGGTCAATCGCCACCGGCGCTTCGAACAGAACCGGCGCCTGGACGGTTGGAATCTTGCGACTCGAGAGGCGCGCGAGCGCCCGTCTTCCGGCATAGTCGCCGACCGCCTCGGGCTGAGCCAGGTCTTGCGGAGAGCGCTGGGAAACGTACCAGTCATCGCGCTGCATGTGACCGTCTTCGGCCGCGATCACGGCGCAGGAAAGAGTATGGCGCGAGGTCGGAAAACCCTGCATGAAACCGTGGCTGTTGCCGAGCGCGAAGTGCCCCTGCTGGCACGATACGCTCGCTCCCTCGGAGTTGTTGATGCGCTTGTCCAGGCGAAACGCGGCGGCCTCACAGCTCTTTGCGATCTCGATCGCGCGCTCGACGGGCAGTTCCCAGGGATGGAAGAGGTCGAGATCCTTCGGCTCGCTCGCGAGCTCCTCCGGATCGGCGAGCCCCGCGCAGTCGTCCGCCGCGGTGAAGCGCGCGATCGTCAGAGCCGCCTCCACCGTGTCGCGGATCGCGCGCGGGGCAAAGTCGGCCGTGCTCGCATAGCCCTTTTGCTTGCCGACGTACATGGTGACGGTCAGGCTCTTGTCGCGGTTGTATTCGATGGTCTCGACTTCGCCCTTGCGGACCGTGACATTTTGTCCGTAGCCGTCGGAGGCCTCGGCTTCGCACGCGCTCGCGCCTTTTCGCCTGGCATGCGCCAGAGCATCCGAGGCGATCGCCTTCAGAGCGTCGATACTGTGGGAAAAGCGCGCTTGCGCCATGCGGAATGCTGCGGGAAAGAGGCTATGATATCAGTTCACATCGCGCCGCCGAAACGTGCAGGACGAGGAAAAGCCGAGCAAGACCCAGCGCAAGCGCGCCATGCACGAGCTGCAGGCGCTCGGCGAACGCCTCGTGGAGCTCAACTCCGAGCAGCTCGCCGCAGTCGCCCTTCCGGAGGCCCTGCGCGAAGCCGTGGAGCAGGCGAAGGGCATCACCCGGCACGAGGCGCGGCGGCGCCAGCTGCAATACGTCGGCCGCCTCATGCGCCAGGTCGATCCGGAGCCGATCCGCGAGAAGCTCAAGACCTGGGACGGAGTCTCCGTCGAAGAGACTGCGCGCCTTCACCGGATCGAGCGCTGGCGCGACAAGCTGCTCGAGGACGACGACGCCGTCGCTTCGCTCGCCGAAGCGCATCCGGGCATCGACACCCGGCGCCTGCGCGCGCTCGTTCGCCGCGCGCGCGATGAGCGCAATGCGCAGCGCCCGCCGCGGAGCGCCCGGGAACTGTTTCGGACTCTGCGCGATATCATCGGGGGAACACAGGTGATCGATGAGCAAGGTTGAAGAACTGTTGATCGGCCTGGTCTCAATCAGCGACCGCGCCTCGAGCGGCGTCTACAAGGACGAAGGCATTCCGGCATTGCAGGAGTGGTTTTCGCGGGCACTGGCGAGTCCCTGGCGCGTCGAGGCACGGCTCATACCCGACGAGCAGCCCGTTATCGAATCTACGCTGGCGGACCTCGCGGACCGGGTGGGCTGCCATCTGGTGCTCACGACCGGCGGAACCGGCCCGGCGCTGCGCGACGTGACGCCGGAAGCCACCCTCGCCGTAGCCGACAAGACCCTACCCGGATTCGGCGAGCAGATGCGCCGGATCAGCCTCGAGTTCGTGCCTACCGCCATCCTGTCGCGACAGGTCGCGGTCATCCGCAAGCAGGCGCTCATCATCAACTTGCCTGGCCAGCCGAAATCCATCCGCGAGACGCTCGAAGGCCTGAAGGACAAGGAGGGCAAGCAGATCGTCCCGGGAATATTCGCAGCCGTCCCCTATTGCATCGACTTGATTGGCGGGCCCTATGTCGAAACCCGCGAAGAGGTGATCAAGGCGTTCCGGCCCAAATCCGCCCTCCGTCCCAAATCGGCTTCCTGATCGGGATTCGTAACGTCATGTCGCACATGCTCGACGCGATAGAAATTGAAACCGGCGCGAATCCGGCGGCCAGCATCATCTGGCTGCACGGACTGGGCGCCGACGGCAACGACTTCGCCCCCATCGTTCCCGAGCTCGATCTGCCCAAGACCGCCATCCGCTTCGTTTTTCCGCACGCCCCGGTGCAGCCCGTCACCATCAACGCCGGCATGCGAATGCGCGCCTGGTACGACATCACGGACGGGGCGATCCGGCGCGAGGACGAGCGCGGTGTGCGCGCGTCGCAAGCCCTCATCGAGACTCTGATCGGTCGGGAGAAGGAGCGCGGCACGAAGGCAGAACGGCTCGTGCTTGCGGGTTTTTCGCAGGGCGGAGCGATCGCGCTGCAGACTGGACTTCGCTACCCCCAGCGCGTCGCCGGGATCATGGCGCTGTCGACCTACGTGCCGATCTCCGAACATCTGCACGCCGAGGCGAGCGCCGCCAATCGCAAGGCGCCGATTTTCATGGCGCACGGCAGCTTCGACCCCGTTATTCCGCTCGCATGGGCGCAAGAGTCCCGCAAGCTGCTGCAGTCACTCGGTTACGCGCTGGAGTGGCGGGAGTATTCGATGCCGCACTCGGTGTGCCCCGAGGAGCTCGCCGATATCGGCGCCTGGCTGAAAAAAATCCTGGGGCCGCAGGAATGAGGACGGTTTGCAACATGAGGGGAAACATCCCCTCATCCTCCCCTAAGTTAGAGGCTGTTTCGGTAATTCCGAAACAGCCTCCCGTAACCCTGCTCAGCCCGTATCGCGGATCATCTGCCGGCAGCGCACAAGCTCGTAATCGTCCCCGCGTTCCAGATCCCCCGTAGGCATCAGCAGGTAGGCCTTTCCGTTTCGCTCGAGCAGCAGGTTCTGGCCGGCGACGAGAACGGCGCCGCGCAGCAGCAGGTGCGCCTCCGGCGCGGAGTCGGCCGGGTTGAGCAGGATCGCCGTTTCCGCGTCTTTGCTCGTTCCCGTCTGTCCGCCTTGCGGCCTGACTTTGACCGGAAGCGCCATCCGCGACAGCGTCTGAATTCCAACCATGCCGTTCTGCGCGCCCTCCCGCTGGAAACGCCGCACGACCCCGACGATCCAGTTCGTCCCGCCTTCGGGTTGAAGGCCGACCAGGCAGCCGATCTTCAGCCACTCGCTCTTCACTTGGGGAACGCTCGCCCCGAACCCGCCGGTGCTGACATTTTCCACAACCCAGTTTTCGATCTTGTTCTTGTCGAGCGGGATCCCGCCCGAAGGATCGAGTGCGGTGAGCACGCCCTCGAAGCCGTAGATCGCCCCGAGGCGAGACTTCACCTTGTGGCGCGGCGCTTTCCTTTCCGGCGGCTTGGGTGACCAATTGAGCGTCAGGTGACCGAGGACTCCGAGCACGATCTCCTTCTCGTAGTCGCTTCCCGCAGCGATGCTTGAAGGCAGGGCACCGGTCGATTTCACCGTCTGAATCAGTTTCTCAAGCTCCTTCAGCGCCCCGGCCGCGGAGAAATAGCGAAGGGTGGGCGCGCGGTGCGGAAGGTGGGCGACACGCACCGGAGGCTCGATGTTCAGCAGGTCGATGCAGTAAGCGATATCGGGCTGGAAGTCGAGGGTGAGCTTGAAGTATCCGACAAGATGCGCGATCAGGCGCTCGACCAGATCGATTTCGACCGGCAGCAGGCTGTCCGGAGACGAAGCGCCCAGCATCACCGGCTTGAGAAATTCGTAGGTCGGGGAAGTTTCCCCGGGCATTCCCGCGTGGCCGGCCACTTTCGTTTGCGCGAATTTGCGGTCTTCTGCAAGCGCGTAGATTTTCAGGATCGTGCCCCACAGGGGATGGTCGAGCGGGCCGTAGCGTATGTACTGCCACTTCATCTGGCCGGAGAAGGCGCGCAAGGCCCGCACCGTCAGTTGCGGCATGCTCTTTTTCAGCTCCTCCGCGCCCTTCTGCCCGCTCGCGTAGAAGTCGATGCAGGTCTCGAAGGCCTTTCCCGCGTGCCGGTACGACTCGCGAATCGCGGTCCACAGCCGGTTTTCCTGATAGCCGGAGAGGTGCGATGAAGAGAGGTAATCGAGCTGAAGCTTGCGCAGGTGCGATTGCGCTGCATCGTCCACCATTTCCATCAGCAGCAGGCGATGCTCGGGCTTGAAGCTCTCCCAGCTGCGCACCGATTCGAGCCAGTGGTTGAGATCTTCGAGCGCCTTGAACGGATCGCCCGAGGGAATGGCGTCGAGGATTTTCCGAGCGTCCTTGACATCGGACATCGGATGCTCGGTTTTTCCCGCACCGAACAGCTTCATCGCTTCCTTTCCAACTTGTCTGCCGCCGGACGAAACACGTGGGCCGCGGGAGCAGGCGCCCGTATGGTGCTGGCGAGTGGACTCGAACCACCGACCTACTGATTACGAATCAGTTGCTCTACCAGCTGAGCTACGCCAGCCTTGCATCCCGCGCGCGGTGAGGCGGGATTATATCAGCGACCCCGTCGGCGACGGCTCGACCGCGGGCTTCTTTAGGATTCAGGATTGCGGACGCGTGCGGATGATGATGTCCACGCCGTCGGCGACCGTCCCGGGCGGCAACGGGGGCAGGCCCACCACGCGAATATTGTCCGCGGCAACGTCGGTGAGCCGTCCGGTCGCCACGTCGTAGAGGTGGTGGTGGGGCTCGGTGTTCGGATCGTAGACGATCTTGGTCGGATCCACGACGAGCTCGCGGATCATCTTCTTTTCCAGAAAGAGTTTCAGCGTGTTGTACACGGTCGCCTTGGATGTCTCGGCGTAGCGGGCGTTGACGAGCGACAGGATCTGGTCCGCGGAGAGATGCTCGCGCCGCGTAAATAGCACGTGCGCGATCTCCATGCGCTGGTGGGTAGGCTTGAGGCCGCGCCGGCGCAGCAGGTGCGCGACCTCTTTTCGATTCCAGCCCCGAGATTTCATGAAATCATTCTAGACGAGGACTTGGACCGTGTCTAATTCGGTTGCGGTCAGCATCGGTGGGCCAAACTCCGGAAAGAACCGGCGACCGGAAACGTGAAGTAGTTCCGCTAGAATTTCGGCACGGACACCGCTCGTGACCGGATTTCGGCCACTCGTCGGCGGGTTTTGCGTCAGGCTTCTCCACTTCTTTATCATTCACCGTCTGAGAAAAGGGGTCTCTATGCAGCGCCAGTCAGGTTTTACCTTGATCGAGCTCATGGTCACGGTTGCGATCATCGCGATTCTCGCGGGGGTCGCGCTTCCTTCCTATACGCAATACCTCCTCCGCGGCAAGCTCCTGGAAGGCCACACCAACCTGCTCGCCATGCGGACCAAGATGGAAATGTACTTCCAGGACAACCGGAGTTGGACCCCGGCCCCTCCGGCGCCGCAGCCGTGCACGGCCGGCAGCGGCGCTGCGCTTCCAGCGGGGTTGAAACACTTCACGATCACCTGTCCGGCCGCGGACCTCACGGCAACCACCTACAAGGTCCAGGTCGACGGCATGGGAGAACTGGCCGGTCTGACCATGACGGTCGACCAGGCCAATGTCCGCCGCACCGTTTCCGTACCGGCAGGCTGGACCCCGCCGGCCACCAACTGCTGGATCACCAGGAAAAACGGCCAATGCTGAAAACGCGCGCCCCTCAGCGCGGGTTCAACATCATCGAGATCCTGGTCACGCTGACCGTGCTCGGGTTTCTCATCGCGCTCGGCGCGCCCAGCCTCGTGGGGTTCCTCCAGAACCAGCAGATTCGGGCTGGCGCCGACGCAGTCGTGAACGGACTGCAGATCGCCCGCGGCGAAGCGATCCGGCGCAATCTCGCCGTGCAGGCGGTGCTCGAACCCGGTGGTTCGGGGTGGACGACGGGGTGGACGATATGCGAGGCGACCGTGGATCCCTGCGATTCCACCACTCTCACCACCGACGCGACAAAGGTCATCCAGCACCGCAGTGCCGAAGAGGGCACCAGCATCGCGACGGTCACGGGCGTCGACGCTGCCGCGAACCCGGCGGTCGCGGTGACCTTTTCGCCGCTGGGCAGCGTTGTCCCGAATTTCAACGGCAGCAACGTGATGGCGCGGGCCGACGTCATCAAGGGGAGCGACCCCAGTTTGTGCGTGGCCAACGGCGGGTCGATGCGTTGCCTGCGCGTGGTGGTGACCGGCGGCGGCAGCATCCGCATGTGCGATCCCACCCCGGGCATCGCCGCGCCCGACCCGCGCGCTTGTCCATGAACGGAGACCCGAAAATGCGCAGGGAACCCCCAGCCCGAGGCCGCGAGCGCGGCGTGATGCTGATCGAGGCGCTGATCGCGATCCTCATCTTTTCGATCGGCATCCTCGCCGTGGTCGGCATGCAGAGCGTGGCGATCAAGAACGTCACCGAATCGAAGTACCGCAGCGAGGCCGCTTTCCTCGCCAACGAGCTGACCTCGCAGATGTGGACAGACGCGCCCAACCTCAACGCAGCCAACTATAACTACCCGGGCTCCAGTTACGCGAAGCTCGTCAACTGGGTCGCCAAGGTGGATGCCACTCTGCCGGGCACCGCGGTCGTCCGGCCGAGGGTGACCGTCATTCCGCCTCCGCCTGTCGTTCCTCCGGCTGTGGCGCCGATCGGCGCGACGGTGAGGATCGAGCTGTTCTGGCAGCTTCCGGAGGAAGCCTCGGCCGGCCTGCCGCCGCGCAATCACACCGTCATCGCGTCGGTCTTTACGGGCTGAACCATGCGAGCGCTCAACGCCATCTCTCCTCGCGGCTTCAGCATGATCGAGCTGATGGTCGCCATGCTGATCGGCCTGATCGGGATGATCATCATCTTCCAGGTCTTCGAAGTCTCCGAGGGCATCAAGCGCACCACCACCAGCGGCGGCGACGCGCAGCAGAACGGCGCCGTTGCGCTCTACGTGATCGAGCGCGACCTGCGCAACGCCGGGGCGGGATTCAACGACACGCCCACCGCGGGCTGCCCAATCGTCGGTTCCGACTCCATGCGCGCGACGCCCAACTTTCCGCCGCTCGGCACGCAGATGCTGCTCGTTCCGGCGACGATCACTTCGACCGTCGTGCCGACCGATCCGGATCAGCTGACTATTTTCTACGGATCGAAACCGAATGTCGTCAATGCGACGACCCTCACCACGCCGATGGGGATCCCGACGGACAACCTGACCGTGAGGAACCCCTACGGCTATAAGCCTGGGGACCTGATCCTGCTCCAGGACCCGGGCACCGTCAGCCCGTGCTCCATCATGGAGGTCACCGGGACACCCTCGTCAACCCCACCCACAGTGGCTCCGGTCAACGTCGCACGCAGCACCAACTCCTACGCCCTCATCTCAGGGGTTGCCAAGACTCCGCGCTTCAACCCGGCCGGCGGACTGGGGGTGACCTATAACGGGACGGCCGCCAACACGACGCGCGTCTTCAATCTGGGAAACATCCACGAGCCCGCCGGCTCGCCCGATCTGCCCGTGCACAACACCTACGCGATCGTCAACCGATCGCTGCAGGTCACATCGCTGTTCGTACCGAATTCGGCGTCCGCCTCGCCCCAGGTGAACACGGTCGCAGACAACATCGTTCACATGCGCGTGCTGTATGGAGTCGACACCGGACCGGTGTTTAACGCAGCAGGCGACGGCGACGGCATCGTCGACAGCTACGTCAACGCCGCCACGTTCAACGCGATGGTCGTCAACGGATTTATTCCACCGTGGCGCTACGTCCTCGCTGTGCGAGTCGCCGTGGTCGCGCGCAGCGCGCTCGCCGAAAAGCCCTCGGAGGGGGCCGCCGGCTGCGACGCCACCACCGACGGGACCGAGGCGCCTCCTGGTCCCGATCGGCGTCCCAAGTGGTCGGGCGGCATATTCAACCTCACCGCCGACCCGGACTGGAAGTGCTACCGCTACCGGGTGTTCGAAACGACGGTCCCCTTGCGCAACTGGATCTGGAGGTCGAGCTAGCATGAACCGCTACACGCAACGCAGTTTTCCATGCGCGCCCAAGCGCGAGCGCGGGACGGTGCTGATCATCGCGCTCATCGTGCTGGTCGCCATGACGCTGGCGGGCATCGCCACCATGCGCTCGGTGGACACCGCCACGCTGATGGCCGGAAACATCGCCTTCAAGCAGTCCGCCGTCAACGCCGCGGACCAGGGGCTCCAGTCCGGCTTCGCCTGGCTCTCTGCGAACCTCGCAGTGGCGAACCTCAACAGCGACAACAACAATTCGAGTCCCTCGTCGACCGGATACTTCGCCAGCGCCGCGCTGGACGAACCCAAGTGGTCGGACCCGACCGTGTGGGACAACGCGGCGCAATTGAACGGGGGCGCTGCGGACGCGGCGGGAAACCGCGTGTGGTACAGGATAGAGCGCATGTGCCCGCTGAAGGACTGCGCCGCCAATGCCGTATGCGGCGGGGTGGCCAACACCTGCGGTTCGACGCCCGACCCGGGCCTGCTGAGCAAGGAAGGACAGGATCACTTCAGGCAGACCGCAGGCATATTCACCAAGCCCCCGGCGACCCATTACCGCGTGACGGCCAAGGCCGAGGGTCCGCGCGGCTCCGTCTCGATCGTGCAAACCATGCTGCGCGGGATATAGCGCCCGGCACATTCGCAGGAGAAATTCCATGAGTCACACAAAACGAGTCATCGCGTACGCTCTGGCCGCCTGCATGGCCACCCAGCCGGCGTTCGCGGCAATGACGGACCTCTCTGCCGTGCCGCTCGCTTCCTCCGCGGGCGCGAACTTTCTGCCCAACCTCCTCTTTACCCTGGACGATTCGGGCAGCATGGGGTTCAACTACCTGCCCGACTACGTCAACGACCCCAGCACCTGCATGGTCAGCGACGACGGGACCGCCTGCACGCGCGGAGATCCGCCGTTCGAAGCCGGCGGCCAGACCGGATTCAACGGGGTCGGCTACGACCCAAACTTCAACTACCTGCCCGGTCTTACGTCCACCGGACAGCCGATCCTGAACCCGCCAAGCGGAGCGTTGACGCCCACTTCGGTCCCGCCCGATGCCTATCTCGGCGGCACCAACGTGAACGTCACGACAAACACTCCGGACAACCGTTACTGCAACGGCACCGGCGGCAGCGCCGTGTGCAAGCGCAACGGCGCGGACAACGCCGGCGTCGTGTCGCCGGTAGGCATCGACGCCTCGGGCAATATTCTCGGGCAGGGTCAGTTCCCCTATCGCACGCATGCCTCCAACTCGAGCCAGTTGACTTTCGGCATGCCCGAGATGATGTCCATCGGGACGTTCGCCCGCGGCGGGGCGACGGTCACGGCGACGACCGTCGAGGCACACGGCCTCACGACTTCCGACAGGGTCTTCGTCACCAGCGGCACCGCGGGCCTGAGCGTCACCTGTGTTCCCGTTACGTCGGTGGCCAACGCCAACACGTTTACGTATACGTCGGGCACGTCGGGCACCATTACTGCGAGGGCAGCCTCGTACCGCAAGTGCAACCCGGGAAGCTTCACGCGCTCGGGCAGCACCGTGACGGTCACCACACCCACCGTTCACCTCGTGGTCACGGGCGATGTCGTCACGTTCGTTGTTCCCACCCAGACCGCCATGAACGCCACCAACGCCGCGATTACGGTGACGAGCCCCACCACCTTTACCTACACGGTCGGTGGCGGGAGCGCCATCGCCGCCACCCCGGGTTTTGGAGTGCGCACCGGCCTGTACAACGTTCGCACCCCGGTCAACGGCGCGCCGGCGGTGTACCGCATCACCCCGGTCGAATACTGCAGCGACGTCGCGCTCACCAACTGCATCCAAGTCATCCCGCCGGCCGTGCCGCCGGCGAGCCATCCCTTTCCGGCCTACGTGCGCTTTTGCAGGACCCAGGCCGAGGCCTACGCTCCGGGCGCCGTAACCGCAATCGCCACCACGCCGCCGACGCCGCGCTGCCAGCTCAAACAGATCAATATTACCGGTCTGCAATCCTATACCTTCCCGCGCATCGGCTGGTTCACCCGCGACACGGTTACCCCGGGCGTCGCGACCTACGGCAACCGGCCGAACCGTGCCGACTGCGTCGGCGCGCCGACCTGCACTTACAACGAAGAGATCCAGAACTACTCGCGCTGGCTCACCTACTACAGCAACCGCATGCGCATGATGAAGACCTCCGCGGGGCGCGCGTTCCTGAACTTCATCTCCAATCCGAGCGGCACCCCGGCCAGGCCCGACCGGCTGCGGGTCGGATTGATCACCATCAACCCGACGACTCCGAACGGATCGAGCACCGCCGGCACCGACGTAGAACCGTCCAAATACCTGAAGGTCGACAACTTCAGCACCACGCACGCCGGCAACTGGTACACCAAGTTCTATTCGATGATTCCCAACCAGAGCACGCCGCTGCGGTCGGCGCTGTCGCGCGCGGGCTGGCTATTCGCCGGCAACCTCGGCACCGGCCTGACGGCCGGCATCCCCGCGGCCGACGACCCGATTCAGGCCTCATGCCAGAAGAACTACTCGATTTTCACCACGGACGGGTTCTGGAACCAGGGGACGGGACAAGATCTGGCCGGGAATTCCCTCCTCAACCACGACAACGTGGACAACCAGGTCATCGCTCCCTACCTCGACAAGATGGTGAGCCGCGCCAGCGGGACCTACGACGGCAATATCCTCCCCGGCACGACCGCGGGAACCACACCGGGCGGACGGGGAACGCTCGCCGACGTGGCGCTGTACTACTTCAAGACCGACCTTCGCGGCGGCACGGACACCCTCGGCAACCCCACCGGTCCTGCGTCCAGCCCGAGCACCACGCCGCCGGGCGGTGACGTCTCGACCAACAATGTGCCCGCCAGGGCCGGACAGAAGGACTTCCCCGTCCACCAGCATATGGTCACGTTCACGATCGGCCTCGTCGACGGGCTGATGCGCTACCAGCCCGACTACGAAGCCGCGCTGACCGGCGATTTCGCCAACATCCGTAACGGAGCGACGGGCTGCTTCTGGGCGACGGGCATCTGCAACTGGCCCGCGCCGCAGGCCGATGGCCAGTCCGCGCTCGACGACCTGTGGCACGCCGCGGTCAACGGCCGCGGCACTTACTACTCGGCCCAGAACCCGAACTCGCTCGCGACGGGGCTGGCTGGCGCGCTCAACAGCCTGGACATCCAGGTCGCTTCCGCGGCCGCGGCGGCGACTTCGAGTCCGAACATCGCGTCGGGCCTGGAAAAGGCTTTCAGTACGACGTACCAGACGGCGACCTGGTCGGGCCGGGTCTATGCCCAGAAAATCGATCCCCTTACCGGACAGGTCGACCCCACGATCGTGTGGAAAGCGCACGAGTTGCTGCTCGCCAAGGTCGCGCCGGCCGGCGATACCCGGGCCCTCTATATGATGGATCCGGGCGCGGGAACCAAGCTCAAGCCCTTCAACTTTGCCTCGATGAACGCGACGGAGAAGGCTTTTTTCAGCAACAAGTGCATTCCCCTGAGCAACATGACTCAGTGCACGACGCTTACGCCCTTCCAGCTCCTCGACGCGAACGACGGCAACAAACTGGTCAGCTTCCTGCGCGGGCAGACCGGCCTGGAGACGACCGTCTTTCGCGACCGCACCGAGGTCGATGCCACGGTAATCCAGACCGTGCTGGGCGACATCATCAACGCCCAGCCGCTGTTCGTGCCGGCGCCGTTCTTCGACTATACCGACACCGGTTACAGCGCCTTCAAGACGGCGCAAAAGAACCGCAAGGGGACGCTGTACATCGCGGCGAACGACGGTTACCTGCACGCTTTCGACGGGGACACCGGGAACGAGAACTGGGCCTACATGCCCAAGTTCGTGATGCCGGGGATCTATCAGATCGCCGACTCGGGCTATGCCGGAAAACACCGGTTTTTCCTGGACGGCACGCCCGAGTTCCAGGATGTGTTCGACGTTGGGGCGGGCGTCTGGAAAACCATCGTGGTAGGCGGGGCGAACAGCGGCGCCCGCGGTTATTACGCCGTCGACGTCACCGACCCCCTGAGCCCGAAGGGGCTGTGGGAGTTCTGTTCCGATGCGACGTTGTGCGCCGCCAGCGACCCGGATCTCGGATTCACCTACGGCAATCCGGTGATCGGCAAGCGCAAGCTCGACGGCAAGTGGGTGGTGGTCGTGACCTCGGGGCTCAACAACGCGACCCCGGGCAGCGGCGAGGGTTTCTTCTTCGTGCTGGATGCGATCACCGGCCAGATCCTTCACAAGGTCGCCACCAAGTCGGGCAACCCCGCGACGCCTTCCGGCCTCATGAAAATCGGCGGGTGGTATCCGGAAGGATTCACCGACGCGACCTTCACTCACGTCTACGGCGGAGATCAAAACGGTGATGTCTGGCGGGTGGACATGGCCGAGGCCATGGTTTCGTACGCGTCGCCGACGGACGTGACCACGGGCATGCCGGTGCTCATGCATTTCGCCACCCTGACGGACGCGACCGGAAGGAGACAGCCGATCACGGCGAGGCCGGTGGCGACCCCGATAACCGTAGCGGGTATCAAGAGACGCGTCTATTACGTCGGAACGGGAAGGTATCTGGGGAACTCCGATCTGTCCGACGCGGGCCTGGGCGCAAGCGCCTGGCAGCAATCGATCTACGGGATCATGGACAAGGACACCGGGGTCTCCCTGGGGGTCGTCCGCCCCGGCCTCGTTCCGCAGACGCTTTCCCCGCTGGCACCGGGAAAGCGCGCAGTTTCCAAGAATCCGGTGGATTGGAGCGCCAGGGACGGATTCATAATCGACCTCCTCCCCAACATCGATGCGATCCCTACCGACGGCGAGCGGATCGTGCTCGATCTCCAATTGGTGTTGGGCACGCTGGTGATCACCTCCACCATACCCGAGAAGGGCGGCTGTACGCCGGGAGGTTCGAGCTACCAGTACAACCTCGACTACAGGACCGGGGGCTACGTCGGGAACTCGGCCCCCGCCGATGGTTCCGGGTTCAAAACGGGGCTTATCGTCGGCACGGCGATCGTGCAGACGAGCGACGGCTCTATCAAGGCCATCAACAAGAGCTATACCGGCGAGAATACGCCAGCGAACGTCGGCATCGACCCGTTCACGCAGATGAAGCGCTTCTCCTACCGCGAGCGCTGAGCGGGTCGGAGCCCCGAGGGCTGTCAGCTCTCTGGGCTCGCGCGCGGCGCGGCGCGCGAGCCCAGCTCGCGCGGCAGCGTAAAAACGACGCTCTCGTTCACGCCCTCGAGCTGGCGCACGTTGCCGGCGCCGAGGGTTTTCAGCCGCGCGATCAGCTCGTTCACCAGCACTTCGGGGGCCGATGCGCCGGCCGTCACGCCGACGCGCTTCTTTCCGCTCACCCACTCGGCCTTGAGCTGCTCGGCGCTGTCCACCATGTAGGCCTCGATGCCGCGGCCTTGCGCCACTTCGCGCAGCCGGTTGGAATTCGAACTGTTGGGCGAACCGACGACGATGACCACGTCGCACTGCGGCGCCATGAACTTGACGGCGTCCTGCCGGTTCTGCGTCGCGTAGCAGATGTCGTCCTTTTTCGGACCCGTGATCGCGGGGAAGCGCGCCTTCAGCGCCGCCACGATCGCCGCGGCGTCGTCCACCGAAAGCGTGGTTTGCGTCACGTAGGAAATCTTGTCCGGATCGCTCACCAGCAGGCGCGCGACATCTCCCACGGTCTCCGCGAGGTGCATGCCTTTCGCGGATTGCCCCATGGTGCCTTCCACCTCGGGGTGCCCGCGGTGCCCGATCATGACGATCTCGCGCCCCGCCTCGCGCATCTTCGCCACCTCGACGTGAACCTTGGTGACGAGCGGGCAGGTCGCGTCGAACACCCTCAACCCCCGCGCCGCGGCTTCGCCGCGCACCGCTTTTGACACGCCGTGCGCGCTGAAGATGACCGTGCTTCCTGACGGGACTTCGGCGAGCGCCTCGACGAACACCGCGCCTTTGCTCCTCAGGTCCTCGACGACGTACTTGTTGTGCACCACCTCGTGGCGCACGTAGATCGGCGCGCCGTGCAGGGCAAGCGCGCGCTCGACGATGGTGATCGCGCGTTCGACACCGGCGCAGAATCCCCGTGGGTTGGCGAGCAGCACTTCCATCGCGTCAATTGTAGATGAAAGCAAAGTTGTTTCCCCGTGGTTCAAGCCTCTTGTCCGGCTTTTCCGGAGAGCAGGCCATCCAGAACCACGAGCGCCGCGCCGACGCTGATCGCCGAATCGGCAACGTTGAACGCCCAGAAATGCCAGCCGAGCGCGTGAAAGTCCAGAAAGTCCACCACTTGGCCCAGCGTGACCCGGTCCCAGACATTGCCGAGCGCTCCGCCCAGGATCAGGGCGAGGCCCGCGCAAAACAGGCGCTCGCCCGGATGCTTCGCGAGCAGGAACCCGATGACCGTCGCGGCAAGGACGGCAATGCCTATGAACACCCCCCTTTGCCAGCCGCCCGCGTCCGAGAGAAAGCTGAACGCCGCGCCGCGGTTGTAGACCAGCACGAGGTTGAAAAAGGCCGTGATCTCGCGCACCTCGCCCGGTCGCAGGCTTGCGCTGATCGCGCCCTTGGTCAACTGGTCGAGGACGACGATCGCCGCGGCGACGGCGAGCCATGGGGTCATGCGTTTCAGGCTCGCGGAAATCACGCGAACGCCCGAGGTTCGCCCGGGCCGTAGAGGTTTTGCACGCAGCGTCCGCAGATCCCCGAGTGCTTCGGGTCGGCGCCCACGTCGGCTCGCCAGTGCCAGCAGCGCTCGCACTTGCCGTGCCTGCTCGGCGCCGTGCGGATCGCTTCCTCGGACCCGGCTTTCGCCGCGGTCACCGAGGCGCGCGAAGTGATGAGCACGAAGCGCAGATCGTCGCCCAGGCTTTGCAGCAGCTTCAGCTTCTCCCCGCTCGCTTCGATCTCCACCTCGGCCTGGAGCGACGATCCGATCGCACCGGCGGCGCGGTGATTCTCGAGGAGCTTTTGCACTTCCGAGCGGATCCCGCGCAGCGTTTGCCACTTGGCGAGCAGCGCCGCCGCTCCGGAAACCTCCGGAAGCCGGTAGTAGGTATGAGCGAAGATGGTGTCTTCGCCCGGCTGGAACACCCGCCACGCTTCTTCGGCCGTGAAGCTCATGATCGGCGCCATCAGCCGCAGCAGGCTCTGCGTGATGTGATAGAGGGCGTTCTGCGCCGCGCGGCGCGGCGGCGAATCCGCCGCGCACGTATACAAGCGGTCCTTGAGGATGTCGAGATAGAACGCACCGAGGTCCTCGGAGCAGAAATTCTGAAGCTTTGCGACAGCCGGATGGAATTCGTAACGATCGAAATCCTCGAGCATGCTTTTCTGAAGCTCGGCGGCGAGGGCAAGCGCGTAGCGGTCGATCTCCAGCCACTGCTCGACGGGCATGGCGTGGCGCTTCGGATCGAAGTCCGAGGTATTGGCGAGCAGGAACCTGAGCGTGTTGCGGATGCGCCGGTAGGCTTCGACGACTCGCTTCAGGATCTCGTCCGAGATCGACAACTCGCCGGAGTAGTCCGTCGCCGCGACCCACAGGCGCAGAATCTCCGCGCCCAGGGTACCAGCTACTTTTTGCGGGGCGATGACGTTGCCGAGAGACTTCGACATCTTGCGGCCCTGTCCGTCGACCACGAAGCCGTGCGTGAGCAGCGCGTCGTAGGGCGCGCGGCCGTTCAGCATGCATGACACGAGGAGCGAAGAATGGAACCAGCCGCGGTGCTGGTCCGAGCCCTCGAGATAGAGGTCGGCGGGAAACTTCAGCTCCTTGGCATGCGAGCCCTTCAGCACGGTCTCGTGCGTGGAGCCGGAATCGAACCAGACGTCGAGCGTGTCCTTCACTTTTTCGTACTGCTCGGCCTCGCCGCCGAGCAATTCTGTCGCTTCGATGCGCTGCCATGCTTCGATGCCGCCCTTCTCGACTCTTTGCGCGACGGCCTCGAGCAGCTCTAGGGTGCGCGGGTGCAGCTCGCCGGATTCCCTGGCGATGAAGAACGGCATCGGCACGCCCCATTGCCGCTGGCGCGAAAGCGTCCAGTCGGGCCTGCTGGCGATCATGCCGTGCAGGCGCGCCTTGCCCCATGAGGGGAAAAACCGCGTCGCCTCCACCCCGCGCAGCGCGGTGTCGCGCAGGGACTCCGCGGGCTTGCTGCCCCGATAGCCCGGCACGCCGTCCATTCCGGCGAACCACTGCGTCGTGGCGCGGTAGATGACCGGGGTCTTGTGCCGCCAGCAGTGCATGTAGCTGTGCTGGTGCTCTTCCGAATGAAGGAGCGCGCCGGCCTCGCGGATTTTCTCGACGATCAGCGGATTCGCCTTCCAGATGTCCAGGCCGCCGAAAAACGGCAGCGTTACGGAGTACTTCCCGTCGCCGGCCACCGGCGTGAGCATCTGGTCGTCCTTCATGCCGTAGCGGCGGCAGGAGGCGAAGTCCTCCACCCCGTAGGCAGGAGCGCTGTGAACGATGCCCGTGCCCTGCTCGAGCGTCACGTATTCGCCAAGATAGACCGGGGAGATTCTGTCGTAGAAGGGATGGCGAAACTCTATTTTTTCCAGCTGGGTGCCCTTGCAGGAGGCGATCACCGCACCCGAGAGCTCATAGCGCGCGAGGCAGGCGTCACGCAGATCGTCGGCGAGGATCAGGAGGCCGCGCCCGGTTTCGACCAGCTCATAGGTATTGTCGGGATGAACGTTGAGCGCCTGGTTCGCGGGTATCGTCCAGGGCGTGGTGGTCCAGATGACCGCCTCGATACGACTCTTCGGGACTTCGGACAGACCGAACGCGCGCGCGAGCCTTTCCCGCTGATCGTCAGCGAGGGGGAATCCCACGTCGATCGCGAAGTCGGTGCGGTCTGCGTACTCGACCTCGGCCTCGGCGAGCGCCGACCCGCAGTCGAAGCACCAGTTCACCGGCTTCAAGCCGCGGTAGATGTATCCTTTGCCGAGCAGCTTTCCCAGGGTGCGGATCTCGTCTGCCTCGCTCTTGAACGCCATGGTCGTATAGGGGTTATCCCAATCGCCGAGCACGCCGAGGCGCCTGAAGTCGCTCTTCTGCCGCTCGATCTGCTCCGCGGCGTAGGCACGCGCGAGGCTCTGGGTCTTCTCCACCGGGATGTTCTTGCCGTGGGTCTTCTCGATCTGCACTTCGATCGGCATGCCGTGACAATCCCAGCCCGGAACGTATACCGCGTCGAAGCCGGCCATGTTGCGCGACTTGACGATGACGTCCTTGAGGATCTTGTTGACGGCGGTGCCGATGTGGATGTCGCCGTTCGCGTAGGGCGGGCCATCGTGCAGCACGAACTTCGGCCGGCTGCGGCTCGCTTCCCGGATTTTCTGATAGATCTTCTTCTCCTGCCATTCCCGCACCCATTGCGGTTCACGCTTGGCAAGGTCGCCGCGCATCGGGAAGGGCGTGTCCGGGAGGTTGAGCGTTTTCTTGTAATCGTTCTCAGGCATTGCGGTGTTCCAGAAGGAAGCCCTTCGCGGCTTCGCAGTCGCGCGCGATCTGGGCCTTTAGGGCATCGAGGTCGGAATACTTCTCCTCGTCGCGGATCTTGTGCAAGAATTCGACGCGCACGTGCGCAGCATAGAGGTCGCCGGAAAAATCGAACAAATGCACTTCGAGCACCGAGCGACCGCTCGCCGTGATGGTGGGCCGCACGCCGAGGCTCGCCACGCCTGAGCGGGCAAGGGCGCCGATGCCGTGCACTTTCACTGCGTATATGCCGGTAAGCGGCGGGCGATTGTGCTTCAACTGCACGTTGGCCGTGGCGAAGCCGAGCTCGCGGCCGAGTTTCCTTCCGTGGACGACGCGCCCGCTGATGCCGTAGGGCCGGCCGAGCAGTGCTTCGGCCGAGGCGAGGTCCCCGACGGCAAGCGCCGCTCGGACCGCCGAGCTCGATACTCGGGCACCCGCTCGCGCCACGTCCGGCATGGTCTCCACCTCGTATCCGTAACGGCCCGCGAGATTCTTCAACAGCGCAAGATCGCCTGCGCGTTTCGCCCCGAAGCGAAAATCCTCCCCGATCAGCAGCCAGCGCGTCCTCAGCCGTTTCGCCAGGACCCGCTCGACGAAAGCTTCGGGCTCCAGCGCCGCAAACGACGCCGTGAAGCGCTGGACATGCACCCTGTCGACCTCATGAACGGCGAGCAAATCCAGTTTCTCGCGGAGCGAGGCGAGCCGGGTCGGCGCCGACCGCGGCGCGAAGAATTCCCTCGGGTGGGGCTCGAAAGTCAACACGCAGCTGACCAAGGCGCGCTTGCGCGCTTCGCCCACGAGGCGCTCGAGCATCGCCTGGTGGCCGCGATGAATGCCGTCGAAATTACCGATCGTCAGCGCGACTGGCGGCAGCTTCGCGTCGGAGGCGCCATGGGTAAGCAGCATGAAACTCGAGGAACAGACGCAAAGTCCTGAATTATAGCGGCTCTACGCCGCCCACCCACGCAGGCGCTGGTCAATTCAGCCGAGCCGCAGCCTGCTTGAGTTCAACGACCTTGCCGTGGATCTGGGCGGCATCCGGTGCCTCGGGCTTTCGCCTCAGGTAGTTCTGCAAGTCGGAGAGCGCCGGCCGGAAACATTCGAGCTGGTGGTAAACCAACCCGCGATCGCGCAGCTCCTCGGCCGATTCCGGCATCACGAGCAGCATGCGTTGCATCACGGCGAGCGCCTGCTCGAGCTTTCCGGTCTGCATGTAGATATTTTTCAGGTTGCGCAGAACCCGGGCGATGATCTGGCGCGGGGTCGCCGGCTCCAGATACTGGTCGAGCTGGGCTTTCTCCGCTTTCCCGGAGGGCAGAACCTGGGCCAGGCGCTGGCGCAGATCGGCTTCGGACTGAGCCTCGCCGCCGATGAATGGATCGAGCACCAACTGGCCGCGCTTCACCGCGAGTTTCACCAGGAAATGCCCGGGAAAGGAGACGCCCTTCAGGTTCAGGCCCAGGCGCTTGCCGACCTCCATATAGAGAATGGACAAGCTGATGGGTATTCCGATGCGCCGCTCCAGGACCTCGTTCAGATAGCTGTTGCGCGGATCATAGTAATCGTCGACGTTGCCCGAGAAGCGCATTTCGTTGAAAAGGTAGTAGTTGAGCGCAATCACCTTCTGCTCCGCGAATGCGTCGCCGGCAATGCGCTTCCTGATTGCCGCCGCGATATCGTCGAGCTGCAAAAGATAGGCCGCTATGTCGATGCCGGGGTAAATGTCCTGCGCGAGCATGAAGCTCGCTTCGGCGAGATTGAACTGGTCCCGCGACACGATTTCGGCGAAATGTTCGAGCCGTGCGTTCATTCGGCCATGCGCTTCAGGCGCCGCGCCTCGTGAAGTCCTGCATCCGGAAACCGAGGAGCCAGAGCACGAAGAAATACACCGCTCCTCCGAGAAGCACAAGCCCCATGATCGCGCCAGCACGCATCCCCCCGTAGGCGCCCAGCCACCACCGCTCCGGCCCCATCGCCAGCCACAAAATGACCGCCATCGCCGCCAAAGCCGCCGCGACCTTCAGCGCGAACGTTCCCCACCCCGGCTGCGGCGAGTAGATGCCGTGCTCCCTGAGCTTCCGGTACAGCAGGCCGGCGTTGAGGCAGGCCGCTAGCCCGATCGAAAGCGCGAGCCCGGTGTGCGGACCTATACCGGTCACCCGCTCCAGTCCTCCCTGTTTGAGGGAAAGCACAAACACGGCATTCATGAGCTGGGTGGCAATCAGGGTCACGATGGCGATGCGCACGGGAGTCTTGATATTCTGCCGCGCATAAAAGCCCGGCGCCAGCACTTTGACGAGAATCAGCCCGAGCAGTCCCGCGCTGTAGGCCATGAGCGCCTGGCGCGTCATCCAGACGTCGCGTTCGCCGAATTCCCCGTAGTGAAACAGGGTCGTGACGAGAGGCGCCGAAAGCAAGGCGAGCGCAACCGCGGCCGGCGCCGCGAGAATCAACGTCAAACGCAGACCCCAGTCGAGCAGCTTCGAATACTCGGCTGCGTCGGAGGCGGAGTGATACTTCGAAAGGCTCGGCAGCAGGACGGTCCCCAGCGCTACGCCGAGCAGCGCGGTGGGAAATTCCATCAGCCGATCGGCGTAGTACAGCCACGAAATACTGCCGGTCTCGAGAAACGATGCGAATATGGTATTGATCAACAGGCTCACCTGGCTGACCGAAACGCCGAACGCCGCCGGCGCCATCAGGACGAGAATCCGGCGCACGCCGGGATCCGAAAACGAAAAATCCGGCCGCGGCAGCATGCCGATCCTGGCGAGCGCCGGAAGCTGCAGCGCGAGCTGCAGCACCCCGCCGGCAAACACCGCCCACGCCAGCACCATGACCGGAGGATCGAAATAAGGCGCACAGAACAAGGCGCCGAAGATGAACGCAAGATTGAGCAGCGCAGGCGTGAGCGCCGGTATCGCAAAGCGGCTCCAGGTGTTGAGAATGCCGCCCGCAAGCGAAACGAGCGAGATGAACAGGATGTAGGGAAAGGTGATGCGCAGCATCGCCACGGTCAGATCGAACTTCGCCGGCTCGGCCGCGAATCCCGGCGCGCTGACGTAGATGATGAGCGGGGCCGCCGCGACCCCCAGCGCGGTCGCAACGAGAAGAGCAAGGGTGAGCAGCGTCGCGGTGCGGTCCACGAGCAACTTCGTGTTCGATTCGCCCTGTCGCGTCCTGTACTCCGAAAGGACGGGCACGAAAGCCTGCGAGAACGCGCCTTCGGCGAACAAGCGCCGCAGCAGGTTGGGGATGCGGAACGCGACGAAGAACGCGTCGGTCGCGACCCCTGCGCCGAACAGCCTCGCAATCACGAGGTCCCGGAGGAATCCGAGGATGCGCGACACGAACGTCATGCTGCTCACGGTCGCGAGCGCCTTCAGCAGATTCATGCGGGAATTATAGCTTTCAACAGAAGGAAACCTTGCGCCGCACTGCCGCAGCGATTACAATTGCGCCCTTTCGCTCGGGAACCCGCATGGCAAACACGAAGGGCGCGCGGAAGGCTGCACGTCAGGCCGAAAAACGGCGCAAACACAACGCGAGCCTGCGCTCCGCGCTCACCAGCGCGATCAAGAGCGTCACCAAGGCGATTCAAGCCGGCGACAAAGCCGCCGCGCGAAAAATCCTGAGTCAGGCGAGCGGCATCATCGATCGGATCGCCGACAAGAAAGTGATCCACAAGAACGAGGCCGCGCGACACAAGAGCCGGCTCGCGGTGCGCCTCAAGGCGATGGCAGGATAACCGGCGCCGGACGCGCAACAAGGGCGGCTCAGCCGCCTTTTTCATTTCTGACGCCAGGCGAAAGACCCGCAGAGTACCCTCTTCTTGCGCTCCTGCGCCGTTTCCCGCAACAATCCGGTTTTCCTTTTTCGCGCGGCTCCATGAAAAGGCCGGTCAGCCGAGTCCTCATCATCAATGATGAGCCCCTGGTGCTCAAGGAGTTCGTCAAGGGCCTGAACGCTGCCGCCCGCTCGCTCGACAATCCGCTCGGCATCACGTTTTCCGGTGTGACCACGGCGCGCGATGCGCTTGCCGCCATCGAGGAGGACGGCGATCTCCAGGCGGTCGTGGTCGACGACAAGCTGTACACCCTCAACCAGAAGAGCGCAAGAAAGGAAATGTCGGCGCTGGAGCTCGTTCAGCGCGTCACGCGTTTCCGGCCCGAACTCGACATCTACATCCTCATCGCCCAGGAGCACGAAGACGAAATCGTCGATGCGCTTTTTGCCGAAGCCGTAGACGGCTATTTTTACCGCGAGGAACGCGACTACCGCGGCATGTACCGCATTCTCAACGCGCAGATTCAGGAGCGATCGCGAACGCCCTTCTACGACCAGTTGAAGAACTACGTGTGGATGGCGAAGGACTCCTGGCACACCCCGGGCCATTCCTCCGGCGAGTCCCTGCGCGGCAGCCCCTGGGTCAACGATTTCTACGAGTTCATGGGCGAGCACGTCTTCGACGCCGATCTATCGGTGTCGGTGAAGATGCTCGACTCGCTGATGGAGCCGACCGGCGTAATTGCCGAGGCGCAGACCGTTGCGGCGAAGGCGTTCGGCGCGCGCCGCACTTTCTTCGCGACCAACGGCACGTCCACGGCGAACAAGGTGATCTTCCAGACGCTCCTCGCCCCCGGAGAAAAGCTCCTGCTCGATCGCAATTGCCACAAATCGGTGCACCACGGCGTGGTGCTCTCCGGCGCGCACCCGGTCTATCTGGACTCCTCGGTGAACGCCAAGTACAGCCTCTACGGCCCGGTGCCGAAAAAAACCATCCTCTCCGCCATTCGAAGGCACCCGGACGCCCAAGCGCTCATTCTCACCTCGTGCACCTACGACGGGCTGCGCTACGACCTTGCGCCCATCGTCGAGGCTGCGCACAAGACAGGAATCAAGGTGATCGTCGACGAGGCTTGGTATGGCTTCGCGCGCTTTCACCCGGCCTTCCGCCCGACCGCGCTCGAGGCAGGAGCGGACTACGCCACCCAGAGCACGCACAAAGTACTTTCCGCTTTCTCGCAAGCTTCGATGATCCACGTCAACGATCCCGGCTTCAACGAACACTTGTTCCGGGAGAACTTCAACATGCACACTTCGACCAGCCCGCAGTACAGCATGATCGCAAGCCTCGACGTGGCGCGAAAACAGGCGGTGATGGAAGGCTACAAGCTGCTCTCGCGCACGCTTGCGCTCTCGCAGGAGCTGCGCGCGCAGATCAACTCGACCGGCGTGTTTCGGGTGCTCGAGCTGGACGCACTGCTCCCGGAGGAAGTCAAACGCGACAACATCCGGCTCGACCCGACCAAGGTTACGGTGGACATATCGAGCTGCGGCTATACCGTCGAGGACCTGCAGCGCGAGCTATTCGACCGCTACAACATCCAGGTCGAGAAATCCACGTTCAACACGCTCACTCTGCTGCTCACGATCGGCACGACGCGCAGCAAGGTCTCGCGCCTGTATGACGCGCTCATGCGCATCGCCCGCGAGGGCCGCGCGCCGCGCCGCCTGTACCGGTTTCCGGAAATCCCGGGGTTTACCCGGCTGCGCTGCCTGCCTCGGGACGCCTTCTATTGCGGCGGGGAACAGGTGCCCCTGGTCGACGAAAAAGACAGTATCCGGCGCGAGCTGCTCGACCGGGTCTGCGCCGACCAGATCGTCCCCTACCCCCCCGGTATCCCGGTGCTGGTGCCCGGGCAGGTCATCACCCGAGACATCCTTCACTACCTGGTCGGGCTACTGCGGTCTCAGAAGCGGGTGGAGTTGCATGGCATCGTATACGACGGGTATCTGCCCTGCTTGAGGGTGCTGAAACCGGCCGAGGAGCGCGGCCTGCGCCGGCTTGCATGAGGCGTGCTTTCCCCGCCTTGCGACCAGAAAAATAGTATGCTACGCAGCGACTTCCTGGGGAGGGGGAGACTATGCCGCCGTCATCAAGCACGATGAAGTTCGGCTTTCGTATCCGTACGCGGCACGGCCTGGTGGTCGAGCACCTCATGATCCACGGCCGGGATGAAGCCGACGCAGAACGGAAGCTTCGCCAGATATACCAGCACTGCGAAATCCTGGAATGCAGCGTCATGCAGCCGAAGTTCTCGCCCACTGCTGGGAAGACAGTCGAAGAGATCGTGTCCCCAATCAGCTGATAGCGCCGGGACGCCCTACATCTCCAGAAATCCGGACGAAAGCAACTCCTCCAGCGCGTCGAGGTCCACTAGGAGCGGCGTCGCTCCGCGCAGCGCGGGCCCTGCGGCCAGCCGCGTTCCCATTCCGAAGTCGGTATGCTAAGCTATTGGCCCTTCAGAGAAATTCAGTGATCGCACAGGGCAACGAGATGACTTTTTCCCGGCCTCCGCATCATGCAAGCGCCGCGTCGCCCGCTCGCCCCGACACCCGACGACGTCGAACGCGACGCCGTTAACACCGGAAGGGGTTGTCCCTTCCTCCGAGAACACGACGCGCTTTACGGCGCTCCAAACGATCGTCGGCGCAAGTTGCAGGTTATTGCGCCGTCAAGAATTGATGGATGAGTCATGTCGCATTTGATGAACACGTACAGTCGGATTCCCGTTGCCTTCGCCCGCGGCGAAGGAGTATGGCTTTGGGACGAGTCGGGCAAACGGTATCTCGATGCGCTGGCGGGCATCGCGGTCAACACGCTCGGTCACGGCCATCCCAGATTGATCCAAGCGATAACAGAGCAGAGTCGGCGCCTGATCCACGCTTCGAATCTCTATCGCATCACGGAGCAGGAAAAGCTCGCCGACAAGCTTGCGGCGATCAGCGGCATGGAGACTGTCTTCTTCTGCAACTCCGGCTGCGAGGCGAACGAGGCTGCGATCAAGCTCGCGCGCCTCTACGGCCACGGCAAGGGCGTGGAGAGTCCCGCTATCGTCGTCATGGACAAGGCCTTTCACGGGAGGACTCTGGCAACGCTCTCCGCCACGGGCAATCGCAAGGTGCAGGCCGGATTCGAGCCGCTCGTCACGGGCTTCGTGCGGGTGCCCTTCAACGACATCGAGGCAGTGCGCCAAGTGGCGGCGCACGACCGCAGCGTGGTCGCGGTCCTGGTCGAGCCGATCCAGGGCGAGGGCGGCATCAACGTTCCCGAGAGGGAATACCTGCGCGGGTTGAGGGAGACTTGCGATCGCGCCGGGTGGCTCCTGATGGTCGATGAGGTCCAGTGCGGCCTCGGCCGCACCGGCAAGTGGTTCGTCTATCAACACGCGGGAATCCAGCCCGATGTCATGCTGCTCGCGAAGGGACTGGCCTCCGGGGTCCCGATCGGGGTATGCCTCGCGGGCGGGCCGGCCGCGCAGGTGTTTCAGCCCGGAACGCACGGCTCGACTTTCGGCGGCAATCCGCTCGCGTGCGCCGCGGCGCTCGCGACGCTCGCCACGATCGAGGAGGACGGCCTGATGAAGAATGCCGAGCGCACCGGCGGGATTCTGCTCGGGGGCCTGCGCGAGGCGCTCGCTGGGCAGCCGGGCGTGGTGCAGGTGCGCGGCCAGGGACTGATGATCGGTGTGGAACTCGACCGGCCCTGCGGGGACCTCGTCAATCGAGCGCTCGCGGCGGGCCTGCTGATCAACGTCACTATGGACAAAGTCATACGGCTCCTGCCGCCGCTCGTCATCAACGAAGCCGAGGCGCGGCAAGTGCTCGCCATTCTCGTGCCCCTGGTGCGCGAGTTTCTCGCTCAAGCACCGTCCGCGACGGCCGCGCGCGCATGAAAAAGGCGCTGGCCGGGCCACGGCATTACCTCCAGTTCAAGGACTTCTCGCGCGAGGAGTACGAGCATCTGTTCACGCGTACGCGCTGGATCAAGGACAAGTTCAAGCGCTACGAGCGCTACTGGCCGCTCGAGGACAGAACGCTCGCCATGATATTCGAGAAACCCTCGACTAGAACGCGTCTCTCGTTCGAGGCGGGCATACACCAACTCGGCGGAGCGGCGATCTATCTCTACAGCCGCGACACTCAGCTCGGGCGCGGCGAGCCGGTCGAGGACGCCGGGCAGGTGATTTCGCGCATGGTCGACCTCGTAATGGTGCGCACCTTCGAGCAGGAGATCCTTTCGCGCTTCGCGGAGAACTCGCGGGTGCCGGTCATCAACGGACTCACCAACGAATACCACCCCTGCCAGGTGCTCGCCGACATCTTCACCTGGATCGAGCACCGCGGCCCCATCAAGGGAAAAACCGTGGCCTGGATCGGGGACTCGAACAACGTGTGCAACACCTGGCTCCAGGCAGCCACCGTATTCGATTTCAACTTGCACGTCTCGACCCCGCCCGGCTACGAGGTCGAGCCCGAACGCGCCGGGATCTACGACGACTCGAACTTCGAGAGCTTCCCCGATCCGATGGACGCCGCGCGCGGCGCAGACCTCGTCACCACCGACGTCTGGACGAGCATGGGTTTCGAGGCCGAAAACGAGGAGCGCAAACGCGACTTCGAGAACTGGCAGGTTGACGCGGACATGATGCGCGCGGCGAAGAAAAACGCGCTGTTCATGCACTGCCTGCCGGCGCACCGCGGCGAGGAAGTCGCGGCAGAGGTGATCGACGGGCCGCACAGCGTCGTGTGGGAAGAGGCCGAGAACCGCTTGCACACGCAGAAGGCCCTGATGGAGTTTCTCCTTCTTGGGAAGGTGAAGAAGGGCGGAAAGGTGAAAAGGTGAATGCAAAGATCAGGAAGGTCGTGCTCGCGTATTCAGGAGGACTCGACACGTCGGTGATCCTCAAGTGGCTTCAGGACACGTACCGCTGCGAAGTCGTGACCTTTACCGCGGACATCGGCCAGGGCGAGGAGCTCGCGCCCGCGCGCAAGAAAGCGAAGCAGCTCGGCGTGCGGGAAATCTTCATCGAAGACCTGCGCGAGGAATTCGTGCGCGACTTCGTCTTCCCGATGTTCCGGGCAAATGCGATCTACGAGGGCGAATACCTGCTCGGCACCTCGATTGCCCGGCCCCTCATCGCGAAGCGCCAGATCGAAATCGCACGCAAGACGGGAGCCGACGCCGTAGCGCACGGCGCGACCGGCAAGGGCAACGACCAGGTGCGCTTCGAGCTGGGCTACTACGCGCTCGAGCCGGGAATCCGCGTGATCGCTCCCTGGAGAGAGTGGACGCTGAACTCCCGAGAGAGTCTGCTGGAGTACGCGGAAGAGCATCGCATCCCCATAGAGGGAAGGAAGAAGGGCGGCTCGCCCTACTCCACGGACGCGAACCTGCTGCATATCTCCTATGAGGGCCGCAATCTCGAGGATCCCGCGCGCGAGCCGGAGGAGGACATGTGGCGCTGGACCGTTTCGCCGGAGAGGGCTCCCAACCGCGCCGAGTACGTCGAGCTCGAATATCGTCACGGCGACATCGTCGCCGTGAACGGCAGGAAGATGAGCCCCGCCAAGACGCTCGCCGCCCTGAACAAGCTCGGCGGGAAACACGGCATCGGCCGGCTCGACCTCGTCGAGAACCGCCACGTCGGCATGAAATCACGCGGCTGCTACGAGACGCCCGGCGGCACGATCATGCTGCGGGCGCACCGCGCGATCGAATCGATCTGCCTCGACCGCGAGGTCGCGCACCTGAAAGACGAGCTGATGCCTCGCTACGCGAGCCTCATCTACAACGGCTACTGGTGGAGCCCGGAGCGCAAAATGCTCCAGGCGATGATCGATGTATCGCAGGAGAGCGCAAACGGCTCGGTGCGGCTCAAGCTCTACAAGGGCAACGTGATTGTGGTCGGCCGCGACTCTGAGAAGGATTCGCTTTTCGACACGGCGATCGCGACTTTCGAGGACGACCGCGGTGCATACGATCAGGCCGACGCCGCCGGATTCATACGCCTCAGCGCGCTGCGCATGCGCATCGCGGCCAAGCTGAAAAAACGCCGCGGGCGCTGACTTCTCCACTTCGTCGGCCGGACCGGTGCGCATACAGATCTACTCCGACCTGCATCTCGAGCATCGGCCGTTCGCGCCGCCCAAGGTGCGCGCCGATCTCGTGGTTCTGGCCGGCGATATCGCGAATGGCGCCGCGGGAATCGAGTGGGCGAAGCAGACTTTCAGCGTCCCCGTAATCTACCTCGCGGGAAACCACGAGTACTACGAAGGCGAGTTCGATTCGGTGCAGGAAGCCATGAGGGCGGCGGTGCTGGGCAGCGCCGTCGAGCTGCTCGACTGCAGCGAGCTTGTCGTCGGTGACGTTCGCTTCGTCGGTTGCACGCTCTGGACCGACTATTCACTCGCGCCGCAGAGCTTTCGCCCCGAGGTGATCGAAACCGCGCGCAAGCTGAATCCGGACTATCAGTTGATCCGCAGTGGCGAGCGCAAGTTCGCACCGGAAGACGCGATCGCGCTTTGCTCCCGGCACCGGGCCTGGCTGGGAGCGAAGCTCGCCGAGCCTTTCCCGGGGAAAACCGCCGTTATCACCCACTTCGCGCCGCATCCGTTCTCGATCGCCCCGGCCTACGTCGGACACCAGGGCAACCCCGCCTTCGTCCTCGACCTTTCGGAAATGATGGGACGAGCTACGCTGTGGATTCACGGACACACACACACCCTGTTCGACTACTTCGTGCGCGGTACGCGCGTGGTCTGCAATCCGCGCGGCTATCCCGGCGAGCAGACCGGGTTCCGTTCAACCCTGACTGTAGAGCTGTAACCGGCGGCATCAGGACGTGGCGGCACCGCGATTGAGCGGCCGCCCTCGGCTCGCCTCGCACGTCGTCGTCGCCCGGGAAGGCCAGGCTGTCGCCTGAACCCGACAGGGGTCTGCCATCCGCGATTCATGCCGGGCTCAAACGTGATGCATTTCCGTTTTCCCCCCGGAATTCGCTGCCCGAGCGGGGCCTGCACGCGATAATGGGCGCAATGGGGATCGACGAACGCCCCATGCCACGAAAAAAAGACACCGCCTCAAGATAGGGGACTACCCATGAAGAAGGTCACGGCGATGCGCCTTCCACTTCGCGCCCTCGGCGCCGCACTTTTCGCCGTCGCACTGGGCAGCCTTGTCGGCGGCTGCGGAGAAGACATCACGGCAGGCGAAGGCGACCCGGGCCTGCCCGGAAGCGGCGTCAATCTCGCCGCGGTGCCGGCGTCGGCCTATCCCTTGCCGAACGCCAACGACGCGGCGCGCTTCCTGAACCAGGTTTCCTTCGGAGCGAACGACGTCGAAAGTGCCAAGACGCGCCAGTACGGCTACAGCGCGATCCTGGAAGACCAGTTCCTCATGCCAACCCACCGCACCCACGAGGCGTACATCAACACCATTAACCCGACGAACCTCAGCGACAACGAGGTCATGCATACCTTCTGGAGGGAAGCGGCGACTGGGCAAAACCAGCTGAGGCGGCGCGTGGCGTTCGCGCTGTCGCAGATTTTCGTGATCTCGCTCCAGGATGCGAATCTCCAGAACTACCGGCGCGGCGTCGCTTCCTACATGGACATGATCACGCGCAATGCATTCGGCAACTATCGCGACCTGCTCCGGGATGTGACGCTGCATCCGATGATGGGGTTATACCTGTCGCATCTGCGCAACCAGAAGGAGAATCCGGCACTCAATCGCGTCCCCGACCAGAACTACGCGCGCGAAGTGATGCAGCTTTTCTCGATCGGCCTGTACGAACTCAATCTGGACGGCACGCCGACCCTCGCGAGCGGGCTGCCCGTCGAGACTTACGACCCCGATGACATTGTCGGCCTGTCGCGCGTGTTCACCGGCTTCAGCTGGGCAGGCTGTCCCAACACGTCCACCAATTGCTTCAACGGCGGCGGCACACAGTCTCCGAACCGGGAAGTGATGCCCATGCAGAGCTTCCCGCAATTCCACTCGGTATCGGAAAAGAGCTTCCTCGGGACGACCATCCCGGCGAACGCCACACCCGATCCGGTCGGAGACCTGAACACCGCGCTTAACACAATCTTCAACCATGCAAATGTCGGCCCGTTCATCGGCAGGCAGCTCATCCAGCGCCTGGTGACGAGCAACCCCTCGCCGGCCTACGTTGGGCGAGTCACCCAGGCGTTCAACACCGGGAGCTACCAGTCGGGCCAGTACGTGGTCGGCACGGGCCAGCGCGGCGACCTGCGCGCGACGGTCGCGGCGATCCTGCTCGACACCGAAGCGCGCACCCCGGTGCCGCCCGGTGACCCGACCTTCGGCAAGATGCGCGAACCCATACTCAGGCTCGCCCAATGGATGCGCGCCTTCAACGCACGCTCCGCCTCGGGCAATTTCCTTCGCGGCACGACCGACGATCCAGCCACCTCAATTGGCCAGTCGCCGATGCGCTCGCCGACGGTGTTCAATTTCTACAGACCGGGTTACGTGCCGCCCAACACCCCGATCGCCACGGCGAACCTCGTCGCCCCGGAGCTGCAGAACGTCAACGAGATTTCGGTGGTCGGCTATTCGAACTTCATGCGCGGCGTTGTGCAAAACGGCACTGGATCGAACAGCCCAGCGGATATCCAGCCGGACTACAGCGCCGAGACGGCGCTCGCCCACGACGCCAATCTCCTGGTCGACCGCGTGAGCCTGCTCCTCACCGCAGGGACCATGAGCGCAACGACGAGAGCCCTCATCGTCAATGTGGTCAACTCGGTTGCGATGCCGGCGACCAACCAGACGGCCGCGCGGCTGAATCGCACGCGGCTCGCGGTGTTCTTCACGCTGTCGTCGCCAGACTACCTGGTGCAGAAATAAGCTACGGAGCGAACCCATGCGCGAGTCCCGCCGACACTTCCTCAAAACCTGCTCCCTCATGTCCATGGCCGGGGCGGCCGGCCCCTTCGCCCTCAACCTCGCCGCGATCGGCGCGGCCTCGGCGCAAACCGCCCCTGCGTACAGGGCGATCGTGTGCTTGTTTTTCTACGGCGGTAACGATCACACCAATACTTTCCTTCCGTACGACCAGGCGTCCTACGATCAGTACAGCGCGGCGCGTGCGTCGATCGTGGTCCCGCGCGATGCGGCGCTCGCCGCAAACGCGACCGGCGTAGTTGCGTCGCAGGGCGGGCGCGAGTTCGCGTTCCATCCCGCGCTGACCGCGTTCAAGACGCACTGGGATGCGGGCAAGCTCGCGGTGCTCGCCAACGTCGGGCCGCTCATCGTGCCGACGACCCGGGATCAGTACCGAAACCGACTGGTGCCGCTTCCGCCCAAGCTCTTCTCGCACAACGACCAGCAGTCCGTATGGCAGGCGTACCAGCCCATCGGGGAAGGCGCAAAGGTCGGCTGGGGCGGAAGAATCGGCGACTTGCTCATGAGCCAGAATTCGAACACGCTTTATACGTGCATTTCAGCTGGTGGAAACTCGGTGTTTCTATCGGGCGTGAATGCCCTTCAGTATCAGGTGGGCTCGAGCGGGCCAGTGAGAATCTCGGCGATACCGCCCACGACCACTTTGTTCGGCTCAACGACCGCGCCCGCCGCGTACGAGAATCTCGTCAAGAGCACGAGCCCTAACCTGCTCGAGAACGAACTCGGTGTGGTCACAAACCGCTCGATCACGGCAAACCAGCAGCTCTCCGCAGCGCTCCCCGCAGAATCGACTCTGGTTCCGACGAAGCCGGCAAATAACGGGCTCGCCAATCAGCTCGCGGTCGTCGCCCGGATCATAAAAGCTCGGAACACGCTATCGAACACCCGCCAGGTGTTCCTGGTGAGTATCGGCGGCTTCGACAGCCACGATGTCCTCCTCACCCAGCACACTGCGCAACTGACCCAGGTCAACAACGCGGTGGCGGCGTTCTACCAATGGATGGTGCAGGAGGGTGTGGAGAACGACGTAACGCTCTTCACCGCATCGGACTTCGGGCGCACGCTGACCTCAAACGGCGATGGGTCCGATCACGGCTGGGGCTCGCATCACTTCGTGCTCGGCGGCGCGGTCCAGGGCAAAAATGCACCCGGAGGTGGAGTATACGGGACATTCCCCCCAACCACGTTCTTCGCTTCCGGCAATCCCGTCGATATCGGGCAGGGAAACCTGGTGCCTACGTTGGCGGTCGACCAGTACGCGGCGACGCTCGCGCGCTGGATGGGCGTGCCCGACGATATCACGATGCGGGACGTCCTGCCGAACATCGACAACTTTGCGACGCGCTACATCAACTTTCTCCCGTAGTACGATCTCCCTTCCCGTAGTACGATTCCCCGAGTTGTGACCTCGGGGATCTGCCATGCCCTCCTTCGACATCGTCTCGGAAGTCAACAAGATCGAGTTGAAGAACGCGGTCGATCAGGCCAACAAGGAAATCTCTAACCGCTTCGACTTCAAGGGCTCGGATGCGCGCATCGAGCAGAACGAGCTCGCGCTGACTCTCTACGCCGACGACGACTTCAAGCTCAAGCAGGTCACCGACGTCTTCCTCACCAAGTGCGCCAAGCGCGGCGTGGACGCGCGCATGCTCGATACGAAGAACATCGAGAAGATCGGCACCAAGATGAAACAGCCGATCAACGTCAAGGCCGGCATCGAGCAGGAGAAGGCGAAAGCCATCGTGAAGCTCCTCAAGGACTCGAAGATGAAGGTCCAGGCGAGCATCCAGGGAGCCGCGGTGCGCGTCTCAGGCGGAAAGAAGGACGATCTCCAGGCCGCGATCCAACTGGTGCGGACGTCGGTGACGGACATCCCGCTGCAGTTTCAGAATTTTCGGGACTGACCACCCCGCCGGCTTTGCCGGCACCCCTCCTTGAAAAGGAGGGGAAATTCCTTTCTACCCGCCGCTACGCGCGCGTCTATTGTTTGAGCCCTTCAATCCAGCGCTCGTAGACGCGCGCGGCTATTTCGTTGAGCGAGCGCACGCGCTCGTCGAGCCGCTCGAACATCTGCTGCGGCGTCTGCACGGACGGCCCGGCCTTGGCTACCAGCTCCTTCTCCCAGTCCTCGCACCAGGAGCGGATCAGCTCGGGCGTCATCTCGACGTGGCACTGCATGCCCAGATGCTTGCCGAGCGCGAAGGCCTGGTTCGTGCAATAGGGGCTCGCCGCGATCCGCGTCGCCTTCGGCGGGATGGTGAAAGTCTCTCCGTGCCAGTGAAACCCCGAAAACTCTCGCGTCGCGCCGAACCACTCCCGCGCCTGCGCGTTGTTCTCGACGGTGACCGCACCCCAGCCGATTTCCTTCACGGGGTTGCGCGTCACCTTGCCCCCCAGGGCCTTGGCGATGAGCTGCCCGCCGAGGCAGTGGCCGAGCACAGGAATATCCGCATCGACCGCCCCGTTTACGAGCCCGAGCACCTTGTGTATCCATAGCAGGTCGTCGTTTACGCTCATCGGTCCGCCCATGAACACGAGGCCCGAAAAGCCGCGCGGATCGGCGGGAACTTGCTCGCCGGCGTCCACTTTGACGAGCTTCCAGGGGATGCGGCGTGCGTCGAGGAATGTGGCAAAATAGCCCGGCCCCTCGGTGCTGCTATGACGAAAAATCGCAACGGGTTTCATCTCGGAGAGGAAGCCTTAGTGAGCGGTCTGCATTTTTATATTGTAGCGTCCCTGCTCTTCCTGTTGCCCGTGGCCGGCCATGCCGTCGACATCAACGTCATAGGGCTCTTTCCTGGCAAGGCGGTCGTCGTGATCGACGGCGGACCCATCCGCACCCTCTCGGTGGGCCAAAAGACCGCGCAGGGCGTCACCTTGCTCTCCACCGACCGCGAATCCGCCATTTTTGAGATCGGCGGACAACAGAAGAAACTGAGTATCGGGCAGCATCGCGCCGGCCCGACTTCCGCACAGTCTTCCCAGAGCGCCACACTGACTGCCGATACGCGCGGCCACTTCGTCGTGGAGGGGCAGATCAACGGCGGGTCGGTGCGTTTTCTGGTCGATACGGGAGCGACCGCCGTCGCGCTCTCGTCCGCCGACGCCACCCGGCTGGGGATCGACTATCGTAAAGGACAGCGGGGCCTGGTTGGGACGGCCAACGGCACGGCCACGGCCTATCGGGTAAAGCTCGATACGGTGCAGGTTGGAGGCATCGTCGCCAATAACGTGGACGCCGCTGTGCTGGAGGGCAGCCTGCCGATGGCCTTGCTCGGCATGAGCTTCCTCAACCGCACGGACATGAAACGCGAAGGCCAGACGATGGTGCTCATCAAGCGCTTCTAGGAGGAGGGGGTAACGGGGGAACCTGGGTTCCCCTGTTCGTATCAGGTGTAACGGGGGAACCCGGGTTCCCCCGTTCGTATCAGCTCTTCTTCGTCTTGTCCTTCTCGATAAGCGCGTAGGCCGAGTGGTTGTGAATGGATTCAAAGTTCTCCGACTCCACCTGGTACCACTCGATGCGCTTGTCGCGGTTGAGTTCCGCGGCGATGTCGCGCACCATGTCTTCGACGAACTTGGGGTTGTCGTAAGCGCGCTCGGTGACGAACTTCTCGTCGGGCCGCTTCAGCAGCCCGTACAGCTCGCTCGAGGCGTGCTTCTCGGCATAATCGATCAACTCCTCGATCCACACGAACCCGTTGGTACGCGCAGTCAGAGTGACGTGCGAGCGCTGATTGTGCGCGCCGTAGTCGGAGATGCGCTTGGAGCACGGGCACAGACTCGTCACCGGTACGACGACTTTCATCTTGAAGCACTTCTCGCTCTTGGTGACCTCGCCGACGAAAGTGACTTCGTAGTCCATCAGGCTTTTCACCTTCGAGACCGGCGCCGACTTGTTGACGAAATACGGGAAGGTCATCTCGATGTGACCGGATTGGGCTTCCAGGCGCTGGACCATCTCGTCCAGCATCACTTTGAATGTGTCCACCGAGATCTCGCGCTCGTGAGCGTTCAGGATCTCGACGAAGCGCGACATGTGTGTGCCCTTGAACTGGTGCGGCAGACCGACGTACATGTTGAAGGTCGCTATGGTGTGCTGCACCCCGCCCGAGCGCTCGGCGACGTGGATCGGATGGCGGATCGCCTTGATTCCGACCTGGTCGATGGCAAGCTTGCGCCTGTCCTCGGAACTCTGGACGTCGGGAATGGCGAGCGGGTCGCGGATGTTCACGAGTAGCGTTCCGTCAGATGGGCCTCAGGGTTAGATAATACTAGCATTCGTCCCGTTCCCGGTTTTTCCGATGCGCGCGCGGATCGAAGCGACGATGCCCGCTTTGTCGAGACCGATCGAAGCGAGCAGCTGCGCCTGATCGCCGTGGTCGACGTAGCGGTCGGGCAACCCGAGCTGAAGGAGCGGCGTGGCCAGCGAGCGCGCGGCGAGCGCCTCAGCCACTGCGCTCCCTGCGCCACCCATGACTGCATTCTCCTCGACGGTGACGACGAGTCCATGCGTTCCGGCCAGTTCGGCCGCGAGATCCACATCCAGAGGCTTCACAAAACGCATGTCGGCGACCGTCGCGTCCAGCTCTCCCGCCGCCTCAAGCGCGGGCTTGAGCAGGTTCCCGAACGCGAGAATGGCGACGCCGCCCTTCCCACCCGTGCCGCGCCGCCGCACCTGTCCCTTGCCCAACGGCAGCGTACGCATTTCCTTCGCGACCTGGACGCCGGGACCGCTGCCGCGCGGGTACCGCACGGCGGCCGGTTGATTGAGCGAGAACGCCGTGGAGAGCATCTGGCGGCACTCGTTCTCGTCGCTTGGGGTCATCACCACCATGTTGGGCAGACAGCGCAGATAGGTGAGGTCGAACGCACCGTTGTGAGTGGCCCCATCGCCTCCCACGAGGCCCGCGCGATCGAGCGCGAACACGATCGGCAGGTTCTGGATGCAAACGTCGTGGATCAGCTGGTCGTAACCACGCTGAAGAAAAGTCGAATAGATTGCGAGCACCGGCTTCATCCCCTCGCACGCAAGCCCCGCTGCGAAAGTCACGGCGTGCTGTTCGGCGATGCCCACGTCAAAGTACCGGTCGGGAAATTCCTGAGCGAAGCGCACCAGCCCCGAACCCTCGCGCATCGCCGGCGTGATGCCGACCAGGCGTGCATCGACCTTGGCCATGTCGCACAGCCATTCGCCGAACACCTGAGTATAGGTCGGCTTGCCGCCGCTCGCCTTCTTGATGCCCTCGGCGGGATCGAACTTTCCCGGGCCGTGGTAGAGAACGGGATCGGCCTCGGCAAGCTTGTAGCCCTGGCCTTTTTTCGTGACGACATGCAGGAACTGCGGGCCCTTCAGCTCCTTGATGTTCTTCAGCGTCGGAATGAGCGAATCGAGATCGTGGCCATCGATCGGGCCGACGTAGTTGAAACCGAACTCCTCGAACAGCGTCGAGGGAACGACCAATCCCTTGGCGTGCTCCTCCACCTTCTTCGCCAGCTCCAGGAGCGGTGGCATGCTGGAAAGCACTTTCTCGCTCGCTTTCTTCGCCGCCGTGTAGAAACGCCCCGACATCAGCCGCGCGAGATAGCGGTTGAGTGCGCCGACCGCCGGCGAGATCGACATGTCGTTGTCGTTCAGGATCACCAGAAGATCTGTGTCCATCACTCCCGCGTTGTTGAGGGCCTCGAAAGCCATGCCCGCCGACATGGCGCCGTCGCCGATGACCGCGACGACGTGGCGCCGCTTGTCGCCGACTTCGCCTTTCAGTTTCGCGCCCAGAGCCATGCCGAGCGCGGCGCTGATCGAGGTGCTCGAGTGGGCGGTACCGAAGGTGTCGTACTCGCTCTCGCCGCGGCGCGGAAAGCCTGAAATACCGCCCATCATGCGCAGCCGCGCCATCGCTTCGCGGCGGCCAGTGAGGATCTTGTGCGGATAGGTCTGGTGTCCCACGTCCCACACGATCCTGTCGTGAGGGGTATCGAAGACATGATGCAGCGCGATGGTGAGCTCGACCGTCCCCAGGTTGGAGGACAGATGGCCGCCGGTCTGGCTCACCGATTCAAGAAGAAAAATACGAAGCTCGTCGGCGAGCCGACGCAGTCCCCGGCGATCCAGTCTGCGCAGCGCCGCCGGATCGTCGATGGTCTTGAGCAGCTCGTACGCGCCTGGATCGTATTCGCCCGATCCGGCCTCTGAACCTTTTCCGGGCAGATCCGCTTTTCCAATCGCGCTCATGGAGCGCGAATTATCCCGCAAAACCTCGCCCGCGGCGAACGTGAATTTTTCCGCAGCTAGAACTTGCGTAACACGATGAAATCGGCAAGCTCGGCGAGACGGCGCGCGCCGCCGCCCATTTCAGCGAGCGCGGCCTGCGCCTCCTTGCGCAACTCCTCGGCAAGCGCCTTGGCGCGTGCGAGCCCGAGCAGCGAGACATAGGTCGGCTTGTTGTTCGCCGCGTCCTTTCCGGCGGTCTTCCCCAGCGTCGCGGTCGAGGACTCCTGATCGAGCATGTCGTCGACCACCTGGAAGGCGAGCCCCACGCAATTCGCATAGTGATCGAGGCGCGCGAGCTGCTCGGGCGCAGGTGCTTTCGCGCAGCGCGCGCCGAGCGCCACCGAAGCGCGAATCAGCGCGCCAGTCTTGTGAATGTGCATGTGCTCGAGCTCGGGCAGGGTCAAGGCATGGCCCACGCTCGCCAGATCGATCGCCTGTCCGCCCGCCATGCCGCGGCTGCCGACCGCTACGGCGAGGATCTTCAACATTTCCACCTGGACCGCAGGATCGTCGGCGAGCCGATGCTCGGCGAGCAATTGAAACGCGAGCGCCTGCAAACCGTCGCCTACGAGGAGCGCGGTAGCCTCGTCGAATTCAACGTGGCAGGTCGGCTTGCCGCGCCGGAGCACATCGTTGTCCATGCACGGGAGGTCATCGTGCACGAGCGAGTAAACGTGAATGCACTCGACGGCACAGCCCGCGACTTCGAGTCGCGCCGGGTCCGCGCGGACCGACTCCCCTGCGGCCGCCTCGCCCGCGGCAAACACGAGCAAGGGCCGGATCCTCTTGCCCCCGCCGAGCACGGCGTAGCGCATCGCATCGTGCAGGCGCTGAGGCGCGATTTCCCCCGATGGCAGAAAACGCTCCAGCGCTTCTTCGATCCGAGCCTGGACGTCCCCCATCCAGGCGGTGAACTCACTTGTCGTCGTCGGCACCGGGAAAGTTTTTCAGGGTGTTCTCTTCGAGCACTTTTACCTGCTGCTGGGCGCGGGCGAGCACTCCCTGGCAATATTGCGCGAGTTCGAGCCCCCGCTTGTGTGCGTCCAGAGACTGCTCCAGGGTGAGCTTTCCGGAGTCCATGCTGGCGACGATCTTCTCCAGCTCGGCGAGGGCGGCTTCGAAGCTCTCGGGCGGTTCGGTCTTGGCGGGCTTGGACATGGCGGGGATGCGGCGTAGTGCCTGGTGCGGCGCGCGCCGTTCTCGGAAAATAGCCTACGGGGGAGGCACGGTCAATCGCCCCGACGGGAAAAAATCCTGGTGCCCTTGGTTGAAAAGGTCTAGAATCGCGCCCATTTTATTTACCTACCCCGACGAGGCCGCCCGCCCGTATGTCCGATCTGCCCAGTTCGCGAAGGCTCAAGCCGAACGCTTCACAGCTTCCCGTATCCTGGTATTTCGATCCGCAAGTCTTCGCGCTGGAGCAGAAGCTGCTTTTCTCCAACAGCCCCGGTTACGTCGGCCATGAGCTGATGGTGCCGAATCCGGGCGACTATCACTCGCTCGCCTGGATGGACCACGGCAAGGTGCTGGTCAGAAACACGGGCGGCATCGAGCTCCTTTCCAACGTCTGCCGCCACCGCCAGGCAATCCTTCTCGAAGGCCGCGGCAACGCACAGAACATCGTCTGCCCTTTGCACCGCTGGACCTACGACATGAAGGGGGAGCTGCTCGGCGCACCGCACTTCCCCGAAAATCCCTGCCTCAACCTCGGCAAGACTGCGCTGCAAAACTGGCGCGGCATGCTGTTCGCCGGCGGGCGCGACGTGGCAAAGGACCTGGCCGGGTTCGCCAGCGCCGACGACTTCGATTTCTCCGGCTACATGCTCGACCGCGTCGAAATCATGGAGTTCGAGCAGAACTGGAAAACCTTCATCGAAGTGTACCTCGAGGACTATCACGTGATCCCCTACCATCCGGGACTGGGGAACTTCGTCACTTGCGACGATCTCAAGTGGGACATCGCCGAGGCCTATTCGGCCCAGGTGGTGGGGGTGAAGGACGGATTCGCCAAACCGGGGACACCGACTTACGCCAAGTGGCACGAGGCTCTGACCCGCTACATGGCCGGCAAGCAGGCCAAACAGGGCGCCATCTGGTTCCTGTACTACCCGAACGTCATGCTCGAGTGGTATCCCCACGTGCTCGTGGTGAGCACACTCCTCCCGCGCTCACCCACGCATACCACCAACGTCGTCGAGTTCTACTACCCCGAAGACATTGTGCTGTTCGAGCGCGAGTTCATCGAAGCCGAGCAGGCAGCCTACAGGGAAACCGCTATCGAAGACGACGAGATCGCCAAGCGCATGGACCGCGGGCGCCGTGCGCTGTGGGAGCGCGGTGAGAATGAAGTCGGCCCGTACCAGTCGCCCATGGAAGACGGCATGATGTACTTTCACGAGTACGTGCGGCGGGGACTGGCGGGACACGCGTAAGGGTCCCCGCAGCCGATCACGGGGAAGTATTCGAAGGTGTAGGGGATGACGGGTCGGATTGGCCCGAGCAACCTTCATCGCTTCCGCGCAGCGGCACCCGCCCTGCAGGATCGTCGTACGCGTAAGGCCAATCCCAGCCGTAACCCCACCGCCAGGGAAGCGGAACCCAGGGGTGCCCGCCCAAGCGCGTGCCGAAATGCATCACACGGCCGACCGTCCCGTGACCCGCGGCTTCGGCGCAAGCTCTCAGGCGCCGGTCGGAAGCGCAGCGGTCGATCTCGCTGCCTCCACACCAGTAATCGACGTCGTGCTCGATACAGCAGTGCTGCCATCCGCTATCCGCCCAGAACGAGCAGCCGTCGGTCGTGAAACGGTAGGTCGGCAGCGCGTCTCGTCCGCGTACCGCCGCGCAAATATCGGCGGCATGCTCTTCGAGGGTACGTGCCGCGACCGGGTCTTTTTCGTAGGGGGCGATACTGTGGTGCATCGGAACGCAGGCGGAAAGCGAGCCCGCGATCGTGATCTGCCCGAGTGCGCGGGTGGCTTGCCGAGCGGCGGCGCTGTGGAGTTTCGTGCAAACGCTATACAGATACGCGAGCACCGGGCATTCTAGCTTACGATAAGCGCATGATCCTCACTGCCCTCGTCAGTACCGACATTCTCGCGCAGCATCTCGCCGATCCCGACTGGGTGGTGTTCGACTGCCGGCACGATCTCGCCGACCCTGCGCGCGGCCGCGCAGATTACGCAAGCTCACACATCCCCGGCGCCCGGTTCCTGAGCCTCGACAAAGATCTCTCCGCGCCGAAGACTGGAAAGAGCGGCCGGCACCCGCTCCCCAAACCGGATAAGCTCGTCGAAAAGCTGGGACGGGCCGGCGTCGATTCGAGAAAACAGGTCATCGCCTACGACGCGCAAGGTGGAGCTATGGCCGCACGATTGTGGTGGTTGTTGCGCTGGCTCGGGCACCTACCGGTTGCCGTGCTCGACGGCGGCTGGAACCAGTGGATCGCCGAGGGGCGGTTGCAGACCGTTGAAATTCCGAAGCCGCAGCCGGCGCGGTTCGCCGGAAAGCCAAGCAAGATCTGGGTGAGTGCCCGCTACGTGCGCACTCATCTCGGCGACGCGCGCACGGTGCTCGTGGACGCTCGCGCTCCCGACCGCTTTCGCGGCCGGAACGAAACGCTGGATCCTGTCGGGGGACGCATTCCCGGAGCGCGGAACCGCTTCTATCGCGACAACCTCGACGCGAACGGCCGCTTCAAGGCCTCTGAAACGCTCCGGCAGGAATTCGTCGACGTGCTCAAGGGATCAGACCCGCAGAGCGTCGTCAACTACTGCGGTTCGGGCGTGTCCGCCTGCCACAATCTTCTCGCCATGGAATTCGCCGGTTTGCGCGGCGCGCGCCTCTATCCGGGTTCCTGGAGCGAATGGTGCGCGGCTCCTTCGCGGCCCATGGAAACGGGAGAGCCTCGGACGGGCTGAGGTTCGATGCGCGCATGCTTGCCGACGCCGTCCTGACTCTCCACGTCCTGTTCGTGCTGTTCGTCGTCGGCGGCTTTGCCCTGATCCTTGCCGGGGCGCGGCGCTGGGGCTGGGTGCGGAACCGCGCGTTCCGTATCGCGCATCTCGCCGCAATCGTATTCGTCGCGGCCGAGGCTCTGCTCGGGGTCACCTGCCCCCTGACCTACTGGGAGGACCTGCTGCGGGCAAGCGGGCGGGAGGAACGCAGCTTCATCGGCCGCTGGCTCGCGTGGCTCCTCTACTACAACTTTCCCGAGTGGGTCTTCGCCATTGCCTATGCAGCCTTCGCCGCAGCCGTGATCTGGGCCTGGCGAGCCATCCCGCCGAGCAAACGTTCAGCGCGCCCGGATAACGCGCTATGATTTCGAACACGCCGGCTGCATCTCGATGAAGCAATACTTGGATCTCATGCGTCACGTGCTCGAGCACGGGCACCGCAAGACCGACCGCACCGGCACCGGCACGCTGTCCACCTTCGGCTGGCAGATGCGCTTCGACCTTGCCGACAGCTTCCCGCTGCTCACGACCAAGAAGGTCCACCTCAAGTCCATCATCTACGAGCTGCTCTGGTTCCTGCGAGGCGACACCAATGTGCGCTGGCTGCAGGAGCACGGCGTCACGATCTGGGACGAATGGGCCGACGCAACCGGCGAGCTCGGGCCGGTGTACGGCTCGCAATGGCGCAGCTGGCCCTCGCCCGACGGAGGCGCGATCGACCAGATCGCGCAGGTGGTGAACTCGATCAGGACGCGGCCCGATTCCCGCCGCCACATCGTCACCGCGTGGAATCCCGCGGAGATCGACAAGATGAAGCTGCCGCCCTGCCATGCCCTGTTCCAGTTCTACGTGGCGGAGGGGCACCTCTCCTGCCAGTTGTACCAGAGGAGCGCGGACATTTTTCTCGGCGTGCCGTTCAATATCGCCTCGTACGCGCTGCTGACCTTGATGGTTGCGCAAGTCTGTGGGCTCAGGCCGGCGGAATTCGTGCTGACCCTGGGCGACGCACACGTCTATCTCAACCATCTGGATCAGGCGAAAGAGCAGCTGTCGCGCTCGCCGCGGCCCCTGCCGCGCATGCGGCTCAATCCCGGCGTGAAGGATATCTTCGGTTTTCGCTACGAGGACTTCGCTGTCGAGGGCTACGACCCTCATCCCGCGATTAAGGCGCCGATCGCGGTCTAGGGCGTGGTGGCGCGCTCGGGCACCGGGCGACGCAGCAACGCGGCGGCTTCGGCCGCCGGCACGGCGGGCGGCAGGGGAGAAAGGAGCCGCGTCGCCGCGCCGTCGATTGGAACTCCCAGGATTTCCCGTCGCGTTTCCTTTCCCGAAGTATCGCGATAGACGAGCTCGTTCGTATCGAAATCATATTCCGGATGGCGGGCGTCATTCCACTGGTTGAGGAAAACCATGTAGAAAGGGACGTAGAGTCCGTGGCGCGGCTCGCGGCGCTCCAAAGCAAACACGTATTCGGGCTGCTGCTTGACCGCGAACCCGCTATGGCAGTGCTGCACCCAGACGTAGTCTCCGAGAACGACGAGCTTCCAGAACGGCTCCTCGTCGTAGAACCTGAGCTTCACCTTCTTGCCGAACTTGCGGAGTCCCGAAAGATAGCCGATGGTCGACTCGATTTCTCTATGCAGCGTAAGCAGCGTAATTTCTGGGGGCAGACAAGCAGCGCGCGTGCTCAAGCCTTTCCCGACTGGGTTGACGAGCATCACACGGATTTCGTAGGCCTTCTCGATCACGCCACGCAAGGTGCTGTCTTCGGCCACAAAGGTGTCGTGACCGGTCAAGGTCATCACGAAGGCGTCGCGCGCGCCCGCAAGCTGCTTCACCAGGGTACGTTCTTTGCGGCGCGACCACCAACTCGCGCCAGCATTGCTCGCATACACCAACGACGCAATTCTCGCCATCCGGACGCCTTGGCGATGATCCCAAGCGATCTTCGCCAGATTGAACAGCACCGCAAGGACCGACGCCAGGACGATTTCCGTCGCGAGCAAAAAGTTGGCGTTGCTCTCGACCTCGGGCCACCACTCGTTCAGGATGAAATTCGCGGCCCCGGGAAGCGAAAACGCGATCACGACTGCGAGAACTGTGATGGCACCGTGCGTCAGGACCTGCCGCAGGCCGATCCAGAGACTGTGCGTGGATGTCTCGCGGTGCATCACCGCAGGCCCTCGCGCATCGGCTGGGGCCCTAGCGCCGCTGCCCGTACAGGTCGCCGTCCCGCCAGCCCGCCGCGTATCGGGAATCGGACTTGAGCCGTTTGTCGTTCAGCGTTTTCCCGAGCGCCAGGCGGATCATTGATGCCATTCCTGCGCGCCGCGCCCGGCGCGCGAAACGATGGTATCCAGGGTCCGGACCGAAACGTCCTCGAGCGGGCCGCCGAGACCGACCGCCACACGCGCCTCGGCCAGCGCTTCGTCGTCGCGGCCGAGTTCCATCAGCGCCTGCGCGAGGTTGTTGTGCGCGGCTGCAGAAGAGGGGTGGACCGAGATCGCCCGCCGAAACGCCCCTTCAGCCCCCTCGAAATCTCCGAGGTGATAAGCGGTATTGCCCAGGCCGATGAGCGCCGTGAGATTCGCCGGCCAGCGCTCGAGCGCCGTCTCGTAGGCTGCCTGCGCCGCCTCGAGCGAGCCGGCCTTTTCGAGCCTTGCCACGGCACCCAGATAATCTGCGGCGGCGACGCCCGCCGGCAGGCGGCGCGGCGGCAGCGCGAGCATCGCCCAATAGCCGCTGCGCAGCCAGGTTCGTTCAAATGTGCTGAGCGGCAGCTCGAGGCGGCGCTCGTTGCCCGAGCGCAGCGTGATGCTGTTCTCATCCAGGTCATAGCCGATCGCCACCGCGTAGTGCCAGACCGGGTACCAGTCGAGCGCAAGATTCTGCAGCACGATAACGGGGTTGCCCGCGGCGATTTCGGCGAGCAGGTCTGAAAGGCTCGGCTTCAGCTCGATCGCGACGAAGCCGTTGCGGCGAGCCGCGGCGAGCATTTCGACCTGCAGGCTTCCCTGGCGGCCGGGGAGATAGACCTGCGGCCTCAGCGCCTCCGGCTCTATCGGTTTGCCCGCTGCCCCGAGCACCATTGCGAGCGCGGCCGGACCGCATTGAAAGTCCGCCTGCGCGTGAAATGGAACGCCATCGAGTTCGACGCGCTGCGGGAGGCCCGCGGAATCGCGAGCGACCAGGGCCTGCAGCTGCGGCGTTGCGCAGCCTGCAAGCCCAACGAGTAAGATGCCCGCCGCCGTGAGGCGGCGGGCAATACACCGGCGCGGTCGAGAGGGGAGGATCACTTGGCCGGCCGGGTAAAGGGAAAGACTTTGGTAAAGCCCAGAATATCCGTTACGAGAAGGATCACGAAGACGAGAAAAGCGACCCAGAGCAGGCTCTCGAATCCGCTGCCCGCCGCGGGAAGCGAGTCGAACTGGGCGGCGAGGCGTTCGACTTCATCGTCGCCCAGCGCGCTGACGCGGGCTTTTGCCTCGTCCGCGCTCACGCCGTGGCGTTCCAACGCGGTGCGAACGTCGGTCCGGTCGAAAAGCGAGCCCAAACGCTCTCGCGCCGCAAGCCCCGTCCGTTGCACGAACTCCGCTTTGTCGGTAGGCACAAGCTCGGCCTGCGCGACCGGGACCTGCAAACCAAGAGAGCACATGCTGACGACAAGAATGCGTGCGATATTCCTGTTGAGATGAGTCACCATCGTTCCTCCTCGCTGTAGGGTGGAGACTCTTTTATACCGCACTCTTCATGCGCGTACTAGCTTGCCTTCGACCACGCGCACCTTGTCGCCCACGGCGAGCGCGGGCGGGCTCGACAGCGAAACGGTACGGTAGGAACCGTCGTCCATGCGCACCGTGACGCGGTGGGCGTAGCGCTTTTTCACGCTAGTCTCGGCTTCGCCTGACGGGGCAGCTGCCCCAAGGCTCGTGGGACTGCCACCCTTTCCGATCGCGGCGCCGGCAAGCCCGCCGACCAAGGCTCCGGCCGCCTCATCCCGAACCTCGACCGTACGAATCGACTCGACGGTTCCGCACAGCGCGCAGTTGATGGTCTGGGCGCTCATCGCGGTGTCTGTCAGTGGCGTGCCTTTTTGCTTATGCCACGTCGTAGCCGGCAATACCCCGGTAATCGCGGCCACTCCGATGACGCCGAGAATCATCACCGCGACCGCCACACCGGCGATCAGGGGATTCGTCTGCATCGATCCCAGATTGTCTGTCTTCACGAGTCGGATGCTTGTCGCAGCTTCACATTGGTGGAACCACCAGCGCAATCCCCGTGCCAGAACGGGTTCTCTATTTGACTCAACGAGTTATTTGAGGATCTCGGGATTCGAGAACGCGTGACGTGTCACCTGCCGGCGACGGTGCCCCGCGTGCCATGCGCGACCAAGCTGAAGGAAAAGGGAATTTGCTGTCGCCCTGTGGCGACAGTGCGAAACGCAAGCCGGATATCAGACCTTCTCGGGCTTGAACATCTTTGACTCGAGCCGGTGGCGCTCGAGCAGCTTGTAGAACTCGGTGCGATTTCGATGCGCGAGCTTCGCCGCATGAGTCACGTTGCCCCCCGTCATGCGCAGGATGCGAACCAGATATTCACGCTCGAAGGCGCCCCTCGCCTCCTCGAGCGAGGCAAGCGGCGCCGGCTCGTCCTTGAGCGCCTGCTGCACGAGCAAGGCCGGCACGACACCGGATGCGCACAGCGCCACGACTTGCTCGACGACATTGACGAGCTGCCGCACGTTTCCCGGCCAAGGAGCCGCGACGAGGAGCTCAAGCGCCTCCGGTGCAAAAACCAGGACGTCCTTGGCGTAGCGCGCCGCAGTGTCCTTCAGGTAATGCGTCGCGAGAAGGACGATATCCTCCCGACGCTCGGCAAGCGGCGGAAGCGCGAGCGAAACGACGTTCAGCCTGTAATAGAGATCCTCCCGGAATCGTGCTGCTTTCATCTGGACGTCGAGGTTGTTGTGCGTCGCGGAGATGACGCGCACGTCCACAGGAATCCCTTGGGTCGCACCGACCGGGCGAACCTCCCGTTCCTGCAGCACGCGCAGCAGCTTCGCCTGCAGGGCGAGCGGCATGTCTCCGATCTCATCCAGGAAAAGCGTCCCGCCGTCGGCGGCGGGGACAAGCCCCTTGTGATCGTAGGTCGCGCCGGTAAAGGAACCCTTGCGGTGGCCGAACAGCTCCGATTCGAGCAGGTTTTCCGGAATCGCAGCGCAATTGACGCCGACGAAGGGCCGCTGCGAGCGGGGGCTCGCGCGATGTATCGCCCTCGCCAGCAGCTCCTTTCCCGTGCCACTCGCGCCCTGGATGAACACGCTCGCATCCGATTGAGCCACCAGGCGCGCCTGGCGGAGGACATTTTCCATCTTCGGACTTTGCGTCACGAATTCGCTACGCCAGTCCTCCTCGCCCGCGCCGCGCCCGTTACCGGAGAGTCGCAGCGCCTGTTCCACCTGCTCGACCAGGAGCTTCCCGTCGAATGGTTTGGTCTGAAAACCGAAGACCCCGCGCCGCGTGGCGGCCACTGCATCCGGGATCGTGCCGTGCGCGGTCAGGATGATGACGGGCAACATTGGCGCCTGTTTGCGGATCTCGTCGAACAGCATGAGCCCGTCCATGCCGCCCATCTTGAGGTCGGTGATGACGAGTTCAGGGCGCGACGCGGCGAGCACGGCGAGCGCCTTCTCGCCGCTGTCTACCGCGCGAACTCCATGGCCTGCCGCGATAAGACGCAGCGAAAGAAGCTTCAGGATGTCCGGATCGTCATCGACCAGCAGAATAGTGCTCATCTCGGTCGCGCCAATTCGCGCTCCATGATCTTGCGCTCGATCGCCCGCATCGCGTCGAGTTGCTCTTTCAGTTGGGCCGCGCTGCGTTCGATCGCTTTCATCGCCTCGAGTTGCTCCTTAAGCTGGGCGGAGCGCCGCAGGCGCTCGCTGATCTGGGCATGGAGGAGTTCGGCAAACTGTTGCATCGGACCCGGCTCCGCATCACCCGCCAGCGGCGCGAGCAAGCTCACCGCCCGGTTGTCGTCGTTGAACGTCGTTCCCGGCAGCGCCAGCAGCAGGGCGAGCCTCATCCGGCTGTAGGCGCCCCGCTCCTTGGAGAACATCTGGCTCGAAGCGTTCAATTCGCGCCGCTGATCCTCGGCCCGGAGCGCAGCGACCTTTTGAGTGTACCCGATCAGCTCCGTCACTTGGCGGGACTCCTGAGCCGAAGCGTAGCCTGGTGTTCCCGGGCGCGGAGCGTAGAAAGCGGTGCACCCGGCGAGGGCGAAAGCGCAAGAGAAGACCGCGACGGTCCGAATCATGTCGCACCCTGAGCCGGAAGCGTGACGCGGAAGTGGGCGCCCCCCGCGCTTTCGTCCACAACTTCGATCCGGCCGCCGTGCGCAACAACGAATTCCTTCGCGATCGCGAGACCCAGGCCGCTGCCCTGGACACGGCCGTGGGGAGCGCCCTCGCCCTGATAAAACCAATCGAAAACCCGATCGCGGTCCCCCGGCGGAATGCCCGGACCCGCGTCCTCGACGTCGAACACCACCTGCTCCCCCTCGCGACGCAACGCCAGAGAAATCATACCGCCATCAGGCGAGTATTTGATGGCGTTGGAAACGAGATTCGCGACCACGGCGTGCAATTTGTCCTGATCCCCTCTAAGAACGACATGATCCAGCTGCAGCTCGGCTCGGATGCCGCGGGCCTGGGCCGCGAGGCGGTGATCGCCGAGCACCTGCACCACGACCCGGTCCAGGCGTACCGCCGACAGCTCCAGGCGCCCGACGCTCTCCTCCGTGCGCTGGTACTTGAGCAAGTCCTCGATCAGCCGCTGCAAATGGACGCTCTTTTGCTGCAGGATTCCGACGATGTCCCGTTGTCCGGCAGAGAGCGGTCCGGTTGTCTCCTCCGCGAGCAGCTCAGATCCCTCTCGCAGCGCCGTGAGCGGCGTCTTCAGCTCATGGGAGACATGCCTCAGGAACAGGCGCTTCTGCTGTTCCAGGTCGATCAGCCGCTGGCGCAGCCACTCGAGCCTGCCTCCCAAATACTGGAGGTCCGCGGGCCCGCCGACACGGATGTCGTCGTCAAACTCGCCCGCGCCCAGACGACGGATTGCCTGGTCGAGCTGACGGACCGGCCTTGCGATCAGGAGCGTGACCCCGACGGCGAGAAGGACTCCCAGCGGTATCGTGGCGGCGAGCTGCAGCCACAGGATGCGTTGCGCGCGCTGGCCCGTCCGGCGCATCGACTCCACCTCGCGGTCGATCAGGGCATTGCTGGTCCTGAGCACCTCGCGCGCGCGATCCGAGAGCACGCCATAGCCTTCCACCAGCGCCGTCTTGGCGGCGGTCGTCGCCGGTTTGCCGAGCAACTGCTCGTACAACTCCTGTTCCTTGTCTATGGTCGTGTTGAGTTCGTGCAACTGGATCTCATCGAGCGGCTGCAGGGAAAGTTCGCTCGTGTTTGCCTTGAAGTTCGCTCTCAACCCGCTGTAGTCATTGAGAAGCTCCTCATCTCCCAGGATGAGATACTGGCGCACCACCCGCTCGAGCGCAGTGGCTTGCTCGACGAGCAGGCGGCTGCCGCGAGAGGCCTGCGCCGCCTGCGATACCGCGTTCTGGCTATGGCCCGCCAACTGCTCCACGTACACCGCGGCATTGTAGAAAGCCACGATGAGCGGGGTCGCAACGAGCGCAAAAGCGAGCAGCAGCAGGCTCAGGAACGATCTGGGGTAGTAGCGCTCGGGGAAATCGAGACCGATTTTCATCGCCGCTATAATGCCGCAGTTTCCCGCGTCGTGAACCTTCCCTCCTGCTGCCCGCGCAGAATGAACCACCCTCCCCATCTGCGTCGTCGCCGCCGTGGCGCGTAAGATTTCACCAACGCGCCCCGTCGGCAGCGCATGAGCCGCTCTCCCCTCATCTGCATCGTCGCCGCCGTGGCGCGTAAGATTTCACCAACGCGCCCCGTCGGCAGCGCATGAGCCGCTCTCCCCTCATCTGCATCGTCGCCGCCGTGGCGCGTAACGGGGTCATCGGCAGCGGCAACCGGATGCCGTGGCGCCTGCCCGGAGATTTGAAACGGTTCAAGCAGCTCACCTTGGGTCACGCCGTGATCATGGGCCGCAAGACTTTCGAGTCCATAGTCGCAACTTCGGGAAAGCCGCTTGCCGGGCGAGACAACATCGTGGTCACCCGCTCGCGCGAGTGGACCCATTCCGGATGCCGGACCGTGCACTCGCTCGAGGCCGCGCTCACCGCGGTCCACGAGCCGCAGGACGCGTTCGTCATCGGCGGCGCCGAGATCTACGCGCTCGCGCTGCCGATCGCCACCCTGCTCCACATCACCGAGATCGAGCGGGATTTCGACGGCGACACGGTTTTTCCCGATTTCGACCGCTCGCGATGGCGCGAAGTCTCACGTGAGCGGACCGCGCCCGGCGATGCGGGAGGCTTCGCTTACGCCTTTGTCGAGTACCAGCGCAGCTGATCGCGCCAAACAAAAGGGCGGGTGTGAAACCCGCCCTTGCTCACCCGGAGCTTCCTATATCACCCGCACCTCCGGCAACGGAAAACCGTTGAAGTTGCTCGAGGCGTTTTTTACGATGCGAGCAACTTCTCAGATCACACGCACTTCCGGCAACGGAAACCCGTTGAAGTTGCTCGCATATGCGGTCGTGTAGGCGCCGGCGTTCTTGAGGTAGATGTAGTCGCCCTCCTGCAGGTCCGAGGGCAAGGGCTCGTCGCGCATCACGACGTCGATCGAGTCGCAGGTCGGACCTGCAACGTTCCAGGGAACGTCCGGTCCCGCGCGATCGGTGCGGACCTTGTACTTCAGACCTTCGGCGGTCTCGATGATGCCGCCGAAGAGGCCGGCATCCAGATGCATCCAGCGCTTGCTCCCCCGGGTCGCCGTCCCCATGATGCGGCACACGAAATAGCCGGCGTCGGAAACCAGGAAACGACCCGGTTCGGCGATCACCTTCACCGCCGGCGGGAACGCTTCCAGCGCGCGGTTGACCACGTCTCCGATCACTTCGATCGCGGGGATCGGTTTGACGTGCCTGACCGGGAAGCCCCCACCGATGTTCAGCAGCCTCGGATTGAGGCCGGACTTCGCCATCTGATCGAAGACCGCGCGCGATTTCTCGATGCCGACACGCCAGTTTTCCGGGTTGCGGCATTGCGATCCCACGTGGAAGGCGACACCGGCAAGGTCGACCTTGAGCTTGGCCGCAGTGGCGATGATGTCGCGTACTTCCGAGGCGTGCGCCCCGAACTTCCCCGCCAGGGGCCAGTCGCTGCCGATGTTGGGCGTGTCTATGCGCAGGTACAGCTTGGCGTCCGCCTTGATCGACTGGATCTTCTTCATCTCTTCGACCGAATCGATCACGTACCACTGCACGCCCTTTGCCGCCACGTGGGCGATGGACTCCCGCGATTTCACCGGGTTGGAGTAGAAAATTTCCTCCGGAGACGCGCCCAGCGAACGCAGAAAGTCGAGCTCGGCCGGGGAGGCGATCTCGAACCCGGCGCCCTCCTCGAGCAGAACCTTCAGGACGCGGAGATCCGGGTTGGCCTTCACCGCGTAGTGCGGGCGCACGCGCGGCAGCGCCGCCGTGAAACGCCGCGTTTTCTCGCGGATGATATTGGAATCGATCAGGAGGAACGGCTTGTCGTAGCTGTTCTTGACTGCCGCCCGGACTTTCTCGAAGTCCAGACTCGACTCGGCGTGCGAGTCGAAGAGGTGGGTCTGTTCAAATACCTGCTGTCGAATCGACTTGATGGTCTTTTTTGCTACGCCTGCGCGCATCTGCATCTCAAGGGTCTCCAGGACAAACCTACGTTACGGGAATATCGAGAGCAAAAAAATCCTGCGAGCCGTAGTACTTCCTGGTGCTTGTCATGATGACCTCCTTATGTGCGGGTTCGCGAATCAAATCCACTCTCCAAAAGCATCGGGCCCGGGTTTGACCGTCCGCATCGCAGACAACCGAACCGGAGCCCGTTTGCAGCGGATTATAGGGATTGCGCCCGCGAAAGCAAGCGGCTTTTTTCGCATTTTGTGTCGCCTCCCTCGAGGCTGCCGGTCTCGCTGCCAGACTCAACCCAAGACCTCGTCCACAACCTATGGTAGGCAAGGACTGGGTGAAACGCAAGGGGAAGCGTGCCGGGCCGGCGCAAGCGCTCGCGGGAGCGCGACCTCCTCGAGCCGTCCCGGGCCGCGAACGCTCAGGTGCTCTTGGAGACGACGATGTTCGGAAACTTCGCAGTCATATCCTTGGCGGACTCGCCGATCTTGATTGCGAGCCTGCGCCCGATCGCCCGGTAGGTCTCCGCCGCCCGCCCGTCCGGGTCGGCCACGACGGTCGGCTTGCCCGAGTCAGCGTGTTCCCGGATCCCGATGTCGAGGGGCAGGGATCCGAGCAGCTCGGTGCCGTACTCCTTGCACATGCGCTCCGCCCCGCCTTGCCCGAAGATATGCTCCTCGTGACCGCACTGAGAGCAGATGTGAGTGCTCATGTTCTCGACCACGCCGAGGATGGGAATGCCGACTTTCTCGAACATCTTGAAGCCCTTGCGGGCGTCGATGAGGGCAACGTCCTGGGGTGTGGTGACGATGACAGCTCCCGTGACCGGCACCTTCTGGGCGAGCGTGAGCTGTATGTCTCCGGTGCCCGGCGGCATGTCGACGATGAGGTAATCGACATCGCGCCAGCGGGTGTCCTTGAGGAGTTGTTCGAGAGCCTGCGTCACCATCGGGCCCCGCCAGACCATGGGCGTGTCGACATCGATGAGAAAGCCGATCGAAATCGCCTGGATGCCGTGGCCCATCATCGGCTCGAGCGTCTTGCCGTCCTTGGATTCCGGCCGACCGGTGATCCCGAGCATGATCGGCTGCGAGGGCCCATAGATGTCGGCGTCGAGCATGCCGACGCTTGCCCCTTCGGCGGCGAGCGCGAGGGCGAGGTTCACCGCCGTGGTCGACTTGCCCACCCCGCCCTTGCCGGAGGCCACGGCAACGATGTTCTTTACGCCGGGGATGAGTTTGACCCCGCGTTGCACGGAGTGGGAAACGATCTTGCTCGAAACGCTGACGCTGACCGTGCCGACCCCCGGGATGCCTCTCAGTTTTTCGGCGACAAGCCTGCGGATCGGATCGATCTGGGTTTTCGCGGGGTACCCCAGCTCGATCTCGAGGGACACGTTCGCCTCCTCCACCTTCATGTTCTTCACCGACTTGGTGGAGAAAAAATCCTTGCCGGTATTCGGGTCAAGGACGTCCTTGAGCGCGATGTGAATTTGTTCCGGTGTGATGGACATGGCGGGCTTCACGCGATGAGCAGCGTGCGGGTAACCTATCGGCAATAGGTTGATATTCTAGCAACTTTCCGGTGCCTGCCGGGCTGCAGCGCGGTAGAATTATGCCCCTGTGGGGTCCGGCCCAAGCGAACGGGGACCGCGCAAGCATCTGCGGCGGAACAAGGGGATGGCGGAGCACACCAATCGGACATTTATCTGCAGCGTGCTGTTTCTCGACATTGTCGAGTACACGAAGCAGGTGGTCGGCGTACAGATCGCGCTCAAGGAACGGTTCAACGCCGTCCTGACCGAAGCGATCGCGGGCGTCGCCACGGACGACCGCATCATCCTCGACACCGGGGACGGCGCCGCGGTCAGCTTTCTCGGCGATCCCGAGGACGCCCTGTTCGCAGGTATGAGCCTGCGAGACGCCGTCGCGGGCCAGGAAGCCACCAGCGGTCCGCGTCTGCAAATTCGCGTCGGAGTCAACCTGGGGCCGGTGAGGCTCGTCAAGGACATCAACGGCCAGCCGAACATCATCGGCGACGGGATCAACGTCGCGCAACGCGTCATGAGCTTCGCCGAGCCGGGGCAGATTCTGGTCTCCCGCTCCTACCACGATGTGATGGCGCGCCTGTCGGAAGACTACGCCAAGCTTTTCCATTACGAGGGCGCGAAGACCGACAAGCACGTGCGCGAGCACGAGGTGTACGCGATCGGCGCGGCGCCGAGCAACCTGCAGCGCACGATGCCCGCGCCAAAACAGGCCACGCGTCTGCAAAGCCTGCGTCTCCCCAAGCTTGGCTGGCCGATCAAAGCCGGCTGGACCGAAGCGTTCACCGTCAACAGCAAACTGCTCGTCGCGGCGCCGCTCGCCTTCACGTTGATCGTCGGCTCGGGCGTCATCGCGCGAACCTACCGCAACTCGAACAGCGAGGTGAAACCGGCAACGTCCGTCGCCGTGCAGCAACCACGGGTGACGGGAACGTCCGATACCGATTCGCCTTCAGGCAAGCCTGCGGCCGCCGAAGCTGCGGCCGCCCCGCCGGAGACGCCGCCCGGACTGCAGGAGCCGCGGCCCCCGGTAGCGGCCAGGGACACCACGCCGCGACCGAAGGCGAAGGAACCTTCCGCGACACCCAGGGCGAGCGCCGCCGTCCAGACGGCCAGAGTGAAAGAGGTCGAGGCACCGCCGAAGGCGAAGGAAGTTGCGACGCCGCCGAAGGCGAGGGATCCCGAGCTCGTTGCGACGGCCCCGGCTTCCCCGCGCGACGCGGTAATCAATATCGTTGCCCTACCCTGGGCGGAGGTTTACGTCGACGGGACGAGGCAGGGCGTGAGTCCGCCGCTCCGTTCGATACCGATCAGACCGGGCAAGCACCGGGTGGAGCTGAGGAACACGTCATTTCCGACCTATGTCGAGACGGTCGAGTTGAAGTCGGGAGCGGAGATCAGCGTAAGGCACAGGTTCCGCCGCTGATGGGAGAACGATGACCCGTTGCCGGCAGGTCGGGGCGTTGCTACTTTGCTTGGCGCTTTGCGGATGCGCGTCATTAGGGGAAAACTTCGCAGCGGCGTTCTCGAGCAAGGGCGAAAAGGAACTCGAATTTGGCATCAAAGCCTACGAGGACGGCGAGTATCCCTACGCGGCGAGGCTGCTGCAGGCGAGCCTCGATGCCGGCCTGCGCGGCACATCGAACCGAACCAGAGCGCATAAGCATCTCGCGTTCATCCATTGCGCCTCCGCCCGGATGCAGCAGTGCCGCGACGAATTCAACAAAGCCCTGGGCACCGATCCGTCATTCGCGCTCCGGGAGGACGAGGCCGGACACCCGATCTGGGGTCCCGTGTTCCGCACCTTGAAACCCAGGAAATAGCCGATCTCCGATGACCGAACCCTGGCTTCTTGGCCGCTACGAGGTCGTCGCCGAATTGGGCAAAGGCGCGATGGGCGTGGTGTATCGGGCAAACGACCCGATGCTCAACCGTGTGGTTGCGATCAAGACCATCAACACGGAAGAGGCCGGGCACGAGGGCATGGCCGAGTACGAGGCGCGCTTCTACACGGAAGCCAAGGCCGCGGGCGGGCTCAATCACCCGAACGTCATCATCATCTACGACATCGGCAAGAGCGGACACCTGGTGTACATGGCGATGGAGTACATCGAGGGCCGCGAGCTGCGCGAAATGCTCGCCGAAGGACAGCCGTTGCCGGTCGCGCTGGCCGTTGACGTCGCCGCGCAGGTCGGCGAAGGTCTCGCCTACGCGCACCAGCACCACGTCGTGCACCGGGACATCAAACCCGCCAACATCATGATTACCCCGGAAGGGCGCGCAAAAATTGCGGACTTCGGTATCGCCCGCATGCGCTCGAGCGAGACGCGCACGCAGACCGGGATCATTCTCGGTTCGCCCAAGTACATTTCTCCCGAGCAGGTGGTGGGAAAGCGAGCCGACCATCGCTCGGACATCTTTTCGCTGGGGATCATTCTCTACGAGTGCCTGACGGGTTCCACGCCCTTCAATGGAGACGGCCTGAGCGCGCTCATGTATCAGATCACCAACCACGATCCGGCGCCGCCGAGTTCGATCAATCCCCAGGTCCCGGTGATGCTCGACTACATCATCGCCAAGGTGCTCACCAAGTCCCCCGACGCGCGCTACCAGAGCGCGGCCGATTTTGCGAACGATCTGCGCGAATGCAGATCGCAGCTGGAAACGGGCCTGCAAAGCCCCGGCGCCAACTTCACGCCGACGCGCCCGATCCCGCTGGCGCCTCAGTCTGCGGCGGTCCCGACACAGGCGGCCGGGCAAGAGGGGTCCGAGGAAGTCGTCTCCTCGCCAACCAGAGGTATTTCGCGCGCCTTCGACTCGCTGGAAGCAACGCAGCGCCTGATGCGTCAGATCGCCGCGGACGGGACGACCGAGTTCGTCGCGACGAAGGCATTTTCGGCGACGACGATATCCCGCGCACGGGCGTTTCGCTCCGAGATTCATCCGTGGGGACAGCGCGAGAATGTAGTCTTCGGCGTCACCGTTGGCGTAGCGCTCGTCGTCGCAGTGCTGATTTATCTGCTCTGAGCCGGGCCCGGAACGCGCCGGAGGCGGGCGCGAGGCGATAAAATAACGGCTTTTGAAAGTCCGCATGCTCCGCCGGCTGTTCGTCACCACCGCCCTGCCCTACGCGAACGGCCCGTTTCACATCGGCCACATCATGGAATACATCCAGGCCGACATCTGGGTCAGGTTCCAGCGCATGCAGGGCCACGAGGTGCATTTCATCGGAGCCGACGACGCGCACGGCGCGCCGATCATGCTCGCGGCGGAAAAGGCGGGAAAATCTCCCGAGGCGTTCATCGCCGAGATTCAGGCGGGCCGCAAGCCCTACCTCGACGGCTTTCACATCGGCTTCGACAACTGGCACTCGACGCACTCGAAGGAGAATACCGAGCTCTCGCAGGATATCTACCGGAAGCTGAAAGCGGCGGGGCTCGTCTACACCAAGGCGATAGAGCAGTTCTACGACCCGGTGAAAGGCATGTTCCTCGCCGACCGCTATATCAAGGGCGAGTGCCCGAACTGCGGCGCGAAAGACCAGTACGGCGATGCCTGCGAGAACTGCAGCTCGGTCTATTCGCCGACGAAGCTGAAGAACCCGTACTCCACGCTCTCGGGCGCGAAGCCCGTGCTCAAGTCCTCGGAGCACCATTTCTTCAAGCTCTCCGACGAGGAGTGCAAGGCGTTCATCCGCGAGTGGCTGGAAGCCCCGGGCAGGCTGCAGCCGCAGGTTGTCAACAAGGCGTGGGAATGGCTCGCGGGCGAAGGCGACAAGGCGCTCGCCGACTGGGATATCTCGCGCGACCCGCCGTATTTCGGCATCCGCATCCCGGACATCAAGGAAGAGAAATACCTCTACGTCTGGCTCGATGCACCGATCGGTTACCTCGCGAGCCTGAAGAACTACTGCTCTAAGAAGAAACTCGATTTCGAGAAGCTCCTCGCCGACTCAAAGACCGAGCAGGTCCACTTCATCGGCAAGGACATCATCTACTTCCACACCCTGTTCTGGCCGGCGATGCTGAAGTTCGCCGGGTACAAGGTCCCGGACCACGTCTACGTGCACGGCTTCATCACCGTGTCGGGGGACAAGATGTCGAAGTCGCGCGGCACGGGGATCGACCCGCTGCGATATCTCGAGCTTTCAATGAATCCCGAGTGGCTGCGGTACTACATCGCGGCGAAGCTCAACGCCAACGTCGAGGACCTCGACTTCAACCCCGATGACTTCCTCGCGCGCGTCAACAGCGACCTGGTCGGGAAATACGTCAACATCGCAAGCCGCGCGTCCAAGTTCATCGACGAGAGGTACGCAGGGAAGCTGGCATCCGGTCGACCTACAACGTGGCGCCGCAAGTCACCGGCCGCGTCCGGTCGTACGGAAGAGAAACAGTTTCGATCCTTCTTTGGTGACTCCAATTTGCTGGGACCCAGCAGCAGTTTTGATATCCGTTCGAAGTCCATTTGGGATGCGTACGAGCAACGCGAGTTCGGTTCAGCTATCAGGCAGGTCATGGAGCTAGCTGACAAATTGAACGAGTATTTTGATCGATCCAAGCCGTGGGAACTGGCGAAGAAGAACGATGACGTGTCGAAGCAAGCACTCCAGGAAATCTGCTCACTGGCGATCATAGGTTTCCTCCGTTTGACGGTACTGCTTGCCCCGATCGTTCCCGCATTGGCCTATAGGGTGGCGAAGGACTTGTTTGGAATCGATCGCCCGCTCACATGGGATGATTTGGATTATTGGCCGGAGGACGTTCGGCCTTTCAAACACCTCATGACGCGCGTGGAAGAAAAACAACTCGACGCGCTTTTCGAGCCAGCGGCGGCGACGCCAGCAACGCGCTCGCCGCAGACGCACGCCGAGCACCAAGAGCACGCTGCAAAGGAAGCCATCGTGAGCGATACCATCTCCATCGACGACTTCGCCAAGATCGACCTCCGCATCGCGAAAATCCTCAAAGCCGAGCACGTCGACGGCGCCGACAAGCTCCTGAAGCTCACGCTCGATCTCGGCGGTGCGACGCGCACGGTGTTCGCCGGCATCAAGTCCGCCTACGATCCGGCGAAGCTCGAGGGGCGGCTCACGGTGATGGTGGCGAATCTCGCTCCGCGCAAGATGAAGTTCGGCGTATCCGAGGGCATGGTCCTCGCCGCCTCCGGCGAAGGGTCGGGCCTTTTTCTGCTTTCCCCCGATGATGGCGCGCAGCCGGGGATGAAGGTGAAGTAGGAATGGATGTTCTGTCGTCACCGCTCGCAGGGTCGCTGCTCGTCGCAGTGACCTGGCTTGTCCTGGCGGCCGCCGGGCTGATCACCGCAGGCAACGCCGCGTTTGCAAGAAGGGTCGCCTTTCCGCTGGGCGCGCTCGCCGGGGTCGCGCTCGCGGCCTTCGGCCTGCAGGCGGTGTGGCTGCCGGCGCAGACGCTGACGCTGCCCCTCGGGCTGCCCGATCTGCCTTTCCATCTGCGCGTCGACCCGCTCGCGGGATTCTTCCTGATGCTCCTCGGCTCGGTCTCGGCCGGCATTTCCGTGTACGCGGCGGGCTATTTCCGCGAAGAGGCTTCGGGACGCCTCGCGCTCATCAGCCTCCAGTACCACGTGTTTCTCGCCAGCATGGCCTTCGTCCTGCTCGCCGACGACGCCTACCTCTTCATGGTGGCCTGGGAAACGATGGCGCTGTCCTCGTACTTCCTCGTCATCACCGACCATCAGCAGCCCGCGATCCGCAAGGCCGGTTTCCTGTACCTGCTGATTGCACATCTTGGAGCCATCGCGATCCTGCTGTGCTTCGGCGTGCTTCACGGCGGGCGCGGCGATTACACTTTCAACGCGCTGCGCGCCGCCGAATTGACGCCGCTCTGGGCGACTGTGGCTTTTGCTCTCGCGTTTTTCGGCTTCGGCGCCAAGGCGGGGATGATCCCGCTTCACGCGTGGCTGCCCGAGGCGCACCCGGCCGCGCCTTCGCCCGTCTCGGCGCTGATGAGCGGCGTCATGATCAAGACCGCCATCTACGGCATGGTGCGCGTGATCTACGACCTGATCGGCAGCGTGCGCTGGGAATGGGGCATGGTCGTGCTCGTCGTCGGCGCGGGCACGATGCTCTTCGGCGTGCTCTACGCCCTGATGCAGCACGACCTGAAGCGCCTGCTCGCCTACCACTCGGTCGAGAACATCGGCATCATCCTGCTCGGCCTGGGCATGTCGATGGTCTTCATCGGCTTCGGACATCCGGCGGCCGGCGCGCTCGGCCTCATCGCCGGGCTCTACCACACGCTCAACCACGCCGTGTTCAAGGGGCTGCTGTTCCTCGGCGCCGGGTCGATCCTGCATTCCACGGGCTTGCGCAACCTGAACGACATGGGCGGCCTGATCCGCGTCATGCCCAGGACCGCGTTCTATTTCCTCATCGGGGCCCTCGCCATCTCGGCGCTGCCGCCGCTCAACGGCTTCGTCTCGGAGTGGCTGACTTTCCAGACGGCCTTGCAGACGCCGCTCCTTCAGAACGGGGTCGTGCGCAGCCTCCTGCCGCTCTTCGCGGCGACGCTCGCGCTCGCGGGCGCCCTCACCGCGATGTGCTTCGTCAAGGTCTACGGCATCGCCTTTCTCGGCCGGCCGCGCGAGCCCGCTCACGGAACTCCGACGCCGCGCTCGGGCGACGCGGGCCGGATGGAACGCTACGGCATGGCCTGGCTTGCAGCCGGCTGCTTTCTGCTCGGGCTCTTCCCGACTTCCTTCCTGCTGATGCTGAACCGCGTCGCGGTCTCGCTGACCGGGGGAGGACTGTCCGAGGAAGCGCTGTCGGGTTCGGGCTGGGTGTGGCTGGCGCCTGCGGCCGCAGAGCAGGCAAGCTATTCCCCGCTCATCTTTTTCGTCGTCATCGTCGCGGTCACCTTGCTCGCGTTCTTTCTCGTTCGCCGCTTCTATCACGGCCGGGTGCGCTTCGCCGACCCGTGGGATTGCGGTTTTCCGAGGCAGACTTCGCGCATGCAGGACACCGCGGATGCATTCGGCCAGTCGATCCGCCACGTCTTCGGCCCGCTCTACCGGATGGACCGCAGTCTGCCCGGTCCCGACGACGCCGCGCCGAGCTACGCGCTCAAGATCGAGGACCGGCACTGGTATTGGCTCTACCTGCCCGTGGCGCGGGCAGCCGAGTTCGTCTCGTCGAAGATCGCGCTGCTGCAGCAGGGCCGGATCAGCATCTACCTGCTCTACAGCTTCATCACCCTGATCGCGCTCCTGGTGTTCGTCAGATGAACCTTGCACGATGGACTACGGCACGATGAACTACGGACCCGGAATCGCGTTCCAGATCCTGCAATCGGTGTTCGTCGTGCTCGCCGCGCCGCTCCTCGTGGGCTGGGTGAACCAGTGCCGCGCCTGGCTGCAGAATCGCTCCGCGCCGTCGATTCTGCTGCCGTACTTCACGCTGGCGAAGCTGTTCCACAAGGACGCGGTGATGGCGCACGACGCCTCGCCCTTGTTCCGGGCGACGCCCTACATCCTGTTCGGCTGCATGTGGCTCGCGGCGGGGATCGTTCCCGTGCTCGCCACCGACCTGCCGTTCGCGCCCGCCGCCGACATCATCGCGCTCGTGGGCGTGTTCGCCCTCGCGCGCGTGTTCTCGGCGCTCGCCGCGATGGACATCGGCACCTCGTTTGGGGGGTTGGGCGCGCGGCGCGAGATGCTGATCGGCTTCCTTGCCGAGCCGGCGATGCTGATGACGCTGTTTACCGCGGCTTTCATTTCCGGATCGACCCAGCTCACGACCATCGTCGATACGCTCGCGCACCGCGAGTTCGCGATCTATCCGAGCCTCGCCTTCGCGGCAGTGGCCTTCCTCATGGTGCTGCTCGCCGAGAACGCCCGCATCCCGATCGACAACCCGACTACGCACCTCGAGCTCACCATGCTGCACGAGGCGATGATCCTCGAATACTCTGCGCGGCATCTGGCGCTGATCGAGTGGGCGGTGGCGATCAAGCTCTTCGCCTACATGACGATCGGATTCGCGCTGTTCGTCCCCTGGGGCATCGCCGAGGCCGGCGACTGGTCCGCGCTGCCGCTCGCGATCGGCGCTCTGGTTGCGAAACTGGCCTTGGCCGGCGCGGGTCTGGCTTTGATCGAAACCCTGCTGGCCAAGCTGCGCCTGTTCCTCGCGCCCGAATTCCTCTCCACCGCGTTCCTGCTCGCGGTGCTGGGCATGCTGACGCACTTCCTCGTTCGCGGCTGACGGCATGAGCGCGCCTTTGTCCGGCCAGATCGTCAACCTGCTCGCGGCGTTCCTGCTGCTGATCGCGTTCGCCATGCTGTCGCAGCGCCGCGTGCTGACGCTCATCAAGATGCTCGCCTGGCAGGGCGCCGCGCTCGCCGCCTCCACCGCCATCGTCGCCTGGTCGACCGGCCAGACGCATCTCTATTACTCGGCATTGCTCACGCTGGCGCTCAAGGTGATTCTCATCCCCTGGGTGCTGCACCAGCTGATCGATCGCCTGTTCATTCGCTGGGACGTCGAAACCCTCATCAACATTCCGACCACCATGCTGATCGGCATCGGCCTGGTGATCTTCGCCTTCGCCCTCGCCGCCCCGATCTCGCAGATGGCGACCACGCTCACGCGCTCGACGCTCGGCATCGCGCTCGCGAGCGTGCTGCTTTCCTTCCTCATGATGATCGTGCGCCAGAAGGCGGTGCCGCAGGTCATCGGCTTTTTGGCGATGGAAAACGGGCTTTTCTTCGCCGCGACCAGCGCCACTTACGGCATGCCGCTCGTGGTGGAGCTGGGCGTGGCGCTCGACGTGCTCGTCGGCACATTCATCTTCGGCATCTTCTTCTTCCACATCCGCGAGCGCTTCGACAGTCTCGACATCCGGCACATGGAAAAGCTCAAGGAAGACTAGCTTGGAAATCGCGATCGTCCTCGGCCTCCCGCTTCTCGGCGCGCTCCTGCTCGCCCTCACGGGCCACCGGGGCTGGGCGCCCGAGCTGAACGCGACGATGAGCTTCGCGACTTTCTTTGCTACCACGCTGCTCACGGCCAGAGTCATCGCCGGCGGGCCGATGGTGTGGCTGGAGGAACAGTTCATCGTCGATCCGTCCAGCGTGCTTCTGGCGGCGCTGGCCGGCTTGCTTAAGGAACAGTTCTTCGTCGACCCGTTCAACGTGTTCCTGGTCACGCTCACCGCCTTCGTCGGATTCACCACGGCGCTTTTCTCCCGGCCCTACATGCGCACGGAACAGGACCTCGGCCGGGTAAACGCGGCGCGGCTGCGCCTCTATCACAGCATGTACCAGCTGTTTACCTTCACGATGCTGCTGTGCCTGCTCTCGAACAACGTCGGAGTCCTGTGGGTGGCAATGGAAGGTGCAACCCTTTCCACGGTCCTGCTCGTGAGCCTCTACCGCACGCCGGCGAGCCTCGAGGCAGCATGGAAGTATTTCATTCTCTGCTCGGTCGGCCTCGCACAGGCCCTGTTCGGCACCATCCTTCTCTACTTCGCGGCCGAGAAGGTGCTCGGTCCCGGCGGGACTTCGCTCCTGTGGACCCACCTGCACGCGGTGCGCGACCAGCTGGAGCCGACGGTGCTGTCGCTCGCGTTCGTGTTCCTGCTGGTGGGCTACGGCACCAAGGTGGGCCTCGTGCCGCTGCACAACTGGCTCCCCGACGCGCACGCCGAGGGGCCGACGCCGATCTCGGCGGTGCTCTCGGGGCTCCTGCTCAACGTCGCGCTCTACGCGGTGGTGCGAAGCAAGGTGCTGGTGGACGGGGCGCTCGGGCGAGACTTTTCAGGCGGGCTGATGATGGGCTTCGGCCTGCTCTCGGTGGTCGTCGCGGCATTCTTCCTCTCGCGCCAGCGCGACATCAAGCGCATGTTCGCCTACTCATCGGTGGAGCACATGGGCATCATGACCTTCGCCTTCGGCATGGGCGGCACAGTCGCGGCGTTCGCGGGCCTGTTGCACATGACCGTGCACTCGCTGACCAAGAGCGCGATCTTTTTCACCGTCGGCCACGCGGCCCAGGCGGCCGGTACACAGGACATGGGCTCGATCCGCGGCCTGATCCGGACGAGCCCGGCGGTGGGCTGGGGCCTCGCGCTCGGGAGCTTGGCGATCCTCGGCATGCCGCCCTTCGGCGTGTTCACGAGCGAGTTCATGATGCTCACCACGGCGATGCACGAGCACCCCTGGGCGACGCCTTTTCTGCTGATCGCGCTGGGCGTCGCTTTCGCCTCGATCTTCGGCAGGATGCAGCCGATGGTGTTCGGCGAACCCTCAGCCGGACACGCCCGGCTGCCGCGCGGGCCGGCGCTCATCCCGGTGTTCGCGCACCTCGCGATCGTGCTCGCCCTGGGCCTGTACATCCCGCCTTACCTCGTCGCCTGGTACCGCCAGGCGGCGGCGCTGATCGGCTGAAGAACGTGCCATTGAACGAGCTACCCATCGGGGTCAAGCCGCTCCCGGGCGCCATGCCCGCGTTCTGCGCCACGGTTCCGGCGGCGGAACTGCGCTCTGTCTGTGAGCAGGCGCGCGCCCGCAAGGCGCGCCTGGTCGCGCTGTGGGGAAGCGACGAGACGTTGCGCGCCGCCGGCTACGCGCTTCATCTGGCGATCGCATTTCCGTCGGGCCTGCTGTGGCTCACCGTGCCGCTCTCGCGCGAGGACCCGCGCTATCCCGGCATCGCCGACATCTACCCGGGCGCGAACCGCATGCAGCGCGCGACCGCCGATCTGCTCGGCATCGTGCCTTCCGCGGACGCCGACCGGCGCAATTGGCTGCGGCACGGCGCCTGGGCCGAAAGCTCCTTTCCCCTGCGCAAGGATTTCGACGCCACGGCCCGCCCTACTCGGGACGAGGACCGCTACGCGTTCGTAAAGGTCACAGGCGAAGGCGTGCACGAGATCCCGGTCGGCCCGGTCCACGCCGGCACGATCGAGCCGGGGCACTTCCGCTTTTCCATCGTCGGCGAGAAGATCCTGCGCCTGGAGGAACGGCTCGGCTACAAGCACAAGGGCATCGAGAAGCGCTTCGAGGAGATGTCGCTCGAAGAGGGCGCCAAGCTCGCCGGCAGAGTGAGCGGCGACTCCACGGTCGCCTATGCCTGGGCCTACGCGATGGCGCTCGAAGGCGCGACCGGGACCGCGCCGCCCACGCGCGCGCTCGCGTTGCGCGGGATGCTGCTCGAGCTCGAACGCATCGCCAACCACCTCGGGGACCTCGGCTACCTCGGCAATGACGCATCCCTTTCCTTCGGCTTCTTCCAGTTCTGGCGGCTGAAGGAAGACCTGCTGCGCACGAACGCTCGCCTCTTCGGCCACCGCTATCTGATGGACGCGATCGTGCCCGGGGGAGTCGCAAGGGACTTGCCGCACTCGGAGGCCGCGTTGCTGATCGAGTGCATCGGTTCGATCCGGCGCGAGGTCGTCACCCTGAAATCGATCTACGACGAGCACGCGGGCGCGCAGGACCGCTTCATCATGACCGGACAGGTGCTCCCGGAACTCGCCGAGCGCATGGGCCTTACCGGTTTCGCGGGAAGAGCGAGCGGCATCGCGCACGATCTGCGCGTCGATCACCCGATTCCCCCCTGGCAGCAACTCGATCCGCGCATGGCTTCGCACACGCGCGGCGACGTCGCCGCGCGCGTCTCGGTGCGCTTCGAGGAAGTGTTCGAATCGATGCGCCTGATCGAGGCGCTCGTCGAGCAGTTGCCGCCGGGCGAAATCCGCGCGCCGGTCGCCGCGGCGAGAGCCGATGCACGCGGCATCGGCTGGGTCGAGGGCTGGCGCGGAGAGGTGCTGATCGCTCTCGATATCGCCGGCGCGGGCCGCATCCATCGCCTGCATCCGCACGACCCGTCCTGGCAGAACTGGCCGCTGCTCGAGCACGCGGTGCACGGCAACATCGTTCCGGACTTCCCGCTCATCAACAAGTCGTTCAATCTCAGCTACAGCGGGGCGGATTTGTGAAGCACCCACGACCATGTATCAACTGCTGAAGCAGATCGCGAAGACCGGAATCGTCACCGAACCGGCGCCGCAGCCGGACGCCGCGCTGCGGGCGATCGAGCAGCGCCTGGGCGAGGCGATCCTCAAGCACTTCGGCCGCTCACTCGCCATCCGGCACGTGGATGCCGGTTCGTGCAACGGCTGCGAGCTGGAGATCCACGCCTTGAACAGCCCTTACACCAATCCTGAAAAGCTCGGCATCAAGTTCGTCGCGAGCCCCCGGCACGCCGACATGCTGCTCGTCACCGGCCCGGTGTCGCGCAACATGGAAGTGGCGCTCAAGCGCACCTGGGAAGCGACTCCCGATCCGAAGCTGGTAGTCGCGATCGGCGATTGTGGCTGCACCGGCGGAATCTTCGGCGAGAGCTACGCGAGCTGCGGCCGCGTCTCGAACGTGATCCCGGTGGATGTGGTGGTTCCCGGCTGCCCGCCGACTCCAACCGCCATCATGCAGGGTATCCTCACCGCGATCAGCACCGGGCAGCGGCGCTAGCGCGATGGAGATTTCTCTCGCGTTCATCGGCTGGTTCTTCACGCTGATCCCCGCGGCCGCGCTCCTCGTCGGGGCGGCGCTGGTCGTGATCCTCTTCAACGCCGGAGATCTGCAGCGGCGCTACCTCGGCTACAGCATCTGGAACGATCTCGTGCTCCTGACGATCTGGGTGCTCGGGCTCGCGGGCGGCATAGGCGTGCTGCGCCTTGAGCCGTGGGGGATATACCTGACGGAACTGTTCTGCTGGGCGCTGATCGTGCTGGTGCTGCTCTCGGCCACAACGCGGCTCTACGCGCTCAAGCAGGAGGCGACTCAGGGCGCTCCGGTGAACTGGCTGGGCGCGATCGCCGGCATCACGCTGATCCTGATTCCGGTCCTCGCGATCTGCGCGGCGACCATCGTGACGCTGCGCAGCCCGGAGGCGATGAAGGCCTTCTCCTGATTGCCCCGGCGGTCGCGATATGGCCAGGCACCTGAAAATCTCCGGCCGAGTCCAGGGCGTAGGGTTCCGCTACTCCATGGCGCAAGAAGCCGAGCGGCTCGGCGTTACCGGCTGGGTGAGGAACCGCCGCGGCGGCACAGTCGAGGCAGTGCTCGACGGCGATCCGGATGCGCTCGAGGCCATCGTCGCCTGGGCGCGGCAAGGGCCTCGCGGCGCGCAGGTAACCGGCGTTGAAGTCGTCGAGATTGCCGAAAGCTTCCCGCGCTTCGAGATGCGCCCGACTCTATGAGCGCACGTTGAGGGAACGGCCGGAATTTCACTTGCCCTTCTGCTCGCACGCATCCGCCTCGCGCCGGCAGTCCTGCTGGCAGGCCTGCGCAGCCGGCGCCTCGGTCGCCGTGCGCCGGCATTTCTGCAGGCAAGCGGTATGGCTGCGCTGGCAAGAGGGTGCGTCGTCGCCTCCGGACATTCCCTTGTAGGCGTAGTACCCCACCGCCACGGCAATCGCAAGGACGATCAGCATGCCGAAGAAGCCCAGTCCGGATTGCGAAGTCTTCAAAAAAACCCTCGTCGACACGAACGGGGAGGAGCGAAACCCGCCCGCTCAACCCGCCCTTCGCCGCTTGCGCGCCGCTTCCTCGGAACGCAACCCGTCGAGGATCTCGAACGAACGCTCCATGGAGAATTTTCGGGTCTTGCGGTCGAAGGCCTTCACGTTCTCCGGCATCATGTAGCCGTGGAGGACGCCCGGGAAGATGTGGAGCTTGAGGTTCTTCATCCGCAAAGTCGCATAGCGATATGCGTCGAGCACCTCGGCAGGCGCCTGGTGGTCCGCGTCGCCCCAGATGATGCACACCGGCCGGGTGAGGCCGTCGAGCTCCCCGATGTAATCGAGCATCTGCGAGCCGTGGCAGGAGATGCCTGCGTCGTACCCCAAACGCTTCGGACCGAGGATCGCGTAGGGGCCGCCGTAGCAGAAGCCGATCACCGCGGCGCGAGCGTTCGACTGCGGCAGCTTGCGCAGCTCGGTGAGCGTATCGGCAAGGTCGGCTTCCCCCGTCTTGATTTTTTCAAGGCGCGGCTGCGAGCGCTCTTTGATGCGATCGTCGTCGCGCGGAAGCGGCCCCGGAATCGTTCGCCAGAACAGATCGGGCGCCGCAGCGATGTAGCCGTGCGAGGCGAACTCGTCGGCGATCGCGCGAAGATCCGCGTTGACGCCGTGCACGGCGGAGGCAAGCACCACCGCCGGAACCTTCCCGCGGGTGCGCGGCAATGCAAGGTAACAATCGAACTCGCCGCCCTCGCTCGAGTGGAATTTGACGTCCTTGCCTGCCATGTCGTCTCCTCGCTGCTTGTTGTCCGCGCACCGTAACTCAGCGCGACCGCGTTTGTCCAATACCGCAGCGCCGCAATCGCGATGCCCCTGTCCTGATTGCTCCACGGCGTCTACAAGACTACCATCGCGTTTTGCAGGTGGCGGTGCGGGTTTCACAATGTGAAATCGCCCCGAGCCGCCACACGTCCTCGGCCAAAGGAGGGAGTTGATTGATGGGCAGCACTTACAAAATTCTGATCATGGGCGCGTCCTACGGTTCGCTTCTGGGGACCAAGCTCGCGCTAGCGGGCCACTCGACGCATCTCATCTGCTTGCCGGCGGAAGCCGACCTCATCAACAAGGAAGGCGCGATCGTGCGCATGCCGGTCAAGGGGCGCGAAGGGCTGGTCGAGATCAATTCGAAAAAGCTGCCGGGCAAGCTGTCCGCGGGCGGCACGGCGGGCGTGAATCCCTCCGACTACGATCTGGTCGCGCTCGCCATGCAGGAGCCGCAGTACCGCTCGCCCGGCGTGCGCGAATTGCTCGCCGCGGTGGCGAAGGCCAAAGTCCCCTGCATGTCGATCATGAACATCCCGCCGCTACCCTATCTCAAGCGCATTCCGGGCATCGATGCCGACGCCTGCCGGAGCTGTTACACCGACGCAGGCGTCTGGGACGCGTTCGACCCGAAGTGGGTGACGCTGTGCAGTCCGGACCCGCAGGCGTTCCGCCCGCCGGAAGAAAAGGTGAACGTCCTGCAAGTGAGGCTGCCGACCAACTTCAAGTCGGCGCGCTTCGACTCGGACGCGCACACCGCGATCCTGCGGCGGCTCGAAGCCGACATCGAGGCGTCGCGCTTCGACGGGATCGAGCTGCCGGTCAAGCTCAAGGTGCACGACTCGGTATTCGTGCCGCTGGCGAAGTGGGCCATGTTGCTGGCCGGCAACTACCGCTGCGTGCAGAAAGACACCGTGCGGTCCATCAAGGACGCCGTGCATTCCGACATCGCGGCATCGCGCTCGGTCTACGACTGGGTGGTCAAGCTGTGCGTTTCCCTGGGCGCGAACGAGAAGGACATGGTGCCCTTCGAAAAATACGCCAACGCGGCGCTCTCGCTATTGACCCCGTCCTCCGCGGCTCGGGCGCTGGCCAACGGCGCGCCCAATATCGAGCGCACCGACCGCCTGGTGCAGACCATCGCCGCGCAGAAGGGCATGCGCCTGGATGCGGTCGATCAGACGGTCGCGCTGGTCGACGGCTGGCTGGAGAAAAATCGCAAGAAGGCCGCCTGATCCCGGGCCGCCACCGGCGGCACAATCGAAGAAAAGGGGCCCGGGCTCCAGGCCTCTTCCCGTCTAGAGGTGCGCCCCCGCCTCAGAAGGTTTTGCCGGCTCTCACGTCATACCCGAACC